>Ga0316363_10000575_pt1 | contig 45367 bp, 44 predicted proteins | sample Sb_taG_3_FD_200459 | JGI IMG/M metagenome (GOLD analysis project Ga0316363, IMG submission 200459) | Peat soil microbial communities from Weissenstadt, Germany - Sb_50d_a_PC metaG (v2) (version 2) | ecosystem: Environmental > Terrestrial > Soil > Wetlands > Peat | place: Germany: Weissenstadt...
ACATCCTTCTGCATTTGGCTCTTGGCTTCCCAGTTCATCGCCTTTGTCTCTTGGAGTCCCACGACGTGTTGTTCCCTATTCTCCATATCAGCTGCGCCTCCAAGCTGGTTCGTAAGCGAGAAGCCTGGTTCCATCCTTCAGCTTTAGGAAGATTTTGCCTTGCTCGGTTTCTTCTTCTTCCGCCGGCCAAAGCTCAGACGGAAAGCGGGCAAACCATGCCTTCCGGTACTGCTCACTGTGATGAGTCCACAAATGCTTCCAGAGTTTCTCTCGGAAACGTTTCGCGATGTAAAGGTGAAATAGTGGTGTAAACCTCTCCCCATGCAGGGGGCACTTCACTTTGCCGGCGATCTCCATCTCGATCGAGAAGCCGAAGGACGGTCGCTCCTGGTCAGGGAAACAGATGCAATCGGACGCGTGCTCGCCACAGACCCCAACGCGCTGTAACCAGAATCTTGCAGCCGCCCGAGACTCAGCGGAGCCGATAGGGAAGTCTCCAGGACCAAGAACTGTTGCACCTTGGGACTTACGGTCCCCCTTGCTGCTCAATTGCTTAGCGGTCATTTTCACTGCCTCGACTGTCGGAGCCTGTGGCACCTACAGTGTGTTCGAACCATGCCGGAAGAATGCCATCCTTTGCATATGCCTCCATCTCGTCGCGCGTCATGCGCTCGAAGAGTTCGTTTAGGTTGATGTGCTCGCTTCGCTCTACCCATTGCCCACTGGCATTGATCTTGGCGTAGGCTGCCACGGCACTCACAACTGCCGCGGCGTTTACCTCTACGTCGCCGGCCTTCTCGATGATCCGTTCTAGTGCGGAATGCAGATTTCGGCTTCGCTTGTCGAACAGCAATACCGCGCGTGCGTGACGGTAGACGGAGTCTCGGCTTACGCCGAAGTTTTTGGCAATCCTGACTGGGCTGTCCCATGTCAGAAACGCCTGCTCGATTTCTTCGCGCTTGGGATGGGAGCAGATTTTGCAGTGGTACTCGTGTCGACCCTGGCTGACCGCGGAGGTTCTTGCCTCGCCCGACAGCTTTCTCCGAGTTGGTTTACCGTTTCCCATGAAACTCCTTACCGCTGCGGCGCCGATGATGCCCCAGCTTTAGCTCCGCGCTCTGACGCCGTGCTGATGTCGTTGATATTGCTGAAAACTTCCTGGAGCGCCCGGGGCGAACGAATCCAGTTGGTCACAGGTCCCCCTCACTGCGCAGCTTGTCCGAAGAAGGAACTGCGGGCGGTTGGTTGCGCGGGGGTTGCGGATTCTGCAGGACTTTGCCGGGTTCTGCCGAATTAAGCCCTTTATCTTGTTTGTCTGCAACGGGAGGTTCAGAACTCATAATCCGTAGGTCGTAGGTTCGAGTCCTACCGCCGCCACCATTACTTTCAATAAGTTGGAGGATCTCCGGCGGAATCTCCATTTCGCATGAATCATCGCAGCACATTTCTCGAATGACGAAGCTGACTTAGTAGCAATTGCAACCGCGTATAACAACCCACAGGCGATCACACTTGCCAAGCAATCGACCGAAGCCTACATCGCAATCGAGTTTTCAATTCCAGGCCACGGTGACACGATGGTGTATTTAGGCAGAGAAAGGTTCTGCATGCTCGTCGACCAGGCCGAAGGCAAGCAGGAAGAAGCCATGCCGTACTTAGAAGATTGGGTACGGAAGAAACTCGGGTTGTCGTCCTTATCGGCATGGAGGATGAGTTTCACCTTTACATCCTAGGGGCCCGAGGGCGTCAAACCATCGGTGTACAGCGTCTACGGAGGCCTAGTCAGCATGGAAGAGCAAGACGCCCTCGTCGACGGTATGAGCACGTCGTGTTTTCGGCATGACATGGTCGTCGTGCTGCTTGCCGCACTGCGGCATTTCTCCAATTTATACGTCGCCGTCTTCGGCGAGCCTGGACGGAAACAGATGTTTGACACCGTTACAGCCATGATGGAGCTGCACTGGAGTCAGCGCCAGAAACGAGAACAACAATGATGATTTCGATCCCGCCACACGAAAATCCGTGCGGCGAACCAGCGACGACTAAATGCCAAGGAATGCGCAAGGCCGACGGACAAGATCATGACGTTCCTGCGGACGAATCGAAATTCCCGACCTGCCCGCGTAGGAAGTCCTGGTCTTCGATTTCGATCAGGCGATCAGTTAAACCAAAGTTTGGGCTGGGGCGTGGTGTCGGAGGCTGTCTCCGAACGGTGCTGGTTTTGTCGCCCATGAATCACCCTGCCCAATTCGACCATCGGAGGAAAGGTAGTGAAAACCGTGGTATTCCATCTCCTCACCCCCGCTGGCCGCAGATGGCGTCAATCCGGATGTCAGCAAGTATGCGGCTTGCTGGACTCGGCCCAACCTAACCGCTTGATTTGAGTACGAGCATGCCATGAATGACGTGGCACGCTGGGGGGTGGTGATTAATGACACCCAGCTGCCAAAGAAGTACGTCCTGGGCGTTGAAAAACTTACGGAGCAACAAGTATGGCAAATCTCAAAGAGCTTCTGCAAAAAATGGTGAACGGGTCGGAAGAGCACCGGTGGAACGGCATCAGGCCCGACTGTGTGGCCCTAATTTTCGTCCGTTCTCCCGAAGGGGACGAACGATCCCATCTGGGGCAGCAGGCCCTGGTCTGCAACTCCTATCCGATCACAGAAACTGATGCAAACGAATACAACCAGCGATTCCATGAACCCGCGTGGGTACATAGGGCTCATCTTCGCCTACCGGCATCCGGAGGGAGGCACGCATTTCGAGGCACACCCGGATGCAGAATTCGGCGAAGAGAAATGGATACGGATGCTCAAAGTGCCGGTGTTGGGCACTGGCCTCACGTACCAGGAAAAAATCATGTGCCGCCTGACGGGCCTGACTTACGAAGAATATTTAACGCTGCAGGATAAGGATAAGGAGGGTGCACCGAACATCAGCGAATTGAGTCCGTGCGAGGCGCCGTGGAGGGTGCCCAGCTTAAACCAAACTGCCGGCCTGCACTCTGCTCAAGAGGTGGTGGCGGCGGCAACGATGAAGGGGGAGATGTTCGACGACCTGCCGAAACACCAGTGCCCGAAGCCCGGAAGTCCATGGCTCGGTTTCGCCTCGTTCGATTTCGATGTCATGAACGCGCTGGTTGACCGCGGTGCCAGCAGCGAAGAGGTCAATGACCAGGTCAAGGCTTGGATCGCGGCTGCTGCGGCTACAAATCCGAATCCCACCGAGCCAGTGAGCGAAAGGTTCCAAGCCGCCCTGTTTCTCGCCCGAAATACGCCGAAACGTGTACCTATTACCTGTTCCAAGCTATTGAAAACACAGGTGCCCGACCCATCTTCAGGGATTATGAGACCGTCGCTCTAACCACCTGAGCTACACCGCCAATCCGGAAATACGCGGAAGGAAAACAGGGACAGCCCGGAAATGGGCAAATCCCGCAGACGTGGGTGGACGCGTCCCTGACTCATTCTAAAAGTGCATGGAATGCAGTGTCAAACGAACGCCGTGTCAAACCGCCTCGCTCCATGCGAAACTGGGCGCATGAAAGTCATCGCTGTGATTCCGGCGCGGCTGGCTTCGACGCGCCTTCCCCGCAAGATGCTGCGCGAGATCGCGGGCGTCCCGTTGCTCGCCTGGGTGTATCAGGGAGTGCGGAGGTGTTCATCGCTGGACCAGGTCGTCGTCGCCACGGATTCGGATGAAATCATGCGCTTCTGCGAGCAGCAAGGCTTTGTCGCGCGCATGACTTCGGCGGCGCATCGGTCGGGCACCGAGCGGGTCCATGAGATCTCGACCGCGATTCCCGCCGACGTTTATTTAAATGTTCAGGGCGATGAGCCGCTGACTCGGCCCGAGCATATCGAGAGTTTGATTGCGGTGATGCAGGGCGCTGGGGTCGAGGTGGGAACGCTGAAGACGCCGGCCGAGGAGGTTGACGTCAACAATCCGAGCGCGGTGAAGGTGGTGACGGATGCCGCGGGGCGAGCCTTGTATTTTTCGAGGGCAACCATACCGCATGACCGCGATGGAGTGAGTCCGCGATACTACAAACATCTTGGATTCTATGGCTATCGCAAAGGGGCGCTGGACAAGTTCGTGCGCTGGCCGGAGTCGTCGCTCGAGCGCAGCGAACGACTGGAGCAGTTGCGCTTTCTCGAGAACGGAGTTCCGATTTACGTGGCAGAAACGCCGTTCGACACGGTAGGCGTCGACACGGAAGAGGATGTGCAGCGGGTGGAAGAGATTCTGGGGAAGAATTTGTAATTTTGTAATCGGGTAATTGGTAATTTGAAACCGATCCCGTGCCGCAGCCGGTGTGCCGACCTTGATCTGATTTTCAAATTACCAAACTGTCAGGGTATCTCTTCCCCCGGCTTTCGTCCTCTTTCCTCGGGCAACAGAAGCACCAAGGCACGAGCGGACGGCGGATCAATGATCGGGGACCCACCGTACTTGATAATCTCGAGCATGCTCATAAATCCGTCCTTGTCAAGGTGAAGCATTACGGAAATGGCCATACCGTCAACATCTTTGTACCAGCCTTCCATCGCAAGCCTATACTTGCTTGGCGACGGAGGGCCCGAAGCGCACCGCAGCGTCAGCGTTCCGTCTTCCTCTATCTGCTTGGCGGTCAACGAATCCAGTTGGGCGTGCAATTCGTCGCGACCTAGGAACTCGGCATCGAGAAGCTTCTCCAGTAGCGCTCTTTCTCGGGTATCAAGTTGCCGAAATCCGGAATCCATTTGAGTCCCCCGCTACTTCTTACAAGTTACTCAATTACAAATTTTCTCTGTGTCAGTGCGATTTTGCCCAGGCTTCGGCGGCGGCGACTCGTTTTCCGATCGCAGGATGCGAGTGGAGTAACCACTCGACCCAGCGGGAAGGCGTTTTTTCAGCGAGATTCTGCTCGGCCAATTTATTCATCGACGAAATAAAGGGTTCAACGCTGGCCACGGACTCGAAGCAATAGCGGTCGGCCTGCCGCTCGTTGAAGCGCGAGTAGGCGTTGAGCGCGGGCATCAGCAAAAATGAGAGTACGGTCGAGACCAGAATCAGCAACGGCAGATTGGCGAAGTCGGACATGGTCTCGAACATGTTGCGGCGTTCCACGGCGTAGCGCAAGACTTCGTTGGCCAGCCAGAAGCCGAAGAGCGTGATTCCCGCCCGCACAAAAATACTCTTCAGAATGTGGCGGTGCACGTGATGCCCGAGTTCGTGCGCGAGCACGGCTTCGATTTCGTCGTCAGAATAGTTGTCCAGCAAGGTGTCGGCGAGAATGATGCGCCGGGTCGCGCCGAGGCCGGTCAGCGCGGCGTTGGCCTTCTTGCTTTTCTCGGAAAGATGCCACTTGTAGACGCCGCGCACGCGCGTGCCGGCGCGTTCACTGAGAACGATCAGGCGGCGCTTGAGTTCCTCGTTCTCGAGCGGTTCGAATTTGTAAAAAATTGGAAACAGCACAACTGGCGCGAGTTGCGCGAGCAGCACAACGAGACCGAGAAAAACAACCCATGCGATCACCCACCAGTACTGCGGGGCGTGGCGTATGAGCATGTAGAGCAGTTCGACCACAATGGTGGCCATGACCAGACCGATCAGCAGGCTCTTGCATTCGTCCCAAAGCCACGAGCGGAGTCTCTGGTTGGAAAGGTTATAGCGATGCTCGAGCCGGAAACCGTAGTACTCGAGCGGAGCTCCCAGCACTTTGCTGATCAGCATCAGCATCAGGACGTAGAGGAAAACGGCGGCGGAATAATTCTGCGAGGCACCTCGCTCGGCCAGATCGCGGAGGGTTCCGGTCCAACCGGTGGCGAGGAGCACGACGAGCAGCCCGAACCCGATCGCGAAATCGGCTAAGCCGAGCCACCGCTTGATGCGGTTGTAGCGGCGCGATTCCGGAGAATCGGCGAGAATCGGTGCGATTTCCTTGGTGGCCATCGTCGTGAGAGTGTTGTCACTATCGTATCGCGTTCCGAGGCTGGGCAGAGCGCGAAAGTGCGCAAAACAGGCCTCAGCTGTCAGCTCTCAGCTTTTAGCTTCTAGCTTTCCGGTTCGATGGATTGAACGCGACCCGCAGTTAGGCCTGCCGTACGAATCGCTCGCCGGTTTCAAGAATTTCTTCGACCAGCTCGGGCGTGGCCGCTTCAACATAGCACCGCAGCATAGGTTCGGTACCGGAGGCCCGAAATAATACCCAGGCGTCGGCGCCGTTGCCGTGCTTGGGAGCGTCGAGGAAGAACTTCACGCCGTCGCGATTTTCCTTACGCAGTATGGAATAAGCACCGAGCTTCGTAGTCTGCAGATCGGCAGCACGGCGGATGGCACCGTCCTTGATTTCGTCGGAAATGTGCAGGTCGCGACGGCCGTAGTAATGCGCGCCGAATTCACGCTGCAGGTCGGCGACCAACTGGCCGAGCGGCTTGCCTTCTTCCGCCATGACATTCGCCAGCAGGAGCGCGTTGAGAATGCCATCGCGTTCCGGAAGAAAGCGGCCGTAGCCGATGCCGCCGGATTCTTCTCCGCCGATCAGAATGTCATGGTCCATCATGAGGTCGGCAATGTACTTGAAGCCGATGGAGCACTCGTGCAGCTTGCGCCCATACTTGGCGGCGATGCGATCGATCATGCCGCTGGTGTTGAAGGCGCGCACCACATCGCCCGGCCACTTCTTGTACACCAGCAACCAGTTCAGCAGAACGGCCATGCACTTATGCGAATCGACGAAGCTCCCATCTTCAGCCACAGCGCCGATGCGGTCGGCATCGCCGTCGGTTGCCAGGCCGGCGTGACATTTTTCTTTCACCACAGTTTCCTGCAGCAGCGCGACGTGCGGCAGAATCGGTTCGGGGTTAATGCCCGGAAATAGTGGGTTCGCTTCCTGACGGATCGCTACGTAGCGGATGCCCTTCGCGTCAAATATTTTCGGTAGAACTCCGCGGCCGGAGCCGTACATGGAGTCGATGGCAAACTTGAAATTCGCACCTCGGATGAGATCGAGATCCGCAAACTGGGAAACCGCTTCGACGTAGGCGGGCTTTAGATCCACCTCTTCGATTTTCGCTGGTGCCCCACTCATTCGCGTTCTGTGCGAATGAGTGGGCGGGCGGCCGCCGGGCATAGCACCAGCGCCCAGTTCGTCTTCAATCGACTTCATGATCGCGGGCGTGGCCGAGCCTCCAAACTTGGCTTTGAACTTCACCCCATTCCAGTTCCACGGATTGTGGCTCGATGTGACCATGATGCCACCCGCTGCGCCCAGCTTTTTGACGTTGTAGGAAACGGCGGGCGTGGGCACGTAGTCGTTGGCTAGCAGCACGGAAACACCTCCGCCAGCGATGACTTGAGCGACGGCACGTGCGGCGTGATCGGATAAGAAGCGCGTATCGTAGCCAATGATGACGCCGCGAGTGGGATCTTCGTGCTTGAGGACGTAGCTGGCAATTGCGCCAGCCACGCGGCGCACGTTGTCAAAGGTGAAATCGTCGGCAATAAGGCCGCGCCAGCCGTCGGTACCGAATTTGATTTGGGTCATGGGGTCCGTCGTTCGCTGTTCGCCGCTCGCAAATGTAGGTTCCTCGCTCCACTTGGGATGACCATCCAAAAGGGTGTCGCGAACAGCCAACGACGAACAGCCAACGACTCTCACACCAGTTTCTTCAGCTTCTTCTCATCCAGATGCGTCACCACTTTGCCGACATCCTGTGACTGGTCGAGCGTGGTGACGAGCAGGGCGTCTTCGGTCTCGACAATCACCAGGTTGCTCACGCCGACCAGAGCGACAAATTTGCCGGGCGCGTAAACATAATTGCTTTTCGCATTCATGGCAAAACTTCCGGACGCCGAGACCAGGCTTCCGTCGCCAGGTTTCGCCTTCGCCACGTGGTGCTCATGCAGCGCGGTCCAGGAGCCGAGGTCGTTCCATCCGAAGTCGGAGGGCAGACAGAAGATGCGCGACTGGCCTTCTCCCTTGGCCGACCGCGGCTCCAGCACTGCATAGTCGATGCTGATGTTTTCGCACTTCGGGTAAAGTTTTCGAAACGTGTCCGCGAACTTGCGCGTGCCATAAGCGGCGGCGATTTTTTCGAGGAGCGGAGCGGTGTTGGGAAGATGCTCGAGCAGCGCGTTCGCGAGCGTGTCGGCGCGCCAGAGAAACATGCCGCTGTTCCAAAAATAGTTGCCCGCGTTGAGAAACTGCCGCGCCGTGGCGAGATCCGGCTTTTCGGTGAAGCGGCGCACTCGCAGGGAGCCCTGGTTGTCGGACGCAGAAGCATCGGGCGCGCCAGCCTCGATATAGCCGTAGCCGGTTTCGGGGCGACTCGGGCGGATGCCGAGCACCACGATGCTGTCTCCCGCGGTGGCGATCTCGATTGCTGTGCCGAGAGTGGCGCGGTATTGGGCAGGCTCGGCGATGACGTGATCGGAAGGAAACAGGCCGAGCACCGCGTCGGGATCGTGACGAAGCAAAAGAAATGCCGCTAAGCCAATCGCGGGGGCAGTGTTGCGCCCGGCGGGCTCGGCGATGATCTGCTTCGGAGGAAGCTTCGGAAGCTGACGCAGGATGGCGGGCCGCAGGTCGCCATTCGTGATGATCCAGAAACGGCCCGGCGCAGCCATGGGTGTGAGGCGCGCGACGGTCTGCTGGATCATGGTCTGCTTGCCGTCGAGCGCGAGCAGTTGCTTGGCGCGGCGCTTGCGGCTCAGCGGCCAGAAGCGCGTACCTCGGCCGCCAGCCAGGATTACGGGATAGAAGTGAGGGTTCGCTTTCACGGTCGTAGAAAGCCTACCACTTGAGCGCCGGAGTAGAACAACCTTTAACCACTGGGGGCACGGGGGTCCACAGTGGAAACCCGTGACACACAAGAGAATTTTGTCTTCCTCTGTGTACCGGAGCCTGTCCTGAGCGAAGTCGAAGGGTGCCCCCCGTGGTGAATGGTTTGGTCTAAAGCCGTGTCGCGGGCTCAGGCACCGCCGCGCCCGGTACACACGCTTTCAAGAACTCGACCGCCCACTGCGGCCGCACACGAAACGCACCTAGGGCGGCCGGAATCACGACCGCGTCCCCTTTGGCCAGCATCACCGGATCGCGGCCCTGCGCCTCGACAACGCCGCAGCCTTCAACCGCGACCAGTATCTGCACCGAAGTTTTCCCGGACTCATCTTTTACGGACTCAACGACGGTCGAGAAATCCTGTGGCGCTTTCAATTCGAACAGGTCCACCGTGAAGTACGGCGCCGCGATCATTGAGGAACGACGGTTCTTGCCGCCGTTGATAGCAACGGGCGCGGGGCGGATCACTTTGCCGGAGGCAACGCGCTCCTTGACCGAGGCCAGGCCGCGCTCCAGATGCAGCGGGCGCGGGCGTCCGTAGTCGTAGAGACGATACGTGGTGTCGGACTGCTGCTGCGTCTCCACGATGACGGCCCCCGGTCCCAGCGTATGCACCGTGCCGCCGGCAACGTAAATCATCTCGCCCTGATAGACGTTGATCCAGTTGAGCAGCTCTTCGGCGCGCTTTTCGTGGATGCTTTGCTCGAATTGAGCGCGCGTAACGCCGGGCTTCAGTCCGAGCGCAACCTGCGATCCAGGCTTGGCGTGGGCCACGTACCAGCATTCGTTTTTGCCCCAGGGCTCGCCGAAGCGTTGCGCGGTTTCGTCGTCGGGGTGGACCTGGACAGAGAGTTTCTCCTCGGGAAACAGAAACTTCAGCAGCAGCGGAAAGCGCTGTGGGTCGTGCGCGGCCGTGCCGACTAGTTCGGAAGCGAATTCCTTGCTCAGGTCTGCGAGCGTTCGTTTTGCGAACGGACCATTCGAGACCGCGCAGTTGTCGCCGGTCAGCCAAGCTTCCCCGATTCTCTCGTTGAATTTGTGATTTGGGTAAATCGCAGAAAGGTCGAGCGTGCCCCAGGGACGCGGGTCGAAGGCGGGCGACATCAGAAATGGGCAGAGTTGGGTCATGCGATCGAGCGGCAAATAATCGACGAATTGGAGCAGGCGAAGGTGTCGTGTCACTCCACACTGTCATCCTGAGCGAAGCGAAGGACCTGTGTACTTAAATTCGCCAAGCACGAGATCCTTCGCTTCGCTTGGATGACGACCCAAACTTATGTCGCGAATTTATGGGACACGATACTTACAGCCCGCCAAAAAACTTCCGCATGCGCTCCAGGCCACGGTCGAGTTCGGCCATCGAGGTCGCGTAGGAGATGCGGACGTGTTCCTTCGTGCCGAAGCCTTCCCCGGGAACGGTGGCAACGTGGTTCTCGCGCAGGAGTTTGCCGGCGATCTCGGAGGCCGAGTTCATTCCGCTACGCCCGAAAAATCCCGAAACATTGGGGTAAGCATAGAAGGCGCCTTCCGGCAGCGCGCATTTCATGCCAGGTATGGAGCGTAGTCCCTTCACCACGTGATCGCGCAGCTTGATGTACTCCACGCGCATGTCTTCCACGCATTGTTGCGGGCCTTTGAGCGCCACAACCGCCGCTTTCTGCACGATCGAGGTCGGGTTCGAAGTGGACTGGCTCTGTAGCTTCTGCACGGCAGCGACGATGGGCGCCGGGCCGAGCGTGAAACCGAGACGCCAGCCGGTCATGGCGTAAGTCTTCGAAAGCGAACCGACCACCAAAAAGCGGTCGCGGAACTCGCGCAACGAACCCACCGAGAAGCGCTTGCCCGTGTAGTTCAGATAGACGTAGCACTCATCGGAAATGACCCAGATGCCGCGCTGGTGCGCCAGCCGGACGACTGCGGTCATGTCTTCCGCGCTCATCACGGCGCCGGAAGGATTGGAGGGTGAATTCAGGATGATGAGCTTGGTCTTCGGCGTTACCAGCTGTGCCACCATGTCCGCGGCGACGCGAAACCCCTGGGATTCGTCACTCTGGAGCAGCACAGGGTTGCCGCCGGCGTAGCGCACCATGTCCTTGAACGAGACCCAGTAGGGGACGGGAAGAATGACCTCGTCGCCATGGTCCACGAGCACGGAAATGACGTTGAACAACGCGTGTTTACCGCCCACCGAAGCCGCGGCTTCTTCACGCCGGTAGTCCGAGTCGAAGTCCACGGCATGACGGTGCACGATGGCGTCCTTCAGTTCGGCGGTGCCGCCGACGGCGGTGTACTTCGAAAAATTCGTCTGGATCGCGGCGATGGCGGCATCCTTGATGTGCTGCGGCGTGGAGAAGTGGGGCTCGCCGGCGCCGAAATCCACGACATCAATACCCTGTTGGCGCAGCTTGTCAGCCTCGGCCACCACCGCCATGGTAGAGGAGGGCTCAATGCGATTGATGCGTTCCGTCAGGCGGACGGGATGAGTGACGGGTAACGCTACTGTGCTCATGTTTTCTTTTTCCTGGACTTACTCTTGCCCTCGGAAGGCGTCTTGCCTGCGGGCTGCTCGCCGTTCTCGAACTTGTGAGCCACGTCCATTTTCTCACGAACCTTCTGCTCGACGAGTTCGGGCACAAGGCAATCAATGGATCCGCCGAGCTGCGCGACTTCGCGCACCAGACGCGAACTCAGGTACGAATACTTATCGGCGGGCATCATGAACACCGTTTCCAGACCGGGCTGGAGTTTGCGATTCATCAGCGCCATCTGGAGTTCGTACTCGTAATCGCTGATCGCGCGAATGCCGCGCAGGACGACCCTCGCCTCGACCCGCAACGCGTAGTCCACCGTGAGGCCGTCGAACGTGTCCACCGAGACGTTGTCAAAGCCCGAGGTCATCGCCTCCAGCATCTTGCGCCGGTCGGCCACGCTGAACAGCGGGTCCTTCTCGGGATTCCGAAGAATGGCCACAACCAGTTCGTCGAAAATCTTGCTGCCGCGCTCGATCAGGTCAAGATGCCCGTTGGTAGGAGGATCGAACGATCCGGGATAGATGGCTTTGATGCGCTTCACAGGTCCTCGGTCGATGAAAGGAGGATTGTATGCGGGGGCTGGCGGGGATGGCAATCGGAGGGTGATCTAGGTGAGGGTAGGGAGAGCCGGGCGAGGCGCCCGTCTCTCCATTGATTGACCAGCTGTGTTCGCGGCCGCTAGCGTCTCGCCGCCGGAACCCTCGTCGCTTCCGCCGCCGTCGGCATTGTCGTGACCCGTCCCTGCGTACCCGTAGCTTGCGCCGGAACCGCCGCCGGAACCGGCGACGCTGTGGCTGGAACCAGCCCAAGCGCTTTGCGGACTTCGGCATCCAGCTTGGCCATCGTGTCTTTGTTTTCTTTCAGGAAGGCGCGGGCGTTTTCGCGTCCCTGCCCGATGCGCTCCCCTTTGTAGCTGAACCACGAGCCCGACTTCTCCAGGATATTGTTGTTCACCGCCAGATCGATCAGGTCGCCTTCGCGCGAGATCCCTTCGCCATAAAGAATGTCGAACTCCGCTTCGCGGAAAGGCGCCGCCACTTTGTTCTTCACGATCTTGACTCGGGTGCGCGAGCCGGTGACCACGTCTCCTTCCTTAATGGCCGCAATGCGGCGGATGTCAATGCGCACCGACGAATAGAACTTCAGCGCGCGCCCTCCAGTTGTGGTCTCCGGGTTGCCGAACATCACGCCAATCTTTTCGCGAATCTGGTTAATGAAGATCAGGCAGGTGCGCGACTTGGCCACCGTCCCCGTCAGTTTGCGCAGTGCCTGCGACATCAGACGCGCCTGCAGGCCCATGTGGCTGTCGCCCATTTCGCCATCGAGTTCGGCCTTCGGGACCAACGCCGCCACCGAGTCCACCACCAGCACGTCAATGGCGTTCGAGCGCACCAGCGCTTCCGTAATTTCCAGCGCCTGCTCGCCATAGTCGGGTTGCGAGACCAGCAGGTTGTCGACGTCCACCCCCAGCTTCTTGGCATAGCCAGGATCGAGCGCATGTTCGGCATCGACGAACGCCGCCATGCCACCAGCCTTTTGCGCCTCGGCAATCACCTGCAAGGCAATGGTAGTTTTGCCGGAAGACTCCGGCCCGAAGATTTCCACGACGCGCCCGCGCGGCACGCCACCCACGCCCAGCGCGGCATCGAACGAAATCGCGCCCGTCGAAATCACCGCGATTGGGACGATGGCTTCCTTGGACCCCAGCCGCATAATGGAGCCTTTGCCAAACTGCTTTTCAATTTGTGCGAATGCGAGATCTATTGCTTTGCTGCGCTCGTCTGCTCGGCTACGCTCGTCGGCCATAGTGGCTGCTCCTGATTTCTGAATCTGGAATCCGGGGGTACGAATCCCCCGTAGCCTACACCCGCGGGCTGGAGCGGGAAGTGTTGGCTGTCACATCCGTTTTGGTCAGTTTAGCACGAAGCGAATAAAAGGCGAAGCAGAAAGAAGTTGGCGCGGATGGTTCGGCTCGCCGCGGACTACCTGGCATAGCGGGCAAGACTCCTTACCACCAGGAACACGGGGGAGGGCCAGTAAAATAGATGTCCCCTGTGTTCCCCCGTGTCCTCTGTGGTAAAGGGTTTTCTTGCTAGACTCTGGGCATGAGCGAAGACATTCGAAAAGGCAGCAGCTCAGAAAGAGGCACAGCTATTAGAGGCCCATCGCTGTATCTCGTCGCCACGCCCATCGGCAACCTCGAAGACATCACGCTGCGGGCCCTCCGCGTGCTCAAAGAAGTTGACCTGATCGCCTGCGAGGACACACGCCAGACCCTGAAGCTCCTCAGCCATTACGGCATCCAGACGCGACTGGTCAGCTATCACGAGCACAACGAGATGACCAAAGCCTCCGAACTGGTCGTCGACCTCGAAGGCGGCGCCAAGATCGCTCTCGTCACCGACGCAGGCATGCCCGGCATCTCCGATCCCGGATTCCGCCTGATCGCGCTCGCCATCCGGCATCACGTGCCGGTGGTGCCGATTCCCGGAGCGTCGGCATTCCTGGCGGCGCTGGTCGCGAGCGGCCTGCCCACCGATTCCTTCCGCTTCAGCGGCTTCCTCCCGGCCAAGTCAGGACAACGCCGCAAGCTGTTCGAAAGCATAAAAGACTCTCCGCGGACGCAGGTGTTCTACGAAGCCCCCCACCGGCTGCTGGAAGCGCTGGCCGATGTGATCGAGGTTCTAGGAGAAGCCCGGCACGTAGTCGTCGCCCGCGAGGTAACGAAGATTCACGAAGAGTTCCTGCGCGGTCGCGCAAGAGAAATTCTCGAACAACTTAAAGCCCGAGGAGACGTCAAAGGCGAAATCACTCTTCTGATCGCCAAAGCCGAAGAGGGAGCAGCTCCGTCCGCATCCGAGACGGTAAGCATCGCCCAGCGCGTGCGCGAAATCATGGCGGAAGAGAACGCAGACGAAAAAGCAGCGTTGAAAAAAGTAGCCAAAGAGCGCGGGATTGGGAAGAGTGAAGCGTATCGGGAGTGGCAGCAGAGCAAATAGCGCCACGCCCGCATAGGCCCGGCCCCCCTCGTCCGGCCAGAAAAGACTTGATGTAGGCAGGTGATTCGATTGACACTTACAGGCGTAACCTTTTCACAAGGGCCTCCGCGGAAAGGATTGGAATGCCGAATTCCTCTTCAACTTTCGGTTGGCCTTCTTTTACGAAGCCGCAATCGTACGTGACGAATACATCCACTCGTGAAAGTACGGCGTCCAAGTACGCTCCTCTGTCATGGATGCTGACGCCTGCTCTAGCGAGAGTGTGCATCCTTTGCTGCAACGTCTCGTTTTGGCTGGCGTCGTGCCATGTGCCGCTTAAGTCTCGAATCTCTCCAACCAGTTCGGCAATTGTGCCGATGGGCCAGTAAAGTAATGGTTCGACCGCCTGCGCGAGCGCTAACGCCGAATCTGGTTTCCTAGAAAGCTCCATCAGCGTGTGGCGGCTCACCCTTATGGAGATTCTTCCCGAACTGGATTCGGAAAGCAGTTTTCTCAGAGCGGCATGGTGGGGTGATTGCGCGTCTACGGCGTAAATGAAGCACATTGTATCGAACGCGACTGTCATTCACTTCTGCTTGGAAGCCGCCTCTTGACGCATGAAGAGCAGCAACTTTGTACCGTCCTTCCCTTGAGCTTCCATGGTGACGTATTCGAGGGCTTCTCGGATTCGAATCTTGGCGTTCCGCCAATCCTTGTAGAACTCATCCAGGCCATCAAGAAGCTGGCCTACGGTGATTCGACTATCGAGTGACTTCAATCGTGAGTCGCTGAAGCCCACTTGGAGGGCTGTGGCTGCTTCGTTAATCCCCAGATTACGACCATCAACAAAGCCAATGAGATACTTTGTCTTCGCGTCTTGCGTTGTCTTTTTCCAATAGTCCCCGTCGAAGTCGCTTTGTGCAGCTATGTGAACTGTCACGAAAAGAAGAAACATCGGGATTGCAAGTCGCAGCGCTCTCATTGAAGAAGCTCCCACCCGTTCAAGAGTTCGGGCACGCCGAATTATAAATCTTTGCCGCTTGTACATCAGTGCAGCGGCGTCTGCAGGCACAATGCGATATTTCGGACGGCGCGCGGAACTGCCCGGCGCGTGAGAGATAGACCGACAAGCCGTTGAGCTTTGGTCGATTGGACAGCCGAGGGCGGCTGTCCCACGTGCTTTCCGGCGATCCTACTTCCCCGCCAGTTCCTTCTTCACCGCCTCGCTGACCACTTTGCCATCCACTCGCATCCCAGCGGTGGCGAAGCGGGCCATTGCGGCCTTCATCACCGTTCCCATGTCTTTCATGGCAGGAGCGGGCGTCATCTCGGCAATCGCCGCGCGGACTCCGGCGATGATTTCTTCTTCGCCTGCGGCCTTGGGGAGATAGGTTTCGATCAGCTTGATTTCGGCGGCCTCTTTGTCGGCCATCTCCTGCCGTCCGCCCTTGGTAAACTGCTCGACCGAGTCCTTGCGCTGCTTGATCAGCGTGGAGAGCACCTGCTGCGATTCCTTGTCGTCGAGCGGCGCCATCTTGTCGATCTCGCGGTTCTTGAGCGCGGTTTTGACCATGCGCAGGGTGGAGAGTCGCTGCTCTTCGCGGGCCTTCATGGCCGCGACAATGTCTTTCTGGATCTGGTCGATGAGGGGCATGAGGGGATTATAGAACGCTGCGAGCGACGGGCTTCGAGCTACGAGCGAACTGGTTGCCCGAAGCTCGCAGCTCGTGGCTCGCAGCCTTTTTCTGCTATCCGCGCTTTCCGAATCTGTCATCTATCGAATATTCTGTTAAGTAGTCCCGGCCTCGATTTCCATGCTCAAGAAAAACAGGCTCTTTACTCCCGGACCGACGCCACCGCTGCCGCAAGCCCAGACGGCGATGGCTTCCTATGGCGCTCACCACCGCACCGCCGATTTCCGCGCTCTGTTCACGCGCGTTCTGGCCGACGTGAAGGAGTTCATCGGCACGAACAATGACGTGCTCGTGCTGACCTCGTCGGGTACGGGTTTCATGGAAGCCTCCGTCTCGAACCTGACTTCTCCCGGCGACCGGGTGCTGGTGTTGACCGCCGGCAAGTTCGGCGAGCGCTGGACCTCTCTGGCCAAGGCGTTTGGCTGCGCCGTGGACACGGTGACCGCTCCCTATGGCGAAACATTTTCACTCGAGGAAGTGCGCCGCAAGCTGACGCCCGAGATCCGCTGCGTCTATGTGCAAGCGACCGAGAGTTCCACGGGCGCGCGGCATGACGTCGAGGCGATCGCGCGGCTGGTGCGGACTTCGCCGGATACTCTGCCGGACACTTTGTTCGTCGTTGACGCGATCACCGGATTGGGCACAACCCGTCTCGACGTGGACGGTTGGGGAATTGACATCATCCTTGGCGGCTCGCAGAAGGCGCTGATGATCCCGCCCGGATTGGCCTATGGCGCCATCAGCGAGCGAGCGTGGCAGCGCATGGAGCGGGCGAAGTCTCCGCGGTATTACTTCGATCTGCGGAAGGAACGAAAATCGGCGGCCAAGGCGGAGACGGCGGCCACGCCCGCGACCGCTCTGTTTGCCGGAATGGCGGCTGCGCTCGATTATGTGCGTCAAATGGGGGACGGGGACCTCGCGGCGGGGCGCGACGCGCTGATCGCAAACGCGGAGTTGTGTGCGGCGATGACGCGCGCCGGCGTGCAAGCGCTGGGGCTGAAGTTATTCGCGCCCAGTTCTCCAGCGGCCGCGCTGACTGCCGTCGCGGCGCCGGCCGGCGCCGATTCCACCGCCATTTGCGAACGCTTCCGCGATCAGTTTGGCGCGGTCGTGGCCGACGGGAATGCGGAGATGAAGGGACAGCTTTTCCGCATCGCTCACATTGGCTACTACGATTATCTGGACACGGTGGGAGTGCTGGCCGCACTCGAACATGTTGTAGCCGAAACCACGGCGAACGCGGTCGAGTTTGGATGCGCGGTGCGCGCGGCGCAGGAAGTTTACGCCAAGGCAGCGCGCTAAGAGTCCAGCGCTTCCCGGCGCAGTTTGCGGCTTTCGGCCAGTAAAGACATGGAGTGCATCAGGTTCTGCAGGGTAACGATTCCGACCAGATGCTGTTCGTCGACCACCGGGATGATGCTGAGATTGTGGGCGGAAAGCTTGCGGAAGGCGGAGGCGAGCGACTCCTGCTTGGCAGCAACGTCGAAAATGCGGTTCATGACAGCCTGCACGTAGCCGTTGCCGTCGGCGCGCAGTGCTTCGAGAATCTTTTGCCGCGAGACGACGCCCACCATGTCGCTGCCGCGTACCACCGGAAAATCGTCCTGCAGCGTATGCACGGCTTTTTCGAGCGCGTCTTCCAGAGTGTCGGCGGGCGACAGGGTGGCGAAGTCGGTGAGCATGACCTCTTCCAGGCGGACGCTTTGCAGGACGGATTGAAATACCGCCGAGCGCTCTTCCAGTTGTGCGCCGGCAAAAAGAAAGAAGCCGATCATCATTAGCCAATAGCCGTCCCATCGCGTCTCAGCGCGACTGCTGAGCAGCATTCCGAGCATGATCATCATGATGGAAAACACGTGGCCGATGCGGACGGCGCGCTGGGTGGCTCGAACCATATCGGCGCGCCGCGAAAAAAAAGCGCGCAAAACGCGCCCGCCATCCATGGGATAAGCCGGCAGCAGGTTGAACAAGCCGAGGTAGAGGTTCGACCAGACGATGCTTCGCAACAGGGCGCTCGAATGGAGGAGCGGCCTCGCGGTAAGCGAAAAGCCAGGTATGGCCGCGAGCAAAACGAGTGCGGATAAACCGGCGATGAAGAGATTCACCAGCGGTCCGGCAACCGCGATGCGGATGTCACGCTTCCAGGCGTTGATCGGGTCCGGAATGGCGTGCGCTTCGTCGAGGATGGTGATTCCGCCGATCGGCAGCAGGATGATGCCCTTCGCCGGAATGCCCGAACCGCGGGCCACCAGAGCATGACCTAATTCGTGCAGGACCACGCTGCCGAAAATGATGCCGACCAAACCGAGTACGCGCAAGCCAGCGGTGGCATCCTGCGTAGCGGCTGCGGTGCTCCACAGGAAGACCAGCAGAAACAGAAAGGTCAGATGAATGCGAATTTCGATTCCGAAGAGACGTCCGACCGGGATGGACCAACTACGCATCGACATGCCTACCAGTATTCTATCTACTTAGACACCGATTGATGCCGCAGAGATGCGAAAAGGCGAATCGGAAGGGCTGGGCCGGAACATGCACGAAGCCTAGCCTGTAGAGATACGCGGCTCGCCGCGTCCCCGGGGACGGGGCAAGCTCCGTCTTTACAGGAACCTATGAGAGTGATTGCTGGTCAGTACCGGCGCCGGACGTTGCGGTCGTTGCCCGGGCTCGAAATCCGCCCGACGGCGGATCGGCTACGCGAGACGCTGTTCAATGTGCTGTGCGCGGGCAATCCGGCCGTCCTGGCGGAGTCAACGTGGTTCGATTTGTATGCTGGGACGGGCGCGGTGGGCATTGAGGCGCTGAGCCGCGGCGCGCGGATGGTGTACTTCGTCGAGTCATCCAAAGCAGCAGCGGAGCTGATTGGCGCAAACTTGAAGTCGCTGGGGATTGCGAGCGGCTTCCAGATCGTGAGGGTCGAGGCCGCGAAAGCCTTGCGGCAATTGGAAGCGGCGGGGAGCGTTGCCGATTTCCTGTTTCTGGATCCGCCATACCCGAAGCAGGACGAGTACGCGAAGACGCTGGCAGCTCTGGCGGAATCAAAATTATTGCGCGAGCGGAGCGTGGTGATCGCGGAGCATCAGAAGAGGTTTGATCCGGGCGAGGCGTTTGGGGAATTGCGGCGCTATCGTAAGCTGGTGCAGGGAGAAGCGGCGCTGAGCTTTTATCGGCGCCATTAGCTCCGAGCTTCGAGCCGCGAGCTTCGAGCGATCACTAGAACGATTGCTCGCAGCTCGTAGCCCGCAGCTTCTGTGCAGGCTAGGTCGCTATAATCACTACGACATGCCTAACTTTCCACCGGTTGACGAACAACTGGCATACATCAAGAAGGGTGCGGCGGAGATTGTCAAGGAATCCGAACTGCGCGCCAAACTCGAACGCTCGCTCGCTTCGGGCAAGCCGCTGCGGGTGAAGGCGGGCTTCGATCCGACCGCGCCCGATCTGCACCTGGGGCACACGGTCCTGCTGCGCAAGCTGAAACATTTTCAGGATCTGGGACACACGGTCATCTTCCTCATCGGAGATTTCACCGGGATGATCGGCGATCCGACGGGGCGCTCAGCGACGCGGCCTCCGCTGTCGCGGGAGCAGATTGCGGAGAACGCCGAGACCTACAAGGCGCAGGTGTTCAGAATTCTCAGCCCGGAAAAGACGGTGGTGGACTTCAACAGTCGTTGGTTCTCGAAGTTCTCGGCTGAGGATTTCATTCGTTTGACCGCGAAATACACGGTTTCGCAGATGCTCGAGCGCGAGGACTTCCACAAGCGCTTCCATGACGAGAAGCCGATTGCCATGCATGAGCTACTGTATCCGCTGGCGCAGGGATATGACTCGGTGGCGCTCGAAGCCGACGTGGAATTGGGCGGCACCGATCAGAAATTCAATCTGCTGGTGGGGCGCGAGTTGCAGCGAGCCTACGGGCAGGAGTCGCAGGTGGTGCTGACCACTCCGATCCTCGAAGGACTCGACGGCGTGAACAAGATGTCGAAATCGCTGGGAAACGCGATTGGGATTCATGAGCCTCCGCTGGAGATGTACGGCAAAGTGATGTCGATTTCGGATGAGATGATGTGGCGGTATTACGAGCTGCTGACGGACGTGAGTGAGGGGAGAATCTCAGCGATGAAGGCAAATGCTGCGAGTGGGAAAGAGCATCCGATGGCGCTGAAGAAAGAACTGGCGATGTTGATCGTGGCAGACTTTCACTCGCCGGCATTGGCGGAGAAGGCGTGGAACGATTGGGCGAAGCAGTTTCAGAAAGGTGGGGTGCCGGAGGATGTGGAGGAAGTCGCAGTGAGTTTTAGGGAGTTGCTGGCATCCCACCCCGGAGATACTTACAAGGAAAGAGTGACGGAGATCATAGAGTCAAAAGAATTTCCGATCAAGCTCGACAAGCTCCTTGTACGCGCTGGGCTCGCAGACTCCGGAACCGATGCGGTCCGGAAGCTGAAGCAACGATCCGTCCAAGTTAATGGAGAGGTCCAAACGGGGCACATTTATTACTGGACACCTAGCAAGGCGTTGTTCTTGCGCGTCGGGAAAAAGATCAAGAAAGTGAACCGGTTGGACTAACTTCTTAAGAGTTGATCGGCGATGGCATCTTCTTGTGCCACTCTGTCGCTTGCTCATAGGCATGAGCCGCCTGCAGCACTAATTCCTCCCGCCACGGAGCGGCGGCTAGTTGCAGGCCGATCGGCAGGCCGTCTTTTGTCAAGCCGCACGGTACTGAGATCGTTGGAATTCCCCAGACATTGAAAGGCCGTGTGTTGCGCAGCATGAGCAGTTCTTGCGGACGCAGGTTGTCGGGATGTTTGCGGAGATCGGCGATCACGGGCGGCGGGATCGGAACGGTGGGCGTTAGCAGCACGTCCACTTCATCGAATATCCTTCGGATCGCGTGACGACTCGCCTGGAGGTCGCGGCTGGCGCGGAGAGCATCGGGTGCAGGGATGTTGGCTCCAGATTGGATGCGCGCCAGCGTCGCGGGCTGGTAGAGCCCCGGAGAGCGGGCTACGAATTGCTCGTGATAGGCATAGGCTTCTGCGCTCGCGAGCGTGCGGTCGGTGGAGATTTCGAGTTTGACGTCGCGGATTTCAGCAGGGAGTTCGCTGAAAAGCTTTATGGCTTTTTCGACTGCGTCGGCGACTTCGGGATGGAGATGGTCGAAGAAAAATTCCCGTGGCACTCCGATGCGCAATTTGGGCGGGCGTTGGGCGATGGCGGCAACGAAATCCGGGACAGGAACATCAACGCTGGCGGGATCCGCTGCGTCGTAGCCTGCCAGTACTTGCAGCATTAAGGCCACGTCATAGACCGAGCTTGCGATCGGGCCGACGTGATCGTAGGACCATGACAATGGAACGACTCCGCGGGCGCTCACGCGTCCGTACGTCGGCTTGAGCCCGACGACTCCGCAGTAGGCGGCGGGCAGGCGGACGGAACCAGCGGTATCGGTGCCGACGGCGGCAAAGCCGAGACCAGCAGCGACGCTGGCCGCGGAGCCTCCCGAAGATCCTCCAGTCAGACGCGTAATGTCCCAGGGATTGTGGACCTTGCCGAAGAAGCTGATCATCGAGCTGCCGCCATAGGCGAATTCGTGCAGGTTCTGCTTACCTAGAATGATTGCGCCCGCAGCGCGCAGGCGGCGCACGACTTCGGCGTCTTCATCTGGAACGCGATCCTTGAACAGTGCGCTGGCGGCGGTCGTGCGGACTCCAGCGGTATCGAGAATGTCTTTGAGCCCGATGGGGATGCCGTGAAGCGGGCCGCGATAGTCTCCGGCGAAGATTTCCCGCTCGGCGACACGGGCTTGGTCGAGAGCGGAATCGGCCGTGACCGTGATGAAGGTGTTGAGCGTGGGGTTGAGCTGGTCGATGCGAGCGAGGCAAGCGCGGGTGAGTTCAACGGGAGAGACGGAGCGGTCGCGAATTTTTCCGCTTAGTTCGTGGATGGTAAAGGGCACATGATCCTCATACGAACCTACCCTGCTTTGGCCGTCTTCTGCGCCGCGCGCCTTGCGAACCATTTCACCACAAAATAAACAACTGGACCGGCGGCAAGAGCCCACGGGCCCCATCGTAGGGCGATCGGATCGCTGTAACGCACAACGACATAGGTCATGGCGAGCGGCATGGCGATCACGTAGACGAGTCCGAGATTGCCGAAGGGGATGTGGAAGGCTCGCGGCAGATCGGGGCGTTTGCGGCGCATGCCCCAGGCGGAGAGGACGGTCATCACCGTGGTTGCGGCGCGCAGCCAGACGTAGATACTGATCAAGTCGCCGAGCGAGTGCAGGGCCAGCGATGCGTAGATCGCGGCGGAGACCAGGATCGCGATCCAGGGCGTGCCGTAGCGCGGATGCCGGCGGGTGAGGAACGGCGGCAGGTATCCGTCTTCGGCGAGTGCAAAAGGCATGCGAGTGGTGGTGAGCACGGTGCTGTTGAGCAGCGCCACGTTCGCGACCATCGCGGCGACCGTCATCAGATTGCCGAGCCAGGGGCCACCGATGAGCAGAGCGGCGCTAGAGAAGTATCCATCTTTCCACTGTTGCCAGTTGCCGAGCGCGGCCAGGGCGGCGAACGTCGGCAGGAAGTACGTCGCGATGGAAAGCGGAACGACCAGAGCAAGCGCCCGAGGATAGCTGCGCTGCGGGTTCTCGACTTCCTCGGCCACGGCGGAGAGTTGCTCGTATCCGGAGTAGAGCCAAAGGCCCAGGGCGAGGCCCACTCCGAACACTTTGGAAAAAGGCTGGTTCGGCGGGACTAGCGGCACAAACGGATTGTGATGCCACTTGGCGAGCCCGAGGACGACCATGCCGATCACGGGAATAAAAATAAATATTTCGAAAACTGTGGCGGCTTTGCCGACCATCTGAATGCCGCGAATGTTGACCCACGTGATAAGCGCGATCAGAGCGAAAGAGACGAGCCAGTGTTTCCAACCGACGATCCCGGGAAAGTAGTAAGCCAGGTAGTCGGTGAAAAGCACAGCGTAGGAGCCGCCGAGAAGGAATGAGGCGGACCAGTTCCACCATCCGGCGAGGAATCCCCAGAAATCTCCGAAGGCGGCGCGACTCCAGCGGTAGAAGCCGCCTTCGACGGGCATGGCGGTGGTGAGTTCGGCGGAGACGAGCGATACCGGGATGCACCAGAACAGCGGGATGAACAGGTGATAGAGCAGGGTCATGCCGGGGCCGCTGGTGGTGACCATAGCTTCGAGTCCGAAGGGGCCCCCGGTGGTGTAAGAAAACATCACGAAGACGAAATAGAAAAGGCTGGCCTTGCGGACAGTGGAAGTCGTGGATGAGCTTGGGACGTTCACGATAGCGTTCACGATGAAGACGGCGTCAGCAGGAAGAAGAGGCGCTGAACATGGCGGCTAGTGTACAGGAATCTCGCCGAACGTCAGGTTATGCGCCGATTCCCAGCGGAAGACAAGGATGAAGACTGGCTTGCTCAAGGTCAAGCAGCTTGCGCTTGATGTCAAGACCGCCGCCGTAACCGCAAAGTGAGCCGCTCGATGCGATCACCCGGTGGCAGGGGACAACGATGGCGACTGGATTCCGATTGTTCGACATGCCGACGGCACGGTAGGCGTGCGGGTGGCCAATGGCTTGAGCGATATCGCGGTAGCTGCGGGTTTCGCCGTACGGAATTTCGAGCAGGGCATGCCAGCATGCGAGTTGGAACTCGGTTCCGCGAAGATCGAGCGGGAAAGAGAACTCGCGACGCTCACCCGCGAAGTAATCATTAAGTTCGCGGAGATAGGGTGCGAGGGCTGGTTTGGACTTATGCAACTGAGTCGTACCGGGATTCAGTTTCTGCATGCGAGCTTCGAATTCGAGTCGCATCAAGCCTTTTGTGGAAGCGGCGAGGAAGAGTGGGCCGACGGGCGAAGGCGTGCGGACGTAGAACAGAGTTTCCACGACGGGTGGAGGATAGCACGAAGTTTGGTTCGAGAGCGTGAAAGCGGGGCTACGCCCCGCTTGGACCGGGCAGAGCTCCGTCCCCACACAAGCACAAAAGCCTCCCGTTTTCACGGGAGGCTTTCCAGGGGGAAGCGGTACTGCTACTTCTGCTGTTCTTGGGTTGTCGCCGGAGTGGCGCTGGTCGAAGCAAGCTGCTCCAGATTGTTTTTCAGGAGGCTGACTTCAACGCGGCCGCCGGTGATGCGCTTGGGCTTGGCTTCACCCGCCGAGGCCGAAGCCGGGGTCGGTGCATTGCCCATGCCGACGAGGTAAATCCGGTAGATCGGAATATCGTGGTTCAGCGCCAGATAGCGGACGACCGACTCGGCCATCTTCTGCGAAGTGGAGATCGCCACCTGTCCATGACCGGAGGAAAAGCCCTGGACTTCGACGACGTAGCCACGCTGGTTCTTCAGCGGGGTGGCCATTTCATCGAGAGCGTTCTTGGCGTTCTGGCTTAGAACCGTCTGTCCAGGCTTGAAAAGGATTTCGGTTTGGGTCGTGGGCTGGTACTGGTCAATGTTGGTGACCACCTGCTCGACTGTGTTCAGACGGGTGTGAGCCTGTTGCGCGGTCTGCTGCGCGGCTTGCGCCTTGTTGCCGGCTTCGATGGCATGCTGATCGGCCTCGTTGGCCTTGGCCGAAGCGAGCTGGATTCCCTGCTGCGCGCGCGCATCGGTATCCTTGATCGCCCTGGTGTTGGAGGCAGTCAGCTCATCGAGCTCGTTAATGCGGTCGCGAATCGGCTGGGTCTGGCGCGCCACGTATTTCTTGCGCGCGAACGGGTTCAGGTGACCCCAGAAACCTTCACGAGTATCCGGCTGCAAAGGATCTTTACCGGTAGCATTGTCGGCCTTGGTAGCTGTCTGGGCCGCGGGAGTAGACGCGGGCTGAGTCTGGGAAGTGGAATTGTCCTGAGCGAAAGCTGGCACAGCCAGAATTGCGGCCAGCAACAGAGCGAAGATGGTGCGGTTTTTCATTTTAAATTTCCTCCGAATGGGGGAGTGAGGGAGCCACTCCGGGCGCCTTCCAGCGCGATTTTGATTGCGTCGTTTCAATGACCGACCTCATAACTTCAGAAGGCAACCGCCGACGCGACGGATGCCTCAAAAGCCTGCCTCAAAAAACCCGGCCACATCATGGGCCTGCATTTCTATAAACAGTTTGCGTGCCAAATGCCCGGGTGATGGTCGGAGAATGCAAGTGCTTTCTTTTCATAGATATTGTACCTTACTGTTCCCCGGTAGCGCGCCGCTGTTGGCGGTAATTTTGGCGGGAACTGATATAAAAACTGCGTGCAAGGCGTTTCTTCGGGGGAATCGTTGAAAAAAATGCACAAAGCTCACCGAGGCATCATCCACTAAAAATATGCGACTAATTATACGCCGACGATCGTTTGCTCTGCTCCCCCTTCTGCTGGCACTCCTGGCTCATGCCGATTTTGTTCACGCCGAGAAAACTCGCTTCGATCTCACGCAGCTGAAAGTGCCGCCGGGATTCCACATCTCAGTTTTTGCCGAAGTGGAAGGCCCGCGCATGATGGTTTTCACGCCTGGCGGCGTGCTCTTGGTCAGCGAATCGGGCGAGGGCAAGGTTGTCGCGCTTCCCGACTCCAAACACACGGGCAAGGCCGAGCGGACGGTAGCTGTTCGTGATGGACTGAACGAACCGCACGGGCTGGCGTTTTACGAAGGCAAGCTGTACATCGCCGAGAATGACAAGGTTCGCCGCTATGACTGGGACGAGGCGAACCTGCGGGCGTCTAATCCGAAGGCGCTCACCGATCTGCCGACCGGTGGTGGGCACTCGACGCGCAGCATCGTATTTCACAGCGGCAAGATGTACGTCTCGGCCGGATCGAGTTGCAACGTCTGCGTCGAAAAAGATCTGCGGCGAGCGACCGTGATGGAATTCAATCCCGATGGCACCGGCCAGAAGATCTTCGCGAAAGGGCTGCGCAATGCGGTGGGGCTGGCCGTGAATCCGAAGACCGACACAGTTTGGGCCACGGTGAACGGGCGCGATTGGCTGGGCGACGATCTGCCGCCGGAAGTGATCGTCGATCTCGGCAAAGACGGCGGCGATTTTGGCTGGCCTTATTGCTATGGTGATCGCGTGCCCGATTCGAACTTCACGAAGGCCGGAGACGATCGCTGCCAGAATGTAATCGAGCCCAAAGTTCAGATGCAGGCGCACTCCGCTCCGCTGGGACTCGCGTTTTATGAAGGGTCAGAGTTTCCCGCCGAGTACCGGAACAACATCTTCGTCGCATTTCATGGATCGTGGAATCGTAGCATTCCGACCGGATACAAAGTTGTGCGCGTGAAACTCGATGACAAAGGGCAGCCGCAGGGCGGTGCGGAGGATTTCATTACCGGATGGCTGGCGCCGGGCGAAAAGCAAAAAGGCCGCTGGATGGGGCGTCCGGTGGGGATCGTGTTTGGCGGCGATGGGGTTATGTACTTGAGCGACGATGCGGGGGGCGTGATCTACCGGGTGACTTGGGGAAAATGAGTGTTCAATTCTTGTCCGTTGGCATTCTTAACAACTTGCTATACACGCGCAAGCCCCTCACTCCGTCAAATTATAGATTAGCCCGTATGGATCTTTGACGTAACACCTTGGAAAATCAGGCTCGTCCTTAATTACCTGGCAGCCCTTTTTCTTGAGACTCGCTTTGGCTTCCTTAACGCTCTTGACAGTAACTTCCAGAACCGGCCCAAGAGCAGGACCTCTCTCAATAAAGAAATTGATATTTTTTCCGTGCAGACTGACTAAATTTGATTTCCGATCCGTAATCTCAAAACCGAGTTCCTTGACATAGAAGTTAGCCGCCTTCAGCGGGTCTTCAGCTTGAATCAAAATGTCTGTACCAAATGGGTTTGCCATAAGCCTTTTGTCTCGCTAACCACGGTGTCCGCTGAAACTCACCAAGATTCTAGCATTCATGACCTGGGCGTCATGAACACTACTCCCCGCAATACTTCTCATATTGCTGGTAGATGAAAGGGTCGGTCATGCCGGCGATGTAGTCGCAGATGATGCGGGGCAGCGGCTCCTGGGCAGCTTTTTCGCGGTAGTTACGGGGCAGGTCGTCGGGCTCTTCCATCCAGTGAGCGAAGAGCTCTCCGGTGATGCGCTCGGCGTCTTCTTTCTCCGCCGCGAGCGCTGGGCTGTAGTATAGATTTTCGTAGAGAAAGTCTTTCAGCCGGCGGCGCTCCTCTTCGACGGGCGGGCTGAAGGCGGCGAGTCTCTCGCGGTGGCAGCGAACATCTTCAAGAGAATGCGGGCCCGCCACTTCCACACGTTGCGCCGTGTTCGTAATCAGGTCTCCGACAAACCCGTCAAGAATACTTTTCAACGCCTCGTTGAAGATCAACTTCTCGGCAGCGTTCGGATACCGGCCTTTTGCCTCGCGATAATGGCGTCGGAACAGATCCACGCCGTCCGCAATTTGCTCGACCGTCAGCAGCCGAGCTTCGTAACCATCGTCGAGGTCGGCGGTGTTGTAGGCAATCTCGTCGGTAAGGTCGATGAGCTGCGCTTCGAGCGGCGGGCGCTGATCAAGGAGATACTCGGCGAGTTCGGGATAGTCTTTGGCGTCGTAATCGTGCGAATGCTTGATGATGCCCTCGCGGACTTCGAAAGTGAGATTCAGCCCGCGAAACGACGCGTAACGAAGTTCAAAGTCTTCGACAATGCGGAGCGCGTGCAAATTGTGATCGAATGAAAGCCCGTGCTGTCGCATGGCGGTGTCGAGCGCTTTTTCTCCGGAGTGGCCGAAAGGAGGGTGGCCGAGGTCGTGCACCAGGGCGAGCGCCTCCACCAGATCGGTATTCAATCCTAGTTGCGCGGCGATGGTGCGCGAGATCTGCGCGACCTCAATGGTGTGCGTCAGCCGGTTGCGGAAGTGGTCGGAGTAACGGCGGGTGAAAACCTGAGTCTTCGCTTCCAGCCGGCGAAAGGCGCGCGCATGGACGACGCGATCACGGTCGCGCTGAAAGTCGTTGCGATAGGGATGTGGCGGCTCGGAATGGCGGCGTCCGCGGGAGTCTGCTACGCGCACCGCATAGTCGGCGAGCATGAAAAGAGTTTAGCAGTGTTCGAGTAGAAGAAGAGCCGGGCTTCGTATCAGGGCATCGCTTTAGCGATGCCGAAAGTTCTTCGAAATCAGACGCTCCTTTTAGGGGCTGGGCATTCCACCTACTGCTTCGTGCCCTCTTCCTTGGCCAGTTTCATCTTCGCGGAGTCGAGCTTCTTCTGCACCCGTACCGGATCTGCCGGATCAACTTCAGAGGCAATGGTGCGGTTCCACTCGGTGAGCGCGCGCTCCCAGTTGGTCGCGGCCAACTTCAAGCGTCCGGTTTTCTGGTACAGATCGCCCAAGTGATCGTGGACGGTGGGATCGGTATTGATTTTCTGCGAAGCCTTCAGCAGGTTGTCTTCCGCCAATTCATATTTTCCCAAGCGGAAGTACGCCCAGCCGAGGGAATCGAGATAGGCGCCGTTGGCGGGATCGAGATCCACGGCGCGCTTGATGTATCCGAGCGCCTCTTCCAGCTTCATGTTCTGGTCGGCCAGCATGTAGCCCAGATAATTCAGCGCCGACGCATGCTCGGGATCGCTGGCCAGCACCTTCTTGAACTGTTCTTCCGCTTCGGCGTAGCGCTTCTCCCGCTCAAAAGTGGAGCCCCGAAGAAACCAGACGTACTCCTTGTCGTCCGACTTAGTCGATAGCTGCTCGGCCTTGTCGAGCGCCTGCTCGGCATCGCTGAACCGGCGCAGCCGCGTGTTCATCTGCGCCAAGGCGATATAAACCTGGCGGTCATCGGAATTGGCGTCGCCCTTCAACATCGCACGGACGTCTTTGAGCGCCTTGTCGGCCTCGCCCATATCCGCCTGCTGCGCCGCCAGCACCATCTTCAGATCGCGGCTGCTGGGCAGCTTCTGCACCGCTTCTTTGGCGGCGTCGGTGGCCTTCTGCCATTCCTTGGCTTCGCGCCAGGTATCGATGATCTGCTGATAACCGCGCTCGATGTTTTCATCGCCGCCCAAGGCGACGATCTCGCGGAAAGTCTCGATGGCCGCCTGATTGTTCCCCTGGTCGCGGTAGATCGTGCCCAGCCTCTCGAGAAACACCGCCCGATTGCTTCTCTCCCCGTTCGAGTACTTGCCGTCGGGCTTCTCCGACTTCTTCAGCAGGTCGCGCATGATCGGAATGGCTTCGTCGTAACGGCCCTGCGCCTGGTAGATGGCGGCGATGTTGTAGGGAACTTCGACCGAGTCCTGCACCATGGACTCGGCTTTTTTCAGATTGTCGAGCGCGACGTCGAATTTGCCCTGCTTGCGGTAGATTTCCGCGATGCGAACGTAGGTCTGCGCATCTTCCGGATTCGCGTCCGCGATCACTTTGTACTGCTCGAGAGCCGCATCGGTCTGGCCATCGTTGAGCAGGTTCTGAGCCAGGCCCCGAATGGCGTCCAGATTGTCGCGGTCCAGTTCAATCGCGTGTCGATACGCCTCGATGGCGTTTTTATATTGCTTTTGCTGCTCGAAGGTGTAACCGAGCGCCGAATAGAGCTTCGCCGAGCGCTCCACGTTCGGTATCGAACTGAGCACTTGAGCGGCGCGAGCCGTGTCACCCAGTTCGTTGTAGAGGTAGGCCAGGGTAGTGACCGCCTCTTCGGAGTCCGGCTGCAGCTTCGTTGCGGTCTTGAATTCACTCTCCGCTTTTTGCAGATCGTTGTTCAAGCGATACAAGCGCCCGAGAAGCAGGTGATCGTCCATGCTGTCGGGCTGCAGGCGGACGATCTGCTCATACTGCTCAATCGCCAGCTTCAGAATACTCTCCGAACCGCTGCCGGCCTGCACGTCGCCCAGCGAACGCAGGTAGATTCTTCCGAGCAGGCGGCGCGCTTCGAGATTATTGGGACTGCGCTTGATGATGTCCTGCGCCTCGACCACGGCGTCGCGAATGCGCCCCGTCTTGGCATAGAGCTCGGCGAGGCCCGAGGTCAGGTACGCGGAAGTCGGGTCCGCATCAATGGCGGCGCGGTATTCCTCAATGGCCTTATTCGCCAACTCGCTGCGGCCGTACGTGGCCACTTGTTCCTCGTACATGTGCGCCAGGGAGAAGTGGTAGTAGGCGGCGGCGCGGTCGGGCGTCTTGCCCTTGGCGGCGGACTGGGAGCCTGCAGCAACCGCGGAATCCGCGACGCGAACGGGCTGGTTCTGGGCGACTAAAAAAGACCCTGCAAGAGCGACACTGGCAATCCAAAACTGTTTTTTCATGAAAAATCCTGCAACCTTTAAATCGCAGCCCACACATCGATTTGGATGCTGATCCGCGGCCGTCCGTATTTCATTATTCTACCCTTGGCGAGCCTTCCAGCGCCGAGAAAACGCAGGATAGGGCTAAAGCCGTAAGTACAAGGGCGTTGGACGACTAATGTCTAATGTCTGAAATGCCGCACCCCCGTGAAGATCATGGCTAGGCCGAGACGGTCTGCGGCTTCGATGACCTCCTGGTCGCGCACCGAGCCACCGGGCTGGATGATGGCGGTAGCCCCCGCCTTGGCGATTTCCTCGACCCCGTCCGGGAAGGGGAAGAAGGCATCGGAGGCAGCCACTGTACCCTTCAGGGGCAACTGTGCCTTCATCGCGCCGAGCTTGCAGGAATCGACACGGCTCATTTGTCCGGCGCCGACGCCCACCGTTTGCCCATCGCGGGCATAGTGACGGGCATAGACAATGGCGTTCGACTTCACGTGCTTCACGACCTTCCACGCGAAAAGCAGCGCCCGTTTTTCTTCCGGCGTCGGCGGGCGCTTGGTAACAACTTTTAGATCTCCTTCGGCCAGCTTGTGGAGATCGGCATCCTGGACGAGCATGCCCCCAGAAATATTTTTCAGAACCCAGTTCTGCTGTCCGTCAGGAACTTCGACCAGCCGCAGATTCTTCTTCGCGGCAAACGCTGCTTTGGCGCCTTCATCGAAGGCGGGAGCGGCGATGACTTCCAGGAAGAGCTTGGCCATTTCGCTGGCGGCCGCCGCATCTATGTTGCGGTTCACGCCGATCACCCCGCCAAACGCTGAAACCGGATCGCATTCCAGCGCCCGCACGTAAGCCTCGGCGAGCGTTCTGCCGGTCGCGGTTCCGCATGGATTTGTGTGCTTGATGATGGCGCAGACCGGCTCGTCAAACTCCTGCGCCAGATCCCAGGCGGCTTGCAGGTCGACAATGTTGTTATAGGAAAGCTCTTTGCCCTGCACCTGACGCACGTTCGCCACGCCCGCGCCCGAACCGTCCGCATACATCGCGGCCTTCTGGTGCGGATTCTCTCCATAGCGCAGGTCCATCACCTTCTGAAAAGACAGCCTCAGATTTTGCGGGAAAAGATTTCGCGGAAAGCCTTCCGCTGCGTGCAACTCGAAGTCGCCGCCCACCCGCTCCAGCGTCGAGGCGATGGCCGAATCATAGGCTGCGGTCGTCGCAAACGCCTTCTGCGCCAGCCGCCACTTCGTTTCGCGGGACAACGCGCCGCCCGATCGCGCCATCTCCTCGGCAATCGCGCCGTAATCGGCGGGCGAGGTCACGACCGCGACATCCTGAAAATTCTTCGCCGCCGAACGGATCATCGAAGGGCCGCCGATATCGATGTTTTCAATCAATTCTTCAAACTGCACGCCCGGCTTGGAGGCGGTTTTCTCGAAGGCGTACAGGTTGACCACAACCATATCGATAGCCGGGATGCCATGCTCGGCAACCGCCGCGCGATGGCTGGCGTTTTCGCGTCGATGCAGGATGCCTCCGTGAACCTTCGGATGCAGCGTCTTGACGCGCCCGTCAAGCATTTCAGGGAATCCGGTCAGCTCGGAAATATCTTTCACCGCGATACCGGAGTCGCGCAAAAGCTTGGCCGTGCCTCCGGTCGAAACCAGTTCCACGCCCAACTCGGCGAGTTTGCGGGCGAAATCTGCAAGCCCGGATTTGTCGGTGACACTAAGAATGGCGCGCTGGATTTTAGACATGAGGCCCTCGGGAGCGGATGAGAATTTCGAGAAGAGAGATTCTAGCAGTTGCCGGCAGTACCCAGTTGCCAGTATCCAGTCCCAGTCCAGTGCCACCCAGTGAAGTGATGGCCTTGAGATGAAATAAGTGGCCGGAGACCAGACGATGTGCAAGCCGCAACTCTAACGGCAAGGTCCGGAAATGGGTACGGGTTACTGGCAACTGGGTACTGATCCTAGACTTTCGCCTTGGCCTTAAGCTTCACCCGTCCACTCTGCATCTCGACCGAGTACACCACCGTATCGCAGCCGTGCTGCTTGCGAATCTCGCTGGTCTTCTTCTTGACAAACGCCGCGAAAGAATCGAGGTCGCCGGAAACCTTTTCTCCCGACTTTTGCTTGGCTTCGGTAAGCGCCTTGTAGAGGGATTCGACTCGCTCTCGCTCGGTCGCCGCGCCGGAACACTGTACCGTGAAAGGCTGGTCAAGTTCCTGATCAACCCCCGGCGCCTCGGCGCCCGTGGTTTGGGAATTGCGGCTGAGGCCATACACCGGATGGCGCTTCGCTTCGCGTTCTGCGCTGGCGCGCACGCCCTGCACCGAGAGAATCGCATCCTGGGGGCGACGATAGCCCTCTTCGCGAATCCGCATTTTCTTGCGCCACAGGTCGCTTTGAACCGCGTAGCGCTGCGCCATCTCGTTGTACCTGAAGCGCTGCGAATAGCTCATTCGCGTGCCTTCGCTGAACCTGCCGTCGCTGAACTTGCGAATTAATGAGAGTACCTTCCATTCGACGTCGGCGGGAGGCCGTTTGGCCGGATTGTTGAAGAAAATCTCGTACTCGATCTTTAGCCGGCGAAGTTGCTGATCGAGCAGATTCAGTTCTTCATCAGTGGTCACAAAGGTCCCCCAGCCAACAGATTAGCGTTCGAAGCACGGGGTTGGCGAGGTTCCCGCCGGACACGCCAGGGATGGTACGAAAGTACCCAGAATCGCTCGTGTAGGGACGGGCGCCCTCGCCAGCCTGCCCTGAGCGAAGTCGAAGGGTCCAAGCCGAGCGCAGCTCGGCAAACTGCCTGCGGTCACGGCAACTCTGAATTCGCTATAGTCGTTGGCGGAAATCAAAGAGAATTTGGCCGCGCTTACTTCGACGTGCTCGACGCCATCTTCTTCACCATCGCCAGCACCAGTTTCCGGTCGCTGTCGTTCAGATTCGCCGAATAACGGCGCATCTGGCTCAGGAAGCGGACTTCATCGTCGGAGAGCTGCGGCAACCCCTTATGGCCGTTGCTGTTGCCTTCGGCAAAAAATTGCGACAACGCCAAATCCATCGCCCCAGCGATCTTGGCGAGCGTGTCCAGCGAGGGGATGGTGTGGCCGTTCTCCACGCGCGACAGGTAGCACCGCAACAGGCCCGTGCGCTTTTCGATGTCGCCCTGTGACATGCTTCGCTGGAGCCGGAAATTACGGATGGTCTCGCCGATATTCATAGGTACGCGACTAACTCAAGTCAAAAAAAAGATGCCTGCATACTAACTAGAGTAGTACCGTCTGGCAAGTGGAAATTCCTTGCGTCCTCGCTGCAACTGGTTTCACGAATGTTTTTGGGAAGGGCACGGCAATGTTCTTACACCGACACGGCATGTTTCTGGGAAGCGCACGACAATGTTTTTGGGAAGGGCGCGGCTTCAGCCGTGCCCCGGAAGGCCTCTAAAAATGCGGGCCTTAGCCCCTGAGCGCCGGTCTCCATAATCGCACAAATATTTGTGCACAGGGCTGTAGGCTCGGTCTCGCTCACCAGAAATCCGAGCCGCCGCTTCACTTCTTCAGCGTCGCGGCCAGAAAATCGACCGTGCGCTGCCACGCGTCAGCGGCGTCTTCAGGCCGGTATCCCTGCTTATTGTTGGGATTTTCAAACGCATGTCCGGCGTCCGGATAAATCTTCACCTCGATCTTCTTGCCGAGCTTTTCCATGGATTGCTGAAACTTCTTCACGTCTTCTGGGGTGATGCCGCGATCCTGCCCGCCAAAAAGTCCCAGAATCGGAGCGTTGATCTTTTTCAGTTCCGCCGGCTCGGTCGCGAGATGCCCATAGTTGATGACCGTGGCCGCCAATTGAGGCTCGGCGAGCGCCGCATCGAGTGAGTAGCCTCCGCCCATGCACCAGCCGATGGAACCGACCCGATCTTTTTTCACGTTGGCCTGCGACGTCAAAAAGTCGAAGGCGGCTCGCAAATCACGGGTAGCCCGGTCTTCGGGCAAGCCCCGCATCAGTTCGTGGGCCAGGTCTGGATTGTCGGCGACTTTGCCGCGATACAGATCGACCGCCAGCGCGACGTATCCCTGATCGGCGAGCTTCGCGGCCTGCTGCTTCACCCAGTCGTTCAATCCCCACCACTCGTGAATCACGATGAGCGCCGGAAACGGCCCTTTGCCCGCGGGAGTGTAGAGCATTCCATTGACGGTGTCGTCTCCGGACTTGTAGGAAACAGCCTTGCCATCAGCGGCGAGGGCCGAAAGCGACAAAGAGAGAGACAAAATCAGCGCCAGGAGAAGACTTTTCATGCGAGGCCCCCACAGGTTTACTTTCATACAGCATACGGAAATTACTCTAGTTGTGCTTGATGAACTTGCCGTTTTTCTGTCCGGTAAGCGAGTTGTACAGCGTCTCCAGAAACGCATCTTCGGTGATGAATTCTCCGGAATACTTTTTCCAGGGATCGAGAATCTTCTTTTCCTTCATCTGCTCCAGTGTCATTTTCTTGTCGAGCGCATCCTGCACCGCCGCCCGCGTTTCTTTCAGCATCTTCACGTAGGCGCGCACGTCTTCGAGGTTTGAAACCCCGCCGTGGCCGGGGATGATCTTCACGTCGGGCGGAAGCTGGGCGATGGCTCCCTCGACGCCGCTGATCATGCCGTCGATGCTGCCGCCGCTGTCCACGTCGATGAAGGGGAATCCGTAGGTCACGAAATCGTCGCCCATGTGTACCACATTTGATTTCGGAAAATAGATGACCGAGTCGCCGTCGGTGTGTCCGGCCGGAACGTGCAGCGCGCGGATGTCTTCCCCGTTCAAGTGCACGGTGACGTCGTGGTCAAACGTGATAATCGGCAGCGCGTCCTTGGGCTGCGCCTTGGCTTCGAAATGCAAGGCCCCGCCGTTGCCCGCCTGACCGCCTTCTTCCAGGCGCTTGCGAACATTATCGTGCGCGATGATGGGCGCTTGCTTTTGGAAGAATTCGTTCCCGCCCGTATGGTCTTCGTGGTAATGCGTGTTGATGATGAAGCGCACCGGCTTGTCGGTGATGCCTTTGAGCGCCTGCTGAATTTTGTCGGCAAGAGGAGCGTACTGATCATCGACGATCACAATGCCGTCGTCGCCGACGGAGGCGCCAATGTTGCCCCCGGCCCCCACCAGCATGTACACATTGCCGGCAACTTTCGAGACTTTGATTTGAACTTTGCTAAAGTCATGGTCTTGAGCAAAGCAAAAGCCCGCTGAGAGACAAGCGAGTATCGCCATACGAGAAGTGGTGCGCATCGGTCTCACTCCTGTGAGGGAGACATTGTAAATGGAAGTGAGGCATTGAATCATTGAGTCATTGAATCAACACCTCAATGATTCAATGCCTCAATGAATTACGGCGTTCCCTCAAACAGCGACCAAAGCCGGTCGGCGGTGACTCTATAGATCGCGTAGGCACTGCCATCGTCGGAGGTGCGCCGGAACAGCAATTCGCCGCGGCCATCGCCGTCGGCATCGACCGCGTCGATCAGTTCCATGCGCGGACTGACGTCGAGATGCCGCGAATCCGTCTGCGAGAAAAATAGTTTATGCAGCTCGCCTTCGAGGTCGGTGCGGGCGATCAGTGTGATCTCCTTTGGTTCTTCGAAGCTTCCGGTCGCGTCGGGAGCAGTCGGGCGAGTTTTCGCGGAGAGCACCAGCACCGGCTGGTTCGAACTGGAGAGATCAAAGATGCGCAAGCTCACATCATCGAAGGCAGGCTTGGGCAACTTGCCTGCGGTTTTGCTAGCGGATTTGTTTGCAGATGCCTTCTTGGGCGCAACCTCTTTTGTCGCAGCGCTTGCTTGCTCGCGAAGCTGGGTCGCGGCCAGATCGAGCATCTTGTTGCGGTAGATGGCTTCTTCCGCCGGCTTCAAATCATAGGTGTAGGGACGCGGATCGGGCCCGCCGGCATCGGAAATTGCGGGGATCATGACGATCTGCGGCGAAGCCGCGGCGGAATCTTTTGCCGTCTTCGCGTCGGGCTTCCCGGTACCCGGGGACGTCCCCGAGGATGCGCCCGCAGTCGCTGCGTCCGTCAGAGCGTCGAACGTCGTAAAGGGTTCGCGGCGCGCACTTGAGTCCGGCTTCCCGCGTCGCAGCCTGGGCCGATTCGGATCCTCAATCGGCTCGTCTGAGGGAGCAGCCTTCGCGGTCTCGGCTGCCGCAGGCGCCTTGGCGGTATCCGGCGACGGCGGCGGATTCGGCGCGCTGGCGGGCGGCGCAGCAGTCGGCGGCGCCGTCGCGGGCTTTTGCTGGTCTTTGTCCTTGTCCTTGCTATTGGAGCCGCTGTCGGAGTCAGACTTTTCGCTGCGACGGTGAAGTACCGGTGGCCCGCCCTTGTCTTCGTCTTCGAGCACGGGCGGCGCGTACTTCTTGTGTTTCTCCGCAGCCCTCGCTCCTGCCGGAAGCCACGTGCCTTCGGCGATCCAGACGTGGTTCAGTTGTCCAGGTTGCGTAATCGTGAAGACGCCTTGCGACACACCGGTGCGAAAACCTTCGTAGACGATTCCGAAGTCGAGTGCCATGGGAACGGGTGCGGCTTTATACGAACCGGCATCGTAAAATTTTCCGTCCATCATGATGGCAATGGGAATGAGGCGTGCTTTGCCTTTGGGTGAAAGCTGGATCAATCCCAGGGCGCGTGGTCCCTTGACGGACGCCGGCTTGTGCCCGTACTGCGGCATCGGACCCTGGGCCACAAGCCATGAACTGGCGAGCCAGATCGCGGCGGTCAAGGTGACGGCGAACATCCGGTTGCGATATAACTTGCGATGTAACAACGACCGGCGAGGAGAGAATTCCATATGCAAGTTAATGATAAATCCCCTGACTTCAGTACGACGGACGAGAACGGCAAGGAGGTTGCCTCAAAAGACTTTCGCGGCAAGACCGTAGTGCTTTATTTCTATCCTAAAGCCGATACGCCGGGGTGCACCAAGGAAGCGTGCGGCTTTCGCGATACCTACACGGAAATCAAGAAGACAGGCGTGGTGCTGCTCGGGATTTCGGCGGACACGGCGGCCGCGCAGAAAAAATTTCAGACCAAGTTCAGTTTGCCTTTCCCGCTGCTGGCCGATGCGGAGAAGAAGATCGCGAATCTGTTCGGCGTGGTCAAAGAGAGGCAGATGTACGGCAAGAAAATGAAAGGAATCGCGCGGACGACTTTCGTGATTAGCCCCGACGGCAAGATCAAGCACATCTTCGATAACGTGAAGGCAGAAGGGCACGCGGAAGAAGTGCTGGCGTATTTGAAGGGCGCGGCCTGAGGCAGTTCGGCTCGTGTAGGGACGGGCGCCCTCGCCCGTCCAAGCCGAGCGCAACTCGGCAGCCGCCTGTGGTTACAGCAACTCCGGATTCGCTATAGTCTGGTGCGCATGAGCTCGCTCGGCCGCGTTACTTTGTTGAAAGCGGAGTTCTTCAATCGCGATCCGCGGCGGGTGGCGCGGGCGTTGCTGGGGAAATTGCTGGTCCGCAAAACGCCCCGCGGAATTCTGGCGGGGCGAATTGTCGAAACCGAAGCGTATCTCGGCCAAGGCGATGCGGCGGCGCACGCGGCGGCGGGCCGGACGGCGCGGAATTCCGTTCTCTTCGGTCCTCCCGGTCACGCCTATGTGTACTTCATCTATGGCAATCACTACTGCCTGAATGTTTCCTGCCTGCCGGACGGAGTTCCCGGGGGCGTGCTGTTTCGCGCCCTGGAGCCGGTGGCGGGCATCGAGCAGATGGCGAAGGCGCGAGGCATCGAGGTAGCGAAAGAAACCGATCGCAAGAAAATTTCTTCTCTCAAAAAGCTTTCGTCCGGCCCGGGACGCATGACCGAAGCCCTGGAAATCACGCGCGCGCGGGATAATGGGAAAAGCCTGGTGAGCGCGCGCTCGGACCTGCGCATCGTCGATGACGGCTATCGCGTGCGACGCGTAACAGTCACGCCGCGCATCGGGATCGTGAAGTCCGCCGGGCAGCCGTTGCGCTACTTCATCGCCGGTAATCCGTTTGTCTCCGGGCGACCGTCGGCCACGTAAACCAGTCCCCTCCGGAAAAATCCAGGATCTTCGCGTGCTCGCGCTTGGTCACAAAAATATTCGCCGGCTTAATGTCGCGATGGACAATGCCCTGCGCGTGCGCCGCGTCCAGCGCATCCGCGATCTCGATGCCGAGCGAAAGCAGGGTATCCAGCTCCAGCGGACGGTTGTTGATGATATGTTTCAGCGTCGCCCCGTCAAGGTACTCCATGACGATGAACGCCTTGCCGTCCTGCCCGCCTATGTCGTGGATGGTGCAGATATTCGGATGGTTGAGCGCCGACGCAGCCCTCGCCTCGCGGCGGAATCGCTCCAGCGACTGCCGATCCTGGGCCACATTCTCAGGAAGGAACTTCAGTGCGACGAAGCGGTCAAGCCGGGTGTCCTCGGCCTTGTAAACGACTCCCATACCTCCGCCGCCGAGCTTCTCGACGATGCGGTAATGCGAGACAACCTCGCCAACCATTCCTTCACCCCGCGCTGGGCTGAAATCTTACGGTTGGCCCTCGGGGCAAGTCAACCAATCGGACCGCACTGTGAACTCTCTGGGTTTTTAGTTTGCTCAGAGGCTTTCTCGCCAGCCATTTCGGTTCAGGGATTCAGAACAAGATTATCGATCAGGCGCGTGGATCCGACGTAGGCGGCGACGGCGACCAGGGTCTTTCGCGATATCCGTTCGACAGGGTCGAGCGTGTCGGGATCAACGATCTCGAAATAATCGAGCACGACTTGTGGCTCGCGAGCAAAAGCTTCCTTGGCGGCGGAGATCAGCTTGGCGGCAATTCTTTCCCCGGCAAGAAATTCCTGCTGCGCATGCTGCAACGAGCGTTGCAGCACGAGTGCGCGGCTGCGCTCGTCTCGATTCAGGTAGGCGTTGCGCGAGCTCATGGCGAGGCCATCGGGTTCACGCACGATCGGGCAGGCGACAATTGCGATCGGGAAGTTCAGATCTTGCACCATGCGCCGGATCACGGCGAGCTGCGCGGCGTCTTTTTGTCCAAAGAACGCGGCCTCGGGCTCGACGATGTGAAACAGCTTGGCGACGATCGTGGTCACGCCGCGGAAATGGCCGGGGCGCGAGCGTCCGTCGAGCTTCTCGCTCAGGCCTTCGACCAACACCCAGGTGACTTCGCCATCCGGATAAATTTCTTCGACCGGCGGCGCGAACAGTATCTCGACACCCTCTCTTTCGAGCAGACGGCAGTCGCGCTCGAATTGGCGCGGATATTTCGACAAATCTTCTGTCGGACCAAATTGAGTGGGGTTCACGAAGATGGAAACGGCAACGGCGTCGCACTGCGCTTTCGCAGCGCGGACCAGCGACAAGTGGCCTTCATGCAGAGCGCCCATCGTTGGAACGAGGCCCAAGCCCAGCCGTTTGCGACTCGCGCGCGCATCGCGGCAGGCAGCGCGAGCTTCCGGAATGGTCGAGCATATCTTCATGGCACGTGGCGTCAACGCTAAACAGGCTGCGGAATGAACCGAGGTTCGTATCAGGGCATCGTTTTAGCGATGCCAACATTCATCCAGTTTGGACCGCCCCTTTAGGGGCCGCGTTCTGACGGCCAGCCTGCAGTCTATTGCCTGCTCACGGCGCCTCGCGGAATTGAACGTCCAATTCTTTGAGGGTTCCCAGGAGCAGGGCGCGGTTCTTGCGCAGCTCTGCTTTCGTCTCATCGGATGGATTCTTGGGAACGGCTTGGGCGACCAGCACCACCCGGCCGTAAGGCCATGCGCTCGATGGCAGAGAGACCAACTCGGCCGGGATTTCTTCCAGCTTAAGAATGTGGATCTCGCGGTTGGACAGATCGAGGAAGCCGATCCCATCCTCGCGAACGATCAGATAAGGATTCTTCCAACCGCTCATATTGCTGAACGGCGGATACTTGGAGGGATCCGGTGCGGGAATGGACTCAAGGCCCGTGGGTTGCCGCGTTTCCGTGGTCTCCGGCTGCGGGGGTTTGGAGCAAGCCACCAGAGCCCCAAGCAGCATGAAGGTGACGATCATTCTCACGATCGTTCGCACAGCGTTTTCTCCGCCCGCCATTATCGCTGCATAGCGAGCTTGCGGTGGAGTACCGTTTCAAGTGCGGCCTGCGTTTCTTTCGGCAGGTGGTAGGACTCGGCGTCGTTCGGGAACTGGTGCGAAACGACGTCGGCCTTGAAGGCCAGTACGGATTGCGTGATCAAGGCGGCGGCGTCTCCGTAGCGGCGAACGAATTTTGCCGCATGCCCGAACGTCAGATTGACCAGGTCGTGGAAGACGAGCACCTGCCCATCGCAATCCGGGCCGGCGCCGATGCCGATGGTGGGCGTTTCGACCTCGGCGGTGATCATGGCCGCGACTTCGCGCGGAATGCCTTCGAGATAGATGCAGGCCACGCCGGCGCGGTCGAGCGCGACCGCATCGCGCATGAGTTGCTCGATGGCGTTCAGCGTCTTGCCCTGAACTTTGTAGCCGCCCATCACGTTGATCGATTGCGGCGTGAGGCCGATGTGTCCAGCAACGGGAATCTCCGCGTCCATCACGCGGCGGATCACGTCCACGCGCTTCTCGCCGCCTTCCATCTTGACGGCCTCGGCGCCGCCTTCTTTCACGAAGCGGGCAGCGTTGTGAATCGCTTCGTTGGGGTCAGCCTGATAAGACCCGTAGGGCATGTCGGCAATGAGCAGCGCGTCTTTGACCCCGCGGCGCACAGCCTTGACATGGTGCAGCATCTCGTCGACGGTAACCGAGAGCGTGTTCTCGTAGCCAAGCATAGTCATGGCAAGCGAGTCGCCGACGAGGGCAATGTCGATGCCCGCCTCGTCGACCAGGCGCGCGGTGGCGTAATCGTAGGCGGTAAGGCAGGTGATGGGGCTGTGGTGAAACTTCTTTTCGCGAATGGTAGCGGTAGTGATTTTGCGGCGAGGTTCGCCGATAGGCGTGAGACTCACGATGTCCTCCAGTGCCCCTCCGCAAACTGGGCGGATAGAGCCTGTACGCGTCTTGGATGACGCTCAGGAAATTATAGCTGCAAAAGGGCCGTGAGTCGATAGCGGCGCGCGATGATGGTCGCACCCGACAATCAGCCTTGAGACCCTTGCGCTTCTCTGGTCTGCTCTAGCACCTTACGCACCAACATTCTCAAATCTTCGGTTAGTAGTGCACCTTCAACGGCACTTCACCGCAGGCTGAGCGAGCGTTGAATCTCCGCAGCGAGCTCCAATCAAATGAACCGTTTGCGATCTCCGCTACTGCTTCAGGATCGTATGTAAAGACATCCTCTGCTGGAAAACCGACCGGCCTAAGGGCCTCGCGACCTGTGGACAACTGTTGAAATTGACTTTCTTCGGACAAGTACACAATATTGCCGCCCGTCTCCCAAACTCTCCGTACCAACGGCGTGCCCTTGTAATCCCTTGCAATTACTAGACTTCCACGCATCTTTTTGCACCTTCGTGCGGATTGTAGTGGAAATGCGTAACAGATCTAAAGAATGTCGGACATCGGAATTGACAGAATCTACGGCATATTGTAAGAATAGGAAAGAATCGAGGTATCGGGGAATGTCTGAATCAGAAGCTAAAACTGCGACCGTCTCCTCAGCGCCAGAGGCTGTGCCACCGTATGTGCCCTATCGTAGCTTTCGCAACTTCATCGACAGCCTAAAACAAGGCATCCCTAGCCGCATTGATCGCAGCGTGATGCCAAGCATGTCTGGTGCGCTTCAGGGGCAGCTTACTGCTGCCCTGCGCTACCTAAAGCTGATCACTGCGACTGGTCATCCAACTTCAGTACTTCCGCAACTCGTAAATTCGGAGGGACACGAACGCGCAAAGGTACTCCGGGGACTGCTTTTCGTAGCCTACCCGTTTCTTGTCCAAACAGATCGGTTCGACTTGATGGGCGCGACTCCGCGAATGATGGAGGAGCAGTTTGCCCAAGCGGGAGCCTCAGGCGGCACTATCGATAAGTGCATCAACTTCTTTCTAGCGGCCGCGAAAGATGCAGAACTCACCTTATCGCCGCACTTGAAAACGGGTCGCGGTAATCGAACTTCGCGACCTCGTCAACGATCTCGCAGCACTGATCTCCCAGTAAATGGCGAGAGTCATGGCAGTGTGAACGGCAACGAAAGCGGCGACCTGACATGGTCACAAATGTTGCTCTCAAAGTTTCCTAGCTTCGATCCAAGCTGGCCGGATGACGTCAAAGTTAAATGGTTTGATGGATTCCACCGCCTGATGCGGCAAGGACCGGAGGGCAAATAACCATGAGAATAGTTATAGCCCGGTGCCATCGCGGTGCTCACCGTGGCATCGGGCAAAAACACGAAGGCCCGATTCGCTGATGTCCTGACCGGGACGCGAATCGAGCCCTGGTGAGCTGTCGCTATTTCGAACCCAGCGTGGACGGCCGACTTTCGTCTTGCCATCCTCGCCGACATTTGCATTGTAGTACAACCGGAACCCAGGTTCCAGACAGGATGTTTTTCGATGGCGCTGTACAAGTATTCACAGTTGCTGCAAGCAAGCACGCATGAAGCGTTTGACAACCTAAATTCGCCTGCGACGACGACTCCATACTCTGGAGTTTACCGCTGTGAAGTCTGCGGGCACGAAATCTCCTCTACTGCGGGACATCCGTTGCCGCCGCAGAATCACCATCAGCATCGGCCCGGTCAAGGCCCGATCCGCTGGCGACTTGTTGTGACACACACGAGCCAGAACTAGTCGGGGACGACCCAAAAGAACAAACCGATCAACCCGCTCCTGTGGCAAGTATCCCCACAGGAGCGCCTAAAAGGGTGATCAGCAGCTGGTACCAATTACCGGCGCCCCTTGCGCTTCGCAATACCGTGCAGCGCAATTTGCTGGCTTCCTCACAATGGGCAAAGTATTCTTAAGTCGGGTATAAGGCATTCTCGAGCCGAATGATGACGGACCCCAAAAAACCAGCCCGTAGCGTAAGCAGCCAGGACTTGCGATTCAACATTGAAACGGAACGCGAGACGGACGGCCGCTGGATCGCCGAGATTTCGGACATGCCCGGCGTGCTGGCCTACGGGAAGACAGAAGCGGAGGCCCGCGCAAAGGCCTACGCCCTCGCGCTCAGGGTCATCGCGGATGACGTCGAGAAATCAAAAGACGTTCCCGCGTCGATCAGCGTCACCTGCCAATCCGCATGACTCAGTGGCCCAGCACAAGGGCCCGCCGCGTCTATCGGGCGCTCTTGAGGATTGGCTGGGTGCCACTTTCGCAAGCGGGCTCACACATCAAGCACCAATCATAAACCCCGTCCGCTTGTTGCCATCGACAAAAGAATGATTTCGGATGATGCTGACTGTGTAAAGCGCGGCCATTTCGACGGCGTCCGATGTATTGGCATAGGCATAATGCTGGCGAGGACGCCCAAGCGCTGAGTGCAGAAGGCCCCGGTCCCGCAGCCCCACGGCGCCGCCATAGACCGCCAAGAGCCGGTCGTGGATCGCGAGCGCATCGCGCTCTGCCCTCCTCCCATCTTTTTTCATCACAAATCACCTGTGTGCACTATCACAGACTTCCCACCCGCCGCGCGCAATAATGAGGATCGGATCGAAGAATCCCGGCCGTGTGCCCGTCTCTCAAGACGGGCCACAAAATCTGCCACAATCCCATTGTGGGACGCTCTTTGACAGCAAGCGCCGCGAAATCGCCCCTAAGCCATTTGTTCTCAAAGACTTTATCTATAAGTCCTTTAGAATCAAAGACCGGTCTCGAATTTTCCGCCTAACTCCATGATTCCTAAAGGCAGGGGGGGAGGGGGGTACCAGTACCAGCTAGTTAATGCCTTGAAGATGAGCAGTCGCAAACGCCGGGAAGCAGGGGCTCAGAAGGCGATGACCGGCGGTTTCAGACCAAGCTGTTGAACTTCCTGAGACCCGACACCTAAGACCTGAAACCTTCTCTTACGCGCTGGCCGATTCCTGACCGCCGAGCGGCAGAAAATATTGCGTGCCCTTGATCGGGGCGGAGACTTTTTTCAGCAGCTCCTGCAAGTCTTCGTTGCGGTCAACGAAGTCGATCTCGGAGGTGTTTACGATCAGCAGGTCGGACTGCGTGTAGTGAAAGAAAAAGTGTTCGTAGGCCTTCACGACTTCCATCAGGTAATCCTCGCTGATGGCCTTTTCGCCGGCCACGTTCTTTTTCTTCAGCCGCTTCTTCAATACTTCCGGCGTGGCCTGCAAATAAATGACAAGGTCAGGCGTGGGGAGTTGTTCGCGGAAATAATTGAAGTAGCGATTGTAGGTATCAAGTTCCTGATCGTTGAGGTTGAGGCAGGCAAAAAGCTTGTCTTTTTCAAAGATGTAATCGGAGACGACGGTCTTATTCGAGCGCGGACCCAGATCGAGCGAGCGCAGTTGCTCGAAGCGGCGGATCAGGAATGCCAACTGTGCCTGGAAGGCTGCGCCGGGCTCGGCATCGTAGAACGCTTTCAGAAATGGATTGTCTTCCGGTTCGATAACGCGCTGCGCGGCCAGCCGCTCTCCGAGAACCCGTGCCAGCGTGCTCTTCCCAACGCGTATCGGACCTTCAACCGCAATGTAACGGGGAAGCTCGAAAAGCTTGGCCATGGATTGTCGTGGAGAACTGGAGAGCAGAATATATTGCTTCGCGTCCGGGCGCAATTGCGAGAAAGGTTAACAGCAGTCGTCGGTCGTTCGGGGTCCGTCGTTCGCAACTTTGTCGGAGCCTCGAATCGCGAACGACGAACAGCGAATAGCGAACGACGATCACCCGACGACCAGCTAGAATCTCTTCATGCTCCCCGCTCTGATTGGACTGACGGCCGCTGCTGCCGCTTCGGCGGCGGGATACCAGTCCATGGCGCCGGAGGGGCAGTGGTACGGGCGCACGTTCGCTGGCGGCATGCGGGGGAGCAAGCAAATCGCTCTGACCTACGACGACGGGCCGAATGATCCGCACACGCTGAAGCTGCTCGAAGTGCTGGCGAAGCACAGTGTGCGCGCGACGTTCTTCATGATCGGCCGCTACGTGCAGCAGCGCCCCGATATTGCGCGCGCGGTGGCGCAGG
>Ga0316363_10000576_pt1 | contig 45282 bp, 42 predicted proteins | sample Sb_taG_3_FD_200459 | JGI IMG/M metagenome (GOLD analysis project Ga0316363, IMG submission 200459) | Peat soil microbial communities from Weissenstadt, Germany - Sb_50d_a_PC metaG (v2) (version 2) | ecosystem: Environmental > Terrestrial > Soil > Wetlands > Peat | place: Germany: Weissenstadt...
ACATAATCACCTTAGAGTCGGCTGCAAAAGAGGACTTTAATAACACTCTACTCGCGGGCAGAAGATGGATGTCCGCAAAGTTGTCATAGTCATGAGGTTCCGCAAGTGCCGCTCGTCGATGAAATGAACATCACCCTGAAGGACTTTCTCCCAGAACACGGAGACATGTGCGTCATCATGCAAGGCGGGCGGACGTCCGCCATCGTGAGCCGACATCTTTACCGCGAGCTGCGGGATTACGCCGATTCGCATAACATGACGGTCGCAGCCGCCCTCGCGCGGCTGCGCAACGAGGTTCATGGAGAGCTGGCAGGTTTGGAGGAAAGGGATGGACTCGCTGACGCCGCAAGACTGCGTAAAGAAGAACAGCGAACTGAATAAACTTTCCCCTGCCCCTGAGCGGCGGCGCGGGCGGATCGATATATTCCCGAGGCATTCCTTTGCTTTTGCGGTGCATACTGAACCTGTGGGAGCCGTCTTCGCGGCTAAGCGCATCGCGAAGAAGCAAAGCAGCCGGATGCGCCGCAAGAACTGGCGGCGCAAAATCCGCAAAGAAATTTAGTCCCCCCTTTCCGCCCTCTCCAATCTTATGCAACCGTCCGAGCCGTCAAGGGTAAAATGTACGCACACACCGTGCCCTTGACCGCTCCGGCCGTTCGCTGAACAAAACCCCTTGTCCCGTGATCATCGAAAAGGGGGGCAATGCAAAGGCCCCGGCCGCCCGGCTTAAGCGGTGGTCGCTAAGATCCCTAACTCCCAAGGCATCTTTACGTCCCGGCCTGCCCGTACAGTCGTTAAGCCTTTCTTAACCGCCCCCGCCTTAAAATTGTCATAACTTAGACGCCCGTTTGCGAGTCGGGTCACCCAGCAGCACCGGAAGTTCTTGGGGTCAATTTGTTATGGGGGTGGTTGGTATCTGCAATTTTGGAGACCATGGCAAGCGGCGTAGAACCGCAGTGAGGTTTCTTGTTGTTTTTTTAACCTGTTTTCTATCCTCCGTTGCCGCCTTTGCCAATCCCCAAAGCGGGACGGTCAGTTCCGGCTCGGCTTCGATCGTGACCCTGCCGAATGTCATGGATATCAACCAGACCAGCCAGCGGGCCGTCATCGACTGGCGCTCATTCAACATCGCGCCCAATGAGACGACGAACTTCAACCAGCCGAATTCAAGCGCGGTGACGCTGAACCGCATCAATAATTCGACCCCTTCGCACATCCTCGGCAGTCTCAATGCGAACGGCAACGTGATTCTGATCAGCCCGAACGGCGTGTTTTTCGGTCAGGGTTCGAAGGTGGATGTGAACGGGCTGGTGGCGACGACCGCCAATATTTCGAACAGCGCTTTCATGCAGGGAAGCACGAGCTTTTCGCAACCGGGCAATCCTAATGCGACGGTGAGCAATGCAGGCACGATTACGGCAAGCCAGGCGGGGCTGATCGGGCTGGTGGCGCCGAAGGTGGAAAACAGCGGGGTTCTCAACGCGAAGCTGGGCCGCGTCATGCTCGGATCGGGCGATACGTTCTCGGTGGACCTGTACGGAGACGGGCTGATCAACGTGGGCGTTTCCGGTGCCGTCAAACAGCAGGTGATCCAGAACAGCGGCACCATCAACGCCGCCGGAGGCACGATCCAGCTCACGGCCGCGGCCGGGCGCAACATGGTCAACAGTCTGATCAACGTGCCGGGAAAACTGAACGCGCCTGCCGCGGGGATGCAGGACGGCGAGATCGTCATCTCGGCCGCGGGCTCGAACGGGACGTCTACAACCGCCGCAGGTGGCGCGGGCAAAACCGGCAGCAGCGCCGTCGTCGTCTCCGGCAACCTGAACGCTTCGGGCTACGGCGCCGGCCAGACCGGCGGGACCGTCAACGTCACCGGCGACAATGTGACGCTCGCTTCAGGCGCCCTCATCGATGCCTCAGGCGCCGCGGGCGGAGGCACGGTGAACATCGGCGGAAATCTGCACGGGCAAGGCCCTCTCGCTAATGCGGTCGCCACAAACATCGCCAGCGGTGCGCAAGTGAAGGCCAATGCCGTCACCAGCGGCAACGGCGGGCAGGTTACCGTCTGGTCCGACGACCAGACTGAATTCGACGGCACCATAGAAGCCAAAGGCGGCGTGGCGGGCGGCAATGGCGGGATGGTCGAGACGTCAAGCCACGGGGTCTTAAGCGTGGGCGGCATCGCCGATACGTCTTCTCCCCACGGCTCCGGCGGGGAATGGCTGCTGGACCCGGCCAGCCTGACGATCTCGAACGGGTCGGATACCAACGTGGTCGGCAATCCTAATTTCGTGCCTGACGGCACGGTGGCGACTTCCAACCTGACCCCCGGCACCATCGATACGGCGCTGAACGCCGGCACCAACGTGACGGTCACTACCGGCGGCGACGCTTTCGCCAATGTTGGCGACATCACCGTCAACAACGCCATCCTGACGACGGGCACCGGCTCGCTGACGCTCTCTTCCTACCGCAACATCATCCTCAATGCCGGCATCACGCTGGCGGGCGGGGCGCTGACGTTGCGGGCGGATAACGCCGCCAACGGTTCAGGCCATATCAATGTCACAGGCGCCATCAGCACCGCTGGCGGCAACATCACGATGGGCGGCGGCAACGGCGCCATCACCGCCGGCAGCGGCTATGCGGCCGGCAACGCGGGCCAGGTCGCAGGCGTCGTCGACAACGGCGTGGCCATCGATGCGGGTGGGGGCAACATCATCGTTAACGGCCGGGGGTTCAATGGCGCCGGCAACAACAACGACGGCGTCGTGGTCAATGGCGGCAGCATTTCCACCACCGGCGCGGCCACCATCAGCATCAGCGGCAGCGGTAGCGGCAACACGAACAGCGGCGCCGACTATGGCGTTTATGTGCTCGCCGGCGGGGTCGTGTCTTCGGTCAACGGCAATCTTGCCGTAACCAGCTCTTCGGGCGGCGGCGCCGGCACCGGCGGCGGCAACAACGGCGTCTATGTTACGGGTGCCGGCAGCACTATCGAAACGACCGGCTCCGGGAGCGTCTCCATCACTGGCACCGGCGGAAACGGCGCAGGCAGCGGCGCGTCCAATAACGGCGTTTTTATCAACACCGCCGCCGCCATCCAGGCCACCGGTAGCGGTACGATCACCGTCTCTGGCACCGGCGGCAACAGTTCCGGAAACACCAATCACGGCGTTGTACTTTCCGGCTCGATTGTCGGCAGCGGCGGCGCGATCTCGGTCACCGGCACCGGCGGCGCCGGCAGCGGCGCGAACAACATCGGCGTGCTTATATCGACCGGCACCGGTGTCGTTTCCAATACCGGCGCCGGCACGGTGTCGATCTCCGGCACCGGTGGCGGCACGGGAAATAGCGGAACGGATTACGGCGTCGCCGTCAACGGCAACGCGTCCGCCGTCAACGGCAACATCAATGTCAGCGGCACCGGCGGCGGCGCCGGTACAGGCGGATCGAACTACGGGTTCTATGTAATAGGGGCGGGAAGCAGTTTGGTGACCACAGGTTCCGGGAATATTTCTGTCAGCTCGCTCGGCGGCAACGGTAGCGGCGGCGCAAATACCGGTGTCGTCGTTTCTTCCGCCAATGGCATCCAGACGACCGGCAGCGGAAACGTGACGGTAATGACGAATACCCTCACGCTCAATGCGGCGAACGACATCAACAGCATCGACAATCTGACGATTCAGCCGGAAACCGCGAACACCACAGTTGGGGTCGGCACTGGCGCCGGCACCCTGTCGCTCCCCAATAACTATTTCAGCTCGGGCTACTTCGCCTGGGGAGCCGGAGACACCCTGACGATCGGTGGTTCCAATGCCGGGACCATGGATATCAATACGACCTCGACCTTCGCCAACCCGGCCATTTTTATGACAGGATCGACGGGCAACATCATCCTCGATAACACGCTCACGTCCTCCGTGGGAAGCGGCACTTCTCTGATCCTGGCTTCGGGACAAAACTTCGTCAACAACGTCGGCGCCGCCGCGATAAATCCGGGCGGCGGACGCTGGCTGAGCTACTCAACTAATCCAGCCAGCGACACGATCAACTCGCTGAGCGACAATTTCCGCCGGTTCTCCTGCGTCGATGGAGGCGCCTGCCCCGCTTTCCCCGCCGCCGGCAACGGCTTCCTGTACAGCACGACGCCGCTCCTGACCATAACGCCAAGCGGACAGGTCATCACCTATGGCTCTGCTGTGCCCTCTTTGACGGGATATAGCTACACGATTTCAGGGTATCTGGGCGGCGATAGCCCGACCGATTCAATCGGCGGCTCCGTTAACGGAAGCACGACCTATACGCCGATTTCGAACGTCGGCGCTTACAACATAAATTACACCGGCGGCGCTCTCACTTCCGCGCTCGGTTACGGCTTTTCTTATGCCAATAATCCAGGCGCTATCACGGTGAACCCGGCCGCGCTGTCCATCACGGCCAACAGCTTCGGTAAGACGTACGGCACAACTTACAGCTTCGCAGGCAGCGAGTTCACGGCCGCCGGCCTGGTGAACGGCGACACGGTTTCCAGCGTGAGCCTGTCCAGCCCCGGAGCTGCAGCGCCGGCCACCGTCACGGGCAGCCCGTATGCCATCACCGGTTCAGGGGCCGTGGGAACGGGCCTCTCGAACTACACCATCAGCTACGTGAACGGCAACCTGACGGTCACGCCCTACCTCCTCACCGTGACGGCGAATGCGCAGTCGAAGGTCTACGGCGCGGCTGACCCGGCGCTGACTTACACGAACGGCGCACTGCAGAATGGCGACACGGCCGCGGTGTTCAGCGGCGGCCTCACGAGGGTTGCCGGCGAGACCGTCGCCGGCGCTCCCTATGCGATCAACCAGGGCACCTTGAGCGCGGGCGCCAACTACACGATCAGCTATACCGGCAACAACCTGACCATCACGCCCGCCACCCTCTCCATTACCGCCGACAATATCCACAAGACTTTTGGCACGATCCACACCTTCCTCGGCAACGAATACACCGAAACGGGCCTGGTCAGCGGCGATACCGTCTCCGGCGTGACCCTCGCCAGCGCCGGCGCCCCCGCCGCCGCCACCACTGCCGGCAGCCCTTATGCCATTTTCGCCGGCGGCGCCACGGGCACAGGCCTCGCCAATTACAACCTCACCTATAACAACGGCGTCATGTTTGTCGTAACGCCCGTCACGACGCCCACCATTCCTCCTACCGTCATCATCGTCGCCAATGGCGGCGGCAGTGGTGGAGGCGATGGCAGCGGTGGCAACGATGGCGGTGGCAACGATGGCGGGGGCAGCGACGGCATACGGACGACGCATAACACATCGGCTTCCGTCATACCCGTCAATCCCTGCGGGGCCACGTCGGCGCAAGACACTTTGCCGAATCAAATGACGGCAATGCTGGACCTCATCAAGATCTCCCCTGAACTGGCGGAAACGTTGCCGTTTTATAAAATACAGACCCATTCTTTTGATGCTTCTCACATAGCATGTGGCGATTCCTGGCAATCGCCCCAGCAGTGAGTCCCACGTGTGAATTCGACAACACCTCATTGAATCAGGAAAACCTTTCAAAAGGGTCAGCGCCCAGGTGAGCGAATGTATCTACCAGCCTCGAGTGAGCAGAGGATCGGCGCCATGATGCCCGATGGCAGCATCCATGCCGGTATCTCTCCGAAGACGAAAACGCCAATGTACACGACGCCGACCGACGAATCCTCCGTCATGACCTGGGACGATGCCAACGATCTGGCCCGGAATAAAGAAGCGCACGGTCACAACAACTGGGATCTCCCAACGCCAGAAGAATTGAACGTGCTCTTCAAGAACCGTCTTGTGATCGGCGGCTTCAACGAAAGCGGCACGTATCCCGCTGGTTGGTACTGGTCATCAGCGGCCGCCCAGGCCGGCGTAAGGGTCCAGCGGTTCAGCGACGGGTGTCAGGGCCGCAACTTGAAGCAGTACTACTCGTCTGTGCGGTGCGTCCGGAGAGCCTTTTACGCGGAAGTCCACACCAACTCCGCACGGCAACCAAAGGGCGGATGCTAGCCAATTCGCCAACCTACCGAGCGGCCCGCCGCCGCTTCTTTCCCGCCGCCGGTTCACACTGAAACAGCCCTCTCTGGGCCGTCTCTTCCGCCGCGCACTTAAAGCATGTCGGAGGACTGCAGAAAGCCTTGCACAAGAAAAACCAGAGTGCCCTCTTTTCCTCGCTCGCCAGCGTAATGCGGCCGTCCGCGCCGGCAAAAGTCAAAATGAGCGCGGCACAAACCACCGCGCCTTGCCTGCGCTGCCGTCCGCTGAATAAGCCCCTGTCCCGTTACGACAAAAAGGGGGCCTCAGGCAAAGGCCAAAGACGCGCCCGGCTTAGCGCGGCGGGCGCGCGGTCCGATCCCGCAGGCGGGCGTCACCCGCCCCAAGCCTTAACCCGCCGCTGTTCTTCGCCCTCCGACACTTAAACTTCAGGCCATTGAAATCCCAGGCTTCTTCACATTTAATTTGACATAACCTGCGAATCGCCCTATAAGAGACTCACGCAAGGCGCATATCTACGGCAAATCGATTTCCGCTTGTTTCGCGACTGCCGGTACCAACGCGCCACCTGCAAAAACAGCCAGGGCCGTCTCCCGACCAACAGGGGAGGGAGATGGCGTCCGACCATCGAGGTTGGACGCAGTCCCCGGCTGTTTCTCACCACAAACACAGCCCGGCCAAGCCCTGAAGGAAACACGTTCAGGAGGACCGGCTATGAAATGCAACTCATTAACGCAATTTCTCTTGGTCGCTGCATTTGCTGCGGCCAGCGGGTTTTGCTTCTCCGAGGGCCTCAACCAATCCGCGAAATCCGTTCCGCCCGCGCCATCAACTGCGAACGTATGGGACGTGCTTACTGTCAGGAATTCAAATGGGAAAGTCGTCGCCTCCGTTTTCAACTCCACCGTGACCGGCGAAAAGCTTGTCTGTATGCCTTCAGACGTGCCGGCCTACGACCAGACCTGTGGACCGATCAACAACTTCAAGCCCGCGGAGCAATCGATAGCTCGCGCACTGCTGGACTTGGCAAAGTGAGCACGTAATCGGAGGAGCTAAAGCACATGACCCAGCCCACCATCGAACCGAACATCGGCGACAAGATGCCCGATGGCACCGTGTGCGCCGGCATCTCGCCCGACACCGGCAAGGCCATGTACACGACGCCGGCCGATGCGCCCCTCACTTACACCTTTAATGAAGCCCTTGCCTACGCCTATGCTAAAGGCGTAACCAACGGCCACCAAGACTGGCACCTGCCCACGCGGAAGGAACTCGACGTCCTCTTCAACAACCGCGCGGCGCTCGACGGATTTTATGTAGCTGTTTCCGATCCCGTCGCGCCCAGGGGCTTCCATCCTCTTGCATGGCTGAAATCACAGTTTGGCAACGCTTCACCCAAGCCTTCCTCCCTCTACTGGTCCTCAGACGCTTTCGAGGACCGTCCCGATGAAGGCACATGGGCTCTGGACTCCAGTAATGGAGTCTTTTACGCAGCGGTCAACTCGGGTCACCTTTCCGTTCGTTTAGTGCGTAGCACGCCGAAACTGCAATGAAAGCATTTGCCGCTTGGCTCGAAGCGAATAGATCTGCCGCCTTTCAGCTAGCCGTCACAGCGAGACAACCGCACTTGGAAATGGGAACCGCGCCATGACAGAACAAAGCGTCAAACCGAAAATCGGCGATGCCGACCTACGCAGCGGCGACAAGATCCCCGACGGCACCGTCTACGCCGGCATCTCGCCCGACACCGGCAAGGCCATGTTTGCGCTGCCGGCCGATGCATCGCTGACGATGACATTCAACGAAGCCCAGAAATACGCCGCCACGCTCGACACGCACGGCCACCGGGACTGGCGCGTGCCGACGAAGGCCGAACTGAACGTGCTGTTTAACAACCGTGCGGCGATCGGCGGATTCAACATAAGTGGTTCCGTTCCTGCCGGCTGGTACTGGTCCGTCTCGCAGATCAACCGATGGAGTGCGTGGGACCAGCGGTTCGAAGACGGCGTTCAGGACAGTTACGCCAAGGACGATCACTGCTCCCTGCGGTGCGTGCGCTGAGGGGGCCTCCCGAAACAATAAGGAAAGTAGTCATGAACCAGCAGAGCTCCATCGTAAAGGGATTTTCCAGCGGCCACGGCGATCGACTCATTCGTGTGATGGTGGCAGATGGCAACGTCTTCTCACCGGCTACTTTTTCGCAGGCTGAGGTCGAGTTCGTTATGGGGCATAGTGATGAGAAGTCATCCGCTATTGTGCTGCGTTCTGGCGTCAAAATCCCCGTAGCTCTCTCATACGAAGAACTCGAACAAAAACTTTATAGTCCGAGTTTTCGCACCGATGACTCCGTGCTCGACCTGCGCGCCGTCACCGGCGAGGCGGCTAAACCAAAAGCCGCGAATGCGAATGAAGCGCCCGCCGAGCCGAAGGTCGGCGACAAGATGCCGGACGGCACGATCTACGCCGGCATCTCGCCGGATACCAGCAAACCGATGTACGCGACATCCGGTGATGCGTCATCCCTGACGATGAAGTTCAACGAGGCCCAGAAATACGCCGCCCAGCTTGAAGCGCACGGCCTCAAAGACTGGCGCGTGCCGACGAAGGCCGAGCTGAACGTGCTGTTCAACAACCGCGCAGCGATCGGCGGGTTTGACGTAACTGGTTCCTATCCCGCCGGCTGGTACTGGTCCGCGTCGTCCGACGACACTTGGAATGCGTGGGATCAGCGGTTCAGCGACGGGAATCAGGCCTACAACTTTAAGGTCAATCTCTCGGCTGTCAGGTGTGTGCGCTGAGTGGTCGTCCGGAGATGAACCATTTAGTCATTTAACCCTTTACCGGCCGCGCGTAGCGCGGTCGCCACAAACAAGGAACCAAGACTATGACACAGCCGAGCCCCATCGCAAAGGAACTTTCCAGCAGCCACGGCGAGCGGCTCATTCGTGTTCTGATCGCAAATCCAAAGAGCAAGGGATTCAATCCCACAACCTTTCCTGAGACCGAGATCGAGCGCGTGATGGGGATTAGCGAGGATCGCTCCGCCCTTGTGCTGCGCTCCGGCGCCGAAATTCCCGTCGCCCTCCCGTACGAAGAACTTGAACAAAAGATTTACGAACGTGACTTTCGCACCGACGGCCCCGTGCTCGACCTGCGCAACGTCACCGGCGAGGCAGCCAAGCCGAAGGCCCCTGCGAATACCAATCAGGCGCCCACACCCGGCGACAAGATGCCTGACGGCACGGTCTTTGCTGGCATCTCCCCGGACACAAACAAGCCGATGTACACCACACCCGCAGATGCATCCCTGACGATGAAGTTCAACGAGGCCCAGGAATACGCCACTAAGCTCGATGCACACGGCCACAAAGACTGGCACGTGCCGACGAAGGCTGAGCTGAACGTGCTGTTCAACAACCGCGCGGCCATCGGCGGGTTTGACATAAGTGGTTCCAATCCCGCCGGCTGGTACTGGTCCGCGTCGCCCTACTACGACTGGAATGCGTGGGGCCAGCAGTTCAGCGACGGGTATCAGTACATCAACCCTAAGGTCAATCACTCGGCTGTGCGCTGTGTGCGCTGAGTGGTGGTCCGGAGATGAATCATTCAGTCATTCAACCCTTTAACTGAACGCGAGTAGCGCTGTCGCCACAAACAAGGAACCAAGACTATGACACAGCAGAGCCCCATCGCAAGGGAACTTTCCAGCAGCCACGGCGACCGGCTCATTCGTGTTCTGGTCGCAAATCAAAAGGGCAATGGATTTCACGCTCTGACGTTTGCCGAAAGCGAAATCCAGGGCGTCGCAGAAATGGGACAAGATCGCTCCGCCCTCGTGCTGCGCTCCGGCGTTGAGATTCCCGTGGCCCTCTCGTATGAAGAACTTGAACAAAAGATTTACGAACGTGACTTTCGCACCGACGGCCCAGGGCTTGATCTGCGCGAGGTCACCGGCGAGGCGGCTAAACCAAAAGCTGCGAATGCGAATGAAGCGCCCGCCGAGCCGAAGGTCGGCGACAAAATGCCCGACGGCACGGTGTTTGCCGGCATCTCCCCGGACACAAACAAGCCGATGTACGCAACGCCCGCGGATGCGTCCCTGACGATGAAGTTCAACGAGGCCCAGGAATACGCCACTAAGCTCGATGCACACGGCCACAAAGACTGGCACGTGCCGACGAAGGCCGAGCTGAACGTGCTGTTCAACAACCGCGCGGCCATCGGCGGATTTAACGTAACTGGTTCCAATCCCGCCGGCTGGTACTGGTCCGCGTCGCCCGGCTACCTATGGTATGCGTGGGATCAGCGGTTCAGCGACGGGTATCAGAACTTCAACGATAAGGGCAATCACTCGGCTGTGCGCTGTGTGCGCTGAGTGAGGGTCCGGAGATGAACCATTTAGTCATTCAACCCTTTACTGACCGCGCGCAGCGCGGTCGCTTTGGAAGAGACTATGGGGCTATTCAGTAAAAGCAAAAAACGCCGATGTGCCAGAGACAGAGCTGTCGGCCCCTTGCCCCAACAACAAACAACTCCGGCTGAACTTCGGCGGGCTCTCCAAGGAAGCGATCAGTGCGATGGCGTCCGATACCTTGCGGGCGGGCGGCTGGGTCGAAGCCCCTCCTCCTGAGGCAAAGGTCGGTGATAAGATGCCGGACGGTACGGTCTTGGCCGGGATCTCCCCGGACACGAATCAGCCGATGTACGCAATGCCAGCGGATGCGTCCCTGACGATGACTTCCAATGAAGCGAAGGAATATGCTGCCAAGCTCGATGCGCACGTCCACAAGGACTGGCGTGTGCCGACGAAGGCCGAGCTGAACGTACTGTTCAACAACCGATCTTCTCCCTCCACGCGTGCCAGGGCCGCGTCGATTTTCCATCACGGTCAAGGAACGATCTCCGGAGCAGCAACGCGGCGGATAGGTGCCTCCCTCAAGCATTCCACCCCAACCGCAAATCAGCGGAATCGCAAGATCGCGCAAGGAACGGCACACCCAACGGCGCCGCCAGACTCGACGACGAACATTTTCTATTGACATATTCGCCATCCCCGTCTATCAAGAAATTCAACCCCATTTTCAAAGCCGGAGTTCATCATGACACAGCCCGAGTCCATCTCACTCGATGACAAGAAATTCACCAAACGCTTCATCATCAAATGGTCCATTCTCGCCGCACTGCTTATCATGACGTTTACCAGTACGGCATACGCCACGCCGACTGAGACTGTCTTGTTTAACTTTGACTCCGCTTCAAGCGGAGGAACGGACCCCTTAGCCGGACTGCTGCGCGGACCCAGCGGGAGCTTTTACGGTACAACTTACACCGGAGGAACTTATAACGCCGGTACGGTGTTCCAGTTGAAACCGCCCGCACCGGGAGGCTCTTGGACTGAAACTACCCTTTATTCCTTCAATGGCACGACGACTGGTCTGAACCCAGCCGCATCTTTAATTTCGGACAGTGAAGGTAATCTCTACGGAACCACGTCGACGGGAGGGGGCACCAATTGCATTATCGGTAATCCTATCCCCTACGGATGCGGCCTGGTGTTCAAGCTGTCTCCAGGGCAGAACGACCAATGGACTTTCACGACGCTTTACGACTTTAGGGGAGTAGGCAACCACGATGGGTGGGGGCCTTCGGGCGCCCTTGTGCTTGATTCAAGCGGAAATTTATACGGCACAACACAAAGCGGAGGTCAAGTTTTAACAGCTTGTCAAGGAAGTGGTTGCGGCACAATATTCAAGCTGACGCCCTCTTCAGGCGGGCAATGGACTGAGACCCTGCTTCATTCATTTCAGGGAACCACGGATGGGAACTGGCCGGAAGGCGGGCTTATCGTGGATTCAAATGGCGTTCTCTATGGTACAACTACAAACATTCCCGCTAATACCGGAACCGCATTCAGTCTGACGCCGAACGGCGGAGGATTTAAGACTCTCTACTCATTCACAGGCGGCCTCGATGGAGGGCGTCCAACGGCTTCGCTCTACCTGGATGCCAGCGGCAACCTGTACGGAACCACGCAGGAAGGCGGCGCATATCGTAATACATACGGCGGATTGGGTGGCGGTACGGCGTTTGAGCTGACGCCTCCCATTCCTCCGGCCACAACCTGGACCGAAACCGTGATTCACTCATTTGGATACTCCAACTACAATTTCTACGACGGGTGGGAACCTACGTCCAACCTCATAGCCGACGCAAGCGGAAATCTCTACGGAACGACAGCAAATGGCGGCACCTTATATGCAAATGGCGGATATTCTCAAGAAGTCGGTACGGTGTTCAAGCTGACGCCTTCGCCAGGTGGAGGATGGAACGAGACCCAGCTCTATTCATTCCAGGGATCTCCCGGTGACGGAGACGATCCAAACGCCGTGGTCTTTGGAGCGGGCGGAGCCTTATACGGAACGACCCTTTACGGCGGGCCAAATCCATGCCCGCCGGTCAACACCGGCTGCGGCACCGTGTTCCAGCTCAAACCGAATTAAGCGCGGCCCAGTGATCAGGCTGGCAATGGGTGATCTGAACGGAACGGCCGCAATGGGGGGCCGCCGGCATCAAGAGGGTCGAAACGCGGCGGGCGGGAATTCAAGCGATGGCGAAACGCACAAGATGGGGGCTCGGCAGATCTTCGGGGTTGAGCCTGATCGAGATGGCGATCGTCATCTCGATCAGCAGCCTGTTGCTGACGGGTTTCCTGCGCTACTACTCCATCCAGGCCGAAAAGCAGCACTTTGAAACGACGAAAACCCGGATGGAAGACCTCCGTCAGGCCCTGACCCTTTACTCCATGACACATGAGCGGCTGCCCTGTCCGGCAAGCCCTCCGGGCAGCTCGGCACCCTCGACACCGGCTGAAAAAGACGCCGACCCTTGCGCCCCGGATGCATCGCAACCTCCCGCGGGCATCGGCGTTCGCAACGCGGATAAGGATCAGAGCCAGCAGGTCTGGATCGGCCTCGTCCCAACCCGCGAATTGAGGCTGAACGGCGACCAGGGGAGAGACGGCTGGGGCAATGAGTTCACTTACGCCGTCAGCCGCCCGCTCACCTTCCCGTTCGGCATGCGCGGCAACCCGATGCCCTACGGCACTATCGCCGTGGTGGATGAAAACGGCGCCAGCGTGCTGGATAAGGCTGGTTCAGGACGCTATGTGATCGTTTCCCACGGACCCTCCGGCAGCGGAGCCTGGACCGCGCAGGGCAGTCGCAAACCTTGCGAGCCAGGGACGCTTGCCTTCGAGAACTGCAACGGAAATGCAGCCTTCGTCGCCGCGCCGTTTTCACCCAAACCGGGACCTGGGTTCTTCGACAATATCGTCATCTACGATAACCAGAACGCCGGCGGAACAATCGTAGACAGGCTTGTCGTCTGCAGCGCAAAGTTCGGGTTCTACATTCCTGCGTCACCGCACGCGGACCAGGACGGCTGCGTGCTGCCCCGCGGCATCTGCAGGCCGTATCTTGCCTGTATGTCTCTGACGTCCGTCGTTCCATAAGGCGTTCGGTAACGGTCGCTGAGGTTTTGGTCTTCAGCGCTCAGTAACTCAGTTTCGCGAACCGGTGCCGTTGTCGCGGCCAGGCGAACCTCTGCCAGAATGCAGGAAAACAAAGACGCCTCAGGCATCTGCATGCGCTTGCGCCGGGCAAGCCTTTGAAATAACTACATTCACGTTTTAAACCACACCTGTTTGGTGTGGTTGTGGCGCTTGACATAATCATCGAATCACTCTATAAGAGACCTACGCAATGTGCATCTACGGGACAGTGTGATTTTCCTAGTCGCTTTTGGTTTCGCGCCTGTCATTCAAACCGAGCACAACCTGCAAAAACAGCCGTAACTGTCGATAGCGGACATTCCGCTGGAGATAATTGCGCTGTTTCGTGCAGAAGATGGTCCGATGACCGTATCAACTCCCAAAACAGCGTAGAACACTCTCTTAATCACGAGAGCCGTCCTGGCGGCTCTCGTGATTACCTTCCCCGATGTTGTTTTTTGAAGGAGATGATCACGTGACGCAGCAGAGCCCCATTACAAAGGAACTTTCCAGCAGCCACGGCGAGCGGCGCATTCGTGTTCTGATCGCCAATCAAAAGAGCAAGGGATTTAATGCCACGACCTTTCCTGAGACCGAGGTCGAGCGCGTCATGGAGATTGGCGAGGATCGCTCCGCCCTTGTGCTGCGCTCTGGCGCCGAGATTCCTGTTGCGCTCTCTTATGAACAACTCGAACAGAAGATTTACGAACGTGACTTTCGCACCGACAGCCCTGTGCTTGATCTGCGCGAGGTCACCGGCGAGGCGGCTAAACCAAAAGCCGCGAATGCGAATGAAGCGCCCGCCGAACCGAAGGTCGGCGACAAGATGCCCGACGGCACGATCTTTGCCGGGATTTCCCCGGACACCAACAAACCGATGTATGCCACGCCCGCAGATGCATCCCTGACGATGACGTTCAACGATGCCCAGAAATACGCCGCCCAGCTCGATGCGCACGGCCACAAAGACTGGCACGTGCCGACGAAGGCCGAGCTGAACGTGCTGTTCAACAACCGCGCGGCGATCGGCGGATTTAACGTGACTGGTTCCTATCCCGCCGGCTGGTACTGGTCCGCGTCGTCCAGCACCGGATGGCATGCGTGGGATCAGCGGTTCAGCGACGGGGGTCAGGACTACGTCACTAAGGACGATCACTCGGCTATCAGGTGTGTGCGCTGAGTGGTCGTCCGGAGATGAATCATTAATCCACGGTATTAAGGAGCAGAAACCATGAAGAAACAAACGTTGTTCAAGCGTCTTGCGCTTACGGCCACCCTAGCCCTCTCGTCCTTCTCTGGGGCAGCTTTTGCCCAGGATAAGGTCGGCGACAAGATGCCGGACGGCGCCATCTACGCGGGCATTTCCCCGGAAACCCGGTGGCCGATGTACACAACGCCCGCAGATGCACCGCGGACGATGGATCATGACGAAGCCCGGAGATACGCTGAAAACCTGAATACGCACGCGGCGCACGGTCACAAAGACTGGGGCTTGCCGACGCGAGCCGAACTTAAACTGCTTTTCAACAACCGCGCCTCAATAGGTGGATTTGACTTAACTGGCGAGCCCCGTACGCCCGCCAATTTCTTTTACACCCAGCGCGGCAGCGAGGATCTTCCAGGCTGGTACTGGTCTAATTCTTCCTACAGAGATTGGGCGGACGGCATGCAGTTCGACGATGGGGTTTCCGTGCAAACCGCTGATTTCGATCACTTATCTGTGCGGCTCGTCCGTTCGCATAAAGAGGGCACCACCCCGGAGCCATTTGAGATCGCCGCGCTAACCGATATGGCGAAAACAGGCGATGTTGGCTCTCAGAATATTCTCGCTAGGTTGTATTCGGACGGTCAGGACGTCAAGCAGGATTATACGGAGGCTGCCAGATGGTATCGCGCTGCCGCGGAACAAGGCAACCCCTTGGCTCAAACCCAGCTCGGCCGGCTCTACGAACGCGGTCGTGGCGTCAAGCAGGATTACGCGGAAGCCTACTTCTGGTATAGCCTCGCTGCCACCCAGGGATACGCCCAATCCCGCCAGGATGCGGCCGATCTCGCGAAGGACTGCACGCCTGCGCAAATCGCCGCCGTGAACAAACGTGTGGAACAGTGGAAGCCTGCCTCTGGCACACCCCCGAAACCGCCAACCGCGCCGAAACTTAATTGAGCCTGTTTCCAGATTTTAGAGGAAAACACAAGGCGTTCAGTTCAGCGACTGTATCCACAGTTTAACAATAAGGAGATTTTCAGATGAAACTTCCAATGCAAGAGTTAAGAAACGCGAAGATTGATTGCATCACTGATCTCCGCGGCCATGCCGATCCCGTCTCCGCTTGGCGCCTGGCAAACTCTGGCGACCTCAGTGGGCTCTTTGCCGACGCGGATCAAACCATCTATGTGGACTCGAAGACGGATGGCCTTATAGCGAAAGAAACCTATGAAGACAAACACGGCCTGCGCTTTCGGGTAACCGCTAGCCTTGCTGACGCAGCCGCCTCCGCGCCGCGTACCCCTGCCTTCGATGCTAACCCTGATCCTAATTTGCAACTTAGGGCCATAATGGTCAATTGCACGAATCAATTTAGCGCCGCCCAGCAAGGCCCCTTCACAATCGCGGGTTTCGCGAAGCTTGGTGGCACATTCACCGACCAGCAGGACCATTGGGGTATGACCGCCGGCCACTATGCCGCCTGTGTGGGCGCGGAGGCAATCAAGGCTTTCGCGGACGCCGGGGGGAAGTTCACCGATAAGCAGAATTCAACCGGTGATACTGCCGCCCACTACACCGCTGGTGGCTCTGGCATAGGAAGGGGAGTTAAGTCGATGAGGGCCTTTGTACAGGCCGGAGGAAGATTCACCGATAAGCCGAACAACATGGGTCAGACCGTCGGCCACGCTGCCGCCATCTGGGGCGCGGAGGCAATCAAGCTCTTCGCGGACAACGGGGGGAAATTCACCGATCAGAAGGACGCTTGGGGCAAAACCGCAGCCTATTACGTTGCCGCCAAAGGGGACGAGGAAAGCAAAGCATCAATGCAGGCTTTCATGGATGCTGTAGCCGCTCAGAAAAAAGCGGAGGACACGCTCTCGCAGCAAGCAGCGGCCCTTAAGACTGTCGGACGGCCTGCGCCGCAAGCCCCGGTACCTGGCGGACCCAGATGATCCCGGAAACATCCGATGAACGAGTTGAGAAGGAAAAGCAGTCATGACGCAGCCGAGCGCTGAGCCGAAGATCGGCGACAAGATGCCCGATGGCACGGTCTTTGCCGGGATTTCCCCGGAGACGAACAAGCCGATGTATGCAACGCCCGCAGATGCATCCCTGACGATGACGTTTAACGACGCCAAGGGATACGCCGCCCAGCTCGATGCGCACGGCCACAAAGACTGGCGTGTGCCGACCAAGGCCGAGCTGAACGTGCTGTTCAACAATCGCGCGGCCATCGGCGGATTTGACGTAACTGGTTCCTATCCCGCCGGCTGGTACTGGTCCGCGTCGCCCTACTACTTATGGAATGCGTGGGGCCAGCGGTTCAGCGACGGGTGTCAGCACAACTACGATAAGGGCAATCACTCGGCTGTGCGCTGTGTGCGCTGAGTGAGGGTCCGGAGATGAACCATTTAGTTATTCAACCCTTTACTGACCGCGCGTAGCGCGGTCGCCGAGGAAGCTTGCAGGTGGGTCTATTCAGCAAAAACAAAAAAGCCGATGTGCCAGAGACGGTGCCGGTGATCGCTTGCGCCGGCAGCAAAAAAATCACACTCAACAAGACGCTCCCCAAGGAAACGATCAGCGCGATGGCCGCCGCGACCCTGCAGGCGAGCGACCGGGTGGAGGCTCCTGCTGCCGAGCCGAAGATCGGCGACCAGATGCCCGACGGCACGATCTATGCCGGCATTTCCCCGGTGACGAACAAGCCGATGTACGCACCGTCCTCGGATGCGCCGCTGACTTACACCTTTAATGAAGCGAAGGCCTACGCCAAGAAACTCGACGAGGACGGCCACCAGGACTGGCGTGTGCCAACGAGAGCCGAACTCAACGTGCTGTTCAACAATCGCGCGGCCATCGGCGGATTTGACGTAACTGGTTCCGATCCCGCCGGCTGGTACTGGTCCGCGTCGCCCTACGGCACTTGGCTTGCGTGGGGCCAGCGGTTCAGCGACGGGTGTCAGGGCTTCAACAATAAGGACAATCCCTCGGCTGTGCGGTGCGTCCGCTGAGTGGTCGTCCGGAGATGAACCATTTAGTCATTCAACCCTTTAACTGAACGCGAGTAGCGCGGTCGCCACAAACAAGGAACCAAGACTATGACACAGCAGAGCCCCATCGCAAGGGAACTTTCCAGCAGCCACGGCGAGCGGCTCATTCGTGTTCTGATCGCAAATCCAAATAGCAAGGGATTTAATCCCACGACCTTTCGTGAGACCGAGATCGAGCGCGTGATGGGCATTGACGAGGTTCGCTCCGCCCTCGTATTGCGCTCCGGCGCCGAAATTCCCGTCGCCCTCCCGTACGAAGAACTTGAACAGAAGATTTACGAACGCGAATTTCGCACCGACGGCCCCGTGCTCGACCTGCGCAACGTCACCGGCGAGGCAGCCAAGCCGAAGGCCCCTGCGAATACCAATCAGGCGCCTGCACCCGGCGACAAGATGCCGGACGGCACTGTCTACGCCGGCATTTCCCCGGTGACGAACAAGCCGATGTACGCACCGTCCTCGGATGCGCCGCTGACTTACACCTTTAATGAAGCGAAGGCCTACGCCAAGAAACTCGACGAGGACGGCCACCAGGACTGGCGTGTGCCAACGAGAGCCGAACTCAACGTGCTGTTCAACAATCGCGCGGCCATCGGCGGATTTGACGTAACTGGTTCCGATCCCGCCGGCTGGTACTGGTCCGCGTCGCCCAACCTCACTTGGCATGCGTGGGGCCAGCGGTTCAGCGACGGGTATCAGCTCATCCTCAATAAGTTCCATCACTCGGCTGTGCGGTGCGTCCGCTGAATGGTCGTCCGGAGATGAATCATTCAGTCATTCAATCCTTTACCGGCCGCGCGTAGCGCGGTCGCGAGGAGAGCAACAGTTGAATTTTGGAAGATATCATGGGGCTATTCAATAAAAGCAAAAATGCCGATGTGCCAGAGACGCAGCGGCCAGCCCCTAACAACGACATAAAGAAACTTAGACTGAACAAGCCGCTCTCCAAGGAAACGATCAGCGCGATGGCGTTCGATACCTTGCGCGCGGGCGGCTGGGTCGAAGCCCCTCCTCCTGAGCCGAAGATCGGCGACAAGATGCCGGACGGCACGATCTACGCCGGCATCTCCCCGGACACCAACAAGCCGATGTACGCCTCACCCGCAGATGCCTCCCTAGCTATGAGGTTCAACGAAGCGCAGAAATACGCGGCCCAGTTCGATGCGTACGGCCACAAAGACTGGCACGTGCCAATGAAGGCCGAGCTGAACGTGTTGTTCAACAACCGCGCAGCGATCGGCGGGTTTGACATAAGCGGTTCCAATCCCGCCGGCTGGTACTGGTCCGCGTCGCCCAACAACAAATGGAATGCGTGGGGCCAGCGGTTCAGCGACGGGTATCAGAACAACAACAATAAGGACAATCACTCGGCTGTCCGGTGCGTGCGCTGAGTGGTCGTCCGGAGTTGAAGCCCCTTTCCCGGACACACTTGTTGCAACAAGGCTGGAGTTTCGATTGATGACCACCGAGGCCCGCCTTACGCTTGAGGTTGTGTTCGATGCCTATTTCGATTGCCGCAGGACCAAGCGCAATTCCATTAACCAGTTGCGTTTCGAGGCGGACCTGGAGAGCAACCTGGTCGCGCTTTACCGTGACCTTGCGAGCGGGAATTACAAGATCGGCCGCAGCATCGCCTTTATCGTGACCTACCCGAAAGTTAGGGAAGTCTGGGCGGCCGATTTTCGGGACCGCGTGGTGCATCACGTCATCTACAACGCGATCGCCGGCCGCTTTTACAGCCGCTTCATACGCGACAGCTATGCCTGCATTCCCGGCCGCGGCACGCATGACGGCCTGCGCCGCGTTTCCGGCTTCGCCCGTTCGATCACCCGGAACTGGACCCGGCCCGCTTTCTTCCTGAAGGCCGACGTCGCCAATTTCTTCAACGCCATCGACCGCGGGATTCTGATCGGTCTTATCGAAAGCCATGTGCAGGAACCGTGGCTCCGATCGCTCATCCGTCAGGTCGCTCTGCACGACCCGCGTCCCGGCGCGGCGATGCGCTCTCCACCCGCCTTATTCGCGCGCGTGCCGCGCCACAAGAGCCTTCTTCACGCTCCCGCCGGCAAGGGTCTGCCGATCGGCAATCTGACCAGCCAGTTTTTCGCCAACGTCTACCTGAACGAGATGGACCAGCATGTGAAGCACTGCCTCAAAGCCCGGCATTACGGCCGCTACGTCGACGACATGGTGCTCTTTCACGAGGACCCGGACGTCCTGAACACCTGGTATATGCAGATGGATGAATTTCTAAAGTCCCGCCTCGGCCTGCATCTGCATCCCCGCAAGAAGCACCTGAACCGCGCCGACACGGGAATTGATTTCACGGGCTTCATCATAAAGCCCGGTCGTATCTATCTGAGGCGGACGAGCCTCTCCGGCTGCAAGCGGAAGATCAGGGCGTGGGAACGCAAGGGCTCGCCGGTCGATGCTGCAACACTGACGGCGCTTTCACAAAGCCTGAACAGCTACCTTGGCATGCTCAGGCAGGTCAACGGATACAAGGCCAGGAAATCCCTGTGCCAGCGTGTCGAAAGCCTATTCCTGCTCGCGGATGATGACTGCACCAAGACGAAACCGAGTTTTTGAACGCAAGGGGTCAATCAGGGGTCGCCACAGAATTCAGAATTTAAAGCACGTTAAGCGCGGCGAAGGGCTCATGGTGTCAGGTTGGAATAAACCAACTCAGAACTTCGGCCCTGATAATACTTGCCTCCCAGGCACCGCCGCCTTGACATCCTCTGCATCGGCGTCGTCGCTCCGCCCCCGCCGCTTGAGCCGCCCCCGTTCGCGCCTTTCAGGGCGTACCGCCACGCCAACGGCGTTCTCATCCGCTCCAGCATCGCCATCAACCTCTGCGCCGGCGGCGGGCGCGACCTGCCGCTCGCCCTTGTCAAGATCGAGAGCCGCATTCAGTTCGGCCTGGCGGACGAGTAATTCCTTGAGCCGCCCCTCGTGGTCGAATGATTTACCCGCCTGCTCCTCAAGATCTCCCAGCATCTTTTCAGCGCGGGCTGCACGCTCCCGCTCCTCGGCCTGCGCCCTGTCCAGGGCGCGCAGCGCATACTCGATGCTTTGCATCGTCCCGAGCGGATTCTCGGCATTCAACTGCGCCTTGTAGATCCCCCCTCCCCGGATGAATAGCTCCGGCAAGCGCTCGTCGTCTGAATCGATGAGAAGCGTTGCTGCTCCCCTCCCGCGGCTCAGGATCTCGAATCCCCGAAACGAACCGCGCGTCTGCAAGCTCTGGTCGTCGCGCCACGACAGCACGGCCTGCGCGAGCAACGCCGCTCCCTCCTCGCGTGCGCCTTTGCCGGAAAACACCCGGTTACCCACGCGCATCGAGAACTCTTCGTCGGCATGGCCGTCGCGGGTTGCGATATCGGCCGAAAGCCTGCCGATCCTCTCCTGCCTTTCCCTGATCTCGGACGGCAGGGAATGAAGCTGCAACCGGATGCTGTGCTGCTGGTTGCGGTGCGCCGCGCGCAACTGGTCTAGTTTGCGGATTTCCGTATCGACTTTGACCTTTTCCATCACCGCCGGATTGCCCGACGCGATCGCCTTGATTTCAGCGTAGGTGAGCGCGCCGCCGTCGAGATCCTCAGCCGACCTGACTGACGTGTTTCCGTTCATCACCTGCTGGATGAAGCGGGCCTTGGTCTCCAAGGTCTGCCACATATAGGCATCGAACGACCCCTCCGTCACGTACCGGAATATTCGCACCTCGCCATTGAGATTGCCCTGCCGCAGAATGCGCCCCTCGCGCTGCTCGATGTCTCTGGGCCGCCACGGCGCATCGAGATGATGCAGGGCGGCCAGCCGCTTCTGCACGTTCGTCCCCGCTCCCATCTTCTCCGTCGATCCGATTAGAATGCGCACACGGCCCGCGTTGACGCCTTCGAACAGCAGTTTCTTCTCTGCATCGCTTTCCGCATCGTGGATGAAAGCGATTTCCGCTTGCGGGATACCCCTTTCAAGCAGGCGGCTTCTCAGTTCGTCGTAGACATTGAAGCGCGCCGGGTCTGGCGTTGACAGATCGCAGAACACAAGCTGGGTGGATCGCGCGTCGCGGCTTTCCTCCCAGACATTATTTATGCGCTGCACCGCCAGCATCAGCTTGGTATCTTCCTCAGGTTGCCCAAACGGATCGACCAGGCGCATGTCGAGCGCGGCTTTGCGCCCGTCGCCGGTGATCTTCAGCATGTTGTCTACGGAAGGATCGACCCGCGTCGTACGCAGCCGCTCCGCCCTGTCGGTGAGCGTTTTGATGAAAGCTTTGAGCGGTTCTGAGGCGGGCGACGCCGTAATCTGCGGCCTGCCGCCCGCGATGCCGGGCCGCGGCAGGTTCAGCATGTCGGCGGTCTGCACGTCGGCGAAGGTGCGGAACATCGACAGCAGCTCGGGCAGGTTGATGAACTTCGCAAAGCGCGTGTGCATGCGGTAGCCGGAGCCGTCCGGCGCGAGTTCGAGGGCCGTGACCGCTTCCGCGAAATTCGAGGCCCAGGCGTCGAAATGCGCCACGCCCCGGTCCTTCAGCAGATCGGGCGCCAGATAGCGCTGCATGGTATACATCTCGGCCATCGTGTTCGAAATCGGCGTGCCGGTCGCAAACACGACGCCGCGCCCGGAATTGATTTCGCGCACATAGCGCGTCTTCATGTACATATCGAGCGCCCGGTTGCTCTCGGAATTCGGCAAGCCCGCGATGCGGTTCATTTTCGTGGTGTAGAACAAATTCTTGTAAAGATCGGCCTCATCGACAAAGACCTGATCCACGCCCAGTTCCTCGAAGGTAAGGGCGTTGTCTTTCCCCTCGCGGTCCGCGCGTGCCTTCAGTTTCGCGACAAAACGTTTCTTGGCTTTCTCCAGCTCCTTCACCAGTCGTCCGTTGTCGTCCTTCCCGGCCTTGGCTTCGAGGATCGCCGCCTCCAGCTCCTCGACCTGTTCCTCAACAAACCGTTTGAACAGCTTGTCCGATACCGGCAGCATCTCGAACGAGCGGTGCGAGACGATCACGGCATCATAATTGCCGCTCGCAATCCGGGCCATTGCCCGCTGCCGGTTGCCTGTGGCAAAGTGGTCCCGCCCGGCGACGAACAGGCGCGCTTGCGGATAAACTTTCAGAAACTCGGCGCCCCATTGCTCGACCAGATGATTGGGCACGACGAACATGGGTTTTTTCGCAAGGCCGAGCCGCCGCATTTCCATGGCGGCAGCCGCCATGGTCCAGGTTTTCCCGGCACCCACAACGTGCGCCAGCAGCGTGCTGCCGCTTTGCACGATCCGCCAGACGGCATCCTTCTGGTGACGGGAGAGGTCCCCGTCGCGCAGATACTCCCGGTTCATGCCCGGAAGACTCAAGTGAGAGCCATCGAAGCTGCGCAGGCGCAGATTGTTGAAGCGGTCGTTATATTCGCGGGCCAGCCGCGCCGCCCGCGCGCCGTCTTCCCATATCCACTCCCGGAAACGATCCTTCAACTGCTGCTGCTTTTCGCGCGCCGCCACCGTTTCCTGCTGATTGATGACCCGCGCTCCGTCCTCGCCCTCGTCATAGGCGGTCGGCACACGGCCATTGAGCGACTGATCGATCAGCTCTGAGGCTCGGAAGCGTGTCGTTCCGTGCGTTGTGGTGTTGGCAACGCTGTATTTCTCGCTGCCATCGATTTCGACCGTCCATGTGGCGATGGGGACCGCATGGCCAACGCGCACGCTACGCGGCGCAGTATCGAGCAGCGCTGCGACGAAGTCCCGGATGTCCGTCGTCGGAATCCAGGACGACCCCAGGCGGGCCTCGATGTCGCCCGGCTCCAGGTCAACAGGCTGTACCGCCTTCAGCGCCTCGATATTCCGCTCGTAAGACGGAGCTAGCCCGGCAGCCACCGTCGCCACCTCCAGCCTGCGGCGCACATCGCCGCTCAGGTAACGGTCGGCGGTTTCCCAGGCGCCGCCCTCCGGATTGCAATAGACGAGGTTCCCCAACTCGCGCTGCAACGCCCGAGCAGGGCGGCCCGTCACCTGCTCCATGCGCGGCCAGTGCAACTCGCCGGTCTCATTGAGAGAAACGGCGAGCGCTTCCGACGCCGTCTCGACATGCGCGACCGGCTGGTAGCGCTCTAGTGTCCGCCGTTCAAAGATGGCCGTTTTACGGGCACGCTTCGTCTCGGGGTCGTAGTTTTCAAGGGAGAATAATAAGGGCTGATCGGGATCGCCAGCAAAGGCTTTGACGTTCTCGCGTGACGACAGAGGCCCGTACCGGCTGACAAAGGAATCATAGATGTCGTTCAGCAGCCGCCGCGCCTCGGCAATGCGTTCCTCCGGTGCCTCATCGAGCTGTGTACGGAACACGACGCGGATCGCATCCCGCACGGCCAGCATGCCGCGGATGCGCCACGCAACCGAGCCCGGCACCTTCGCCGTCTCAAATACCGAACCCCTGCGGATTGCGAGCAATCCATCCCGGACCGCGTAAGCCCCGTCCTTCACATCCGTGCCGTCTGATTCAAACAGGCTGTTGCTCTCCGGCGGCGGCCGGGCGCGATCCGGCCCCGCATCGCGAGGGGCGCAGATGCCATGCGGCAGAGATTCCACGGCCTGTGCCAGCCGCACCGGCGACAGCTCACCCGTTAACGTCGGCTCGCGGTCTCGATACATCGTGCCTTCAAGCCGCATTTCGCCGAGCATCATCTCGGGATGCCGCACAAAATACTCGTTTACGGAAACAGACCCGTCCGGCGTGTCGATGCGCGCCAGCTCCCGCCACGCCTCGCCCTCGCGCGAAGAGGCGCTTCCTGGCGTGCGCTTTTGCAGGAACAGAATGTCCGTTGTCACTTCGGTACCCGCGTTGGCCTTGAACGCGGTGTCGGGCAGCCGGATCGCGCCAACCAGATCGGCGCGGTCCGCCAGATACCTCCGCATCGTCGAATCCTGCTTGTCCATCGTGTAGCGGCTGGTGATGAGGGCCATCACGCCGCTCGCCCGCAGCTTGTCGAGCGATTTGGCGAGGAAGTAATCGTGGATCGTCCGCGTCACCGGGGAATTTTTGTAAACGGGATCGTGCACGGGATAATTTCCGAAAGGTATGTTCCCGATCACCGCGTCGAAGAAATTGTCGGGCAGGGCCGTCTCCTCGAACCCCTTCGCGAATATGCTGGCGTCCGGGTAGAGCTGCTTCGCAATCCGCGCCGTGATGCCGTCCAGCTCCACACCGGTCCGCCGGCAGCCAGGCAGCAGCGATTCCGGCATCAGACCGAAGAAATGTCCGAGGCCCATGGACGGCTCAAGGATCTGCGCGCCCGCACCAATCCCGAAGTGCTCCATCGCCTGCCATAGAGCCTGAACGACCACGGGCGAAGTGAAGTGGGCATTCGGGGTCGAGCCGCGCGCCGAGTCGTATTCCTCGGTGGTCAGGTATTGCCGCAGGTCGCGGCCAATCTCCTCCCAGACGCTGCGCGGATATGGATGGAAGACATTCGACAGTGCGCCCCAGCCGGTGTACCGGGCGAGCACGGCCTTTTCGTCTTGCGTCGCCTCGCGGCTTTCGCCTTCAATCAGCCTGAGCGTGCGGATCGCGGCGAGGTTATCGCGGGCCTTTTCCTTCAAGCCGCCCTGCCCGATTCGATGCGCCTCGGTTATCCGGAAGTCGCGCGGCGGCGACCCGGGCGACGCTTCCGGCTCGATGTTCCGGACCTCGATCTCCCGGATGGGGGACGGGCTGTCGAAGGGTGGTCCTCGCTCTGTGGCAGCGCCCACTCCTGCATCGCCAGCTCCCACGCGGCGTGATAGTTCATCTTGCGCACTGACACCATCTCGTACAGCAGGTCGCCCGTCCTCTCCTGCGCCTCGAATACCGTCTGGTCCAGGCGATTTTGCTTCTCCAGGTCCCGCACCATTTGCGGGCAATTCTCCCGCCAGTGCGTCAGGATCGCCTCTCCGAGCGCTGTCCTTCCCTTCATCGGCAACCTCCGTTGCTTCTCCGGCCTTCGTTTCTACCGGATCATCCGTGAACAGGCCAAGCTGGTTGACATGCACCCGTATAAACACACGCCCGGCCTTGCTCCCACGAAATCTCCGCACAGCCCTCTCCCACCCGTGCTGCTCTCACGCCCGCAGCCACCGTCCTCCCGGTCCCAATCCGGCACAATCCCCCGTTCCCCCGCCCTACACTTTTGCGCCCATGGGCTCTCAGACAAGCATAGCCGCGAACTCTGAACATTCCGTTAACGCCCGGCTCACGCGACAGGCTGGGCCGGCTTCCTGATCTGTCCGAAACCTACCGGGCGTCCGGGAAAATCTCTCAACGAGCGTGGTTTTCGCCGATGAATACAAGAGCTCTACGAAGCCACCCGGCAACGGGCGCGCAGTCCGAAAAATCCCCGCTACAAATGGGAATCAGAACAGCTTGGGGTTTTTGGACTATCGCCCCGAAAAGGTATAGTTGGACTCGCCTCACGAAACGGAATTCAAAGCACGGGTGGTGGGTCAGTTTCAACCAGAGGCTTGTCGAAGAGTGCCATCTCCTCGGGTGTCGGTTCTTGGAATATCTCGATCCATCGGGACAGTGCATCTCGTTCTATGGGTGGATTCTCCCTGCCCCGGCGTTGGATCCTGTCAAAGAGGACATCCGCAGGCGCGGAGAGATAATGCAACTCAACGGCAGCGCCAAGGGCTCGGGCTCCGAGCCGCAAGGTATCCCGCTCGGACCTTCCCCAGACGCCCCATTCGATTATTACAGTGAGGCCGAGCGCGAGAAGCTCCTGACCGAACTTCCACTGCAGCGCCTCGACCTTACCGCGCCTTTCTTCATCGTAGAGGTTTAGTGAAAGAGCATCCATCCACTCGTCGGGAGAAAAACGAACCGCCCGGAGCCTGCTTTCAAGCACCTTGGCAAGTGTAGTCTTACCCGAACCCGGCAACCCGCACACAATGCTCAATCTCGGCCCAGTGCCAGGTCCTTCCATAAGTAGTTTCTCCCTGATGTATGGTCTCCTTTTGCCGGGAGTTTTCACGCCGGACGGGGTGACCGGATTTCAATCTGGGGTCGCCTCACGAACACGAAATCTCCGCACAGCCCTCTCCCACCCGCGCTGTTCTTGACGCCGCCGCCACGGTCGTCCCGGCGGCCCCAATTTCTCCGCAATCCCCCGTGCCCCCGCCCTACACTTTGCGCTCAGTGGCTATCAGACCAGCATAGCCGCGAACTGTGAACATTCCCTTAACGCCCGGCTTACGCGGCAGTCCGCGCTTCAAATCGATTTTCCAGCACTCTCGAGAACGACCTCCGGAGCGCGCAACGCCGCGGATCGACAAGAACGGCTGCTCCCTTTTCCTCGCTCACCAGCGTAATGCGGCCGTCCGCGCCGGCAAGGGTCAAGATGAACACGGCACAAACCGCCGCATGCCAGCCGAACCGATGCTAGGTTGAACGATGAAAGTACGTGTGGACGAGGCCTGCAAGAGAAGGAGAATAGAACTGTCCCCCGCGAATAATTATCAGAAACCGCGAAGACATCCAGAAGGGGACGAGCCGATTTTCAATCACACTCGAGTGAACGACCTCCGGAGCCGCAGTGCGGCGGGAAGTTAATTCCGGCAAGCATTCAACGCACCGAGGCCGAGGATTTCGGCCCTCCGTGCACTTTTCATTTGACGGAATAGCCAGATTTCTCTAATGTTCGTTTTGCTCATGGTAGATGTGAGAAATTACAGGCTTGCAATGAAGAGACTCGCAGATTTGAAAGTTCTTGTCGTTGACGACCTGCGCCCCGACAGAACACTCTTGAAGAAGCTACTAACAAAAATTGGATGTCAGCATGTAGACGAGGCATCGGATGGACTCCAAGCCGCAGATCTGACTGCAACGATGCGTTACGACGTTGTCTTCCTTGATTGGAATTTGCCAAACAAAACGGGTCTTGAGATTCTGCGGAAATATCGCGTCGACAAAAACTACGACGACACGGCCTTCGTCATGTTTTCAGGAGAATCAGAAAGCCGTTATCTTATCGAGGCGCTGCGGACGGGAGCCACGTCCTATATTGTGAAGCCCGTAGACGAGACTGCTGTTCGTGCTCATGTTGCCGAGGTCTTGGAATGGCTGAATCTAAAAAAGTTTCTGAGCCGCTAGAAACGGCTATTTTCCGCAAGCCTTGTCGTTAGGTCAAGGAAACGTAGAATGTGGGCCTGCAAAGAGAAGGGGAGGGACTTGCATCGCGAACACTCGCCAGAGAGGAACCGCACGGGAGATGCTGTAAGCGGGAAAATCTAATGACCACAACGCGATGTCAGCCTAATTTACCGCTCCTTAACCTGATTATCGAAATGTAATCCGGCGGTAAGCTTCTGACAATGGCGGAGCGGCGAGAATGGACCTTATAGGCGGGCCAGTTAACCCTTGTGTTCTCGGCGGCGTCCGGGTTTCAGTGCTTAAAGGGGTCATGCCGCTCACGATCTACTTTTGCGGAAAGGAATGTACCATGAAGAACCTTCTCTTTATCGCACTTCTCTGCGCATCCGCGGCGGTGATCGCCGTAGGCCCGACAACTGTGGCGACGGCTGCCGGTACGACACCTGCCACTGCGACCGGGAACGGAGGCCAAGGAGGGGAAGGCGACCACGAGCAGAGATTCGAGGAACATAAGGCCGAACTTGAAAGACACATCGCCGAACATATTGCAAAAGTAAAGCAGCGTCTTACCGAGGCGGAGCAGAAACAGTCCTGCATTCAGGCGGCCTCTAATCGTGAGGCTCTGGAGGCCTGTATGCGAGAACGCGGCGAATAGGCGCGTTTTGGATCAGGCCTGCTGGAAGGCAGCTTAATCCCTTGAATATACGCTCATTTGTGAAGCCCACCCGAGAACCTTTCCGATGACGCCGAGCACGTAGACTCTTTTACGCTTTCCCGCATGGGAAATAATTAATGTTCCGGTTAGAAACTACCTACTACATCTCGGCTATTCTCTAATCCTGTTTCTTCGCATTGTTTTCCAACCCCAAGGAGACTACCTATGAAAAAGACTTTCATCACCCTTTTAGCGGTGGCTGTTCTGGTGCCGGGCCTTGCCTTCACACAGGCCACTACCACTACCCAACAAACCGATACGCCGCCAAGCACTGTCCCGCCGAACCAGCAACAGATCAACCAAGATCGCGCCCAGATACGTGGTGACCGCGCTCAGATACACGGAGATCAGTCGCAGATCAATGGCGATCGTTCGCAAATTAACTCAGAGCGCGCGATTGAGCGGCAGGACTGGAAGACCGGCAACAAAGCCGGCGCGGAAGCGGCGCAGCAGGAGATCAACCAGGACAGAAGCCAGATTCATCAGGATGAGCACCAAATTCACCACGATGATCGCCAGATTCACCACGACCGCGAACAGATCCACCATGACCGCCGGGAAGACCATCATGAGCACTTCCACCATCACAGAGCGTAAGTCCGGTCACGATCCGAATCACTAATCGACCGCGACGAAACAGAAGAAGGCTGCTTCGGCAGCCTTCTTTAGTTTTGGATGTTTCTGCAAATGCGTCGTAAGCATTGGCAGCGCGAAATCCGCGAGTAACGGCTGCCCCTTTCCGCCTTTGTCGAGCGTACCCGGCCCGTGCCCGTTCTTCAAGGGTCACGATGAACGCGCAACCCCGGCGCGCCCTTGACGCCGAACCCTGGCCGCTGAAGAACCCCCTTTATCCCGTGAGTCATCGGAAAGGGGACTGCCGTAAAAGGCCAAGAAGCGCACGCGGCTTTACGCGCCGGGCGCCCTCTGGACTCCACACACAGAGACTTCAGTATGCTTTGAAATAGCCAGGCTCTCCATATTTTATTTGACATAACAACAGAACCGCTTTACAAAGCAGGGGACCAGTAAACTCTTCCTTAACCACCCCGGCCCCATAGTTGTCATTAACGACACCCCCGCGGTAGCGCCATCCGCGAGGCCTTTCAAATGTTCGCCGCCATCAGCCGCGCGTCGTTTTCCATGACCATCAAGCGTTCAAGGCCGGGCAGCATCACCAGCAGGTATTTTAAGCGCATGGAGGGCACGCCGCTGTTGTTAGGAAAGGCGTTCGACCACGCGCGCATCTTAACCAAAAGACCGCACATCGCCGCTCCCATGCCGACATGGTTATCCTCGATCTTCCGCCGCAGCCGTTCAAAGGACTTTCTGTTCATATCGCTCCAGAACAATTCGAACCCCGCATTGAAGAGGGCTAGGCGATCGCCTATGGAAGTAGAAAGGAACTTCACGGATTCCTCCGCTTTCTTGCAGCTTGCCACCGCCAAGGGCGATGCGATAACTTCACGCTGAGTCTTCAATTCCTCCAGCCAGGACAAGAAGCGGCCGATGTCCGGCGCCAAGCTTTCGAAGGTGTACCGGTAATAGGCGACGGAAAGGAATAGATCGCTGTAGTTCCGCAGGAAGGCGGGTATTTCCTCAACCGGAATGCCCGTTTTTTCCGCCATGAGTTTCAGCCTCGACCGTACGCGAGCGACATCCGGGTCGCGGAAAATCCTGAGCAGCCCTTCGTTGTTGTTCATATCGTCGTTGCCGTCGCCGAAAATATTCCGGACCAGCGGACGGGTAAATTCAACCGAATACTGATCCAGCCTCCTCTTCATCGCGTCGGACAATTCGAGAGCCCTTGTATCCACGTCGATGCCTAGCTGCTTGAGACTGTTGCGTAGGGAATAGACATCGTAACTATTCAGCCTCGCCAGCTTGCTGATAATCGCTTGGTCGTCGTTGCTGCCGGGAAAACTGGCGGCAACGTCTTGTGGCCGGATCTGCAGGCTTCCCGAAACCGGGTCGTTGTGCAGCTCCACCATCGTCTCCATGTGGGAATTCTTAACAAGCCGTGCAGCCTTAAGTGACTCGCTCGACAAGGAGATCATGGACAACGACAATGTATCGAACGCATCCCTGTCAGAGACATGTTCCTTGCCGTCCTTGCTGCCGTTTTTGAGTGAGTTCGCCACTATCCCAAACCCTCTTATCTACCAGCGTGCCTGATTCTCCTGGAGGCTGTCTACTACGTGTTTCGATACTACGCAAGAATCATAAAACGGGGTATAATCCTTGTTAAAAGTGCTGTTTTTGGTGCATCGCCGCATTTCGGAAGAAACGCCAATCTTTCACTGATTCCAGACGGATCACATCCTCTTGGCCGATATCACCTGATCAATGAAGTGGCCGGAAAAGACGTGATCTGCCCAGAGTCCAACCCATCCACTGGGAAACACGTTCCAAAAAAGAAACGCCGTTCGAACATCCGTCTCATGCTCAGAAAACTCTGCACTCCTTCATGAACGTTTTTAACGGATTCTAAGACGTCCTTATCGAAGAGAGAACCGCCCGTGCCGTCAAGCTGAAATGCACGCATACCCCGCGCCCTTGACAGTGCGGAGATGAATTTGCCATGCCAAACAAGGCCAACGGCGCTGCTCCCATCGTGTTCCTCACGCCGGACGCCGACAAGGAGTGGCGCGACAAAGACGGCCTGTACCACCGCGCGAACGGCCCCGCGCGGGCTGCTCTCACTTCGTTCTTCTGCAAAGAAGTTACTAACTACTTAATAAATACGTTAATAGGTGTTTAAACGTTTCTCTTTACAGTTAAGAGATACAACCATAAGCCCAGAAACACGTGCAGGCCGCACGTCACTTATCCAATCATGCTCTGTGAGGACAAAGGGAGTTTTCTCATGCGTATCAACAAGCCTCTTACGGTAATCGCCATCGGTGTCGCCGGATTGCTGGGAATCGGGCAGGCGTGGTCTGCGACGCAGTCCGTAACGGCGAACATAGCGTTCGACACGCCGCTGACGCTGACTAAAACCTCGGACATCAATTTCGGCACGGTCACGGCAAGCAACGCCAGCACCTACCAAATCACAACCGCAGGCGCCGTCACGACCACCGCGGGCACGGGCGCCTATCTCTATGGCGCGACCACCGCGGGTAGCATCACCATCGCCGGGCCGACTGCCGACACGCTCACCATTTCCGTGGGAGGCTATACGGCTAACAACGGCGTCACGCCGTCCAATGCGTCCTGCGCCTATAACGGCGGCGCTGCGGTGACCCCTTGCTCCTATACCACCGCGGTGGCGCCGGGGGCGGGCAAGCCCCTGCTGCTGGGCGTGACCGTAGCGGCCAGCGGCACTCAGGCGGCGGGCACCACGGCTGCGCCGACCTTCACCGTGACGGTGACTTACAACTAGCATTGTGACTGACAGTCTTGTTGGGAGAATCGCAATGAGTATCAGGAAACTGTTTGCAGGACTTTCAGTAGCGGCGGTGGCGCTTATGATCGTGCCGGATGCCTGGTCGTCGACACAGTCCGTGACGGCGAACATAGCGTTCGACACGCCGCTGACCCTGACCAAAACCTCGGATATCAATTTCGGCACGGTGACGGCAGTCAACGCCAGCACCTACCAAATCACAACCGCAGGCGCCGTCACGACCACCGCGGGCACGGGCGCGTATCTCTATGGCGCGACCACTGCGGGTAGCATCACCATCGCCGGGCCGACTGCCGACACGCTCACCATTTCCGTGGGAGGCTATACGGCTAACAACGGCGTCACGCCGTCCAATGCGTCCTGCGCCTATAACGGCGGCGCTGCGGTGACTCCTTGCTCCTATACCACCGCGGTGGCACCTGGGGCAGGCAAGACTCTGCTGCTGGGCGCGACTGTCGCGGCCGACGGCACGCAGGCAGCGGGCACCACCGCCGCGCCGACGTTTACCGTGACGGTGACTTACAACTGACAGTGAAGCCGGGCAGGCGGCCGGCAAGGGGTGACGGTGCGCAAGGCTCTCGGAAAATATCTCGGTATCGCCACCGTCGCGGGCTTGATGCTGCCATGCTTCGTTTCGGACACCTGCGCCACCACCATCGGCACAAAATCCACCATCGCTGTAAAAGCCAATATTGCTTTCGCCCAGGCTGCAGATCTCGCCAAGCAATCCGATATCACTGTGGGAGTCGTCAGGGCGCAGCCCAACGACCGCATCACGATCGATCATTCCGGCGCCACGAGGCTGCAGGGCAAAGGCGCGGTACTCTCCCCCAGCGGCCATCCCAGCGTGATCAAAATCGGCGATGCCCGGAACCAGACTCTGAACTTCCTGACCGATAATTACACTCCGGGCGGCGGCATTTCCGCCTTGCGCGCCCATTGCACCCTGAAAGGGACCGGGGATGCGGATTGCGACACGCTGCCCATTTCCGGAAAAAAGGAAAACATCCTGTTTATTGGTATGGATATGACGATCGGGGATAGTCTAAACTCAGACGACAAAACGTCGCCGTCGTTCGATATGTCCATTGTCTACCAATAGGGTTCAGGAAATGCCTTCACTGGCCGTCTCAGCAGACGCAAAACTGTCTAGCCAGCGTTCGATCCAAACCATTCTGCTGGTAGTTCTCCTTTGCTTTACGCACATTCACGCTGCTGCTGCTGCTGACACCTTCACGCTCACCCAGAACCAACAACTGAATTTTGGTACTTTGCAAATCCCGTCCAGCGGCTCGCAGAACTTCGGTGTCAACCCGGTCGGCGGTACGGCAGGCAATGGGACTCTTCTTTATGGGATTCCAGCCAACGGCGACTATACAATCAAATGTACAGGTACCTGCACCTCTGCCATCACATTGTCTATCACCAGTGGCTCTACCTGCACAGGCCTAACGAGCATCGGTTCATGGCTAGGAAACTATAATAACGGCGGAGCGAACGGCGCTCTGCCCTTCTCTGGATTGGCCAACCCCGGCGCCCTCGGCAAAGATTTCAAACTAGGGGCCGGCGCGACTTATACCAGTTCTGCGACCGCGGGAACCTGTACGCCGACGTTCACTATCAACCTCACGGAGACCGGTACCACCAACTTTACAGAAAACGCATCCATCGGCTTTGACGTTGGGCTGGCGCTGAACAAGAACTCAGATATCAATTTCGGCACGGTCACGGCAGCGAACGCTAGCACCTACAGGATATCGACTGCGGGCGCCGTCTCTACCGTATCGGGCACGGGCACCCAGATTTACGGCACTACTTCCGCCGGCAGCATCACCATTACGGGCTCGGCATCGGATACCATTACGATCTCGGCCGGCAGCTATACAGCGAATAACGGCGTCACGCCTTCCAACGCAACCTGCTCCTATAAAGGAGCCGCCGCCACCGCCTGCTTGGTTACCGGCGCTGCGCCAGGCTCCGGTACGCCGCTGCTGCTCGGCGTCGATGTGGCCGCGGACGGCACCCAGGCCGCGGGTTCCACGGCGGCGCCCACCTTCGTGATGTCGGTGACCTACAATTAGCCCCGGAAATTTTTCCCATATTGATAAGATCGCCCGGCAGGAGCCCTGGAGGCCTCACTTCAAAGAAGTCCTTTTATTACTGGCAACAGCAACTTATAATCGGCTCATCCCGGCGGAAATCTCGAAATTCCGCCAAAAACGAGCCCCGCGGAAGCCATGAGAGCCAATATATGACAAGACTGATCTGGATCTTCCTTGCCTTCTGCTCCCTGCTGCCCGCAGCAGCCTATGCCAACCGCGCCGAAGTCATGATGCTGCCCACGCGCGTGGTGATGGAGAATAAAGATCGTTACAGCACCATCGTGATCAAGAACGTGGGCAACGCCACCGGCGATTTCACGGTGGAACTGCAGGACATGAAAATGATCGAGACCGGCATGGTCGTGCCGCTCGATCCCGGCGAGACGCCGCAGTATTCCGCCATGCCCTTCATCCACATCGCGCCCAAAAGCATGACGCTAAAACCCGGCGAAACGCAGACCGTGCGCCTGCTGCTGCGCCTGCCCGAAAATACGGAGCCCGGCGAATACCGCACCCACGTGAAGGTCCGGCTCGTCAACGACAATACCGACGCGCCAGTCAATGCCGCGGGCAAGGACGCCGTCATCTCCGTGAAGGCGAAACTCGTCATCATCATTCCCGTCATCGTGCGCCATGGCGTGACAAATATTTCGATGGGCATCGCCGACCCCAAGCTCTCGCGCGACGCCCAGGGCGTGCCGTCGGTCGACATGTACCTCACGCGCGAGGGCAACCGTTCTTCGATGGGCGATATTTCCGTGACGTATATCCCGCAGGGCGGCGCGCCGCAGGTCATCAGGGTGTTCCGCGGCGTCTCGGTCTACCGTCCGACGACGCGGCGCTTCCTTTCTGTGCCCCTCGACGAAATGCCCAAAGGCCTCAGCCTCGCGCATGGCAGGCTCGACATCGTCTATTCCGCCCAGGAGAAGGAAGGCGGCAAGAAGCTCGCCGAGACGCAGATGTCCCTCCAGTAGACCTGACGCCGGTCAAGTTTCGTGCCGCCTGGCCCACTTGACCCAATGGGGCATTTTGATCCTCACCTCAATAATCCTTCACGATCATCAGCGCCGGCCGTTTGTTTGGCTGGCCCGGCGCCGCGCTTTCGTTGACGACGACGAGCGAGGGCCACGCTGCATCGTTGACCATCACGAGCCCCGGCCGTCGCGGTCCGACAGACTGCGGCGCGGCTTCGGCCGTCCCGGTCGGTGCAGTGCCAGCGGGCGGGTTCTCCTGTGCACCGGCGGCCGGTTTTGGCGGCATCTGCGGTCCGTAGACCTGTTGCGGCGCAGCTCCGGCCGCCGTGAGATGGAGATCCTTGGTGAAAAAGTCGGAGACGGCGATGGTCACCGACGACGGTTCCGCTTGAACGAAGCCGCGCTCCTTCAGGCTGCTGTCGCCGATGCGGATGTTGTAGCTGCCGGGCATGACGTTATCCAGCAGGTAGTAACCGTCGAAGGCGGAATGGGTCGAACGCACGACCTGGCCGTCGGCGTTGACGAGTTCGACGGCGAACCCGGCCGGTTTTTCTCCGGCCGGGACCGAGACGGTGCCGTCGATCTGGCTGGTTTCGAAAACGGGGAAACCCACGGCGATGACTTTGCCGGGGCGCGGCACCACGGTATAGGCGTCGACCCCCGCCGACCAGGAGGGGTTCGCCTTCTGGTTGTTGGGGTCGAGCATGATCTTGATCGTCGTGTTGACGGGTAGCTGGCTTGCAATGGCCTCGCCGTCGGCGTTGACCGGGATGGTCTGGCTGCCGATCTTCATCGAGGCATTGGGCGGGGCCTCCTCTCCGGGGTCGCGCTGCTGGTTGTAGTTATTGTCGATATAGGGGTCCACCACCACGGTTCCGGTATCCGCCAGCGGCTTGCCCGAGAAGATCCATTTGTTCCTGCCCGACACCGTATCCGGCACGCGGCCGATCGACATGTTGAGCGTGAGGCCGAGGAAGAGATCGTGCGGATCGCTGACGCGGCCGTCAACAGAAATCTTATAACTACCCAGGTCGAAGGTGGTGACGTTTTCGACCTGGGTGCTTTTGCCGCCCGTCACCTGGCTGGTCACCGTGAAGTTGTCGCTGACGCCGGGCTTCAGCGGGTAAAGCGCCGACACCTTGAAGCGGCTGAGCCCGGCCGGCGGCGACTCGTTATAGTCGATCTCGCCGCCCAGTAGCGTATGCCCGTAATAGCCGCGCAGATTCAAAACGCCCGTGAACTGGTCGAGCCCTCGGTTGTCGGTATCGTCCGTCAGCGTATTGGTGAGCGTGATGTTGCCCAGCACCGTCTTGGACAGCGAGTTGAGCCATATCGTCTCGTCGCGGCCATTTTCGTACTGCTTTGCCGTATAGGAGAGCGTACTGTTGAGCTGGTCGATCGGCCCGATATTAAGCACCTTATCGGCGCGGACTACGGTCTCGCGGTCGATGGGGTTGAGGAGGTCGGCGGCATCCTGCTCGGTCTCGAAATCGTGCGCAAACTGCTGCTGGAAGGTCAGCAGCGTATCGTGGACGTCGGTGGAGAGCGACAGGCGGGTCGAAACTCCGTGGTTGCTCGTATCGTAGGCCTCGTCGAGCGTGGCCAGCACGCCCTTGACCGAGGTGCGCAAACCGGTCGTGCCGTAGTTGTGATCGCCGTCCGGGAGCACGACATGCGCTCCGCCCGTCGCCAGCGTGAGCCAGCGCGTCAGTCCATATTCGAATTCGCCCACGCCGGCAAGCCCGGCCGGCAGCACCGAAGTCTCGTTGGAGATGCCGAACAGGCTCCTGTCTTGCTGCGTGGCGGACAGGTCGTAGGTGACCTGCCCCTTTTCGAGCAGCGAGCTCTCGGCGTTGACGATCTTCCTGACCTCTTCGACCTGTCCCTGGGGGCCGTAAAACGCGACGCGGAACTGGTTATTCCCGTAAATGATCGGGATGTTGCTGAAGTTATAGCGGCCGTCGCTGCCGACGGTCTGGGAGGAAATGAGCGTGCCGTTCCGGTATAGTTCCACTTCCCAGCCGGGATGGGTATCGCCGATGAAATTGGTCACGTCGAAATTGCTGGGCCGGTCGAGAGACCGGTTGCTCACGGTGAAACCGCGGCCCTGCGTCGGTGTCACCACCTGCGACAGGGTCGACGAGTCTATGTCGCCGAAGCGGAACGACGAGGCGCGCGCCGGACCCAGCAGCCTCGCCTGATAGTCGTCGCGGCCGGCGCTCAGCCGCAGGTCGGTGACGTCTCCATGCCCGAGATCTCCGGCTGCGTAAAGCCGCGAGGTAAGATAGCCGAAGTCACCCGCCGCCAGCAGGGAATAATCGTCGCGTAGGAAGTGTTGTTGACTGTCGTAACTAGGGCTCATGGTCAGATCGACCGTGGGCCACTCCGCGGCCGAATATGGCGCGTCGATGTTCTTCAAAACGAGCTCCTTCGTCGGCTGGCTCTGCTGCGCGAGCCGCGCCTGATTTTTCTCGCGCAGCAGCTTGGCCTCGAACGGCAGGGTCTCTCGGGTGGTGATGTCGAGCGTCATCCGGTGCCGGTCAACCTTGAAGTCGAGCGGCCACCAGTCCTGCAGCAGCGCGCTGTCGACATAAAGCTCCTTGTCGTCGGCGAAGACGCCGCCGGGCGGCAGCGCAATGGTCTTGCCCTTGATTTCGGCCGACTGCGTGTTGAGCGCGAAGGTATTCTGCTCGCGGATGAACCAGCCCTTCGCGGTTTTCGCGGCCTTGTCCACGGTGATATTAAAATCAAGAATCCCGCTGAGCGGCCCCAGCGGCAGATAGAGCTTGCCGCCGCGCTGCAGGGCTTCGACGATGTCTTCCATTTCCTCGTCGTTGATGACCATCTGCAGCACCAGGTCCTCGTCGGCGCCTTGCCCCGGCGCTGGTTCCGCCGCGCATGAAGCGGAAGACGAGAAAAGAGAAACCGCGGCAAGAAACAACAAGGCGAGAAGCAACGACATCAGTACCGCAGTGCGAGCCGGGACAAGATGATGAACCAAAAAGAGAATGCTGATTCTAAAATGCCGAGGCATTTTCGCCTACCCACCCGCCGCCGGCTCACCAGTCAGAGAAACCTCGGATATGCAAACAAAAACAAGAACGCCGCTAACAGGCGCCAGCCTCTTCGCGGCTAAGAGGTCATAATCGTTTCTCAAATAATCCGGCAGCATTGCCAGATTCTGGGAAGTGTGTGCATTAGGGTCACGGCGATCATGCGTTTAAACCTAGACCGCTTCCACTCCCTTGTATATCCCCTACGTGCGGCCGAACGGCTCGATGTAAGCTGCGACGTGGAACGACTTCCAAGGCGGTCACTCGTCCCTGCACTGTGTCAGGTGAGCGAGCATCCGGGACGTGAATCATCACTGACAAGCTCGATGGTGCGCCCAAGCACGCAGCGGTAGCGCGAACTCCGCGAAGGACGGCTGCCCCTTTCCGCCTTCATCCAGCGTAGGCGTCCCGTGCCCGGCCTCAAGGGTCCAGATGAACGCGCAACCCCGGCGCGCCCTTGACACGTGGCCCTGGCCGCTGAAGAAACCCCTTTATCCCGTGATCATCGGAAAGAGGGCGGCCGGAAAAGACCAAGAAGTGCGCCCGGCTAAGCGGCGGGCCTTTCCCCTGGAACCCGCGCCAGCAGTGGCTTCGGTAAGCCTTTGAAATAAGCCGACCTTCTATATTTCATTTGACATAACAAGCGAATCACCTTAAAGTCAGCCGGAAAAGGAGGGGCCAAAGTAGCCAGGTCTCCGCAATCAACCAGAGGGTCAGAGTCATGACGCAGCCGAGATCTATCGCAAAGGAACTTTCCAGCAGCCACGGCGAGCGGCTCATTCGTGTTCTGATCGCAAATCCAAAGAGCAAGGGATATAATCCCGCGACCTTTCCTGAGACCGAGATCGAGCACGTTGTGGGGATTGACGATGATCGCTCCGCCCTCGTGCTGCGCTCCGGCGCCGAGATTCCTGTGGCGCTCTCGTATGAACAACTCGAACAGAAGATTTACCAACCAGACTTTAAGAATGACGACCCCGTGCTCGATCTCCGCAATGTCACCGGTGAAGCCGCCAAGCCAAAGGCCCCTGCGAATACCAATCAGGCGCCCGCACCCGGCGACAAGATGTCAGATGGCACGGTCTTTGCCGGCATTTCTCCGGACACCAACAAGCCGATGTACGCGACGCCTGCCGATGCCTCCCTGACGATGAAATTCAACCAGGCGCAGGAATACGCCGCCAGGCTCGATGCGCACGGCCACAAAGACTGGCGCGTGCCGACGAAGGCCGAGCTGAAAGTGCTGTTCAACAACCGCGCGGCCATCGGCGGGCTTGACATAAGTGGTTCCACTCCCGCCGGCTGGTACTGGTCCGCGTCGCCCGACCTCAAGTGGGTTGCGTGGGGCCAGCGGTTCAGCGACGGGTGTCAGCTCAACTACACTAAGGTCCTTCACTCGTCCGTGCGGTGCGTCCGCTGAGTGATCGTCCGGAGATGAATTATTCAGTCATTTAACCCTTTCCCGGCCGCGCGAGGGGCGGTCGCCAGAAAAGCAGCCGTTGAAGTTTGGAAGAGACCATGGGGCTATTCAAAAGCAAAACCGCCGAGGTGCCAGCGACGGAGCGGGCGGCCCCTTGCCCCGACCGCAAGAAAATCAAACTGAACAAGACGCTCTCCAAGGAAACTATCAGCACGATGTCGTCCGATACCTTGCGTGCGGGCGGCTGGGTCGAACCCCCTCCCGCCGAGCCGAAGGTCGGCGACAAGATGCTTGACGGCACGGTTTTTGCCGGCATTTCCCCGGACACCAACAAGCCGATGTACGCAACGCCCGCGGATGCGTCCTTGACTATGACGTTCAATGAAGCGAAGGAATACGCTGCCAAGCTCGACGCCCACAGCCACCATGACTGGCACGTGCCAACGAAGAACGAGCTGAACGTGCTGTTCAACAATCGCGCGGCCATCGGCGGATTTGACGTAACTGGTTCCTATCCCGCCGGCTGGTACTGGTCCGCGTCGCCCCACTTCATTTGGCATGCGTGGGGCCAGCGGTTCAGCGACGGGTCTCAGCTCGACCACCTTAAGGGCTCTCACTCGGCTGTGCGCTGCGTCCGCTGAGTGGTCGTCCGGAGATGAACCATTTAGTCATTCAATCCTTTACCGGCCGCGCAAAGCGCGGTCGCTTTGGAAGAGATCACGGGGCTATTCAGTAAAAGCAAAAACGTCGATGTGCCAGAGACAGAGCAGGTGGCTCCTGGTCACGACATAAAAAAGTTCAGGCTGAACAAACCGCTCTCCAAGGAAACCATCAGCGCGATGGCGTCTGAGACTTTGCAGGCAGGCGGCCGGGATGAGGCCCCTCCTGCTGAAGCGAAGATCGGTGACAAGATGCCGGACGGCACTGTTTTTGCCGGCATTTCCCCGGAGACGAACAAGCCGATGTACGCCACGCCAGCGGACGCGCCCCTGACGATGGTGTTCAACAAAGCAACAGAATACGCCGCCCAGCTCGACGCCCACGGCCATCAAGACTGGCACGTTCCCACGAAGGCTGAGCTGAACGTACTGTTCAACAACCGCGCAGCGATCGGAGGGTTTGACATAGGTGGTTCCGATCCGGCCGGCTGGTACTGGTCCGCGTCGCCCTACGACAGATCGAATGCGTGGTGCCAGCGGCTCAGCGACGGGGCTCAGAACTACTTCACTAAGGGCAATCGCTTGTCCGTGCGGCCCGTGCGTTGAGGCCGCGCCCGGAGATCAGTCATTTAGTCATTTAATCCTTTCCCGGCCGCGCGGAGCGCGGTCGCCAGGAAAGCAGCCGTCGAAGTTTGGAAGAGACCATGGGGCTATTCAGTAGAAGCAAAATTGTCGATGTGCCGGAGACGGACCAGCCGCCCAATGCCCACGACATCAAGAAACTCAGGCTGAACAAACCGCTCTCGAAGGAAACGATCAGTGCGATGGCGTCCGATACCTTGCGCTCGGGCGGCTGGGTCGAAGCCCCTCCTCCTGAGCCAAAGGTTGGCGACAAGATGCCGGATGGCACGGTCCTTGCCGGCATCTCCCCGGACACCAACAAGCCGATGTATGCCACGCCGGCCGATGCCTCCCTGACGATGACGTTCAATGAGGCCTAGAAATACGCCGCCGGTCTCGACGCGCACGGCCACCAGGACTGGCGCGTGCCAACGATGGCCGAGCTGGACGTGTTGTTCAACAACCGATCTTCTCCCTCCACGCGTGCCAGGGCCGCGTCGATTTTCCATCGCGGTCAAGGAATGATCTCCGGAGCAGCAACGCGGCGGATAGGTGCCTCCGTCAAGCATTCCACCCCAACCGCAAATCAGCGGAATCGCAAGATCGCGCAAGGAACGGCACACCCAACGGCGCCGCCGGACTCGACGACGAACATTTTCTATTGACATATTCGCCATCCCCGTCTATCAAGAACTTCAACCCTATTTTCAAAGCCGGAGTTCATCATGACACAGGCCGAGTCCATCTCACTCGATGACAAGAAATTCACCAAAGGCTTCATCATGAAATGGTCCATTCTCGCCGCACTGCTTATCATGACGTTTACCAGTACGGCATACGCCACGCCGACTGAGACTGTCTTGTTTCTGGTGATGAGTGTGGACATACTCTTCTCCTTCGTCTGTGGGCCGCGACCATTCACGGCCTTCATGACGGAGACCCCGCAGCGCGTATCGGATCAGCGTCTCCCGCAGGGACTAACGCAGTGCCCGAAGCGCGCCAGCGCTTGATGCCAGCCGAACCGATGCTAGGTTGAACGATGAAAGGACGTGAATGGGCGAGGCCTGCAAGGGAATGGGAACGAGAAACAAGTAGTCCGTCGCGGGCGAGCGTGAATAACCATTAACTGGTCAAGCTGTTAGTCGACTGGTTGCGGTGCAGTGTACAGGACTGTCCCGCGAATAATTTCCAGAAACCTCTAAGACAGCCAGAAGGGGACGGGCGATTTTCCATCACGAGTCGAAGAACGACCGGAGCGCCAGCGCGGAGGATCGGTTAACGCCGATAGCTTCGCAGCCTTCCCTGGCAAACGCGGCCGGGCGCGGAAGTCGCCGGCGGCCGATGCTGAGGATGCAGGCCGTCGGCCCGCTAGGCGCCCCTTAATTCATTTGACAGAAGCATCGAAATTGCTCTAAGGTTCCGCTGGTCTAAAAAGGAGCACGCCCCATGAGTTCAAAAATAGCTGCTGGGCCGAAGATCGGTGACAAAATGTCGGACGGCACCATCTATGCCGGCATTTCACCGGAGACGAACAAGCCGATGTACGCAACGTCTGCAGATGCGCCGCTGACGATGACATTCAACAAAGCGAAAGAATATGCCGCAAAGCTCGACGCGCACGGCCACCAAGACTGGCGCATACCGACGAAAGCCGAGCTTAACGCACTCTTTAACAACCGTGCAGCTATCGGCGGATTTAACGCTATTGGTCCGGGCACCGCTGGCTGGTACTGGTCGGCGTCGCCGGGCAACAACTGGGAGGCCCAGCGGTTCACTGACGGCTTTCAGGACGACCCCAGCATGGAGGACGGTCGCTCGTCGCTGCGGTGTGTGCGCTGAGTGAGAGCGTCTCGCTTTCTGACTTAGGCAAGCATCTACGCCGCACCGAAAACACGATCATACGGTGCCCACAACTAAAAAGAGGCGTCCCCCGAAGGAGCTGCCCCGCTTGTCGGGAGGCGCTGCGCCTTATAGCCAGCAGTTCTGCCTCGTCTCGCGGATCCTACCCCGCTTGCGGTGCAGCTCGACCGAAACGATCTCGACGGAAGCCAACCCCAGCGTGCGCTCCGTGAAAGGGTTCTGCGTCCGAACCAAGTCGAACATGAGTGCTGACCATTTGTCCTTCAGGGCTTTCTCGCAGAAGTCTTCTATTTCGGGGCGGGCGATGACCTGGTGGGACATGCTTTTTTCTCCTTCGATATGGGCCGCGACATCGCGACCTCATTGTGACCAAGAGCTGTAACTCCCTCACTGATTCCAGACAGATCGCCCCAATCTGCGACGCCGCGCAAGTGACGCTGATCGCAACTCTGCAAGGCATCCCCGAAGGAATTCAATCCCCTTTTCCTCGCTCGCCAGCGTAATGCGGCCGTCCGCGCCGGCAAGGGTCGAAATGAACGCGCAACCCCGGCGCGCCCTTGCCTGCACTGCCGTCCGCTGAAGAACCCCCTTTGTCCCATTACGACGAAAGGGGGCTTCAGCAAAGAACAAAGCCCCGCCCGGCTTACCGGCGGTGGCGTTCACAAAAACGAATGGATGCTGGCCATCAGCAGCCGACGAGATATGTCACTTCTAAGCAAGTCTTTGAAATAACTAGATTCACCCTTAAACCATATCTGATTGCTGGGGTTGTGACGCTTGACATAAGACAAGAATCACTCTATGGTTACCCAGAAAAGAGGTAGCCATCCAGGCCGTCTCCGGTAAGACGACTTGAAGAGGGAGTATAACTATACATGAAGAAAGAAGACGAAGATCTGTTTTCCCAAAAACTGAATGAAATGGCCGACACCTTCAATAAAGTGTCCATCACATCTTCCCCCATACAACCCAGCACGGGTTTGCCGAAGGAAGCCGCGGAATACAACGGCTTTGCCTTGAAGACGGCCGCCGCGTTCAAAGAGGCCGGATACAGCGACGAGGACTGGAAGGATTTGCTGCAACGTTCCGGTGCCGCCAAAAAACTGGGCCTGGATGAGGCAAGTAACAAACCAATGCCTTACAAAACACTGGTGCGCAATTTTTTCCGCCTTGTCTGGTGAACTCCAAGAAGCACGCTAAAGAACATCGTTCTCTAAACGTCCCGCGTCCGTCACCAATCACTTACCGATAATGAACCTGCCCTAAAACTGCAAGCTCTTCAGGCCTTGGTACGCCGGCGCGCTTACCTGTTCCAACATCGACAAGAAACTGCACGTCAAACGGCAAACCATCGTCATCTGCGATGACGTTGTGTCTACTTTCACCTGCGATAGTTTACAAAAAGACTATCTTATACGTGACAATGAAGAATTCATTTGACATAACCCGCGAATCGCTCTATAAAAGCCCTACGCAATGTGCATCTACGGGACAGTGTGATTTTCCTAGAGGCTTCTGGTTTCGCACCTGTCATTCAAACCGAGCACAACCTGCAAAAACAGCCGTAACTATCTATAGCGGACATTCCGCTGGAGATATTTGCGCTGTTTCGTGCAGGAGATGATCAGGCTTTCTCCTCTCCCAAAACAGCGCAGAAAAGAGGGCGATTACTCGTCCGTCTCCGGGAACGAACCATAAGGGAGAAAGCGCCATGACGCAGCAGAGCGGGTACCAGGGTAAAGCAAAAGAGATTTCTCTCGGCGAAGATTTTGGCGATGTAGCCGTGAAAGTGAACGGCGTCCGCGTCGAGGTCACCATGGACGGCAACGTCAAAATCTCTCTGGTCGCCAACGACGACGGCAAGGCAGCCGCCAGCACCGAGCCGAAGATCGGCGACAAGATGCCCGATGGCACGGTCTTTGCCGGCATTTCCCCGGAGACGAACAAGCCGATGTATGCAACGCCCGCAGATGCATCCCTGACGATGACGTTTAACGACGCCAAGGGATACGCCGCCCTTCTCGATGCGCACGGCCACCGGGACTGGCACGTGCCGACGAAGGCCGAGCTGAACGCGCTGTTCAACAACCGCGCGGAGATTGGCGGATTTAATGTAAGTGGTGCCTATCCCGACGGCTGGTACTGGTCCTCCTCGCAGAGCGATAGATGGCTTGCGTGGGGTCAGCGGTTCAGCGACGGGGCTCAGCTCCGCGACGTCAGTAAGTTCGGTCCCTCGTCCCTGCGGTGTGTGCGGTGAGTGAACGGGTCGGAAAACGAATTGAAAAGGAAAAGCAGTCATGACGCAGCAGAGCGGGTACCAGGGTAAAGCAAAAGAGATTTCTCTCGGCGAAGATTTCGGCGATGTAGCCGTGAAAGTGAACGGTGTCCGCGTCGAGGTCACCAGGGACGGCAACGTCACAGTCTGTCTGGTCGCCAACGACGACGGCAAGGCAGCCGTCAGCGCTGAGCCGAAGATCGGCGACAAAATGCCGGACGGCACAGTCTTTGCCG
>Ga0316363_10000577_pt1 | contig 45228 bp, 38 predicted proteins | sample Sb_taG_3_FD_200459 | JGI IMG/M metagenome (GOLD analysis project Ga0316363, IMG submission 200459) | Peat soil microbial communities from Weissenstadt, Germany - Sb_50d_a_PC metaG (v2) (version 2) | ecosystem: Environmental > Terrestrial > Soil > Wetlands > Peat | place: Germany: Weissenstadt...
CTCGGATCCTCTCCCGCTTCGATCGCCTCGAACACCGCCTGATTCACCAGCAGATCCGCCATCCGCTCCATCTTGAAGTCATTCGGATATAGCCGATGCAGCGCCGACGCCAGTTCAATCCCCAATTCTGGCGAGTCCAGAGTATTCCGATCCAGAACCATCAAATTGACGCCTTCACATCGTTCCCCCGCAAAGTTACTCGCTGACGGAGTAAAAACAATCGGCACGAACCGCACACTCTGAATGCCGCGACCGTTCAAGTAAGCCGCCAATTCCCGGCTCTTGATCCAAGGTGCGCCCACTACTTCGAACGGCGTATCCGTCCCCCGCCCCACCGAGACATTCGTCCCCTCAATCAGCGCCACCCCCGGATAGAGCTCCGCCTCCGTCAAATCCCGCAAGTTGGGCGAAGGATTCACCCACCCCAGTCCAGTCGAATCGAACCAATCCCCCGGCTGCCAACCTTCCATCGCAATCACATCGAGCCGCGCCCCAATGTGCCGCTCGGCATTAAACATCTTCGCCAGCTCGCCCAACGTCATTCCGTGGCGGGGCGGCTCGGAAAAGTAATTCGTGAAATTCTCCCGCCCCTCATCGGACACCGGCCCCTGTACAAACGAGCCCGTAATCGGATTCGGCCGGTCCAGAACGACCACCTCAATTCCAGCCTTGGCGGCCGCTTCCAGAAAATATCCCACCGTAGTTTCGTAGGTGTAAAAGCGCGCACCCACATCGGCCAGATCGATCACCACCGCGTCCAGTCGCTTCAGCACGTCTATCGGCGGATGCCGCGCCGCATCGCTCGCCCCGTACACGCTGTAGACCGCAACTCCGGTCGCCGCATCTTTCGCATTCTTGATGTCGGTCGTGTCGAGCGTCCCCGTCACTCCATGTTCCGGACTGAAAATTGCATCCAGCGAAATCCCCGGCACGTTCGCCAGCACGTCAATCGTCCGGCGGCCTTCCGAGTCCACGCCGGTCTGATTCGTCAGCAGTCCAATGCTGCGCGGAGCCCCGCCCCTGGCCGGATGTAGCGCCGCGAACTTCGTCTCCTCGAGCACGTCAATTCCTGTCTTCACCGTTCCATTCCGCACCGCCAGCTTGCGTGCCGCGCTCTGCATTTCGTTATAGCCGGTGATGGTTGCCACCCGCATCTTTTCCGCTTGGGCCGGATCGAGCGCCAGCGCGGCCGCCACCGCCGTCGCAACTTTCGTCCGCAGCGCGACCGCGCTTCCCTTCTCCTTCGGCGGCACCACGTTCATGTGCACCGCATTGGTCAGGAGCACGATGTAAGTCTTCGTCGCCGGATCAATCCACAGCGAAGTTCCCGCGAACCCGGTATGTCCGTAACCGCCCACTGGCAGCAGTTCTCCGCGATTGGTGGAAAAAGGAGAATCAATATCCCACCCAAACCCGCGCAGCGCCGTTCCATTCACCGGCTGCTGCGGCGCGGTCATCTTCGCAATCGTCGCCGGAGTCAGCACGCCTCGCCCGCCATCGAGCAAAGCCTGCGCAAAAACCGCGATGTCGTCGGCGGTAGAAAATATTCCCGCGTGCCCCGCCACGCCGCCCATCCGCCGAGCCGTAGGATCATGCACCACGCCGCGCAGCAAGTGATGGTTCTCGTCCTCTTCGGTTGGGGCAATGCGAGGCTCCCACGAATGCGGAGGAACGAATCGCGTCTCCTTCATGTCAAGCGGCGCAAAAATATGCTTCGAAACATACTCATCGAGCGACTCGCCCGAGAGTCGCTCCACCAGCGCTCCCAGTACGACGAAGTTGATATCGCTATAAACAAACGCCGCTCCCGGAGGCCGCTCTGGAGCCCCCTCATACGCCATCCGATACGCCGTCTCCTTCCCTTCCCACACTTTCGTCAAATCCAGATCGGGACCGAGCCCCGAGTAGTGCACCAGCAACTGCCGGATCGTAATATCCTGCTTCCCGTTCTGCCCAAACTCAGGAAGGTACTTCGCCACCGGATCGTTCATCCGAAGCTTTCCCTGCTCCCAAAGCTGCATGATTGCCGTAGTAGTTGCGACGACCTTGGTCAGCGACGCGCAATCGAACACCGTATCGAGGGTCATCGCCTCCCGCCGAGGTTCAATCGCGCGGCTGCCGTAAGCCTTGCGATACACCACTTGCCCGTCATGGCCGACGATAAGGACAGCACCCGGAATCTGCTGCTGGGCAATGGCGTCGTTGATGATGGGGTCTAGAACGGCGAGGCGCGAATCAAGCGCAGTCTCGGAGAAAGCGGCGGCAGAAAACAGAAGGGCGAAGAACAGCAGATTTTTCGGCAAGTGTTTCACGTCTGCTGTGACTCTACATGACCCCGGAGATGCGGCTCAACTCTCAACCGTATCAACGATGCCCTCGGAGTAACCCCCGTTTGCGTCCACCCGCCGCCTTTGCTATAACCCCATCAGTTCACAAAACACCCTTGGACCTGACGCTGCCGAATCGAGAGTCTGGTTTTTCTTTCCTCGTGCGCAATGTCGTCGCGCAGGATGAGCGGTTCCGCGCCGCCTTAACCATCCTGGAAAGCGCCATCGCCGTCCGCGCTTTCCCCGCCTGCTCGCTCGCGGTCACCTTCCGCGGAGAACTCGTCGCCCACAAAGCCCTCGGCCGCTTCACCTACGATCCGGCTTCGCCCGAAGTCACCACCGTGAGCATCTTCGATCTCGCTTCGCTCACCAAAGTCCTCGCCACGACTGCCATGGCCATGATCCTCTACGAACGCGGCCTGCTCGATCTCGAAGCCCCCGTCACCGCCATCGTCCCCGAATTCGCCGGTCAATTCACCGACCGATTCGCCGAAAATGACCCTCGCCGCCGCGAAATCACTCTTCGCATGCTGCTCGCGCACAGTTCCGGCCTGCCCGCTTACGAAAAGCTTTTCCTGCGAGCCAAGGATCGTGAAGACCTTCTGCAATCCGCCTTCACCATACGACTCACCGCCGCCCCCGGAGCGCGCGCCGAATACAGCGACATCGGCTTCATCATTCTCGGCGTCGTCCTCGAACACCTCGCCGACGAATCTCTCGACGTGTTCTGCCAGCGCGAAATCTTCGGTCCGCTCGGCATGACGCACACGACCTTCAACCCCGCGCCCGCCTTGAAGGATTCCATCCCGCCAACCGCCGATGATCGCAGCTTCCGCCACCGCATCATCCAAGGCGAAGTGCAGGACGAAAACGCGAGCGTCCTCGGCGGCATTGCCGGACATGCCGGCCTGTTCTCCACCGCCGAAGATCTAGCTATCTTCGCCCACGCCATGCTCAACGGCGGATTCCCCATCCTCCGCTCCTCAACCGTCGAACTCTTTTCGCGCCGAGAATTCGCACCCGAAGGCACTTCAAGAGCGCTGGGCTGGGACACGCCCTCGGCGCCCTCGCAGTCCGGAAAATACTTCTCGTCCCGTTCCTTCGGACACCTCGGTTACACCGGCACATCCCTGTGGATCGATCGCGAGCGTCAACTCTCGATCACGTTGCTGACCAACCGTACCTGGCCTGACTGCCAGAACCAGGCAATCAAACAGGTACGCCCAGCGTTTTACGACGCGGTGATGGAAGCCTTGGGGAAGAACGCTTGAAACACAAAACAACGAGCGCAGAACTCCGCCGCCTCGGTACCGAGAAAACAAACTCCGCCTCCGCCGATCTCGATCGCAAGTCCGCACTCGAAATCGCGTGCATTATCAATCGTGAAGACGCCAAGGTCGCCGCCGCCGTGAAACGTACTCTGCCGCAGATCGCGCGAGCGATCGACCTGATCGCCTCAGCGCTCTCCCAGGGCGGGCGACTCATCTACGTAGGCACCGGCACTAGCGGACGCATCGCTGCCCTCGACGCCGTCGAATGTCCGCCCACCTTTGACGTTGGCCCGCGCATGGTCCAATTCATCATCGCCGGCGGCCCAAAAGCGCTGGGCGCGGCGGTGGAAGCCGACGAAGACTCCCGCGAGCTAGGCCGCAAAGCCATCGCGAAGAAGAAGCCAACACGAAGAGATGTCGTCGTGGGCATCGCCGCCAGCGGACGCACTCCGTTCACCATCGCCGCCATCAAATATGCGCGCGCTCACGGCGCAAAAACCGTTGCCGTCGTCTGCAACCCGAAATCCCCGCTCGGCAAAGCCGCCTACGTCACCATCGTCGCGGACGTTGGTGCGGAAGTCGTCGCTGGCTCAACCCGCATGAAGGCCGGCACCGCGCAGAAGATGATCCTGAACACGCTCACGACCGGCGCGATGACTCGCCTCGGCTACGTCTACGGCAACCTGATGGTCAACGTCAGCCCCAAGAACGAAAAGTTGGTCGAGCGCGGAGTGGGCATCCTGGAAAAAGCCGCCGGACTCGGCCACCGAGCAGCGCGCAAACTCTTCGCCGCCGCCGGAGGTCGCGTCCCCGTAGCCCTGGTGATGGCCAAGGCTGGGGTCAGCCGCGCCGCTGCGATCGCTGCGCTGAGAGAATCGCATGGCCAAGTGCGCAAAGCGATAGCGATGGCAAAGCGTGGATCGGAGTTTAGATTGTAGCGGCGAAAAGGCGTAACCACAGGGGGCACAGAGTTTCACAGGGGAAAAGCGCTCGATTCGGAGCTCCGGTCGGATTTGTAGCGCAGACATCCCTCAATCATAGTTAGAATGAAAACGATCCTGATTTCCGAAAGCGCACCCTATGGATAAGCTCGTGATCCGCGGCGGTAATCCCCTGCTGGGGACGGTTCGAATCAGCGGTGCGAAGAACGCCGCGCTCCCTTGCATGGCGGCAGCGTTGCTCACCGACGAACCGGTGATTCTCGAAAACATCCCGCAGGTGCGCGACATCGAGACCACGCGCAAGCTCCTCGCCGAAATGGGCGCCGAAGTCGAACTCGGCTACGGACGCGCCCATCACCGCACGACGATTTGCGCGCGCACGCTCGCCGCTCCCGAAGCGTCTTATGAACTGGTCAAGACGATGCGGTCCTCCACGCTAGTCCTGGGGCCGCTCATAGCCCGCTGTGGCCGCGCTCGCGTCTCGCTGCCCGGCGGCTGCGCCATCGGTGCCCGCCCCATCGATCTTCACATCAAGGGTCTGGAACGTCTGGGCGCCAAAATCACGCAGGAGCACGGCTACGTCGAGGCCGTCACCGACCGCCTCCGCGGCGCCGAAATTGTCTTCGACAGAATTACCGTCACCGGCACCGAAGACCTGCTGATGGCAGCCACGCTTGCCGAGGGCGAGACCATCATGCAGAACTGCGCCCGTGAACCGGAAGTCGCGGACCTCGCGGCGCTGCTCAACGCCATGGGCGCCCAGATCCATGGCGCCGGCACATCCACGATCCGTGTAAAGGGAGTCGCCAAGCTCCACGGCGCCCGGCACCGCATCATCCCCGACCGCATCGAAGCCGGAACCTTTATCGTCGCCGGAGCCCTCACCGGCGGGGACGTCAACATCGCCGGATGCGATCCGGCGCACCTCACCGCCATCCTGCAGAAGCTCGCGGAAACCGGCGTGAAGACTTCGGTGAAAGCCGACTCCGTCCGAGTCATGGGCGATCAGCCGCTCGAAGCCGCCGACCTGAACACCGAAGAATATCCCGGCTTCCCCACCGACATGCAGGCGCAATATATGGCGCTCACCACGCAGGCCGCAGGCACGTCGATCATCACGGAAAACATTTTCGAGAACCGCTTCATGCACGCGCAGGAATTGGTTCGCATGGGCGCCAACATCAAGATCGAAGGCCGCCGTGCCATCGTACGAGGAGGCACTCCGCTGAGCGCCGCCGCCGTCCTCGCCTCGGACCTGCGCGCCTCCGCTTCGCTCGTGCTCGCCGCCCTGGTCGCCGACGGCGAGACCATCATCGACCGTGTCTACCACCTGGACCGCGGCTACGAGCACATCGAAGAAAAACTAAAAGCCGTGGGCGCTGAAATCCGCCGCGTCGGCAACATCTTCCCCAAACGAGCCGCAGCCCCTGCCCAATCGTGACGGGTAACGTTCCTCCTTCTGTGAGTTCGATGGTCCGGTCAAGAAGTATATGCAGTGACTCGAGTCATCCACGCCATCAAACTGCAGATCCCTCACTTCGTTCGGGATGACAAGGGTGTGGAGTTCCGAGATTAAATCAGAGATTCCCTGAGCGATCCCAAAGAAAAAGGGCCGCATCGCTGCGGCCCACTCTTACGATAATCAGACACTCATCACGATCCGAAGTGTGGGCCGCACCCTCAGGGGCTAACGCCCGCGTCTTCATTGGCTCTGGGCGGCACGGCTAGACGCCGTGCCCTTCCCCCAAACCTGCTCGAATCAAAGTTGCTCCGCTGCCAGCAGCGGCTAAAGCCGGAACCATTTTCCGCAAGTTGCGGTATGCCTAAAGGCATACCCTGATACGAAGCGCGAGTGCTTCCTCAACCCGTGAAGCCGTGCCCTTCCCGGAACCGGCGCGAACCAAGAATTTCTGGCAGTCCGAGACGGGGCAAGCCCCGTCTCTGCACGATCCTTACCTTCTTCCGCGTCCGCCACCGCCGCCGGAGTGGCCACCACCGTGACCTCCCGGGCCGCCGCCCGGACCGCGACCGCGACCGCGCCGCCGGCGATTGCGATCGCCAGCGCCACCGCCGCGCGGTTCACGCGTACCTTCCGGACGCGCGGCAGCCGCCTCTACCGACGCGACTACTCCATCCACACGGTTGAAGTTCGGCTCATCATCCGCATCGAACTGTGCGCCGCCTTCGATCACTGCCGTGGGCGCGGCCTGCGGCGCTAAAGGCGCCGCGTCCGCTACCTCGTCCGTTGTTTCCGGAGGCGGAGGCGCGCCGCCCATTTTGGCGCGCTGCTCTTTTAGAATCGCCTTCCGAGACAGCTTGATCCGGTTGCCTTCGACGGCCAGAACTTTCACCAGCACCTGGTCGCCTTCTTTCAGTTCATCGCGAACATCCTTGATTCTGTGCTCGGCGACTTCGCTGATGTGCAGCAGCCCGTCCAAGCCCGGCAGAATCTCGACGAACGCGCCGAAATCCGCCAGCCGGCTGACCTTGCCGAGATAAGTCTTCCCCACCTCGGCCGAAGCCGTCAGATCGCGGATAATCTGCAAAGCCTTGTTCGCCGAGACTTCATCGCTCGAAGCTACGTTGACCTTGCCAGAATCTTCCACATCGATCTTCACGCCGGTCTGCTCGATGATGCTGCGAATCATCTTGCCACCGGGCCCAATCACGTCGCGAATCTTGTCCACCGGAATCTGCAGGGTGTAGATGCGTGGCGCATAGGCCGAAACCTTCACACGAGCTTCGGTGATAATTTCGTCCATCTTCCCGAGAATAAACAGCCGCCCACGCTGCGCTTGCGCCAGCGCTTCGCGCATGATCTGCGAAGTGATTCCGGCAACCTTAATATCCATCTGCAACGCAGTGATGCCATCTTTGGTTCCGGCAACCTTGAAATCCATGTCGCCGTAATGATCTTCCGCGCCCGCAATGTCGGTCAGGATGGCGTACTGCTCACCTTCCTTAACCAATCCCATCGCCACCCCAGCCACCGGCGCTTTCAACGGCACGCCCGCATCCATCAGGGAGAGTGAGGCGCCGCAAATCGTGGCCATCGACGACGATCCGTTCGACTCGAGAATGTCGGAGACGACGCGCATGGCGTAAGGCCAGTTGTCTTCGGTCGGAAGCACCGACGACACGGCGCGCTCCGCTAGTGCGCCGTGGCCGATTTCTCGGCGTCCGGCGCCGCGCATGAAGCCGACTTCTCCTACCGAGAACGGCGGAAAATTGTAGTGCAGCATGAAACGCTTCTTGGCTTCGCCTTCAAAGCCCTCGAGACGCTGCATGTCGTCGCTGGTGCCGAGCGTGGTGGTGACCAATGCCTGAGTCTCGCCGCGCGTGAAGACTGCGCTGCCGTGCGCGCGCGGCAGAACACCGGCTTCGATCCAGATTTCGCGAATCTGGTCGAAGGCGCGCCCGTCGGGACGGCGCTTGTCATTGATCACCTGACGGCGGAAAATTCGCTCCCGCAGCACCTCGTAATACTCTTTCAGCTTGGCCATACCTGCTTCATCGTCTTCGGGCAGAGCCGCGAGCAGTTCTTTCTCCAAAGAGCGAACCAATTCGTAGCTTTCGGATTTCGGATGTATCTCGGTGTCAAGACAATCCGCCAGTTGCTTGCCAATCTTCGATTCCAGGCTGCTGAAGTAAGCCTCGTCGAATTCCGGCGGGGTCACCGGACGCTTCGGCTTGCCGACCTTGCTGCGTAGCTCGTTGATAGCGGCACAGATCTTTTTGATCTCGACGTGCGCGAATTCGATCGCGTCCACCACCGTCTCTTCTTTTACTTCCTTCGCGCCGGACTCGATCATGACAATCGCATCGGCGGTGCCTACGACCATGATGTTGAGCAGGCCGTCACGCATTTCGGTGTAGGTGGGATTGGCGATGAAGCGGCCTTCCACCAGGCCGACGCGCACGGCGCCGAGCGGGCCGAGGAACGGAATATCGGAGATGGTCAAAGCCGCCGAAGCGGCGTTGATGCCGCAGACATCGGGATCGTTATCCGTGTCGGCGGACAGGACAAGGGCGATGACCTGGGTCTCGCACCGGAAGCCTTCGGCGAACATCGGACGGACCGGCCGGTCAATCTGGCGGCAGGTGAGAACCTCACGCTCGCTCATGCGCCCTTCGCGCTTGATAAAGCCGCCGGGGATGCGTCCGCCGGCATAGGTGTACTCGCGGTAGTCGACGGTGAGGGGAAAGAAGTCGATGCCCTCGCGAGGTTCGGGATTGGAGGTTGCGGTGGCGAGGACAACGTTTTCGCCGAAGCGCACGACGACGGCGCCGTGGGCCTGCTTGGCAAGTTTTCCGGTTTCGAAGGAGAGCTGCTTTCCGCCTGCGATTTCGACGGAAACTTTTGTGGCTTCAGGCTTCATAGATCATCCTTTGCAGGGCAGAAGGGCATGCGCGCGGCTACGGAGTTCGCGTGGGACAGGCACATGCCAAGCCGCGGTTGGGAAACGCACTTTGCTAAGGCTCTCGGAGTCTGGAACCGGCCCCACACGGAGCCGGTCGCGCTGTTATTTGCGGATGCCGAGCTTGGTAATAACGGTTTTGTACCGTTCCGAGTCGTACTTCTTCAAGTAGTCGAGCAGGCCACGACGCCTGCTCACCATCATGAGAAGTCCGCGGCGCGAGCCGTGATCTTTCTGGTGCGTTTTGAAGTGCTCCGTCAACTGACCAATGCGCTCGCTCAACAGCGCGATTTGAACTTCGGGGCTGCCGGTATCGGTAGCGTGCGTGCGATACGTGTCAACGACGGATTGCTTTTGCTCTCTGGCTAACACTAACCTGTTGCACTCCTGTCTCTTCTCGTTTTCGTAACGGGTTCGATGGTAACACGTTGCCGTCGAAGGTGGCAACCAAGAGCGCGACCGGAGCAAGCAGCATGGTGAGGACGCCGCTACGCGCTCCCGGAGCCTTTTTCAGCATTTCGTTGCGCATGCGCGATCAAACCGTCAGCGTGCGGCAGGTTCGATGTGCGTCTCGTCTCGGTTCGAGGTTATACTATGATTAAGATTCGAAACAAACGAGGGATGCGGCAATCTTCTGGTTTATTCCAGGTACAAAAGCTGGGCCAACCCTACAGACGCCGCATCTAGCGAGCCATAATAATGGAAATTAGAGATACGGGGGTATTGTGAATGCCACGAGGCCGATCGACTTTTACCAAGCGTCAGAAAGAACAAGCGCGCCAACAGAAACAGCGGGACAAGAACGAGCGCAAGACTCAACGAAAGCAGGAAAAACCGGAAGGTGGCGTGGTGGACGAGGCGGAAGAAATGCGTGAGATGCGTGAGCACGCCGCAGAGCAGGCCGCGCTGTTCGGCATCGGCAGCGACGACGACGAACCCAGTTCTAACGAGCTATCCATCCCGCACGGCACCAAGGCAAGCGGTCACTAAATGGCCTGGGGAGATTCGCCGGAGCGCAAGGCTCCGGCGAACCCAACCTATTGTAATAAAAAAATAAAAGTGGGCGCCGGGCGTCTCCACTCGGGGCGGGACCCTTCGACTGCGCTCAGGGCTCACGAGGGCGCCCGTCGCTCCACTAACTGCTAAACGAATACCTCGCCCGGCAAAGCCGTTAACGTCCGGGATACGAGGGTGTTTTGAACAAACCGCTTCGGCTGCTCGCTGGCCGACACATCCACCTGTTTGCGTTCGATGCGCAGCTTCAAGGTGCGCTCGATATTGCGAAGGTCCAGAACCTCCACGCCTGTGACCAGTGTGGAGGCTCTGCCCAGTAAGCCGGCCCGTCCGGTACGCCCGACGCGGTGAATGAAGTCTTCCGCCATCTTCGGCAGGTCGTAGTTGATCACGTGCGCCACGTCATCCACGTGCAAGCCACGGGAGGCGACATCGGTCGCTACCAGGACCTGGTAGCGCCCTTCCTGAAATCCGCTCAAGGCGGCGTTGCGTTGTGACTGCGTGCGATCGCCGTGAATCATGGCGGCCGAGAAGCCATCCCGCGCGAGTTCCTGGGCCAGCCTTTGCGCGCCACGCTTGGTACGCGTGAAGATCAGCGTCTGCCCTTTTTCCTCATAGAGCAACTGCCGGAGCACGTCCAGCTTCTCGGACGGACGCACCTCATAGGCTTCGAGTTGCACGCTTTCCGCAGGCTTCAGAACCGAGCCCAGCGCTATCCGCACCGGCTCGCGCGTATAGTCGTTCACCAGCGCGGCCACCGATTGCTCCATGGTGGCGGAGTAACACAGCGTCTGCCGGCGCTGCGGAAGAATCTGCAGGATACGCCGGATGGCCGGAAGAAAACCCATATCCAGCATGCGGTCGGCTTCATCGAGCACGAGTATCTTCACGTGACGCAGATCCGCAAACTTGCGGGTGATGAAATCCTGCAAGCGTCCCGGAGTAGCGATTACAAATTCGCAGCCGGAGCGGAGACTGTGGATCTGCGCCTTCTCCGCTACGCCGCCGATCACCAGCGCCGCCTTCGGCATGTTTTTGTCACGCAGTTGCTCGTACTGCTCGTGAACTTGCATGGCCAGTTCACGCGTGGGCAACAGGACCAGGGCGCTGACATTCTTGGATGGTGTAGCGCGCAGCATCTCGATGATCGGAATCAGGAACGCGAGAGTCTTGCCGGTACCGGTTTGGGCGGTGCCAATCACGTCCTTGCCTTCAAGGGCAGGAGAAATGGCGCGTGCCTGGATGGGTGTGAGGGTAATGAATTGAGCTGCCGCTAGTTTCTGCTGCAACGCAGCAGACAGGGGCAGTTCTGTAAATGTGGTCATTCGATTGTTTTCTTTCTGGAGGGGCTTAATGTCAATTTCTCAGACTCGTGTCGAGAGTTCGCATGCCGCTCTTATTGAAATTGGCGCTGGAACCAAACGGCGGGCAGGAAATGCGGAAGTGGTTCGGATCCAACAGGATCCCCGCGTGACGAGCAAACCGTAGCAAAAGCGTTAACAGCAGTATAGCAGAAGAAGCCTCCGCACGCGGTTACCTTGGTCATTGTGGGTGGGGCGAAGCGCGGTGATAAACCAGGCACCTGGGCGTGTGGCGCGGACACCCCGCCCGCGTTTCCACTGGCCGGTCAAACAAAAAAAGCAGGCCGGCACCGCTCCGGCCTGCTGGTTTATGGTTCGGCTACTTTGACGCGGCAACGTCCATGACGAAGTTAACGCCGTTGGGCGTGCCTAATCCGGTGACGTTGTCCCATCCTGGGCCGGTCGTCAGCGAACTGTCGGTTCCGAACGTGAGAACGTACCAACGGGTAGAGGTCCCGTTGTACAACGTACTCACGTATTCCGTGGTGTTGCCCAAAGGAGCCGCCAGCGCGTCCGCCGACTCGAAGACGGGAGGACTGGGCGGCTGGTGGATGGTGCCAGTGACATTGTCAGGCCCGCTTGCCGCGACAATGTCGGTGATCGCGTCCGCAGGCAGACCGTAAAGAATCGGAGCAGCCTGGCCGAGCCATACGCCGGCAGCCTGAGTGGCGATCGCCCAGAGACCCGAAAACATGGGGCAGGCAAGGCTGGTTCCACCATAGACTGCGATGAACTGCGTTCCACCTTCGGTATCAATGATCTCGCCGCCAGTGTAGGGATCGGCCACCATTGCGATGTCAGGAACGAGCCGCCAGCTGCCCGGCAAGCTCGCCTGGTACGGCGGTATCGGCCAGACAGCGCTTGTGCCACCGCCGCTTCCAAAGACGAAGCCGAGCTCCAGCGGCGGGATCACGGGCGGATTCGGAGTAGCTGCTGCGATACGCGTCTCGTTGTTACCCCAACCTGTCTGCAACTTTATGGTGTGGTCGGAATTGAGGAACAAGCTGGTGCCGCCGATGCTGGTAGCGTAGGGAGCAGCGGCCGGCATGTTAACAGTAGTCTCTCCGACTTGGAGAAAGAAGTCCCCGTCGTCGCCGCTGGAGAAATTCGCTGACATGCCGAGCGCGGCGGCCAACTGGGTGAGGCTGTTCTGCACCACGAGTTCGGCGGGGTCTTCGGAGGCAAGAATGTCCTCTTCCAGGCCGTAGCTGTTGGAGATCACCGGACCCAGCCCGTTGTCGATCGCGTAGAGAATCGACAGATCAAGGTTGGTGAAGGAGTTGTCGGCCGCCAGGACGAGGGCGATGTTGGCTCCCGGGGCAATCGAGTGCGACCATTCCACGTCGAGGCTAGTCTCCGTATCCCAGCCACAAGTATTGCCCCCGCAAGTAGCGGGGCCCGTGGGGTAGTAGATCGTGAAGTTGCTTTTAGTCAACGGCGGAAGTCCGTTGATTTCCGCGAAAACATTGGCATCGCTCGTAATCGTATCGGAACCGAAGGCATCGACAATGACAATGGTTTGGCCGGTGCCATCGAGCCCCTGTTTGTATAGGGAAGTGAGGCCGTAGGCCTTGTCCACCTGCGGTGCGTCGTAGCCGCAGGGAGGAAGCTTCGGAGGCCCATTCGCGATATTGGTTCCGTAGCGAGTGCCCGAGTAGAGGGCGTAGGGGCCCTTGCCGCCCGTCTTGAAATCGCGCGCCTGCGTTGGTCCGAGGCAGTTGGCGTTAAAGAACTGCACGGCCGGGCCGACCTTTGACGCCGGGCCGGCCTTAGACAGCGGCACCACGGGCACGGGTTTGCCGGTGTCGGGGTCGATCGCGCGCACCGCATAGTTCTTGTACTTCAAATCGGAAAGGCCTTGGACGGCGGAAACCAGCGTCCCGGCAGCGCCGGAGATGACGGCCTCTGAGCTTGGCACGCGATGCACCTCGCCGTTCCTTGATACCCGGTTGAGTTGTACGCCGGCAGCACGTTGAACGTCGGCAACGGTACCGCGCGCGGTCACGTAGCGATTGAATTTGTCGGAGGCAACCACTTGGAGATTGTGCGCCGCCAGATGCTGCCGCACGATCGCCATGTCTCCAGCGGTTGGCACGAACCGGGCTTGGTACTCTTTCAGAGTGAGCCAGTGATGGTAGTTGGGGGAATTTCGGTCGTACATCTCGCGGACCAGATTGTCGAAACCGGCTTTGTCGCGCTGGTTGAGCCAAAGCGTAACGGTAATTTGCTTGGACTGATCTTCAGCGCCAAGGATCTGAGCATTCGGTAAAGTTCGGACGCCACTCGCGGACTGCGCGAACGCCGGAACGGCGATCAGCAGAACCGCAAGACTGGCAAGCACCACAGCGGAAAAAATCCTACGTTTGTTTTGGGACATAAAGTGACATCTCCTGAAAGGTATAGTCGATATGCCCGCAAGCACGGGCAGTCGTACCTCGGCGTAAGCCGAGTTAAAATCTGGAAGGGTCATAAGGGTTCTCTTGGTACAAGTGCCGCAGCACGCACCGGCCGCGAGGAACGGCTAGCGCCAGCACCGGACCTCATACGAAGAAATTAGCTCCGGTACCAAGTGAACCATACTTACGCCGTCGGAGTGCCAGTGTCAACAAGGTTTTCGACCGACGCACACAGTTTGCAGCAAAGATGCAGAATAGTGACGTTGGCGGCTTTCGAGCCGCCTTGCTAACGGGAAATCGGCTTAAAGTCGGCCGATTGTGTCTCCGGTTTTTCCGGCCGCACTGCGCTGAAGTTGAGATAGAACTTAGTCCCTCTTTTTTTTGTGGCTAATTTTCTCCGCGTGTGCAGCAGTATCATCGAGCATCTTGTCCACGCGGCGGGCTTGGGCCTCCGGAGTCCTGTAGTAAAAGATGCCAAACAGGTGCCCGCGACGGCGCGAGGCCGACATGCCATCCCAACCTTCGCGGGCGCGGGGATGGCGCGCGAAAGCCACCTGCAGGATGGGTGGAAGTTCCCGTTCCGCCTCCATGACGGCGAGAAGGCGTTCCGCAATTTGTTCCGCACGACGTACGCGGGCTTCGGCGCTCTTAGGTTCAGTAATCCATTTGGCGATGTCGTTGCGTGTGGAATGATTCAGTTCGTCATACCAGCGCCGAAGCGAGCGATCTTGGCTGAGAATGCGCGTGAGCTCATCGGGGATGGTGACGGTCCGTTCTTCGCGGTCGAGTTCCATCTGAAAACGGGCGACGCTGCCTTCGACGGCTCGCGCGCCCTTTTGCATCCGCTTGTTGACCAGCAGAATGTGCCGGCCCTCTCTGGTGGGAAACAGCGAAGTGCGGAATGCGAACCCGTTGATCTCCCCTTTCACCTTGATCTGGCCGCGCATCCCCCAGACTTGCGCGGCATCGAACGGCATTTGGACGATTACCCAGTTGAGGCGGGAGCGCATGCGCTCGAGTCTGGCCTCGAAACGCTTCGCGGCGGGTGCGGGCTTGGCTTTAGCGGCTTTCGGCATTGGGCGGAAACCGGGCGTTGGCATTCTAATATGAACGGACGAGCGCAATGACATTGCTGGCAGGAGTTAAACTGTAGGAAAAGACATCTGGAGAACCATCGTGATCTGCCCGAAATGCGGTGAAGACAATTCGGACAATTTCCGTTTTTGTGGAATGTGTGGCACCTTGCTCGAAGCTCGGCGACCGGCGGGCGCCCCAGCACCGGGCCTACCAAAGATAGCGAACGCGCCGGAACCGCTGCGGACTCCCCTCGTGGAGAACGCGACCAGGCCCGCAAACAAACAGCGACCGATCGGCGGACCCTCGGTGCTGGGATTGAATCGGCCTGGTTCAAATCAGCCCCCCAGCATGGACTCGCCGCGGGAAAAATCTTTCTCCGGCTTAGATTCTTTTTTTGAGGCCGAGCAACCAAAAACCGGCGGACGGCGCATCCTGCTGCTGGTGGCGCTGCTTGCGGCATTGGGCGGAGCAGGCTGGTGGACGTACACAAACTATCTCGGCGCTGCGGAGAGTCGAAAGCCGGGGGCGGCGACGTCGAGCGCCGCCGAAGCTCCGGCCGAAAAACCGTCGACGAAAGCGGTCGCCAAGGATGCGGCTCCGGCGCTCGATGCGGGTTCGTCGCCGGCGGCTGCCCCGTCCGCGGGAGTTCCGGAAGGCCCGTCAGAGAATGCAAGTGCTGCTCCCGACACTACCTCGAAAACCGCGGAATCAGAGGCAAAGCCTGCAGTCCCTGCGACAAAAGAAAGATCCCTGACGCCAGCACCTGCGACCACACCAAAGATCCCGCCAGCCGAGAAACGTCCGCCGAAACGCGCGTCCATCGTAGCTTCGGCAAAGGCCTCGAAAATGTCCGCGCCCGAACCGGCTGACACCGGGGACGCGGCTTTCCGCAAAGGCGAGGCCTATCTCTACGGGCGAGGCGTGCCGAAAAACTGTGACGAGGCAGTGAAAAATCTGAAGGCCGCTTCGGCGCGATCGAATGCTAAGGCCCGGAGCGCGTTCGGAACCATGTATGCCACCGGCCACTGTGTGCCGCGCGATCTGCCGACATCGTATTTATGGTTTGCGCTGGCGCTGCGGGTGGATCCGAATAATCAGATTCTGGAAAAAGATTTGAGCGCGGTTTGGAACCAGATGACGCCGCCAGAACGGCAGATGGCTACGAGAATGAAACAGTGAAATGAGGATCGGGGCATCGGGCGATCGGATCATCGGGTGATTTTTTCGGGTGATCTTTGATGACCCGATCACCCGATCCTTCCGCCCAACGATCCCTACTCGCCAGTCGGCGCCAGATTCAACGCCTTCTTCAGCGTGCCGCGTTCGATCATGATTTTTTCCTGCAACAGCGTGATCGCATAGATCAACTGCTCAGGACGCGGCGGACAGCCGGGGACATAGATATCCACGGGAATGACCTGATTTACGCTCTGCACGAGCGCGTAATTATTGAAAACGCCGCCGGAAGTCGCGCACGCCCCCATCGAAATGACCCACTTCGGTTCCGGCATCTGCTCCCAGAGCTGGCGAATTACGGGGGCCATCTTTTGCGATACGCGGCCGGCAATAATCATCAGGTCCGACTGCCGCGGCGACGGCCGGAACACTTCGGCCCCGAAGCGCGCGATATCGAAGCGCGATGCGCCCATCGACATCATTTCAATCGCGCAGCAGGCCAGCCCGAACGTCATCGGCCAGATCGAATTCTTGCGCATCCAGTTGACAGTCGAGTCGAGCGTGGTCATGACGATGCCTTCGGGCACGCCGTCTCCGAAGACCAGTTCTTTGACCACCTTCTTGCCGTTTTCGATATCAACGTAGGGGCCGAAACTGAGCTCTTGCGCCATGGGTATATTTTAACCGCAGAGGCCGCCGAGTGCGCCGAGAAAGCGAATCCTAACTTTTGGGCGAAAACGTAGTGAAATTGGAAATCGCCCCTAACGCGACCGTCAGTGCCGTCCAATAAGCAGCACTCTTGTTAAGATGCCCAGACTTGGTGAAAGCGATCATATTGCCGGTTACCCAGCCCATCACATTTTTTTCTCGGTCCCACCTAATATCAAGGTCCCACGCGGGCGATATTTCAACCTTGCTTGCGAGGTACCAGTAGTACCCGAACCGAGGCTAATCAATGCCAAAACAAAGCCAATCTCCTTCACCATCGGGAAGCTCCCAGAGACGTGAATAATTTGTTCTGCCTGACTGATTCACGCGGTAAGACAATACTGAGTCACGGAAGGGATATGGGGACACAGCGGGAAATGCGCTTAGCGATCAGCCTCTAACGGCAGCTGCGCGCCGAACTGCTTTTTCCGCCGCTTGGGGAAGTTGCACGGCGACGAAGAATTCTTCCGGATAAAGATAGTCCTCGCCGGACTCATCGATCACGCGAATCTGGTGGAGCTTTACCGCCGCCTCATCAGAAACCACTTGGTAGAGTTTCCGCAACTCGAGCGATGCGGCATAGCCCTTGTTCTTCACACACACGACGAATCGCGGTTCTGTTCGCTTCATTGGATTTCCAAAATGCGCTTGATCTTGAACTCTTTTGCACCAGTGCCGTGCGCTTCGTACCACTGCACTTCGGCATGACACATCGTACCATCCGCAAGCTTGACCTCTGCGGTTCCCTTCAGCTTTCTCCATCGCTGCCCGCCATAGAGCTTTCGTAACCGTCGGCGCTCTCGAATGCCTTTGCCCCAAGGCGATCGTCTCAACATCCGAGATGCGGCCAATGATTTTGAAGAACACGCGGCGCTGATTGTACTCCCACGCTAGCAGGGCGAGAGATGAAAGCTCCTACGGGTTCAGCACGATCTTGCCGAACATCTGGCTCTTCTCCATGTACTCATGGGCGGTGCGGATTTCTTGCAAGGGGAAGGTATGGTCAACGACGGGCTTGAGGCGTCCGGCGAACACGTGGCCGAGCACTTCATGGAGTTCGCTCATCGTGCCCATGTACGACCCAAGCAATGCCAGCTGGCGCGAGAACAGAAACCGCAGATCGAGATCGACTTTCGGTCCCGTCGTCGCCCCGCAGGTCACGAGCGTCCCACCGGCCTTGAGCGACCTGACACTCTCGTCCCAGGTTGCCTTTCCAACGTGCTCGATGACGATGTCGACACCCTCGAAGTTAGTGATCTTGCGGACTTCCTGCGAAATCTTCTGCTCATAATGGTTGATGACGAAATCGGCGCCGAGTTCGCGGGCGCGCTCCATTTTGCGCTCGTCGCCCGCGGTAGTGATCACGCGCGCGTGGAATAGTTTCGCGATCTGGATGGCGGCAATTCCCACCCCTGAGTTCGCGCCCAGCACCAGCACGGTTTGGCCGGGACGGATCGCGGCGCGTCCCGTGAGCATGTGCCACGCGGTGACAAAAACCAGCGGAACACTGGCGGCCTCGTTGAAATCGAGCGAGTCGGGGATGGGGATGACGTTCACTGCGGGCACCGCAATCAGCTCACAGTTGCCGCCGTCAACGGTGTTGCCGAGCACGGTGAACTGGCGGCACTGGTTCTGCAGGCCAGCGACACACTTCGCGCAGTGATTGCAGAAATGCATGGGCGCGATCAGCACGCGCTGTCCGGACTTGAGGTCGGTGATGTACTCGCCGACTTCGACGATTTCGCCGGCGACGTCGCTGCCGAGGATATGCGGCAGGTTCACGCCGGGTAGGCCTTTGCGCACGAATAGGTCGAGATGGTTCAGAGAGCAGGCTCGGACGCGGATGAGGACTTGATCTTTGCGCGGCTTGGGATCGGGAACGTCTTCGTAGGCCAGAACTTCCGGCCCACCGAATTGATGAATGCGAACGGCTTTCATGGGATCTCCTGCGACCGCAAATTTGGACCTTACAAGCTAGCACAAACTGCACCTGATGTTCCTAACCACAGAGGGCACCGAGATCACAGAGAAATGCTTCTATCGCGAAAGGCACGAAGGTGCATCGGGGAACAGAATCAAGTTGCTCACGGAGATCTTATCTGGAAACAATCGTGTTGCGGGCCGTATCATTTAGTACCCACTGATAGTACGCACTCGCGTAACGCCAGTAGCCCCGGGAGTGATGAACCGGGGCTCTTAATTTAGCGGACGTGCCCGCATTCTGTCCGCTGCATTTGACTTGCTCCTGCCATACCCCCAATAATCATGCTTGAATGGACCTCTACGAAGAGATCGTCAAGCTGCGGCGGGAGGGACGGCGCGGGGCAGTGGCGACAATTGTCAACGTGCGCGGGTCGATTCCTTCGTTCAGGACCGCCAAAATGCTGGTGCGGGACGATGGCTCGATCGTCGGGACCATCGGCGGCGGCTGCGTTGAAGCCGAGGTGTGGCAGGCGGCGCGTGAAGTGATGGAATCGGAAAGGCCGCGGACCCTGACGTTCGATCTGAATCAGGATCCGAAGTACGACACCGGCCTCGTCTGCGGCGGAACGCTGGAACTTTTCGTGGAGCCGATTTTGCCTCCCGCACATCTTTATATCTTTGGCGCAGGTCACGTAGCAGCCAGCCTGTACAAAGTTGCACGCATCGCCGGATTCGACGTCACGGTGGTGGATGACCGCGAAGCTTACGCGAACCGCGAGCGCTTCCCCGAGGCGCAGCAGGTGATCGCCGAAGATTTCGACAAGGCCGCGGCGCAGCTCGCGCCCGGTGAGTCTTCGTACATCGTGATCGTCACGCGCGGGCACCGCGACGATATGCGAATGCTGCGCTGGGCGGTGCAGACGCCGGCACGCTACGTCGGGATGATTGGGTCGAAGCGGAAGACGATCACCATCTTCAAAGAACTGCAGCAGGAAGGTCTGCCTGCGCATTTGTTCGACCGTGTCCACGCCCCGGTTGGTCTCGATATTGGCGCGATTACACCGGAAGAGATTGCCGTGTCGATCACGGCCGAATTGATCGCGAAACGGCGAAAAGTGGAGCGCGACCTGCCGCACATGAGTTGGTTCCATCGGCGGGAGCGAGAGCCCGAGGTCGAGCCGAAATCCTAAGTCATTTTCACCGCCGAGTCGCGGAGAGCGCCGAGAAATGCTTTCGCTGGAGCCGTAGGAACATTAGATCTCTCCCTCAACTCTACCTTTTCAGATTTTGTCATCCCGAGCGAAGCGAGGGATCTGTAGTTCGCCGCAAGATGCAGATCCCTCGCTCCGCCCGGTATGCCAATTGACGAGATTATCACTGCAACGCTCAGCGCACTCATAGATTTCGTAAATTCCTCGGTGAATCATTCCTTTCAGTTTTTCTCGGCGTCCTCGGCGTCTCGGCGGTTATGATCTCGGGATGCCGAAGGAAATCGAAATTAAATTTCGAATTGAGAATCTGTCCGCGCTCACCCGGGCGCTGAAGCAAGCGGGCTTCAAACAGCTCACCCGCTCCACCCACGAAATAAATGCACTCTACGACTTGCCCGGCCAGAAGCTGCGCCAGCGGGGCGAAATGCTGCGGCTGCGCAAGTACGGCGAGACCTGGGTGCTGACGCACAAGGCGAAAAGCAACGCCGGTCGCCATAAAGTGCGGGTTGAGCTGGAAACGCGTATCGAGAATGGCGAGCAGATGGACGCCATTCTGCGCACGCTCGGGTTCGCGCCCACGTTTCGCTATGAAAAGTATCGCGCGGAGTGGAGCGACGGTACCGGCCACGTCGTGCTCGATGAGACTCCGATTGGGAATTTCGGCGAGATCGAAGGACTACCGCGCTGGATCGACCGCACAGCGCGCGCGCTCGGCATCGGCCGGGGCGATTACATCACTCAGACCTATGCCCCTATGTTCTTTGCATGGAAGCGGCGCACGCACAGCACGGCTACGGAGATGACGTTTCGTGCGCTCCGCAAGAAATCCAAAAGCGTTTAACCGCAGAGAATGCCGAGAGCGCGGAGAAAAAGCTGGAAGGAATGGCGTAAGTTGCAGTTCGCCGCAAGATTCAGATCCCTCGTTTCGCTCGGGATGACAATTCAGGACAGGCTCTGCTCATAACAGGCTCTGCGTGTCGGCGGTTCTACGAATTTGCGCCGCAACACTTCTTATATTTCTTGCCGCTTCCGCAAGGGCAAGGATCGTTGCGCCCGACCTTGTTCCCCGAGCGCACCACCTGCTGAACCTGCATGTCGCCAGCTCCGGCCATGCGCGCTTGTTCGAGTTCTTTCTTTTTCTTGCGCTGGAAGGCTTCTTCGATTTCGTCCACGGAGGTAGCGATCTGGCGAGGCGGGCGTCCGTTGCCACCTCGACCGCCGGTGATGACTGAAGGTACGCCGGCTTCGAGCCCTTGGCCGGATAGATCGTTTAGACCACCTCCGCCGCCTCCTGGCATCGCTCCCGAGTCCGGCGGACGTTCCATGATCTGCATCAGGTACAGGTAGCGAACCGTTTCTTCCTGAAAGCGCTGCATCATTTCTTCGAACATGTCGAAGGACTCGCGCTTGTACTCGACCAGCGGATCGTGCTGGCCGTAGCCGCGCAGGCCGATGCCCTCTTTCAGGTGGTCCATCGAGAGCAGGTGATCTTTCCACTGCGCGTCGATCACGCTCAGCATGATCATGCGCTCGTGATAGCGCATGGCCTCGGCGCCGATCAGCGCCTCTTTCGCGTCATAGCGCTCTTTGAGCTTGTCGAAGATGGCGTCGCCCAGTTCCTGGCGGTTCATCTGCTCCGGCTTGAGGCCTTCGGCGTAGATGTCGACGCCGAAGCGGGTGAAGATCGCGTCTTTCAGAGCTTTGAGGTCCCAGTCGGCTTCGTGCGCTTTGGGCGGACAGTGCCGTTCCAGAATGTCGCCAAGAATCCCGGAGACGTAGTCTTCGACGATGAGATCTTTCTGGTCGAGACCTTCCAGTAGACGGCGGCGCAGGCCGTAGACCGCTTCGCGCTGCTTGTTCATGACGTCGTCATACTCAAGCAGGTGTTTGCGGGCCTCGAAGTTCTGGCCTTCGACCGCTTTCTGCGCAGCTTCGATTCGGCGCGTAATCATGCGCGATTCGATGGGGACGCCTTCTTCCATGCCGAGGCGTTGCAGCAGGTTGGAAACCCACTCCTTGGCAAAGATCCGCATCAGGTCGTCTTCGAGCGAAAGATAGAAGCGCGACGAGCCGGGGTCGCCCTGGCGGCCGGCGCGTCCGCGGAGCTGATTGTCGATGCGTCGCGCTTCGTGGCGTTCGGTGCCGAAGATGTGCAACCCGCCTGCCTCGATCACTTCCTTATGTTCCTGGTCCGTGTCGTTCTTGTAGCGCGTAAAGATTTCGTTCCACTGATCGGTCGGAACCGCGTACTCATTGCCGGCGTAATACCAAACCGTGCGGTTGGGATCGTCGACCTCGGCTTCGATCTTGCCTTGTGCGGCGCGGATCGGCTGCGCGATTCCCTTCTTCACGCATTCCTGCTTGGCCATGAATTCGGGGTTGCCGCCGAGCAGAATGTCGGTGCCACGGCCCGCCATGTTGGTGGCGATGGTGACCATGCCTTTGCGTCCGGCCTGCGCAACAATCTCCGCTTCGCGCTCGTGATACTTCGCGTTGAGCACGACGTGCTTGATTCCCTTCTTCTTCAGCAGCTCGGAAAGGCGTTCGGACTTTTCGATCGAGGTCGTGCCGACCAGCACGGGCTGGCCGCTCTCGTGCAGCCTTTGGATTTCGTCGGAAGCCGCGAAATATTTTTCCTTCTCCGTGCGGTAAACGATGTCCGGATTCTCTTGGCGCAGCAGAGTACGATTGGTCGGAATGACGATGACTTCAAGCCTGTAAATCTTGTCGAATTCCGGCGCTTCAGTTTCCGCCGTGCCCGTCATGCCCGCCAGCTTTTTGTACATGCGGAAATAGTTCTGAAACGTGATGGTGGCGAGGGTTTGATTCTCGCGCTCGATCTTCACATTTTCCTTGGCTTCGATCGCCTGGTGCAGGCCGTCGGACCAGCGGCGGCCCGGCATCAGGCGCCCGGTGAACTCGTCCACGATCAGCACTTCCCCGTCTTTGACTACGTATTCGACGTCTTTCTTGTAAAGCGCGTGCGCTTTGACGGCGGTTTCCACGTGATGCTTCAGCGCCCAATTTTCCGGGTCGGCGATGTTGCCGATGCCAAGTAGTTTTTCAACTTTTTCCCAGCCGTCGTCGCTGACCGTGACGTTGCGGTGTTTTTCGTCGACCACATAGTCCCCGGTCATGATCTTGGGCTCGCCCGGTTGCGTATCGATTTCTTCGCCCTTTTCCAGCTTGGGGATGATGCGATTCACTTTGTAGTACTTGTCCGTGGACTCTTCGCTCGCGCCCGAAATGATAAGCGGCGTCCGGGCTTCGTCGATCAGGATGGAATCGACTTCGTCGACGATCGCGTAGTTGTGCATGCGCTGCACGCAATCGCGCAGGTCGAACTTCATGTTGTCGCGCAGATAGTCGAAACCGAATTCGTTGTTGGTGCCGTAGGTCACGTCAGCGGCGTAAGCGGCCCGGCGCTGCTCGTCATCGAGGTCGTGGACAATCACACCCACCGTCAGGCCGAGAAAGCTGTAGAGCTTGCCCATCCACTCGGAGTCGCGCTTGGCCAGGTAATCATTGACCGTGACGACGTGCACGCCGCGTCCACTCAGCGCATTCAGATACACGGGGAGCGTGGCGACCAGCGTTTTGCCCTCTCCGGTCTTCATCTCGGCGATCGTGCCTTCGTGCAGAACCATGCCGCCGATCAACTGCACGTCGAAGTGCCGCATGTTGAGCACGCGCCGTCCAGCTTCGCGGACAACGGCAAACGCCTCCTCAAGCAGCTCGTCGAGAACTTCCTTAAGCACCAGGCTGCGCTCCGCTTCGATTTCCTTCTGGCGGTCGGGATCCGCTTCCGGTTCGTCGGGAATCGAGCTGAGCCGCTCCTGGACACGGGCTCGAAATTCCGCCGTCTTGCCGCGGAGTTCGTCGTCAGAGAGCTTCCGCATCTCCGGTTCGAGCGCGTTGATAGCCTCCACGCGAGGCTGCAGGCGCTTGACCTCGCGCTCGTTCTTCGTCCCGAAAACCTTGCCCAGCAAAGTGTTGATCAAAACGGAAGCCCTTCAGAGGACACGCGTCCTAAGTGTATGAACTAAAGCCTAGCACATTAGATGCGCGAGGGATGGCGAAGGACGGACCACCAGGAAGGGACGGTCGTTCGTAGCTGGCTAAAGAAACGGGTTTTGGATGACGAGGTCGCCGAAACGACGTCCGTGTTGCATGTCCTCGCTGTACAGAATCTCGCACCCACCCTGTATTGCAGCCGCAACGATCAGAGAGTCGTACCACGCAATCTGGTCGGCCCTCTTGAGCCGGAGCGCCTCCAAGAAAAGCCCAGACGACGATGGAATGGTCATCATCGGCAGCAAGACTTTGAAAAAATACAACTCCAGTTCGGTCACGGTCATCGTGGCCCTAAACTGGCGCAGGCTGACGTTCATAAACTCCTGTACGACCTGGTAGCTAATCACGCCCAGCCTCGAACCCACTCCACGCGTGACCAACTCCTCGGCTACTCGTGCCTTGCGGGGATCGACCGGATCGAGCGAATATACGAAGATGTTGGTGTCGAGGAAATATCTAGCGCTCATTCATCTCGTCGCGCGTAAACTTGCGCCCCGCGTTCACGTGACGGAGGCTGTTGTAGAGCTCCGTAACCTCGGCGGCGCTCACGCGTCGGGATCCGTACTGAATAAGCCATTCGCGGAAAGCATCGATAAGGGGCCTGTGCTCGCTGCGAGCAACTTCGCGGGCGCGTTCAATGGCAGATTCGTCGGCGCTAAAAGTGATGTTCTTCATACGGTCTACCGCCGCATACGGTCTACCGCCGCTCATTCATCTCGTCGCGTGTGAACGTTCGGCCTGCATCTGCGTAGCGCAGCTTTCGCATCAGCGCCCGATACTTCCACGCTCGAACACGGCCAGCGATCCCTCTCGCCCAGTCGCGAAAAAGTTCATGCCGCGTGAAGTTCCGGCTTCCCGCTTCCTCTTGCCAGGTCTCGATGTCGGCCTTGTCGGTATTCGAGGTAATATTCCGTCGCACGAGCATAGTGTACACGATTTCAGTGTAAAAGGCACCAAATATGATTGAAAAGCCGAGATTTCCACAGGCCGTGGCTCGGCGCGACATTAGGTGTGTACGGCCAAAAGCAGCTTTAGGAGAAAAACTCGTATGCAAAAGACAGGCAAGTCTCTTGCTAGGTTTTATCAGGTTGGTGTGCGCAGCGCCTACTATCACAGCGACGGAAACTGGTATTGGAATTTGGAGCAGTTCCCTGCAGCCTATTTCGATGCCAGCGGATGCGTCGTATTCGAGACGGAAAAAGACTACTTAGAATGCGTCTACCTGAGCATCGGCCCCAGAAACACCGGCATTCGCGGCAAAAACGCCGGCCTTGGTATTTCGGATATACCCGGGTATAGGACGCTTAATCCTCCGCCTGGATCTCTTTGATTGACGTTCCCGGTGGCGCGGTTGTGCCCGCGCCGGTTAGTGGGCCTGCCTGAATCAAAATCACCCACCGGGCAGTGGCTGAATTCGACTTGCGTTGATGTAGAGAATGGCGACACAATCGCGTCTATGAGAACTTACCTCACGGGCACTATATGCCCAGACTGTAAACAAATACCAAAGCGCAACGCCTTTGACGAGCGATGGCAGTGCGCATGTGAAGGTAAGGTTTGGCCGCGACGAGTCTATGGGAAGAGAGGGACACCAAAGGAACACGCGGAGCTAACCGATGCCGGATTTCATATGACTCCCAACACTCTCGGAGATGCGTATTACGTTGGTCTACACGGCAATATCGTTTGGCTCTTTGATGACGGAACATGGCGCAGCGATCCTGACGCGCAAAACGAAAGCCTACATGAGTACTTAAAGCGCATACAAGCGACTGTTGCGACGATGATTTAAATTCAGCCACAGCCCCACCGCACCGGATTGGCTTCGTTGGCCCTTCCCTGTATCATTGCGCCTTTACGACCCATGCCCACCTTCTACCAACGATTCCAGGAATCGGCCCGGAAGTTTCCCGACAACATTGCCCTTGAGATTCAGCGGCAGCAGACGGTTGAGCGTGTCACCTTCGCGGAACTGACTCGCATGTCGGAGAGCGTGGCAAACTGGCTCTCGACTCGCGTGCCCCGGGACGCGCGCGTAGCGATTCTGGCGGCGAACCATCCGCGGTGGGTGGCCGCATATTTAGGAATCATCGCCGCCGGCAGAACGGCGGTTCCGCTCGACACGGCTTTCCATGCTGACCAGGTGAAGAAGTTGCTGATCGACAGCGGAGCTTCCCTGTTGTTCTGCGACGTGAAGCATCTGCCGGTGGCGATGGAAGCGGACGCGGGACTCAACGTGGGCTTGGTAATGACTTCGGCGGCAGCGGAGCGGGCCGCGACGACCGGGACAACGACGAATCCCACTCATCGTACAGAACGCGATGAGTGGGGCACCCAGGGTGTGACGCAGCGAGCAACAGGCGACTTCGCCGGCGATCTCGATTCCATCTTCGCCGCAGGCCCCGCTGGCTTTCAACTCCCCGTCCCCGCCGAGGACGATCTCGCGGCGCTGCTCTACACCTCGGGTACCACCGCCGATCCGAAGGGCGTCATGCTCACCCACGCCAACCTCGTCGGTGAAGCAAACTCGGTGCTCGCCACCATGAAGATCGGCCCCGAGGATGCGCTGCTGGGAATTCTCCCGATGTTTCATGTCCTCGCGCAGATGGCGAACCTTTTCCTGCCGCTATTCAATGGCGCGCGCGTCGTGTACCTGGAGACGCTGAACACAACTGAATTGCTGCGCGCTTTGCAGGAACGCGGCATCACCGCGTTTTGCGTTGTGCCCCAGTTTTTCTACCTGATTCACGAGCGCATTTTCAAAGAACTGAACAAACGCGGCAAGTTCACGCCGCGATTGGTGCGCACGCTGATGGCGCTCAACCGCGCGCTGCGGCGAGCCGGAGTCAACGCGGGCAAACTTTTCTTTGGACGGATTCACGCGACCTTCGGCGCTCGCATGCGCTATCTGGTGACCGGCGGTTCGCGATTCGATCCGGCCATCGCCCGCGATTTCTACTCTTTTGGCATCGACGTTCTGAACGCGTACGGCCTGACGGAAACCTCTGGCGGCGCCTTCATCAACCCTCCGGGGCACGTGGTTGTATTTGGCTCGGTTGGACGGCCTTTTCCCGGAGTCGAAGCGAAGATTGTGGACCCGAAACCGATGGAAGAAGGCGCGCCGCCGGCGGGTGAGATTGCCATCCGCGGCGCGATCGTGATGAAGGGATATTGGAATCGCCCGCAGGCCACGGCGGAGGTGCTGCGCGACGGCTGGCTCTACACCGGCGATCTGGGCTACTTCGATTCCAGCGGCAATCTATTCATCACCGGGCGGCGCAAGGAAGTCATTGTTCTCGCCAATGGGAAAAATGTGTATCCAGAAGAGATCGAAGTGCACTACCTCCAGGCGCAGTACGTGAAAGAGATTTGTGTGATGGCAACGGAGGCGCGCCTGGGAGATCCGACGTCGGAGCGGCTGCATGCCGTGGTCGTGCCCAACTTTGAACTGCTGCGCGAGCGCAAGATCGTCAACTCAAAAGAGGCGATCCGTTTAGAAATTGAAGCGCTCTCCCACAAGATCGCTTCCACCAAACGTCTGGGGAGTTATGACATCTGGCAGGAAGACCTGCCGCGCACCACGACGCGCAAGTTAAAGCGCTTCCAGATTGAGAAAAAGGTGCGGGAGCTGCAACAAAAACACGATGGCGGAGATTCGGACGTTGGCGTGGAGAAGCCGCTGACCGCCGACGACCAATTGTGGCTGGAGCGGGAGGATGTGAAGCGCGCCCTCAGCATCCTGCAAGAGTCTTCGCGCAACCCGTTCGACGCGATTCATCCCACCCACAATCTTGAGCTCGATTTGGGACTCGATTCCATGCAGCGCGTTGAATTGCTGACCGCGCTCGAGCAGCAGCTTGGCGGCGAAGTGCCCGAGTCCCAACTCGCGGAACTTTATTCCGTGCGCGACGTGGTCGATGCCGTTCTTGCCAGCGCGAGCCGCGGCGAGGGCCAAGCCAGAGCGGCATCACCGGCGTGGTCGACAATCTTGAGCGAGCCGGTGACCGATCCCGAGGTGCTCGCACTGGCGCGCCACAATATTTTCGCTGAAGTCTCCTTCTTTCTGCTGGGGCGCCTGATTTATCTTTTCGCGCTCGACCGCTTTCACTTGAAAATGCGCGGACTCGAAAATCTGCCCGAAAAAGGCCCCTTCCTGCTCTGTTCGAATCACCAGAGCTATATCGATCCGCTGGTGATGGCCGGGGCGCTTCCCTGGCGCCTGTTTCGCGATGCCTTTGCGCTGGGTACGAGCGATATTTTCGGGGAAGGATTCATGCGGCGACTGGCACAATGGCTTCGCGTGGTGGTCCTCGATCCCGACGCGAACCTCGTGCCGGCCATGCGCGCCGGAGCCTTTGGCCTCAGCCAGGAACGCATTCTGGTTCTGTATCCCGAGGGCGAGCGCACCGACGACGGCAACCCGAGAGTATTCCGCAAGGGCGCCGCGATTCTCTCGATTCACGCGCAAGCTCCGATTGTCCCAATCGCGATCGAGGGCTTCTACCAAGCCTGGCCACGCCACAAAAAGTTTCCGAAGTTCACGGATCTGCAACTGGTATTCGGCAAGCCGATTCATCCCCCGCCGCTGAATGAGGCGAGCGAGGCTGCGTATGAACGGCTGACGTCTGAGTTGAAGTCCAGAGTAGTGGCGATGTGGCAGGAGTTGCGAGGAAGAAACGCGCGCGCGCTGGAGGAGCATTCGAAGAGTGCAGCGTTGGCGGAAACCGCCCGCCTTTAACTTTATACAAGCCGTGATTTTATGCGCCCGCGCCCTTAGCTTGCCCGCCCAAAATTTTCGTGAAGGCGTCGACAACGCCGGCATGGAACTTCTGGCCTGCTCCCGCCACAATCTCTCGCTCGGCTTGGTCCGGCGACAGAGCTTTGCCGTTAGCGCCGCTGATCAATTTCTGGTAGGCATCCGCCACGGCCAGAATGTGAGCCTCGATCGGAACGTTGACCGAACGCGCTCCCTGATCCCGCACAATCTGCTGCGCGACGATGATCGGAATCACTCGCCGCAGCGAATTTCCCGCGGCCTGGGTGCGCGCATCGGCCTTGCGGGACTTGCGGAAACTGGCCACCACTTCGTCACGGCTCATATCGGCGGCCTTGTAGAGAATGTCATTGCTGATGCCGAGCTTACTCAGATCCCGCAGCAATACGGCAGACCGCAGCAACTCGATGCGATCCGAACCCAGGCTCATCGCTTCTGCCATTCTTATCGACGCCTGCACCACCCGCTGGTTTTCACCTGTTCCGAGCTTCTCGTTGGCCATGACGTGTTGCAGCACCAGCAGCAGTCCGCTGAAACTTTCCCGGATGTCGGTGGTCATCGTCTCCTTGCGCTCGTAAAGTGTACCCATCACGTAGCCGACAACCACCAAAACCCCTGCCCAGATGGCGAAGTTGAACACCCGCTCCCCAGGCAACGCCAGCACCCGGTGCGCGGGCATCATGTTGTTCAGGAAGTCCAGCAGAACGACCAGGAATACGCAGGCGAAGGCAGTGAGAGTCGCGTGCCGGCGTCCGAAGTAGTACGCCGAGTACAAAGTCGGCAGAAAGTAAAAGCAGAGCGCCATGGGCAACGACTGGGCGAAGAATTGCACCGTCGCCGCAATCAGAAACAGGGATAGCAGCAGGATACCTTCCTTGGCGATTTTACTCATTTTCAGTGTCCCGATCGTCCAGCGTCGTTTGCGTGAGCGAGAAACGCCCTACTGCCATGTTGGAGCAATGGCACGCTCGTGCAAAGTTACCGTGGTAATGAGCTTTTTCCCACCGGGGCATGGCGGAAAGATTAGAACCGGACTCGATCGCGTAACCAGGAAATTCAGGTCTGCCGCAGAAAAAACCGGATCAAGCAGAAGGTCGCGGCGGACATGACCGCCGCCGCGGGAATGGTGAGCAGCCACGCCCACACAATTCGCCTCGCAACTCCCCAGCGCACTGCCGACAACCGGTGAACAGCACCCACGCCCACAATGGCCCCGGTAATGGTGTGCGTTGTGCTCACCGGAATTCCAGCCAGGGCAGTCGCGAACAGAGTGATGGCCCCGGCGCTCTCGGCGCAAAAACCGCCAACCGGTTTCAGCTTCGTGATTTTCTGCCCCATGGTGTGCACGATGCGCCAGCCTCCGAAATAAGTTCCGGCGGCGATGGCGGCATGAGCGGCGAGGATGATGGGCCAGTGCAGGTGTCCCCAACTGCCGAGCATCTCTTCCTTGCTCATAAATCCAGCGGTGTAGAGAGCGCCCGCGACGATACCCATGGTTTTTTGCGCGTCGTTGCCCCCGTGTCCCAGGCTATAGCAGGCGGCCGAGAACAGTTGCAGCTTGCGGAACCACCTGTCGACCTGTTGCGGCGCTTTGTTTCTCATCAGCCAATACACGGCGACCATGAACGTAAAGCCCAGAACTAATCCAATGACGGGCGCGACCACAATGAAGATCAGGGTCTTGTACCATCCGGCGGCGATGATCACCGAGGGAGCGGAACGCCATCCGGCATGAATGGCCTCATGCGTCATGGCGGCGCCCGCGTATCCACCAATTAACGCGTGCGACGAGGAAGTAGGCAGACCCCACCACCACGTCAGCAGATCCCAGGCAATGGCGCCGAACAGCGCGGCCAGCACCACGTACTGATCCACGGCATCGAGTCGAATCATGCCGTGGCCGATGGTGTTGGCTACTGCGGTTCCGAGCAGGAAAGCGGCCAGGAAGTTGAATACGGCCGCCCACACGACCGCCAGCTTGGGAGAGAGAACACGCGTCGAGACCACCGTAGCAATGCTGTTGGCCGCATCGTGAAACCCATTGAAGAAGTCGAAAATCAGAGCGACCAGAACCGTAATCACTACCAAAAGGACTTCCGCGTTCACCTGGATTCGCTCCTTGGCGGCAGTGGCATCGGGATAAGGCTAACAGCCTGTGGTGCGAGTGCGATTCGTATCCTTCAGGGGTGCCGAAAACCCGCTCGTGTGGGGACGGGCGCCCTCGCCCGTCCAAGCCGAGCGCAGCTCGGCAGTTGCCTGTGGTCACAGCAACTCTGGATTCGCTTTAGAGTGAATTCGCCCTCAGCCGCTGGATCTCGGAATTCAAGTTTCACCACGGACGGCCAACCTATGCGCTTTTCAGTACGATCGCTTCCAATACGTTCGCCGCATCTTCGGCCTTGTCGGTGGCGACTTCGAGCACTTCATAGAGTTCTTTCATCTTGATCAGTTGGATGGGATCTTTCTCGTGTTCGAACAGTTCCCCAATGGCCTTGCGGCTGACTTGATCGGCTTCGTCCTCGAGCCGGTTGATTTCGTCGCAGTGCGGCAGCACCTTGCCATTTTTCTCGAGCAGCGAAACCCCGCGCGCCAGTTCTTCGCTTTGCAGCACGAGGATTCCCGCCAACTCCGCCGCCGCCGGAGTTGGCTGCGCGATTTTGTACATCACCAGGCGTGTCGCGGCCGCATTCATAAAATCGAGAACGTCGTCCAGCGACGACGCCAGACGATGAATATCTTCGCGGTCGAAAGGCGTAATAAAGCTCTGGTTCAACTTGGTCATGATCGCGTGGGTCGCCTTGTCGCCCCGATGTTCGATGGCTTGCATCTGGTCGACCCGGGTTTCCAGGTCGTGGGGATCTTCCAGAATGCTGCGCAACAAGCGCGCACCCTCATTCATATGGGTGGAAAGCTCGGCAAACAAATCGAAAAACTTGGTATCGCGCGGAAGAAGATGGATCATGACACCGTTAGCTGGTCGAAGGTCGATGAACGGGGTACTATCTCACGCCAGGGAGCAACGCGCAAGGAAACCAGCCCTCCTCAAATTCTCCATCACTTCGCTCGGGGGTGGGTCTGATCGTAAACGTTCATCACGTGCTTGACAGAAAGCTGCGTGTAGCGTTGCGTGGTCGCCAGCCGCTCATGCCCAAGCAGTTCCTGGATGGCGCGCAGGTCCGCTCCCTCTTCCAGCATGTGCGTGCCGAAGGCGTGACGCAGAGTGTGCGGATGAACTTCGGGCGATAGTCCCTTGGCGACGGCGATTCGCTTGATGATGCGTCCTACGCTGCGCGTGGTAAGCCGTCCGCCGCGCTGGTTGACGAGTAGCGCGGGCATGCCTTTCGCCGGCATCGTCTTCTTCGGCGTGTTCTTCAGCGTGGTTAGCAGTTGTTGCCGCCACGGCAGGTAGACGGCCAGAGCCGCCATCGCCGACCCTCCGAACGGTACGTAGCGTTCCTTCTTCCCTTTTCCGCGAATCAGAATGGCTTCGTTGCTCAGGCTGATGTCATCGAGATTGATGCCGACCAGCTCTGAGTTGCGAATGCCGCAGCCGTAGAGCAGTTCGAACATAAGACGATCGCGCTCCGGAAACGATGCCACCTCCGGCATTTTGCCGTCGAGCACGAAATTCATTTCCTCAATCGTCGGCACGCGCGGCAATTTCTTCGGCAGCCGTGGCGTCGAAACCAGCTTCGCCGGATTCTGCTCGACCACGCCTTCCTGCGCTAGCCAGCGATAAAGCGACCGCACGGCGGCCAGCGCGCGGGCGACCGAAGTCTTGCTCAACCCTTTGTCGTACAGATGCGAGAGAAAGCCGCGGATCGCGATGTGGTCGATCGTCTTCCAATCGCGCGAACCGATATGGGCAGCAAAGCTGTCGAGATCTCCGGTGTAAGCCTTGATCGTGTGCGCCGAGGCGTTGCGCTCCCGCAAGTGCCGCAGGAAGTCGTCGGTCGCGCGTTCGACGATGGTGCGAGGCTGTTTCATAAATTGGTAATTGAGTAATTTGTAATTTGTGATTTGAACGCGAGCCTCGGGCAACACTCGACGTCTCGGCTTCGATCTGGTTTTGAAATTGCAAATTACAAATTACCAATTACAAATTGTTCCTCGCTTTCGCCCTTGGATGATGCTTCGCGTACACGCTCTTCAGCCGGTCGAGCGCAACGTGCGTATAAATCTGCGTGGTCGAAATGTCGGCGTGGCCGAGGATGGTCTGCACCGTGCGCAGGTCGGCCCCATTCTCCACCATATGCGTCGCGCACGAGTGACGCAGCATGTGCGGACTGGCGTGGTGTCCCGAAGCGAGACCTGCTTTCCCGACCAACTGCCAGAGGCGCTGACGCGTCAGGCGGCCTCCTGTGCCCAGGAACAAGAGCGGCGAATTTCTTTTTTTAGCTATCACTTCCCTGCCGCTTTTCAAGTATCGCTGTAACGCTTGCTGGGCCGGCACTCCGAGCGGCACCATGCGTTCTTTGTCGCCCTTGCCGCGCACCAGGATGTATCCCATTTCCAGCTTCAGGTCTTCGAGACGCGCGTCGGCAACTTCGGAAACACGCACGCCTCCGGCGTAGAGAAGTTCCAGCATGGCGTGATCGCGGAGCGCAAGCGCCTGCCCCCGAACCGTTTCATTTCGCGGCTGCGTTTCGGCCAGCATGGCTCCGACTTCGTCGCGGCTCAGCGCCTTGGGCAGCACCTTCCACTGCTTCGGCAAGTCGATGTTCAGGGTCGGATCCTTATCGATCTTTCCATCGAGCAGTAAATGCCGGTAAAGATGCCGGATGGCCGAAAGCTTCCTACCCACCGAGCGCCCGTCGAGCTGGTTCGAAAATAATTCCTGGATGTATTCGCGCACGTCTTCCCGCCGCGCTCGGCTAAGAACAACGTGCCGCTTCTCCAGAAATTCCGCGAACTGCGCGAGGTCGCTCGTGTAAGCCGCAATCGTCAACTTCGCCGATCCGCGTTCCACCCGCAGGTAGTCGAGGAACGAAGCGAGCGTCCGCGCGTTGGCATCCGAGGCCATGAGTTGAGTATGGGATGTCAGGCAGAACCCGAAAAGTAACGAGCAGGATGCGGGCGGACAGTGCGAGCCTAAAGTGTGTGGGCGAGAACTCGTTTTCGAGCGACCTGTGGAACGGGATGCCCGATAATCCGGCCCCGGTAGGGGCGAGTCAGCTTAGCCCCGCGCTTCAACGCGGGGTAGGACGAAAAAACCAGCGAAGTCCCGGAGGGACGACCCCGTTCTCACGCACGCTCTTTAAGCGCCTGAGGGAAGAGCGCTTGTCCTCGAAAATCAACGATGAGATCGGCTCAGCCGCTCGCCTCGCCCGCTCGCAGCAAATCTACCGCATACAGCGCACCCTCCGGCGTCTCTTCATGCTTGAAGTAGGCGAAGATATCGCGGCCAGCCGCGAGATGCTCCCGAATGCGGGCGACCATCGCTTGACGTTCTTCGGCGGTGTAGGTGGGCTTTCGATAACGGTAGTAGGCAAAGTCGGCAGTGACTACGTCGGGAGTGTTGCGCTCTTCGGTTTCGGCCACACAGAGCGCGATGTTTCGCTCGCGCAGCGTATTCCATGTCGCGTCGGTGAACCAGGATTCGTGGCGGAACTCAAACGCCGCGCGCACACTTCGCGGCAAGCTTTTCAGAAACTCGGAAAGGACTACCTGATCCGCTTTGAAATTCGGTGGCAACTGAAAGAGCAGCGGGCCAAGCCGCCAGGCACGTGCTAAAGCTTCCAACGTGCCGAGAAAGCGCGTCAGGAATTCTTCCGCGCTCTTCAACCGCTTGATATGCGTGAGCACCTGGTGGGCCTTGATGGTAAAGCGGAAATGCTCGGGCGTTTCCGCGATCCAGTTCTGGACGGTCGTCTCTTTTACCAACTGGCGGAAGGTGTAGTTGACTTCGACGGCATTCAGTTTCGAAGCGTAGAAGTTCAGAAACTTTTTCTGCGCGAGTTTCTGGGGATAGAACGCGGGCTTCCATGTTGGATAAGCCCATCCGGAGGTGCCAACGTAGAGATGCGCCATATGGTTTGGTAGCGCCGGGCTCGGTCAAGCGCGAGCCGGGATTATACCTTGCGACGCTTTCCCGGCGCTTGCTTCCCTTCTTTCGAGCGCGGTCGCACCTCGGCTTGGGCGGCGATGCTGATGCCTGCGTCCTCTTTTTCTTTTTCCGTTCCGGCAGCCAGTCCCGCCAACTGCGGCAGCTTCTGCATCAGTTTCAGCACGGGCTCGAACAGGTCGCCCAGCTTCTCCACGCGCGAGAGCACGTCCTTCGCCTCGAACACCAGACGCCCCGCATCTTTTCTCTTCAGCGCCTGCTCAACTTCGTCCCAAGTAACCGGCGTCGACACCGTCGGATGCTCGCGCGCGCGCAGGGAGTAGACCGAGATCGTCGTTTTGTGCTGGTCGTTCTGGCTCCAGTCGACGAAGACTTTATTGGTGCGCACCGCCTTTTTCATGTCCGAGACAACCAGTTCGGGATGCTCCTGCTCCAGCAGACGCGCCACCGCGTGGGCAAGAGACTTCGTCTGCCCGTAGCTGGTTTTCGTATTCAGTGGAACATAGATCTGCAGCCCCTTCGAGCCGGAGGTTTTCGGAAAACTCTGCAGCCCGAAGTGATCGAAAATCTCACGCACCCAGAGGCCCACCTGTGCGCACTGCACAATGTTCGCCGGAGGCCCAGGGTCAAGATCAAAAACGATCATGGTGGGAGTCGCAATGTCGGCGGCCAGCGAGAGTGACGGATGCAGTTCGATTGACGCGAGGTTCGCGATCCACACCAGCGTGGGCAAGTCGTTGGCGAGAATGAAGTGGATGGTGCGGTGGTTGCTCTCGCTCCAGATGGGCGCGGTCTTCACCCAGTCGGGCCGATGCATGGGGGCGTTCTTTTCGAAAAAGAATTCTTGATCCACGCCTTCGGGATAGCGCTTCATGGTGAGCGGCCGTCCTGCGAGATGCGGCACCAGCACGGGCGCAATGCGGACGTAGAAATCCACCACCTGCCCCTTGGTGAACCCGGCGGCGGGGTAGAGGACCTTCTCAAGATTCGTAAGCTTAAGCTTGCGGCCCTGCACTTCGACGATGGTGGGTGCGGACATGGGGTGCTGCGATTCGAGCCGTGAGCGACGGGCTGCGGCTTCAAAGCGGGTTCCAGTATAGTTGGCCCGCATAAAAGTGGACGATTCGCAGCATAAAGGGGCGTCTGATTTTCGAAGAACTTACGGTATCGCTTACAGCGATACCATGATACGAAACCTGAGTTCTTCACCAGCCTGCTGGATCTCGCCGCGCTCGCGACGACGGCGTACGGGAAACGATCTCTTGACTATATACCATGATTCTGGTATTATCGAAATATGGTCAGCGCCGCCAGTAAAGTTCGAAAGAACAGTGAACGCGTCACCCGCTACGCCGACATGTTTTCCGCCATGGGCACAGAGCCGCGGTTGCGCATCATGCAATTGCTACTCTCCGCGCACCCCGAGGGCCTGGTGGTCAGCGAGATTCAGGACGAGCTTGAGATCCCCGGCTCCACGCTTTCTCACCATCTCGACAAGCTCAAGAACGAAGACCTGGTGCAAGTCGAACGCAAGGGCACGTTTCTGCGTTACACCGCCAACACCGAAGCTCTGCGCGAAATTCTGCAATTTCTCTACGCCGAGTGCTGCACCCGGAACAAGGCGCTCAAGCCGCAAGACCTAGTCCAATTCTGTAAATAGGAGAAGCCATCATGCCCGATACCAATGTCGATATCGTTAATATCAACATCAAGGAAGTCGTAAAAGAGAAATACGGACAAGCGGCCCTGCGCGTTACGAACAAGACCGGCGGCAGCGGTTGCTGCGGAGCGGCGCCGGCCAGCGGACTCTCCTGCGATCCGATCACCTCGAATCTCTACGACGAGTCGCAGGCCCAGCAGATTCCCGAAGAGGCGATGCTGGCTTCGCTCGGATGCGGCAACCCAACCGCCCTCGCCAAATTGAACCCCGGCGAAACTGTGCTTGATCTGGGCTCGGGCGGCGGCATCGACGTGTTGCTCTCCGCCAAGCGCGTCGGGCCGACCGGCAAAGCCTACGGTCTCGACATGACCGACGAAATGCTCGCGCTGGCAAACGAGAACAAGCGCAAGGCCGGCGCGGAGAACGTCGAATTCCTCAAGGGCGAGATCGAAAACATTCCCTTGCCCGACAACACGGTCGATGTCGTGATTTCCAACTGCGTGATCAATCTTTCCGCCGATAAGAACCGCGTGCTGCGCGAGGCATTCCGCGTGCTCAAACCGGGCGGACGGCTTGCTGTCTCCGACGTGGTCACGCGCGGCGAGATCGCCCCCGAGGTCCGGCAGAGTGTGCTGTTGTGGGTGGGTTGCATCGCCGGCGCTCTGGAAGAAAACGAATATCGCAGCGAGCTCTCCGTTGCCGGTTTTGAGCAAATCGAGATTGAACCCACGCGAATCTATCGCGTCGACGACGCCCGCGAGTTCCTCTCCTCCTCAGGCATTGACGTGGATGCCATCGCGGCGCAGGTCGATGAAAAGTTCATGAGCGCCTTTGTGCGCGCGGTGAAACCGAAACGAGCGCTGGAGGCGTGCTGTGGTCCCACGTGCTGCAGTTGACGTTTGTTCTCGCTCAGGACAAATCGGAGATTAGCAGCCAGGGTGAATTGATTTCCGAGATCAAGTACCTAAAGGCGGATTCATTCTAAAGCCTTCGGCACGCCTGAAGGCGTGCCCTGATACGAATCGCATTTGCACGACGGACTGTTAGCTATGGAAGCTCACTATAACGTTCTGTTCCTGTGCACGGGAAACTCGGCGCGTTCCATCATGGCCGAGGCGATCCTCAACCACAAAGGAAAGCCCGCCTTCGCCGCCTACAGCGCCGGAAGTCATCCCTCGGGGACGGTTCGTCCCGAAGCACTGAAACAGCTTGAGATGGCTCGCATGTCCACAACCGGTCTTCGCAGCAAGAGCTGGGACGAATTCGGGCGACCCAGCGCCCCCGCGATGCACTTCGTCTTCACGGTCTGCGACAACGCTGCCAAGGAAACCTGTCCGCTGTGGCCGGGACAGCCCATGACCGCGCACTGGGGAGTTCCCGATCCCGCCGCGGTTAAGGGAGACTCCGCCGAGATCGAGCGCGCCTTCCGCGACGCGTTTTTTATTCTCGACCGGCGAATCAGTCTCTTTCTCGCTCTTCCTCTGGCGGCCCTCGATCGCCTCGCGCTGAAAAAAGAAGTGGATCGCATCGGGCGGCAGTGACGCGGCAATAACAATGACTGATGAAGCGGCTGTGGAAAAAGTCGACCTTCGCTGTCCAGCCCCTAAAGGGGCGTCTGATTCGAAGAACTTACGGTATCGCTAAAGCGATACCCTGATACGAAACCGGAGTTTTTCCGCAGCCTATGAAGCCATCCCGCCGTCTCAGCTTTTTTGACCGTTATCTCACGGCGTGGATCTTCGCCGCCATGGTCATCGGGGTCTCTTTGGGATGGCGACTGCCCGGGATCGTGCCGTTCCTGAATCGCTTCAGCATCGGTACAACTTCGATTCCGATTGCGGTGGGACTCATCGTCATGATGTACCCGCCGTTCACCAAGGTTCGGTACGAGAAACTGCACGAGGTTTTCCGCAACCAACGTGTGCTCGGTCTATCCCTCATTCAGAACTGGGTGGTCGGCCCGATCCTGATGTTCGCCTTGGCCGTCTTGTTTTTGCGCGGCTACCCCGAATACATGGCCGGACTCATCATGATCGGCCTGGCTCGCTGTATTGCGATGGTCATCGTCTGGAACGAACTGGCCAGCGGCGACACCGACTATGCTGCTGGCCTAGTTGCCTTCAATTCCCTGTTTCAGGTTTTCTTTTACTCTCCGTACGCCTGGCTCTTCATCACGGTTCTTCCCGCAAGTCTCGGCCTCCACGGTGCTATCGTCCATGTCTCCATCGCGGAAATCGCAAAGAGTGTCTTTATTTATCTTGGCATTCCTTTTCTTGCTGGGTTCATAACTCGCACGCTGCTGCTTCGAATTAAAGGACGCGAGTGGTACGAGCATAATTTCGTTCCCCGCGTAAGCCCGCTCACGCTGATCGCTTTGCTATTCACGATTGTGGTGATGTTCTCGCTCAAGGGCGCTTACATCGTCCGGCTTCCGCTCGATGTCTTGCGGATCGCGGTGCCACTGTTGATCTACTTCGTCGTGATGTTCCTGGTGTCGTTTTACATGGGGAAGAAACTCGGCGCCGAATACTCGAAGACGGCCACCCTCTCATTGACCGCAGCCTCGAACAACTTCGAGCTCGCGATTGCGGTCGCCGTTTCCGTTTTCGGCATTAACTCTGGAGCTGCATTCGCTGCCGTCATCGGACCGTTGGTCGAAGTGCCAGTGATGATTATGCTGGTCAACGTGGCGCTTTACTTCCAGCGCCGCTATTTTCCCGATGCCGCTCGTTTGACAACCTTCCCTGCCTCCACGTAACTTCGAATTTTTGGTGTTCCGCCGTGGAGGCAGGATGAAATCCCGCTTAACTTCTATACAAACAATTGTCTTCTGTTTCGTGCTCTGCTCGCTTGCTCTCGGCCAAAATCTGGCTTCCTTCGAGAAGCGCACCACCGTGAAGAAACTCGCTAATGGCCTCACCATCATCGTCTGCGAACGTCCCGAGGCGCCGGTCTTTTCGTTCTTCACGCATGTGGATGCGGGCTCGGTGCAGGATCCCATGGGCAAGACTGGGCTGGCGCACATGTTCGAGCACATGGCATTCAAGGGAACGGACACGATTGGGACGCGCGACTATGCCGGCGAGAAAGTTGCGCTCGCGAAAGTCGAAGAGGCTTATGCCGCCTACATTGCCGCGCGCGACCAGCCGGTGGACCGCGACGAGCAGAAGGTCAAGCAGCTTGAGCAAGACTGGAAGGACGCGATTGCCGCCGCCGACAAGTTCTCCGCGCCCTACAACAACGAGTTCGGCAAGATTGTCGAAGGCGAAGGCGGCGAGGGAATAAACGCCTTCACCGATTACGATGAGACCGGCTACCACTACTCATTCCCCATCAACCGGCTGGAATTGTGGGCTTATCTGGAATCGGAGCGCTTTCTGCATCCCGCGATGCGGCAATTTTACAAAGAGCGCAACGTGGTGATCGAAGAGCGCCGCATGCGGGTCGACAGCAATCCCATCGGGAGGTTGCTCGAGCAATTTACCGAAGAGGCATTCGCGGCCCATCCTTATCACCGGCCGACGATCGGTTGGATCTCGGACTTGAATTCTTTTTCGGCGACCGACGCACAGAATTTTTTCGATAAGTACTACGTGCCTTCGAACATGGTCGTCACCGTGGTTGGAGACGTCAAAGCTTCGGAAGCGATGGCGATTGTGGAGAAATATTTCTCACGAATTCCGGCGCGTCCCAAGCCCGACACGGCGACGACCACCGAGCCGGCGCAGAATTCCGAGCGGACCGTCGTACTGCACGGGCAGTCGCAGCCGCTCTATCTCGAAGGCTATCACCGCCCCGATTACCGCAGTCCGGATGACCAGGTCTACGACGCGATCACCGACCTGATGTCGAATGGACGCACATCGCGCTTGTACCGGGCGCTGGTCCGCGACAAGCAGATCGCGTCGGACTCGGAAGGACAGACCGGGATGCCGGGAAATAAATATCCGCATCTGTTCGCGTTTTATGCGTTCCCGATCCCGGGCCACAAGCCGCAGGAGATGGCCGATGCGATTCATGTGGAGATTGAACGGCTGAAGAAAGAAGACATCTCGGATGAAGAGCTGAAAATGATCAAGACGCGAGCCAAGGCAAACCTGATTCGCTCGCTCGGATCGAATGAGGGTCTGGCTTTCGCCCTCGGCCTGTATCAGGCGCGCTATGACGACTGGCGGGAGCTGTTCCGCTCGGTCGACCGGATCGAAAAGGTCACCAAGGCCGACATCCGGCGGGTCGCGAACCAAACGTTTACACCCGATAACCGGACGGTGGGGATTATCGAGTTTGCAGGCGGGTCGCCGGGAACTGGCTCAGCGCCGCAAGGAGGTGGACAGTGAAGCGCGCGCGCCCAGCCCCTAAAGGGGCAACTGATTTCGAAGGTCTTATGGTATCGCTAAAGCGATACCCTGATACGAAGCGTAGTTTTGCCGCGGCCTGGGTCGTCCCTCCGGGACTTGAATCATTACTTCCGCTTTTCCCAGCGCTGAAGCGCTGGGCTAAGCTGCTTCGCCCCTCCGGGGCTGGGTTCTGCGCTTTAGTCTTTGCCCTTGTCGCGATAATCGGCGGCGGTGGGGATTTGTGGGCACAGGCGCAACAGACTTCGCAGCAGACCTGGCAGCAGATACCGATTCCCAAGTTGCCCACGTTTCATCCGCCGCAGCCAAAGCGCATCGAGTTGCCGAATGGGATGGTAGTTTTTCTACAGGAAGACCACGAGTTGCCGATCATTGAGGGCATGGCTCGCATTCGTGGAGGCGAACGCTCGGTTCCGGCGAGCAAGACGGGGCTAACCGATGTTTACGGCGAAGTGTGGCGCACCGGCGGCACCAAGACCCAGACTGGCGATCAACTGGACGACTATCTGGAGCAGCGCGCCGCCAAGGTCGAGACCGGCGCAAGGGGCGACTCGACAACCGTGAGCTGGTCGTGTCTGAAAGAAGATTTCGACGACGTCTTCCATGTGTTCGAGGATCTGGTGAAGAATCCGGAGTTTCGCTCCGACAAAATTGAAATTGCGCAGAAGGGGATGTACGACGGCATCTCGCGGCGCAATGACGATCCCGGGCAGATTGCGGGACGGGAAGCGGCGAAGCTGGTGTACGGCGCAAACAATCCGTATGCACGGGTCCCTGAGTATGCGACGGTCGCGGCGATCACGCGGCAGGATCTGGTCGAGTGGCACAACAAGTACGTTCACCCGAACAACATCATCCTCGGCGTAGTCGGCGACTTCGACTCAGCGAAGATGGAGGCTCGTCTGCGCGAGGCCTTCGCGTCGTGGCCCAGGGGGCAGGCGGCGAACTATCCGGAAATCAAGCCGGATCCCGCCAAACCGGGATATTACCAAGTCGACAAAACGGACGTGAATCAAAGCAACATTCAAATGGTTGCGGTGGGCATTACGCGCAAGAATCCCGATTACTTCGCGACCTCGGTGTTCAACGCGGCCTTCGGCGGAGGATTTTCGTCGCGCCTGTTTGGCGACATTCGAACCACCAAAGGACTCGCCTACGCAGTAGGCGGTGGAGTGGCTGCGGGCTGGGATCATCCCGGGATGTTGCGGCTGATGGTGAGCACCAAGAGCAAGACCACGATCGAATCCATTCAGGCGCTCGATGAGGAGATCGCCGACCTCGCCAAGCGCCCCATCAACGATGAAGAAATCAAGCGCGCCAAGGACGCGATTCTGAATTCTTTTGTCTTCCAGTTTGATTCCCCGACGAAGGTTTTGCAGGAAAAAACGGCTTACGAGTTCTACGGCTATCCGCTGGATTTTCTGGAGAACTTTCAGAAAGAGATCGAAAAAGTTACGAATGAAGACGTGGCGCGAGTCGCGGCGAAGTACATCCACCGCGAACAGATGGCGGTGCTGGTGGTGGGCAACGTGAGCGAATTCGACAAGCCATTGTCATCTCTAGGAACGGTGAACAAACTGGATATTGCGATTCCGGCGCCGCCGCCGGGGCTGGTTCCGGAACAAGGGGAGCATCCGTAAGACCTTTGGTGCGCGCGCCGCAGTGAGACGTGGCAAGCCGCGTCTCTACCCGTAAGGATCTTCGCGTTTGACAGAATTCCAGACTGGAGTTATCGTAGGCGAACACATGGCGAATATACGCCGCGCCTATGTCTTCCCTTCCGCTGCTCCCCGATTTCGAGGCCCGCCCGAAGTTGGTTGGCATTGCGCGCCTTGCAGCTGCAGGCGAGTCGCTGCGCGAGGGACATAACGTTGAATACTTCACGCTTGGGACCCGTTCGCTGCTGAGCCGTGTAGTCAGCGGACGCAATCTTCCCTTTACCTGGGCGATCAACCCTTATCGCGGATGCGAGTTTGCCTGCAAGTACTGCTACGCGCGCTACACCCACGAGTTCATGGAACTGCGAGAGGGTGTGGACTTCGAACGAAAGATCTTCGTGAAGCAGCACGCCGCGGAACTGTTGCGGCAAGAGTTGAGGAAGGTCAAGCGCGGGGAGGAGATCGCGATCGGCACGGCGACTGATCCGTATCAGCCGGCGGAACGGCGCTTTGAGGTAACGCGCGCCATTCTTGAAGAGTTGGCAAGACACTCGGGCTTTGAAATCGGGATTGTGACCAAGTCAAACCTGGTTACGCGCGATGCAGAGATCCTGCGGCGCGTGGGCGAGCACAACCGGATCTTTGTGAATGTGACGGTGACCACGGTGGATACGGAATTAGCGCGGAAGATCGAGCCGCGCGCGCCGCGCCCCGATCTGCGGCTGGAGGCGGTTCGCCAGTTGAACCTTGCGGGCGTCGACGCGGGGGTGATCTGCGCTCCGGTGTTGCCCGAGATCACGGATCGCCCGCGCGATCTGGAGGCTTTGGTGAAAGCCGCCAGTGAAGCGGGCGCGAAGTACATCTTTGCCAATCCGCTTTTCCTGAAGCCTTGCTCGGCGGCGGTATTCCTGCCGTTCCTCGAAGAACACTTCCCCAGTTTAGTGGACCGCTACCGGACGCATTATGCCGATCGGGCGTTTCTGCCAAAGGGATACGGGCAGCGGTTGTCACACTTGATTGCGGCCTTTCGAAAAAAATACGGAATTGGAGACGAGCACGCGCGCAGTAGTCGCAGAGTGCACACGGAGGTCGCGCAGATGGAACTGTTTTGAGAGGATTCGCGCTTCGAGTGCTGTCGCATCCAAGCCTTTGGTGAAGACAGCCGGCCGTCCCCGCCCGGCTAGACGGGCGAGACGCCCGTCCCTCCACCGTGCGATTCATCGCGCGGTCACGCTGCTATCTTCACGCTACTATCATTCAACGGGCAGAGCCAGACCCAGCCTATAATGATTACTCCGCCATGGCCCCCCTTGAGCAGACTGTTCCTCCACCATCCCGATTGAAGGGCAATGCCCGGCAGTTCTGGCATCGGGTGAGCGAAGGGTTGGCTGTGAACCAACTCTGGTCGCAGTTGGTAAAAGACACGCGCTCGAGCTACCGTCTCTACGCGGCAGGCTTGGACAATCTGCAGGAGGAACCGTCCAGGCGCCGCCGGGTCTGGCAAATCACTAAGGCGCTGTTCTGGGCGATCCTGGAAAAGCTGACCCCGGCGCGCCGCGTGCTCGTGCTGCTGGGGCTGATTCTGCTGTTCTTTCCTTCCGTCGAATCTTCCTACACCAACCCCACCGGACATGTCGAGATCCAAGAGTTCGACTTGCACGTTTGGGGCGGCTTGCTGCTCTTGCTGGTGCTGCTGCTCGAGTTGGCAGATCGGGTGGTGATGAAACGCGACCTGGAGATCGCCAAGGACATTCAGACATGGTTGCTGCCGGGCGTGCCGCTGCAGATTCCGGGATACCAGATCGCTTACGCGACGCGTCCGGCAAACACGGTGGCGGGCGATTACTACGATGTGATCCTCAGGCCGGGCCGGAGGTTGAGCGAAGACCGCATTCTGTTTGTGGTGGCCGATGTGGCAGGAAAAAGTATTCCGGCGGCGATGCTGATGGCGACCTTTCAGGCTAGTCTGCGAACGTTGTCGACAAGCGGGGTCGCGCTGGCGGAACTGGTGGCCGGCGTGAATCGCTATGCCTCATCGAACAGCCTGGGCGGAGTTCGCTTCACCACCGCTTTTTTTGCCGAACTGGATCCGGCGACCGGAGACGTGGCTTATGTCAACGCCGGGCATAACGTCCCGATTCTGCGGAAGAAATCGGGCGCGGTGGAACGGCTGGAGGCGGGAGGCATCCCGGTGGGAATTTTTGCAGAATCGCCTTACCAAGTGGGAACGACTCGACTGGACGGCGGAGACTGGCTGGTGATTTTCACGGATGGGGTCGTCGAAGCGGTCAATGGGAAGGATGAGGAGTACGGCGAACCGGAATTGATACGACTGGTGGATCGCGGGTCGGGGTCAGCTCCGGCAGAACTGCTGCGCAACCTGCTGGCGGAATTGGATCGGCATGTGGGGAATACTCCACAGCACGATGACATCACTTGTTTGCTGCTAAAGCGAACCTAAGTTCTCACCGCCGAGACGCGAGAGCGCCGAGAAATCAAAACCTTAACCACAGGGGGGCACAGAGGAACTCAGATGACCGCGGAGAAGCCAGTCTTCAGCTAAGAGTTCTGGCGCATTGCCGTGCAACTTTAATTACTTTAGTGCTCATTGGGCGCCCACCCGCATTCGTGCATGCCTTCCGACGCTGATACGCTACGCTCACGGAGCCGCACGATTATGAGGCAAATCGAAAGTCGGGCAACGAGTATGGGTAGAACTTGGAAGCGCATGATGAATCGCGCTGACCTGATAAGAACGGTACTTACGGTGGCGCTCCTCGCCATCGTGTTGGTGCTTTCGTTGAGCGCCGATTTTTACAA
>Ga0316363_10000580_pt1 | contig 45218 bp, 34 predicted proteins | sample Sb_taG_3_FD_200459 | JGI IMG/M metagenome (GOLD analysis project Ga0316363, IMG submission 200459) | Peat soil microbial communities from Weissenstadt, Germany - Sb_50d_a_PC metaG (v2) (version 2) | ecosystem: Environmental > Terrestrial > Soil > Wetlands > Peat | place: Germany: Weissenstadt...
GATCAGTGTCGCGATCACCGCTTCGGCCGTTGTCATGGTTGCGGCCGCCGGCGCTTGACCGGCCGGCTTTTTGCGTTGCTTCGGCATTCCTGCTCCTGGTTCGGCGGCGAGTGTGCAGATCGGCGCGGTTCTGTCGAGGCGCTTGCCCGGCGCTTGACAAATCGGCGCGTAGCGGGTGGTTGTGCGCCACCTTTTCACCCATTGGAATGAGCATGCATCGCTACCGCACCCATACCTGCGGCGCGCTCCGCGAGAGCGACATCGGCATCGAGGCCCGGCTGTCGGGCTGGTGCCACCGCATTCGCGACCACGGCGGCGTGCTGTTCATCGACTTGCGCGACCATTATGGGCTCACCCAAGTGGTGGCTGATCCCGACAGCCCGGCGTTCAAGGTGGCCGAAACGCTGCGCGCGGAATGGGTGGTGCGCGTCGACGGCAAGGTGCGGCGGCGGCCGGGCGGCACCGAGAATCCCGATCTGCCGACCGGTGCGGTCGAGGTCTACATCCGCGAGATCGAGGTTTTGGGGCCGGCCGGCGAATTGCCGATGCCGGTGTTCGGCGAGCAGGAATATCCTGAGGAAACAAGGCTCAAATACCGTTTCCTCGACCTGCGCCGCGAGCACTTGCACCAAAACATCATGAAGCGCGGCCAGATCATTGATTCGATCCGGCGCCGGATGAAGGAGCAGGGTTTCTTCGAGTTCCAGACGCCGATCCTGACCGCCTCCTCGCCCGAAGGCGCGCGCGATTATCTGGTGCCATCGCGCATCCATCCCGGGAAATTCTACGCGCTGCCGCAGGCGCCGCAGCAGTTCAAGCAGCTGATCATGGTGTCGGGCTTCGACCGCTATTTCCAGATCGCGCCGTGCTTTCGCGACGAAGACGCCCGCGCCGACCGCTCGCCCGGCGAGTTCTACCAGCTCGATCTGGAGATGAGCTTCGTCACCCAGCAGGACGTGTTCGATGCCGTCGAGCCGGTAATCCGCGGCGTGTTCGAGGAGTTTTCCGGCGGCAAGCCGGTGACCAAGAAATTCCCGCTCATCCCTTACGCCGAGGCGCTGAGCAAATACGGCTCCGACAAGCCGGATTTGCGCAATCCGATCGTGATGCAAGACGTGTCGGAGATTTTCCGCGGCTCGGGATTTAAGATTTTCGCCCGCATTCTGGAGAACGCCAAAGGCGCCGTGTGGGCCATCCCGGCGCCGACTGGCGGCTCGCGCGCGTTCTGCGACCGCATGAATTCCTGGGCGCAAGGCGAGGGCCAGCCGGGCCTCGGCTATATCTTTTTCGCGCTCGACAACGGCGCGGTGGTCGGCCGCGGCCCGGTCGCCAACAATCTTGGCGCGGAAAAGACCGAGGCGCTACGCGCGCAGCTTGGCCTGAAGGATGGCGACGCCGTGTTTTTCGTCGCCGGCGAGCCAGCGACCTTCGTCAAATTCGCAGGTCCCGCGCGCACCAAGGTCGGCGAGGACCTCGGCCTTGTGCAGAAGGATCGCTTCGAGCTGTGCTGGATCGTCGATTTTCCGATGTACGAGTGGAGCGAGGAGGAGAAGAAGATCGACTTCTCGCACAATCCGTTCTCGATGCCGAACGCGCCGGTCGATGAATTTTTGGCGCTCGATCCGGCAAACCACGAAAAGATTCTTTCGCTCAAGGCGATCCAATACGACATCGTCTGCAACGGCGTGGAATTGTCCTCGGGCGCCATCCGCAACCATCGCCCCGACGTGATGAAGAAGGCTTTCGCCATCGCCGGCTATGACGAGAGCGTGCTGGAGCAGAAATTCGGCGGCATGTTGCGGGCGTTGTCGCTCGGCGCGCCGCCGCACGGCGGCATCGCGCCCGGCATCGACCGCATCGTCATGCTGCTGTGCGGCGAGGAGAATCTGCGTGAGGTCGTGCTGTTCCCGATGAACCAGCGCGCCGAGGATCTGCTGATGGGCGCGCCGTCGGAAGTCACCGCCAAGCAATTGCGCGAGCTGCATATCCGCGTCGTCACGCCCGATCGACCCGTCGCGAGCCATCCACCGATCACTTCCGGTGCCTCACGCTCGGACGACCCGTCGTGAGCGGAACGCGATTCATTGCCTTCCGGACATTGTCCTACGAGATTTAGTAGGTCTTCTTGATCCTCTAACGACGGTGGGTTCGTTCTGCCAAACCGCTATCGCTTCCATCGGAGATTTGGCTTCGTTCTGCCAAATCTCCAATGCGGCCGTTTCTCGCCTTTGGCTTCGTTCTGCTGATTTGGGTGGACCTCTTCGCTTGGGTTCGTTCTGCCAACGCTTGCCGGGCATATTTCACACGACACGCTCCTCGGCGACCTGCGCGGAACGGAAATCCACTCCGGCCATCTTGATCTTCATAAATTCACGGATCGCACGCTTTTGTCGCGACCATGCCCGGCGCTCGTATCGGTCGAGCCGGATGAGTTCGAGAATTGCCGCCTCAAGAGCTTCATATTCGTCGCGCTCTTGCTCCTTGACCCGTTTTTCAGCCAACTGAAGAATCTGGTCGTCGACTTCTTGTTCTTCGACTAGCGCCTTGAGCCGGATTGGAACGATCATGTCCCAGTCCCCCAAACGCGCCCAGTCCGTCGCTTTGTAGTAATTCAGAGTTTCAGCATCCAGAAGCAGATCGTCGGCCCACGACGCGGGTTTCTGCGGGGCCGCAGCGTGTGTCAACTTCATCTTGCCTCTATATTTCTCGAGCACTTTCGGCAGTCGCTTCCTGATTTCCCATTCGGCTAGCCAACCCTCCATAAAGCGGGCCGTACCCAACTCCAGACTATTGTCCTTCTTGGCAAACGGCACCTGATACGGCTCGCGCAGCCGCTCGATCACGTAAACCTGGTGGGCGTGGATCTCCCGCAAGTCCATTTCGTTTTGGGCGATTTTCACTGCCTGGGTGAACAGCGCCGGGTCGTTGTCATTGCCGCACAGTACGCGGGCGAATTGCTCGATCTCCGGCGCCGACACCGGCTGTCGGTGCGTGAGCGCCGCCAGGCCGTGCTGCAACGCGTTGCGGCTGGCATTTGACTTGCCAGCCGCCGTACGCGGTCCGCAGCTTTTTCGGCTGTTACGCCGATTTGCTTCGATTTTGCGGACCGAGGTCATCACGCGCCCCCGTTTTCCGACGGCGTCTCGGAAGCCGTGGGAGCCGCAGCGCCCTCGTCGTCCGAGGGAGCAATCGGCGGCGCATCGCCCGCGTTCGGCAGATCGTGATGTTCGTCCGATTGCCGGGCGAGGATGGACTCCGTTGCCTCCTTTGCGAGCGAGCCCAGCCCCTTGCGGAAGAGCTCGAGCTGCCGAAGCGCCTCATCGCGGATCCTGGACTGGGTCACGATCAGGGCATTGAGCTGCTCCTGCAAGGCGATGCTCTGCTGCAGCGCCTTATTGTGGTCGCGCTCCAGATCCGCCGCCGCGAAGATGGCATCGGTATCGCCGACCATGCCTTCATGGATGCGCACCAGCTGGACCAGCTGCGCCAGGTCGGCCGGAGACTCGGTCAGCTTGTCGATCTCACGCGAGACCTGAGCCGACTGGCGCTGCTCGCGAAGCTTGGCGCGTTGCGCGCGAAAATCGCGATTCTGCTTCGCAAACCGCTCGATCGCCACCGTCATGTGGCGCATGTACCGATTGATGAGCCACGTGGCACAGACGGGGTGCCACAGATAGATCATTTCCACCATGTTCCGCGGCTTCACGCAGTCCGCCACATGGTGGAAGAGTTCGGTGAACTGCTTCTCGTCTTCCGAAGAGAGGACGGGCGGCTTGCCGAACAGCGCTACGCTGCTAAGCAAGTTATTGATTTTTTCACTTTCCATGGAACGCTCCAATAAAGGCTGCTAGTTCTGTTATTAGAACGAGCTTCAGCCTACTCCGAGATAGGAGTGGTCCACGCAGAAGTCTTACGGAGTTTTCGGGCCAGGAATTTTAATTGTTAACCAAGCGCCGCCCGTACATAGGCGTCGCTAAGATGCCATTCGTACATCGCATAGCCGGCTTTCGTCTTTGAATCTTGCCGCTTATTTCCAAGATTTGCCAATCCAGCCAGTACAAGCTCTGCAAAACGATGAAACTTGCTTTCGTATGTTTTATCCCAAAAGCTCCTAGCGCGTGTCGGCCTTAGGCCGGCACTGCGCCAAATCTGCGCGATGCGGCGAACATAATTTATTAGGTACCGACAGCCCTTAGAGCTCGGTCTAGATGTTTTGCTTCCGTTAATTGCCGCCGCCAAAACATTTAACAGCCGAACGGTGAGTGTGCGCCGCTTGGCGTTGGGTGCGTTAAGTAGTTCGAAAATCGCATGTTCAAGTTCGCTACAGAATGCCCTGGTGACCAAATTAAAGTCCGCGCTGCTTATTTCTTCGAGCAATTCCAGTCCGGTACGCGTCGCTTTGCACTCGGGAAAATGTTGAAAGACCAACTTGACTGCCCGATAAATCGATTCGATGACTTCTAGATCAACAACTGAATCTTGAATAATAGGAAGAATCCTTGCATCCAGATGGCGGCGGACATCCGCTGGTGCTCTATTGGCGCACCTGGAGACGCGACCAAATAGTATGGCGATCTTTTCGCACGCTCTAAATTCTTCCATTTTGCATATCAGCCTATTTTCCTCGACTAAAGAACGATGCGCACTCGAGACGGAATCTAGCGCGACCGCTAAACACTTATCGTCAGGCACAGCCCTTTCGTCGTGCAGAACTAACCATGCCTCGTAGAGATGGAGCGGCCATTCCGACGGCGACCGCGATTGCAACTCAAGGAGTAAGTTGTGTAGAGATTTCCGTGGATAAAACGTCGCACGAACGTGTCTGGCCATTTGATCCGAATCGTTTAAATCCCGCCCGCCTTAGAGAATTCCTACAAGGATTAATTGAATCTTTATTAGGGTCGATTTGTTTATAGGTAGCACCGGATGATTGCATCCATTCACCGTGCGACGATGCTGATATCGACGCCGCGCGCCCGTAAAACCGCCAAAGCGATTTTGGTCATGCGAGCGCCGACTGAAAATAAAGCTGATCCCGAAATTGACAGGCATTGCGCTAGCTTCATGAAGCTGCAGCAATCGACCGCGATCTCAGCGTTGCAGTCCTATCGGCCGCGTGCGTGAGCCGTGGCACAGCTCGAAACGTCGGCTTAAGGCGCTAGGCCATGCGGACGTCCTCATGCAATCGCCGGCATGATGTGCGTGTGCCCCAAAATCGGAACCTTTGAACAGCAGCGGATCACCGATGGCCTTTGGCTGCGGCAAATATTCTGTCTCTCGCGAATTGGGGACGTGGCCAGTCTTGTCCGCGTCTCTCCGACGATTGAGCAACGCTCACTAGCCCTTTCTCTGTTGCCGCTTTCGCAACCGGACTCCTGGGCCCCCCCCGTTCTCGTCGATGAATTCGATGCCGGCTGCCTCAAGGGCTTTCGTCAGCGCAGACACGGTGGATGTATGCGCTCCCATGGTGCCTGCCTTAGATTCAAGCCGCTTTATTGTTGGCAGAGACACCGACGAGGCGTTGGCCAAGTCACGTTGCTCCCAACGCAGGAGAGCGCGTGCTGCACGTATCACCTCGCTGCTAACGGCGTGCGTCCGCTGTCCCATTTCAGTCCCAAATAATTTTAATACCTAGGGTATTGAATTTCCGCTGCTGCAGTATATAATACCTCAGGTATCATTTTATGGAGGGAATCGTGTCGAAACATCTTACAAAATTCGTTCGCACTGCCGATAGGCGGACGTTCATCGGCGGCTCCGACGCCCGGATCATCATGGGCAATGACGAGGTCGCCCTGGTGCGGCTATGGCGGGAAAAGCGGGGTGAGGCCGAGCCGGAGGACCTCTCCGGCAATCTCATTGTCCAGTTGGGGACGGTCACCGAAGACCTGAACCGGTGCTGGTACGAGCTCAATTCCGGGCAGGTGATCACCGACGTGCAGCGGCACGTCAAACACCCGGCCCTGAAATGGATGGCGGCGACGCTCGATGGCCGGGTCGAGGCCAGCGGTGCGGTGTTCGAGGCCAAGTTCATGCTGCCTTGGTCGTTCTCGGAGGAGGCGGCGGCCGAAAAGCACATGCCGCAGCTGCAGCACAATATGTGGGTGGTGGCGGCAAAGTCGGCGGTGCTCTCGGTGATCACCGGGGGCGGCAAGTGGGTGGAGATCACCGCCCATGCCGACCCGCTCTATCAGCACCTGATCGTCACTGCGGAGCGAAAATTCTGGCGCTGTGTCGAAAGTGGCGAGCCGCCGCGGCTGTTTGGGATTGAACCGCCCAAGCCGCGAGTCGAGGCAATCCGTATCGTCGACATGAGCTCGTCCAATGCATGGGCAGAGTTCGCTGCGGTGTTCTCGCGGACCCGTTCGGCGCATCTCGAACATGAACAGGCCAAGGCAGAACTGAAGGGTTTGATGCCGGAGGATGCCAAGGAGGCGATCGGCCACGGCATCCGCGCCAAGCGCTCGAAGTCGGGGGCGGTGAGCTTTGATCTCCTCAGCGTGGAGGGTGGCCGTGCATAGGTCAAGTTCCTCCATCGCCAGCCTGGCGGCAGCCTTGGCCAAGGCGCAGGCCGAGCTGGTCAATCCGGAAAAATCCCTGACGGCGACCATCCGTTCGGAAGGACGGGGCGGGAGTGACAAGACGTTCCGCTATGCCCCGCTATCGAGCGGTCTCGACATTGTGCGCAAGACCTTGGGCCAGCATGAGATCGCAACCGTGCAGACGACCGCGATCGATCAGGCGGCGGGCGTCGTCAACTTAACGACCGTGCTCGCCCATTCGTCGGGAGAATGGATCGCGTCAGATTGGCCAGTTTGCGCAATCGCCGAAACCGCCACCCCACATCGGATGGGGGCGGCGTTAACCTATGCGCGGCGCTATGCCTTGTTCACGCTGGTCGGGATTGCTGGCGAGGATGACGTCGATGCCCCTGATCTCTTGCCACCGGAACGGCAGACATCGAAGCCCAACGAACCACAGCCAGTCGGCAACAGCCGGCTGAATGGCGGCGGCCTCATACATGCTCCGCAACGTCCCGCAGTCCGCCGCAATGGCAATCTTCAATCAATTCCAAGCGAACCAATGCTGGGGTCCGAAGCGTCGGCTGCACTGCGTGATCGACTTGTCGCTGAACTCAGTGGTCTGGCCAGTGGCGACGATGCGGCAATCTGGGCGCATCGCTCCCTCGTCGAAAAGAACAAACTGACGGCAGCCGATGCACAGGCCGTCGAGGAAAGCTTCCAAGCGAGACTGGCGAGTCTTGCGACGTCTGACTCCGATGAGTCTCAGAGGGCAGGGGAACTGCCCTTGATCGCGCGGAGCTCCCCTGCAGCGGAGCCGAAGAACAGGCTGCGGTCGAACGCGGTCGACAAGAGTGTGCTGACATTGTCGGAACCGCGCCGGGTTCGCGACCGCGAACACGTCAGACATGTGGCCAAGCAGCCGTGCCTGGTTTGCGGTCGCCAGCCCTGCGATCCGCACCACCTGCGATTCACGCAAATCCGGGCACTCGGCCGAAAAGTCAGCGATGAGTTCACCGTCCCCTTGTGTCGAGGACATCATCGCGAGGTCCATAGGCACGGCGATGAAGGAGCGTGGTGGCAGAAGATTGGTATTGATCCGATGCTCCAGGCTCGCGCGCTGTGGCTCGAAACGCACCCGCGCCCGACCGATCCGCATCGTTTATCTATGGAAGTGAAAGATTCTCCGGCCGCTGCCGAAACAGATCGGATCAAGGTCCAAAGTGGTCGGCCGGCCGGCGTTCGCCGAGCAAGCCGCAAGAAAAATTCGAAGAAAGAAAAAACTCCCCTTGGTGTCGCCTCGGGTGCGGGTTGATAAGCGCGCAGGCGAGGTTTGCTTTTGGCAGATGAGCAGGCATCGGAAATTCGAGCCGCCATGTCCGCATTTAATTCAAAGTGGGCGCAAAACTGAACATCCCTTACCAGGGTGACCTTCCGTAGACGGCTTCGTGCACTGCAACATAGCTTGATATTGGGTTTACTAAATGTTCAACCCGCAATCGTATTATTGTCGGCCGTTGTGCAGGGATAGCATTGGAGCTCCTTGCATCGGTTTCGAGCGACACAGATTAGTGTGCTCATGAAGCGCCGATAAAAAGAATATGGCACTCGATCGATTCATGCCTGTTCTCGTGGTCGATAGCCACGACGCGACGGTTCAAATCGTCCGAGCGCTATTGCGACAACTGGGGTTCGTCGACGTTGATGATATCAACAACGGCGCTGAGGCTCTCATCAAGATGCGCCTCAAACGCTACGGACTCGTAATTTCGGATTGGCACCTGGAGCCGATGACTGGCGATGAACTCCTACGCGAGGTGCGAGGTGATGCCGGCTTCAAGCGAATCCCATTCATTGTGATCGGGGAATCCAGTTCGGAGAATGTAATTGCGGCAAAAAAGGCGGGCGTGAGTATCTACATTGTCAAGCCGTTCGATGCGCAGACGCTCAAGGCGAAGATCGAGGCAGCATTCGCAACACGACGGGCGCCTCTTCCGGAGCGCCAACTGGCATTGACCACGATCGCGTCCCCGCAATTGAGCGACGGTTCGGACGCAACCTCGACAAGATTTTCAGGGCGTTTTACCGGCAGCTCCTGAAAATCGCTCACAGCGGAGACGCCTTCGGTAGCGGTCCAGGTCATTGGCGCGGTGACGAGAATGATGCCGCCTCAGGCGACTAAACGGGCCGGGCCGAGCCGGTTGCCCGACGTATTTTATAGAATTCGACGATTTTCTGCGCGGTGCTGAAATTTAAACGCTCGAAGCTTGCCAAGCATTGCTCGATCTCGCCTGCTGGGACACGGCGGTCGCGAATGCCAAACGACAACAAAGCCTTTGTGGTTGCCCACGACAACCTAGCTGCTTTGGCGAGGATGAGTATCGTCTCTGGTTTACCCTGCAGCATTGCCTGTTCGATGACGTCAACAGACACCTCGCACATACACGCGAGTGCCGCCGCTATCTCCTCGGATTTTCCATCTTCGGCGAATGTCCGAACTGTTTCGTCACCGAGTTGCCCCGCATCCTTTAACGATTGAACCAAAGCTTGCGTATCGGCATGGATTGCCGATCCGGCATGGGCAGTCACGCGGAGCTCATCGGTGACTATCGCGACCGCATGATTGATTTCAGGTCTACCATGTGTGTTCTCGGTGATGAGTTTTGACCTCACCAATTCGGACGCCGTTTCAAGCAAAGCTAGCAATAAAGGGCGAGGAATGTCCGGCCGCGAGCCGACGCATGCGGCGAGTGCATCGTCGCCATCGGAACGCTTAACCAGCCGGCGGAAGCCTGTTTCAGAAAATCTGGCTCCGCGATTCTTTGCGGCGCTCAGGACGACCTGCTTGTTTCCGCGTTCGACAAGGACATCGGTTACTACTTCGCTGAGTGTTTTTCGTCGCGAAATCGCGAGCAGGTGCTCCTGGCTCTTTGATCTGGCGCACTGCACAAGAATGGCTTCGTCAAGTCGTTCAGACTGAGCAAGAGCCGGATAGGCAACCTTGATCTCGTCGTCGCTGGCTAACATGCGCATAATGTTGGCCGGCGCATTGGCAATCGGTGCGAGGCGCTGCGCTAGCAACGATCGCACGGAGACCTCGATTTCCGCTGCTAGTCGGGTAATGATATCGTCGAATAAGCTAATTTCGTCGTTCGTAAAGCGAGGTGAGTTGCCGACGAAAAGGTCGGCGATCTGCATCAGCATTTCAGCGCGGTGTTGGGGCGAGCCGCTTGCAATGGCGCGTTCAAGTTCGGTGATAACGGTAATCGGTGCTGTCATTGCTGGCTTGGGCAGCCTGCGCCAGTCCACCGACGATGCAGATCAGGCGGCGCCCAATATTCGCTTCTCGCGTGACGTAATCAGTTGGGCCTGGCGTCGTGTCAAATGGTTATGTCTCATTAACACTCTACCCGACAGTTGTTTAGTAATTCCTAATGCAACCATTCGGCGTCGGTCATGAGCTAGATCAAGCGCTAATAGACGACTAGGGTTTCCGCAAATTAGTACTGCACGGGCAACCCGGTTTCCCATTGGGAAGCTTATTCGGAATAGTGTGATTTTCGTCGAGTTGTGGGTTTGAAGACCGGCCATGCTTGAGCGTCGGCGCTTTCAAAGGACGACAGTATGCAAGGCTGCCACTCTAATGTTGGCTGCCCATTCGACACACCGTTGTATTGTCCGTGATCTGACCAATCACGGTGCCTGCTTGCAACTTCCAAGCACCGCGGACCTTCCCGATGAATTCGACCTTACTTTCGACGCGGGCCGTACGTTGAGAAAATGCCGCGTCGCTTGGCAGACCCTGACGAATGTTGGCGTTTCCTTCGAGCGGTCGTCAGCGGACTGAGCTTATTTCTTCCAATCGTGGAACTGTTGGGTTGATGCGCGATCGAGCGTTGCCTTCGGAAGCTTTTTTCTTTGCGGACATGCCAGCGGGCGGTCCTGCTGCTAATGATAGATAGATCTATTGTTGAAAGGTCAGGCTAGTTCCAAGCGCTTATGCGAGACCGGCTTTGCCGACCTTTCGGCCACTTGCAAGAACGCTCGCACAAGAGCGCCCTCGACCTTGCCTTCCATTTTTTCAAGGATTTTGAACGCCGCCGCCGGTTCAATGGCCGGCTTGTATGCCCGGCGTTCGATCAGCGCCGCATAGACATCGCAAATCGTCACCAGACGCACCAAATCGTTGATTTGCGGGCCGGCGAGGCCGTCCGGATAACCGCTTCCATCGAGCAGCTCGTGATGCCGGAGCACGACTTCGAGTATCTGAGGTTCGTATTCGCCCTGCTCACGTAGGAGGTCATAGCCAATTCTGGCATGCGCGCGCATGATTGCGGTTTCTTCGCTAGTCAAGGCTTCGGACTTGTTCAAGATGGCCAGCGGGACTTTGGCCTTACCGAGATCGTGCAGCAGGGCCGCCCGTGTGACGTTTTCCTGATCGCTTCTCGCGAACTGCAGACTGGCGGCGAAAGCTGCGGCGAGGCCGGTGACCAGCAGGCAGTGCTGGTAAGTGGCCTCGTCATATGTCCAAACAACGTCGAGCCATTGTCGAATACCGCCTTCGGCGATTGCAGCCATGGCAGATGCTGTGGCGTCGTCGACACTCGTCCTGCTGACATGTGCGCCGCGCGCGGCGGCATTATAGATGGTTCCAAACTGGAACCGGGCTTGCTCGATGTTATGTGCTGGTGCCAAGCTTGTAGCTGGAATGCGCCCAGGGATCGCAGATCGAATAATCGGCGCAAGCGCGGCGAAAATATCGGCAACCGATACATCGGCGGGGACCAGGAAGGTTGCACCAACGGCAACTGCTTGAACACGTACCAGGTGACTGTTGTCTCGCAACAGTGCGACGATTGGCGTGCCCAGTGCGTGAGGTTGTGCCAAGAGGTCACGTAGCCGCTCTATGTCGGTGGAATGGCGAAAGTCGACGTCGGTGATCACCACGGACACTGGCGCCGCGGTGGTTTGCTGTTCGTACAGCCCGATCATTCGACACGCGTAATGACCGCCAAGCCGTTGAGCCAGCTCCCGGCTTCGGTCTGGACGATCCGAAATCAATAGGATCGCGCGGTCGCTGGACATGGATGTTGCACAGGACTTGTCGAAGGTTTTCAGATCGAAGTGGGGGGCCAAATCCCATATTGGCCGAAACTTACCAATATTTGGTAAAGCACTGATTGTGGCGGCGCCGGGCTTCACGCTGCCCGGGTATGACCTGCTCGATGTCCGAAACTGTGGGACGGAAATGGTTCCCGCCCAATCTCCGGTAGCAACTGGGATAGCGAGATACAGCATGAAAGTATGACTTGCGCCGCTGAACTGCGGTGCTGCGATGATTATATTCACGCGCTCGCGTCATCCAATGAAAATTGAACTCCAATTTTGTTTTGGTGGCTCCAGACAACGCGGCACGAGTAGCGTGGATGCCCGTGACGCGACAGCCAAAGGCTGAAAATGTCGGGTATGCCGTCAACTTCTCCGTCGAGCGCCAATTTCGCGCCGCTGTCGGATATGTCGATCAGTGTGCAATTTCGTAACGGGCGGCCATCATCAACGCTGATCCAAGCTATCCGATCAACTTTGTTGCGATTATTCTTACGCATACGAAAGGTCATATTGCGCCCTATCAACAACCATCGACGGACCACGTTTTGCTAGTGCTACAAACCGCAGCCGCTAGGTCGTGAGCCAAGCTATCCATTGAGATGTTGCGACGATGCCAATTAACATCCAGTATTTCGACCTAAATTTAAGCCTATTCGGGGGTGGTTTTGCCTGGGCCCTTGACTGACAAAAATGACAGCGTTGGGGCTATCGCCCCACCGCTCCAAATAGATTGCCGGGCGGAGACAATCATTACCTTCGACAACTCTTACTCTCGATTGTTCTGACGTCCGGAGACAAATCGGACGCCAACGGCTGTTGCTGATCGCCATGCCACCATGCACTGACGGTGCAGGCATCCATCGTGCGAGAGCAAAAGAATGAATTCGTCCGGAAGCACCTGGGATGCGTCGGTCTTAATGCGCGCGCCGGTGCCGGAAATATTGACCGTCACGCATGATCCCAAGGCAGCACCGTCGGCACCAACAATTCTAGCGCCGTGGCGTATAAACCGACGAGTGCTCTTTCTGTGTTCTGGTCGCATCAGTCGTCTCGATCAAAAATAGGAGGACATAATACCCGTGTGCGAGGCAATACTCATCTGCCAGCTGAATTCCGCTAATTCGACCTCTGCATCGCGTGCGGCGGGGATGCAGCCGGAAGGAACTGGTGATGTGGCATCGTACACCTCCCTCTGCCGTAAGGCAGGAGCGCAGCGATCCGTCTCACCCGACGCCTGATTAGGCCGTCCCGATGACATATTCGAGCGCCATTTGCCAATCAATTGTCGATACTGTGAACACAAAATGAGTGGCCAACTTCCTCAAAAGTTTTTCGATATTTGGCCAGGAGCGAACTTCACGGGCACCGGACGACGATCCGACGCTGATCGATCCCGTATCACTGTACCTAGCGCGCGTACATGAATTGAGGGCGATGAGCTGCTCCTCGCGAACGGTCGCTATACCCCCGATACTGTTGCAAAAGTCGAAAGTTGCAGATCTGCGAATTTTTCGCGAAAACACGAAACGGGAAGCAATCGCCGATTCGTGTAACCTCAATCGCGTTACCGAAGTCGCCTGTGAGTTTAACGTGAGGCGATGGGGTCCCTCACATCTTTACACGAAAACCGCACCTATAGCCCGCAGAATTTTTGATCATTAGTGCAAAACGACTTTTGCAACACAATCCCTCCAACAACGACCAAACGGACCGCCTGCCGATACGGTCGCATCGTGCCACGATCGCCCGGGTTCGGCGTTGGCCACGCCGCTACTCCGCGGCGCGGCCAAGCGCGAGCTGACGGCCGACCAGTTCGGCGTAGAGGCCGCCACGCGCGATGAGCGCAGAATGTGTTCCGGATTCGACGAGGCGACCGGCGTCGAGCACGGCGATTAGATCGGCGTCGTGCACCGTCGACAGGCGGTGGGCGATCACGATGGTGGTGCGATCGCGCATCAGCTCAACTAGCGCGTGGCGCACCTGCGTCTCGCTGATGGCGTCAAGATGCGAGGTCGCCTCGTCGAGGATCAATACCGGCGCGTTCTTGAGAAAGGCACGCGCGATGGCGACGCGCTGCCGCTGGCCGCCGGATAGCTGCACCCCACGCTCGCCAACCCGCGTGTCGAGCCGGTCCGGCAGGGCAGCGACGAAACCGCCGAGCGCGGCGCGTTCAAGTGCCTGCCTGATTTCTATTTCGCTCGCGTCCGGCTTCGCCAGCGCCACGTTGGCGCGGAGCGTATCGTTGAACAAATAAGTGTCTTGCGCGACGAGCGCGATGCGGCTGCGCAGCGCGTCGAGCTGGTATTGGCGCAGATCGTAACCGTCGAGCGTGATGGTGCCCTCGGCCGGATCCCAGAACCGCAACAGCAGATTGGCGAGCGTTGTCTTGCCGGAGCCCGATGGACCGACAAGCGCAATGGTTCTGCCGGGGCGGATGTCGAGGTTGATGCCTCGCAGTACCGCCTGCAGCGTGCCTGGATAGCGAAATGCAACATTGGAGATAGCGATTGCGACGCCGTGGCGGCTCGGGAGCACCGGGGTTCCCGGTCCATCGATGACCAGAACCGGCTCGTCGTGCACCGCCCGCAATCGGTGAGCTGAGGCGAAAGTGTCGGCAAGCTGGCGGCTGACGTGCGCGATCTCCGACACCGGTAGAAAGGCCGAGGTCGCCAGCAAAGTGAGAAGCGGTAGCAAGACGCCGTCGAGACGGCCGCTCGCCGCCAGCAGTCCGCCGACAAGCGCAACGCTGAGCCCGCCGAGCCCAGTCGCCATTTCGAGCTGGACGTCCTGAACGGAAATGTCGCTCAACACATTGAGTCGCAGCGCCTGACAATGGCGCACGAGGTCGGCGAACTCGCTGCGCCGCCGGTCGATCGACTGAAGGACGACGAGTTCGGCAAGGCCTTGGATCGTATCAGCGACATGGGCATTGAGATGCCCCAATGCCGCCCGCGCGGCGGCGCCGAGGCGGTCAATCCGCTGCCGCAGCAACACCGGAGAGAGCACCGCGAACAGGAGGAAAGGCAACAGCACGAGCGCGGTCGCCCAGGCAAAGGCCGCGAGAGCAACGAGCACTGCCAGTGGCACAATGATGGCGACGATCGCCGGCCCGACAGTATGCGCGTAAAAAAACTCGATCGTCTCGACGTCCTGCGTCGCCAGCGCGACCAGATCGCCGGAGCGGCGGCGCAACAGATAACCGGGCGCTAGCGTGTCGAGCTTGCGGAACAGTGCGATGCGCATGTCGGCGAGCAGATAATAGGCCATTGTGTGCGCTTGCCACGATTCGAACCAGTGCAGAATGCCGGCAAGCGGCGCTACGAGGGCGAGGCCAATGAGCAGATCACGGGTGGGATGGCCGGTCTTCAGCCCCGCGACGATGAGTGCGCCGAAGACGGCGACACCGATATAGGCGGCAACACGGCTCGTTCCCGACACGGTGACGACGGCAAGCCGCCGCCACCACGGCGCAATGAAGCCAAGCAGCGCCTTGGCGGTGCGGCCCCAATCCATGTGTTCGACGCGAAGGACCGAATCCTCGGCGATGCCGCCTTGATCCTCGATTTGAATTTGGGCGCTTTCCAAAAACTCCGCGGTTGAGCGTGCTCGGAACATTAACTTGCTGCTGCCGCGTTCCTCGGCTTGCGTGCCCATCAATTGCCGATAGGCGCCATTAAGTTGCATCAGTTCGTCATGCGTGCCACTTTCGACGACGCGCCCACGATCGAGCACCAGGATGCGGTCAGCGTCGATAACGCTGGAAAGACGGTGCGCCAGAATGAGTGTGGTGCGCCCAGCCATGAGCCGATTGATTGCGCTCTGAATGACCGCTTCGTTCTCGGCATCGACCGAGGACAGCGCCTCGTCGAGAATGAGAATCGGAGCGTCGCGAAGGAGCGCCCGCGCGATCGCCAACCGCTGCCGTTGCCCACCCGAGAGCCGCAGCCCGCGCTCGCCGATCACCGTCGCATAGCCCTGCGGCAGCGCGACAATGAACTCGTGTGCGTTGGCTGCGCGCGCTGCGGCGATGAGCTCATCCGGAGTGGCGTCGGGCTTGCCAAGCCGCAGATTGTCCTCGACCGTGCCATAGAACAGATAAGTATCCTGCCGCACGACGGCGATTTCTCCGCGCGCCGCGTCTGGATCGAGCGACGCGAGATCAGCATCGCCAATGCGTACGGTGCCTGATTGTGGATCGTAGAGGCGCAAAAGCAGCGCGGCGATCGTCGACTTGCCGCTGCCGCTCGGGCCCACAACGCCGACACGCTCACCAACCTTGATCTCAAACGACAACCCATCGAGGGCTTTGCCGCGGACGCCCGGATACGAGAAATGCACATCGGCGAAGGCAATACTCGGGATGAGTGGCGCGGCCGGTCTCGCGCCGCCTTGCGGCAACGGCGCGGAGGATTGCAACAGGGCGTTAATGCCGATCGCTGCCGCCTGGCCGACCATGCCATCGTGCAACACGGTGCGGAAATCGCGCAGGGGGCGGAATATCTCTGTGCCCGACATCAGCACGACGAGCAGTGCTGGCAATGTCATCAGGCCGTGGGTCAGCCGGTACACACCGAGCGCAAGCGCTGCCGCCGCGCCGATCCCTATGCCGACATCAATAATGCCGCGCGCGATCAGATTCGTCGCCAGCATCTTCATGGTCGCGGCGGAGAGTTCGCGCGCCTTCTTAGCCAGCATGCGGCCATAGCTCGTGCTTTGGCCAAAGGCCTTGAGTGTCGCCAAACCCTGGATGGCGTCGAGAAACTCGGCACTGAAAGCTTTCAGGGAAGTGCGATGGGCGATGCTGACGCGCTGATTGAGCCGGTTGAACAGCGCGGGCAGGATGAGGCAAACGAGCGCGAAGCACAGCATCAAGACCGCCACCGGCACATCCCAGAAGGCGATGATGGCGAACATAGCGACTGGAGTAAGCGCGGCGATGGCGAGCTGCGGTACGTATTGGCCGAAGAAGGTCTGCAATTGCTCGACGCCGTCAACCAGCGACAGCATCACGCCGCCGGTGCGCTCGCCGGCGAACCAGGCGGGCCCGAGTTCGGTGACCTTATCGTAGAGCTTGAGCCGCAACACCTCCTGCACGCGCGCAGCCGTACGGTTCGCCAACATGGTACGCTCGTGCTCGAGAAAGCCGCGAACGAGCACGACCGAAGCGACTGCCGCCGCGGGCAGGAGCAGCTCCCAGGCCGGAGCGCCGCGGTAGACGAGCGCAAGCAGCAAACCCAAAAACACGAAACGACTGACGCCGACGATGGCGGCCAAAAGGCCCATCAGCACGGTGGCAACGATCCGCCAGCGCATCCCGCGCGTCAATCGCCAAAGGCGAATGTCGAAGTACATAGATAGTCCTCGGGCTCTAACCGATCACACTTAAGTTCGATTCGATACATCGCCGGTGGGTGTGCGCCCCTGACAATAATCAAGCGCTAACATCCAGTGGAGCCCCTTTCGCCGCTTCCAAAGCGATTAAAAGAGCAGCTATGCAAGCCTCAGCGGCCGAATGCGGCGAGCAGATGACCGACCGGCTTGCGCAAGTCGGCCCACGGGCGTGGCGGAAGTACATCCGAAAGCCGCCACGTCGGTCGTCCCCATCGCCGCTCGCAGCACGCGCGCAGTAGCCGGAGCGCTTAAAGCGTGGGGGAACATTTCGGCGCTTAGTCACATGACAAGCGGAGCCAATTCGCTTAGCCTACTTACGTGAACGCCGACGACTATCATCCATTTATTCCGCAGCCACCCGGCTCCAAGATCGCAGGTCCGACGCCGCGCGAGCATGCTCAGGCGCGGATGAAGAGCCCGCGTGCGCAGGGGCTGTTCGCCAACTGGGATCGGCTCTTCCATGAGCCGTTTCGTGGCATCACCACCTGCGGTCAGGTCATTCCTGATCTCTATACGATGCGGCCGGAGGGCGCGCCGACACTGGCCATGATCGAGGCCATCAACTCGCTGCTGGCACGCATGACGCCGGGACAGAAGAAGGCATCGCGCTTCCCTGTTGGCTCGCAGCAATGGCGGCATTGGCAAAACACCGAATTGTACGTCGAGGACTATGGACTGCGCCTGGACGAAGTCGGCGAGCCGCTGCGCGAAGCGGTAATGCGGGTACTACGAACGAGCATGAGCGCGCATGGCTACGAGCTGTCGCGCGACGTGATGAAGCTCAACCGCTTCCTTGGCGATATTGTCGGTGGGCCGGCGGTGCTGGGCGAATGGTGCTACATCTTCTGCCTGTTCGGCGTCCCGTCGGCGACCGAGCCATGGGGCTGGCAGTTCTTCGGCCATCATCTCGTGTTGAACTGCTTCGTGCTCGGTGCGCAAATGGTACTGACACCGGCATTCTGGGGCGCTGAGCCGAGCTATGCCGACCACGGCCCGTTCAAGGGCATACAACTGTTCCAGGACGAAGAGCGCGCGGGCCTAAAGCTGATGCGTTCGTTCTCGGCCGAACAGCAGAAGCGCGCCATCGTTGCGCATTCGATGATGGGCGGCGACCTACCGGAAGGACGTCGGCATTTTGCCGACAACTTGCATCTCGGCGGCGCATTCCAGGACAACCGCATCGTCCCCTACGAGGGGCTAAAGGCGGACGGCCTGTCAGCCTTGCAGCGGCGCGACCTGATGGATCTAGTCGAGAAATACCTCTGCGTACTGCCCGAAGGCCCGCTCCGTGCGCGTATCGCCGAGGTCGAGCGCCATCTGCCGGACACGCATTTCTGCTGGATCGGCGGATTTGCGGAGGACAGTCCATTCTATTATCGGGTGCAGAGCCCGGTGACTTTCATCGAGTTTGACCACCATGCCGGCGTGTTCCTGACCAATCTGGAGCCAGCCAAATTCCACGTCCACACCATCGTGCGGACACCGAATGGCAACGATTACGGCTTCGACCTGTTGCGCCAGCACTACAAGCATTCGCCGCATCACAATCAACAGCAAGCGCAGCAGCAACTGGCACAGCACCGCCATCATCACGGTGACGGCAACTACCATCACCATCATGGCGATGGTCCGTCGAAAGCTTAAAGGGCGGCCATACGGAAACGTATCGAGTGAACCTTTCGCAGCGCAGCAATTGGCGGTGCCGAAGTGTCGTGATGGGTCATCAACTGCCGCCACTGTAAAAGGCTGTCGCGGCCGGTCTTGCCCCAATAGCTGCCGCGCTGACACCTGACCGTAGTAGCCGTTTCGGGCCACAACCGGTCTCGTGCACCGCAGCAAAATCGGGAACATTCAACGACCCAATACTGCCATTGAGCGGCGGGACGCCAGCCTAGGGCAGGTACTGACGAATTTTTGCCAGCAGTTGGCGCGGGCTATATGGTTTTGGCACATATTCATCGCAGCCAGCCGCCCGCGCCTTCTGTTCCTCCCCACTCAGCGCATAGGAGGTGACCGCGATGATCGGGATCGAACGCAACGCTGGATCGGTCTTGATCCGGCGCGTCACCTCGTAGCCGTCAATGCCCGGCAGTTGGATATCCATCAGGATAAGATGGGGCCGCTTTATTGCCACGACTGCGAGCGCAGCCTCGCCGCTCTCAGCCTCTATGACTTCGTAGTCGGTGGCGGCGAGCATATCGCGAATGATTTGGCGATTATCCTCCTGGTCCTCCACCACCAGAATGCGCTTGCTCATGCCGTTGCTACCTGCTGTGCAACGCGAACTGGGACCGTGAAGGAAAACGTCGAGCCCTGCCCGACCTGTGACTCGACCCAGATTTTGCCCCCGTGCATTTCGACGATGCGCTTCGATATGGCGAGCCCCAAGCCGGTGCCGCCCTTCTTGCGCGTGATCGCATTGTCGGCCTGCTGAAACTCCTGGAACAACTTGGCTTGATCGGCAGCGGAGATACCGGGTCCGGTGTCCCGCACCGACAGATGGAATAACCCATCGGTCGCCGTAGCCTTGATGACCACTTCGCCAGCATCGGTGAACTTGATGGCGTTGCCGACGAGGTTGATCAGGACCTGCGTCAAGCGCCGACCGTCACCATGCCCTGCTGGCATTTTGGGGGCCACCTCGACCTTGAACGCGAGCTTCTTGTCGGCGGCCAGTGGCTCAAGCGTGCTGCGGACGGTCTGGGCAATATCCTCAAGGCTGTAATCGGTAAGTTCGAGTATCAATTGGCCAGCCTCGATCTTCGACAGATCAAGCACGTCATTGATCAAGCCGAGAAGGTGTCTGCCGTTACTCTCAAGCCTTTTGAGTACGCCCATCGTCTTTTCTGGCAGTTCGCCGTAGATGCCGTCCGCCATCAGTTCGGTGTAGCCGAGAATGGCGTTTAGTGGCGTCCGCAACTCGTGGCTCATATTGGCGAGGAACTGCGATTTGTGCTGGCTCGCGACTTCGAGTTGGCGGCTTTTGTCCTGGATTTCGTCGAACAATCGCACGTTCTCGATGGCGATCACGGCTTGGTCGGCGAAGGTCGTGACCAGCGCGATCTGATTGTCGGTGAACGGCTTTGGGTCCGAACGGGTTAATCCCAAAACGCCGATTGGGTGCCCCTCACGCATAAGCGGGACAGCGAGTACCGCCCTAAAGTGTCCAACTCTTTGCGATTCCCACCAAGTGTATTCTGAATCTTGTAAAACGTCTGGAATATGGACAACTTGGCCTTCGAGCGCAGCGCGGCCTGTTGCAGTGCCGCGCTCTGGCCTCAGTTGCCGGTCCTTCATGTATTCGAGATATTCGCTCGAAAAGCCGTAGCTGGCGGACCAGAAATAATTTCCGCTCTCATGTCGAAACAGGAATGAATTATCTGCCTCGCACAGACGGGCTGCCGACTCAACCAGTGTATCGAGCACGACCTGCAGATCGAAGGTCGAATGGCTGATGACCTTGAGCACATCGGAGGTGGCAGTCTGCTGCTGAAGTGATTCCGACAGTTCGTGCGTGCGCTGCTGCTCGGCTTCGAACAACCGCACGTTCTCGATGGCGATCACAGCCTGATCGGCGAAGGTCGTTACAAGCTCGATCTCTCTGTCGCTGAATGGCCGCACTTCCCTGCGCAACAGCCCAATGACCCCGATGGGCTTTCCCTCGCGAAGCAGGGGAACGGCGAGCACGCTCCGGTAACCGACTTTCTGCTGCGTTTCGATCAGCACGTACTCTGTGTCGGCCAAGACATCGGGGAGATGGACGGTCCTGCCTTCCGCTATCGACCGCCCGATCGCGCTGCCTCGGCCCGGCACCAACGGCACGCTTCTGACGTATTCATCGACTTCCTTCGGAAATCCATAGGTCGTGGCGTAGTAATAGGCGTCGCCCTGCTGGCGCGCGATGGTGGCCATCTCGGCCTCGCAAAGACGGGCCACCGATTCGGTCAGCGTTTCGAGCACGGATTGCAAATCGAAGGTCGAGCGGCTGATGACCTTGAGCACGTCGGCAGTGGCAGTCTGCTGCTGTAGGGATTCCCGCAATTCATTGAGCAGCCGCGTGTTCTCGATGGCGATAACGGCCTGGGCGGCGAAGTTCTGAACCAGAGAAATCTGCTTGTCGGTGAAGGGTCGAACCTCCTGGCGATAGATAGCAAAGGCACCGACTAACGCATCATCCTGCAGCATTGGCACCCAGATTGTAGATCGCGCGCCGCCGAGCCTCGCTGCCGGGGTCGGAACTGCCTCGGCGGTGTTGTCTTCAGTGTGGATCACCTGCTTTGTCCGCAGCATGCGATCCATCCCGCCACCCTCTATCGGCAAAAAGGGCCCACGCCGCTTTTGGAATTCGGCAAGTTCGAGCGGCGTATCAACTCTTGCAGCGAAGTGGAACGCGCTGCCATCGAAGCGAAATATGTCCCCGAAATTTGCGTCGCAAAGGCGAGTGGCGTTCCGCAGCAGGGCTTCGAACACCGGCTCCAACTCACCGGGTGAGCTTGAGATCACGCTCAAGACTTCAGAGGTTGCCGTCTGCTGCTCCAACGACTCGGAGAGATCGTTAGTGCGCTGGCGCAATTCATTGAGCAGCCGCGTGTTCTCTATCGCGATGACGGCCTGGGAGGCGAAGTTGGTCAGTAGAGCAACTTGCTTGTCGCTGAATGGCCGGACTTCCTGCCGAAAGATTGTGATAACGCCAATCAACACGTCGTCCTTGAGCATCGGCACGGCGATGATGGTACGAACGCCGACGGATTCAACGAGGACTACCGTCGAAGGAGTACGCTCGATATAGGCCTGATCCAATTTTAAATCAGGCACGTGCACGATAGCTTTGCTTTTGACTAAGCGAGCGAGTGGGATATTCGGAGTTTCGCTTAGCACCAGCAGCCTCCCAGGCGACCACCACTCCGGCTTTGCTGATGGCGGAAATCGGGTCGCGACCATGCGAAGGTTGTCTCCTTCGCGAAGGAGCAATTGGCCAAACGGCGCATCGCAGAGGCGCGTCGCATTCGCGAGCATAGTTTCAAAGACCGGTTGCAATTCGCCCGGCGAAGAACTGATGACGCTCAACACTTCGGACGTTGCCGTCTGCTGCTCTAGCGACTCGGTGAGATCGGTCGTGCGCTGGCGAAGTTCGTTGAGCAGCCGTGTATTCTCAATTGCGATGACCGCCTGGGCAGCGAAGTTCTGCACAAGCGCGATTTGTTTGTCGGTGAACGGCCTCACTTCCTGGCGGTAGATAGCGATTGCACCAACTAGCTCGCTCTCCTTGAGCATCGGCACCGCAACATAACTGCGCGCGCCACCGAGCTTGACCGCGTTGTTTAAAGGATATGACCCTTCCGCTGCAGCGTCCGTGAGATGGATCACCTGCTTCGTGCGGGTAAGATGTTCGAAGGTGCTTCCAGTATACGGCTGATATGATCCTCGCCGTTGAATGAAATCGGAGAATGCAATTGGGACGTTAAGTTGCGCCGCCGGATGAAAAGCGCCGTCTCGATAGTAGAACATTACGCCGAACTTGGCCTCGCAAATCTGCGTTGCATTCTCCAGCATGGACTGAAAGACGGGTTCCAATTCGCCAGGAGACGAACTGATGACACTCAGCACCTCCGATGTCGCCGTCTGCTGCTCCAACGCCTCGCTCAGGTCGTTAGTGCGCTGGCGCAATTCATTGAGCAGGCGCGTATTCTCGATGGCGATGACGGCCTGAGCCGCGAAGTTCTTCACCAGAGCGATCTGCTTATCGGTGAACGGAAGAACTTCTTGCCGGTAAATTGCTATTGCGCCAAGCAGGTCATTGTCCCTGAGCATCGGTACGGCAAGCAACGTCCGAGCGCCAGCAAGATCGGCGAGGCGTCCGCGCGCATGCTCAGGCTGCGCTGCAGCGTCGGAAACGTGGACGATCTGCTTCGTTTCGGAAATCCGGCTAAGGGGGTGTTCCGGGTGGAGACGAAAGAACGGATCGCGCGTTATCTGGTCGGCATAGGCGGGCGGTGCATTATTGAGCGAAACAATCCGACAACCGCCGTCCTCATAGAGGGCCATCGCCCCCAGCTTGGCCTCACAGATACGAGTCGCGCTCTCCAGTATGGTCTTGAATACTGGCTCAAGATCGCCCGGTGAGCTTGAAATGACGCCCAAGACTTCAGAGGTTGCTGTTTGCTGCTGCAGAGACTCGCGCAATTCGTTGAGCAGCCGCGTATTCTCGATGGCGATGACGGCCTGGGCGGCGAAGTTCTGCACCAGCGCGATCTGCTTGTCGGTGAACGGACGCACCTCTTGGCGGTAGATGCCAAACCCACCGATAACTTCGTTGTCCTTTAACATCGGCACGGTAAGCAGTGTGCGAGCGCCACCAAACTTGGCTGCCGTAGGAGCAGCCGCTTGGTCTGTTAACAAATCGGTGATGTGGACTACCTTTTTTGTCTGGACTAGGCGGATCAGGTGGTGTCCTGAGCTAAGTCGGATCATTGGCTGGCGCAGCCGCTCCTCACTGAATGCGGCTGACGCGCCGAGCAGAGCGACGAGACGGAATGCATCGCCCTCGCGTAGCGCAAGCGTGCCGCTCTCGGCCTCGCAGATGCGCGTCGCATTCTCCAGCATGGCCTGAAAGACCGGCTTCAACTCGCCCGGTGAACTGCTGATGACTTTGAGTACGTCGGCAGTGGCAGTCTGCTGCTGCAAAGATTCGCGCAATTCATTGAGCAGCCGCGTGTTCTCTATGGCAATGACGGCTTGCGCGGCGAAGGTCTTCAGGAGCGCGATCTCTTGGTCGGAGAACGAGCCAATCGTCTCCCGCCCGACGAAGATCGCACCGAGACCGCGCCCCTCGGAGAGCAGCGGCGCAATGACGAAGGCCCTGAAGCCCACGATTTTGGCGGCGCGCCGCCCGTATTGCGGCACGCTGGAGCCGCTGAGGGCGTCGGGGTACTGAATCGGGCGGCCCGCGCTGATAGCGGCTCCGGTAGCCGACCCTGGGACCGGGTGTGGGAAGTTCTCCCTTTCCAGCTTCTCTGCACCAGGAAATTTTCCGTACGCCCCCGCATGAACCAACCCATCAGGTCCGATCAGGTTAAGGCCGATCCGGCTCGTGGCGAATATCCGTTCGCAGCTTTCGACGATCTTCTCGAAGACCGGTCCGGCGTCTGATACCGAGTTGCTGATGACGCGCAGCACCTCTGCCGTGGCTTTCTGCTGCTCCAGCGCCTCATCCCGCTCCCGTTTTAGCAGCGCAATCGTCGTCTTGTCGTTGGTGCTGGAAGGCTTGCGACGCACCCTGACCTTTGGCGCACTGGTGCGCTTTGACTTTGTAGTCGTGCTTCGCCGGTTTTTCATGGCATCGCTGTGTGTGGCGCGCGTGCCGATAGCGGCCATGCTGCCGCCGCGACGCCGAGAATACCAGGAAATCCCAGCCGCCTCATGACCAGTCCAAGCTTAGAAGGTGCCATCGTATCGGCTCAGACCAATGCTCTGGAAGGGGCTCAGACTGGCTTTGTGGGACTGCTACAGCAGGAAATTTAAGCATTCCGCCCAAACCTCGTCGCGCGGTACGTCAAAGCGCTGCCGCGCGTCGTCGTCCCAATAGGCGGTGATGGCGGGTTTGAAGATTGGCCGCTGCCGCATGCGTGCATACCAGTCCGCCACGCGTGGCCGCCTGTTCTGCCATAGCCCGGCAAGACCGAGCATGTCGGCCCGATTGACATAAGGAATGGCAGCCGCATCGGCCAGCGTGAATGAACTGCCCACGAGATAATCGGATTGCGCCAGCGCGCTTTCCATGACGCCGACGAATGTGTCGAAGCGGCGCGCCGCATCCATCGCGTCAGGTGCCGCGAGCCCAATATCCATGATCTGCTGCAATCGCTCGCGCTTGACCGGGTCGAGCGTGCGGGCGACATAGGCGTCGCGACCGTCCGGGGACTGACGCATGAAATAGCGGCGGAACGCCACCGCAGTGGTGATCGTGCCGCAGTGAACGTGCAACTCGTCGACGCGCTTGAGCCACAGCCGCACCTGTGAGCGCGCGTAGGGATCGTTGGGCATCAAGGGAATTTCCGGGAAGGTCTCGTCGAGGTATTCCATGATCAGCGTCGACTCGATGATCACCTTGCCGTCATGCACCAGCGTCGGCACGACCGCGTTGGGATTGAGCTTGAGATATTCTGGCCGGTATTGATCGCCGCGTTGCAGCCACAGCACCTCTCCCTCCCATGGCAACGCCTTTTCTTCGAGCGTCAGCCGGACCTTGATGGCGCAGACGGATGTTGTGCCGTGGTAGAGGTAAAGCACGGGGGTACACTCCATCGACTTGGGACCCAATTGATCGGAAACCCACCGCTATCGCGGCTTGAGTTTATGGTAGAGGTGGATGTGTCTATCAAGGCAAGAATAGCCTTTCGCAGTGCGGTAATTCATGGTCGCGAAATGACGCTAAGGGTCAAAAGCAACCGATTTGCGATGGTCGCGCAATGTCCGCTATGCCCCCAATCGCGACTAGCGTGATGATGAGGCGGCTGGTTTCTTGATGAGTTATGGCGATATGTATGAGGATTAGAAAATAGCCGAAAGGTGGGAGGATCGCATGAATATAAGAGCATCATGGTTGTTGGCAGTCGTCTTGTTCTTCACGGCGGCCGTTTCGGCCGATCGGATCGCCGCACAGACGAGCGGGTCCACAGCTGCGGTCGAGACCGCGACAACGCTCATCACGCTCGGCACACGCGGCGGCCCGCTGCCGACCAAGGACCGTGCGCAGTCTTCAAATCTTCTGGTCGTCAACGGTACGCTTTATCTGATCGATGCCGGCGATGGCGTGACGCGCCGCATCGTGCAAGCGGGCTACGATTTTCGCAAAGTCGGAAAGATTTTCGTCACGCATCCGCACAGCGATCACACTGCGGGTCTCGCGACCCTATTAGTTTCGCAGTGGGAATATCAGCGCGCTGAGCCGACCGATATTTATGGTGGCGGAGTCGAGGCGCTGGTCAAAGGCGCGATCGACTATTTGACGCCGAACGCGGAAATCCGCTGGGCGGAAGGAAAGAAGCGGCCTATGGCCGACATTTTGCACGGCCACGACGTGGCGCCCGGTCTCGTCTACCAGGATGCCAATGTCAAAGTGACGGCGGTCGAAAATACGCATTTCCACTTCGAACCTGGCACGCCACCCTACGGCAAGTACAAATCCTACTCGTACCGTTTTGAAACTCCCGGCCGTGTGGTCTTCTTCACCGGCGACACCGGACCGTCCGACGCCGTCGTCGAATTAGCGAACGGTGCCGACCTCTACGTCACCGAAACGACCTCGCCAGACGATGTGGTAGCTCTGTTCAAGCGCTCTGGTGCCTGGGAGGCAAAGACCCCGTCGGAGCAGGAGGGCTTCCTTCGCCACATGCACGAGGAGCACGTAACCCCAGAAGACATCGGCAAAATGGCGGCCAAGGCCAACGTCAAAGCCGTCATCATGACCCATATCGGGCCATCGATCGATCCGAATGACGACTATCAGCGCTACGTGACAGAGGCGCAGAAATACTTCTCCGGGCCGATCACGCTCGCTAAAGATCTGATGCGGTTCTAACGGCGGCGCGTTTCGCAATGCGGTAACTGAAGGTCGCGAAGTGACGCTCAGGGTCAGGAACTGCCCCGCCAGCCATAGAGCCGCGCGGCAGCAACGCCTCCGATAACGGACATGAAGTCGGATGATCGGTGCGGCGGTTTAGGGCCAAACCGCGACCAAAGTACAGCGCAGTAAGCAGTAAAATGTAGGCTATTCGATCATGTCGGCGGCGGCGGGCCGTCGGAACTGGTCATCGGACTTCGCTGCTGATACGGTACTTTGGTGCGGCTTGGTAAGTATGTGGGGTGGCGTTATGTCAGTACTCGACGCCGTCGAGGCGTTCCGAAAAAGCGCTCTTTTTCGCAAGCAAGTATCGATCAGTCGCGACGGCGAGGATTTTGTCGTTGCATACCAACCTGACAACTTAATCGTTTTCCGGCACGCCGAGGCAAGCGCACTAAGAAGGATATGCCGCCAGCTGCGATGGGAGATCGTGAGCGACACCGTCCCCGAACCCGATGATGTCAGATCTTGGTAGGCGGGCTCACGGTCGCCAATAATCAACGCAAGTTCCAGGAGGGCCTTGCGGCTTCACGATCTGCCGTACCGCGTGAGATTCCGATGTCCTGCAAACACCTATCGTCTAGGCCTTCCAATTGCCGCCAGCCCGCGAGCTGCCGCTTGATATCGTTCCAGCACAGGCCGCTGTGGGTCTGAACTGTCAGGTTCCTTAGGTCCCAGTTGATCGTGTTCATAACACTCTCCATCCCGCACGCTATCCCCCGATAGCAACTGGATCGCCGCGCCGCACTAAGTGACACTTTGGGCCACTTGCTGACTCATGCACTGCAAAAAGCTTTTGCCAGATGCGGGCTTCATTCCTCGGCTAGCTCTCGATCCCGGTCGCCTGATCAGTGCAGTGTCGCGCGTACCAGAAGCGGACTATGCGCTGGGCGGTTGAGGCCGATAGACGTTCGAAATCGCGGCATGTGGTTTCGAGGCTGCGACTGGACATGCGGTGCCCGTCGGTCCGCACCACAATGATTGCCTGCGCCGTTGACCAAGCGAAACCAGCAGCCTTGCACACGATGATGATCGGCTCGACGCGCTCGCTCACCACGAGCCGATCTATGATTTCGATCGGGATTTTGCACAGCACAGACAGGCCAGCGACCGTTTCTTCGTATTGCTTCTCGCTGGCAAATGTAGCGAGCGCCGCCTCGTCGAGCGTACCTGCGCGCTGAATATTCAAGACCGTCCGCCGGGCGGCAGCATAGTCGCGTGGCGCAACGTTAGTCCCAGTAGAGATTTCGGCGAGCACGCGCTTGATCTCTGCCCGGGTTTCCGGCGTTGCCGTCACGAACAGCCGCCTCTGCACGACCTGCGTTGCCCGCACCAGCAGATCACGAAACAACGGCTGCGGAATGTCCGTGCGGTGACTGACTTTTTCGGTCAGAATGCCGTCTTTCTCGGCCTTTCGGACCAAGGTAGAAAAGCCGGTTTCCGACAAGCGCGCCCCCGGATTGCCAGCGACATTGCGCACGACCTCGCGATCGCCGCGCCGCACGACAACGTCGGTGACCGACTCGGCGATCTGGCTGCGATTGGCAATGGCGAGCAGATGCTCCTGGCTCTTACTCTTCGCCACATCGAGCAGATCGGCTTCTTCCAGTCGCCCGGAATGCTGGAGCACCGGACCGGCAACGCAAATGTTGTCGTCCTGCGCGAGGCGACGCACGATCCGCGGTGGCGCGTTGCCGACGGCAGCAAGCCGGATGGACAGCTCTACCCGAGCTTTTTCCTCAATTTTTGCAGCGAGCTGATTGAAGACCTCATCGAAAATCTGGACATGTTCCTCGGTGAATGCGTTCGCTCCATCGACAAGTGATTAGTGACGCGTTTGAGCATCTCGGCGCGCCGCCTTGGCGGGCCGTGCTCAACGACATCTTCAAGCAGGGAAAGGAGCGGGCCGTCAGCGAGCATGCGAACCTGCAGACACACAGTCATGGCGAAGGAAGTTCACCTAAAAGACCTCCCCGTGTTTCGAGGAGGCAAATTGCCTTTGTTTTCGTTGCCAGTTGATTATTTGAGAGCGCTCGAAACGGTCGAGAATGTGGTGTTCAACTGCGTGCCGAGACCCTGCACGACAGCGATGATGGCTACTGCGATGCCCGCCGCAATCAGTCCGTATTAAATCGCTGTGGCCGCTGATTGGTCATCCGTAAAACGCAAAACGAGAGCACGCATCGTGTCGCTCCTTCGCGAGATTTTCTCACCCGCTATGCGTATAACCACTGCAATTTCATTCGGCGTAAAGAAAGTCATTAAATCTTGCCTTATGGAACGACGCCGACGAGTTCCGACAAGCTGTTTTGTAGCCGGTCGCCAGGCGACCACATTGCTCTTCGCCCTCCGCAAAAATTAGTCTTAATGCTGCGTTGCACCGAAGTCTCGCAGCAAATGAACGCTTCGGGTCAATCGCGTCACTTGGATGTTGTCCGCGCGATGTCCGCTTCTCACCCAACAGCGACCAAATTGCTGCCTCGCACTAAGTGAAGCGATGGGCAACAAGAGCGGGCTTCAAAGCCCGACGAATTTCTCGCTTGTTCACTATGGGAAATCGCAAGTCAGCCGGGGTTTGTGTTTTGTTACTTAGTCATCCGCCAACCGAACAGCACCACAGCGGCGCCGACAGCCGCCGCAATGACCGACACTATCAACCCACCGCCAAGCGCGAGCAGCAGAGCGATGTGATATCCGACGAACGCGCCGGCAAGACCCACTAGCGCACTCGTGATGATGCCGCGGTTCGATCTGGAGAATTGGCGAGCGAACCAGGACGGCGCAGCCATCCGTTCGAAGAGAATGCCTACGGCGACGCCTATAACGATAACCAGAACAAACGTCACGAGCGGGTCAGTGGCGCGCATGGATCAGGCCCTCCGCATGGCGCAAACCGTCATAGTATTGTACGCTGACAACTTGGCCGCAAGACAAGTCCCCTAGACTCCGCCACTTAACTTCAGTCATGGGTAAATCGCGTCATTTTGGGCATGGCTTCAAACTTCCGAGCCTCGCCCAATTGGGAACATTTCGCTGCGTCGCGCAAGTAACGAAACGGGCCATGAGCTCGGCTCCAGATCGGTAGCATAGTCATCGCCTGTCCAGAGTGAGCAATTCTGCTCAGATTTGCCGAGTGAGCGCCTCTATCTTTTGCAAGCGGTGGAACCTTTACAGTGCGTCAGGCACGGAGTTCCCCCTAGTCGCCCACCGATGAAGTGATCGAATAGATGGTCTTGTAGTGCGACGTTCGCTAATTGGAGGCACAAGTGTTCAAGAATGATGTGATTAAGGTGGGTGCTACGAAATCCAAGATGTCAACGAGCAAAAAGAAAAGAACTGCGGGAAGAACGGCCAAGTTGAAATCAAGCAACTGGTATCAGGGCGCTGCCCGATCAATCGGGATCACCAAAGAGAGATCGCTCGGAAAGTTGTAATGACGTGATCGAAGAAGGGGTCGCGACTTCTAAAACGGGCCAGAACCGAAAATCGTGGTCCCTTTCAAGGGCACGGGAATTGGAATAGCTTTGGTGTTGCCACGGGAGGCACACCGTGAACCTTCCCCGCCGCAAATTCTTACATTTGGCCGCAGGCACTGCCACGCTGCCAGTCGTGTCGCGTATTGCATGGGCAGAGACCTATCCGGCGCGACCGGTACATCTGCTTGCTGGCTTTCCGCCCGGTGGCATCGTTGACATCATTGCACGGCTGATCGGCCAATGGCTGTCGGAGCGACTTGGTCAGCAATTCGTGATTGAGAACCGGCCTGGTGCAGGAAGCAATATCGCGACCGAATTGGTCGCGAGAGCGAGGCCCGACGGTTATACGCTGCTCTTAGTTAGCTCGGTTAACTCGTGGAACATGGCGATCTACGACAATCTTAAATTCAATTTCATGCGAGACATCGCGCCGATCGCAAGCATCATACGCACGCCAGCCGTAATGGAAGTCAACCCATCGGTTCCAGCCCAAACCGTCCCGGAATTCATCGCCTACGCCAAGGCCAATCCTGGCAAGATCGACATGGGGACGGGTGGCCCGGGCAGCGGGCAACACGTCTACGGCGAGCTGTTCAAAGTGATGGCGGGCGTTGACTTGATTACGGTGCACTATCGCGGTGCAGGGCCGGCGTTGCCCGATCTCATGAGCGGGCGGATTCAGGTCATGTTCGACCCTGTTGCGTCATCGATTGGTTACATCAGGGCTGGCAAGCTGCGGCCGCTAGGAGTAACGACCGCCGCACGTATCGACGTGTTGCCGGATGTGCCGCCGATTGGCGATTTTGTGCCGGGTTACGAAGCGAGCGGTTGGGATGGCATCGGTGCCCCCGCGAACACACCGCCGGAGATCATCTCAATCCTAAACAAGGAAGTTAATGCCGCCCTCGCTGATGCCACGTTCAAAGCGCGGCTGGCCGATTTGGGTGCGGACCCATTCGCAAACTCGCCTACCGGGTTTAGCCAGTTCATCGTCGAATATACCGAGAGGTGGGGCAAGGTGATCCGCGCGGCCGGTATCAAGGCGGAGTGAGCGTTTCGATCACCATTTTATTTGGAGGCTCCTCATGAATCTTCCCCGTCGAAAAGTTCTGCATCTGGCAGCGGGCGCCGCCGCGCTGCCGGTCGCATCGCGCATCGCATATGCGCTTGATTATCCGTCGGGGCCGGTGCGTCTGCTCGTCGGCTTCGCTCCCGGCGGCCCGCCCGACATTTTGGCGCGCCTTATGGGACAATGGCTGTCGGAGCGGCTCGGCCAGCCATTCGTCGTCGAGAATAAGCCGGGAGGCAGTGGTAGCATCGCCGCCGAGGCAGCCGTCAGAGCGCCCGCGGACGGCTATACGCTCCTGATGGTGGCGCTGCCGGATGCGGTCAACGCAACGCTCTACCAAAACCTGAATTACAATTTCATCCGCGACATCGCGCCGGTCGCTGGCATCAGCCGTGATCCCGACGTGATGGTTGTGAATCCCTCGTTTCCAGCCAAAACAGTTCCCGAGTTCATTAGTTTTGCCAAGGCGAACTCGGGGAAGATCAATATGGCGTCTCCCGGCGTCGGCTCATCTCCGCATATGGCCGGCGAACTGTTCAAATTCATGACCGGGATCGACATGACGCACGTCGCCTACCACAGTTCCGCGCCCGCACTGACAGACCTGCTCGGTGGTCAAGTACAGGTCTACTTCGCGCCTATTTCTGCATCGATCGCGTACATCAGGGCCGACAGGCTTCGGGCCCTGGCAGTGACCACAGCGGCGCGCGCGGACGCATTGCCGAATATCCCGCCCATCGGTGATTTCGTAGCAGGCTATGAGGTGACGGCGTGGTACGGCATCGGCGCGCCCAAGAACACGCCCATCGAGATCGTCGACAGACTCAACAAGGAGATCAATGCAGGCCTCGCCGATCCCAGCATGAAGGCGCGACTCGCCAATCTGGGTTCCTCGGCGTTTTCTATTTCGCCTTCCGATTTTGCCAAGTTCATCGCCGACGAAACCGAGAAGTGGGCCAAGGTGATCAAGTTCGCGGGCATCAAGCCGGATTGAGGCCGGTCGTTGTTCCATAGATTACCTTCCGCGAATTGAGCCTTTCGCAGTGCGGCAATCGGCGCTCGCAAAGTGTCGCTCCGGGTCACGAACGACCGATTTGGGGTGTTCGCGCCATGTCCGCTGTTCACCCGATAGCGACCGGATCAGTGCGCCGCACTAAATGGCGCAATGGGCCACCAGCGGGCTCATGCACCGGCGCTTGGCGTCGGCCGTCGCGCCACTACTCCATCAGCTTCAGATCGGCGTCGTGGATCACCTTGGCCCATTTGTCGGTTTCGGCAGCGAGGAATTTGCCGAATTCCAAAGGCGATCCGCCGAGCATCAGGCCGCCGAGATCGGCAAATTTCTTTTTCATCTCGGGATCGGCGAGCGCGTCGTTGACCGCCTTGTTCAGCATGCCGATGACTTCCGGCGGCGTGCCTTTCGGCGCGTTGAGCCCATAAAAGGCGCTGACCTCGTAGCCGGGCAGGAAATCGGCAATGCGCGGCGCGTCGGGCAGCGCGTCCGAGCGCACGGTGGTGGTGACGCCGAGCGCACGGAATTGCCCATTGCGGATAAAACCGATTGCGCCCGGCAGGTTGTCGAAGGCCGCCTGCACACGGCCGCTCAAGAGATCGGCATAGGCGCCACCGTTCATGCCGCGATAGGTAATATTGTTCAGCTGGATGTGGGCCATCAGCTTGAACATTTCCATCGACATGTGTGGCGAGGTGCCGTTACCCGGCGAGGCGTAATAGAGCTTCCCGGCATTGGCTTTGGCGTAGGCGATGAATTCGGGAATACTGTGCACCGGAACGGCTGCGCCTACCACAAGGACATTGGGCACGCGCATGATGCCCGCGACCGGATCGCTGTCCCCCAGGAAATTGTAGTTGAGGTGCGCGTAATAGGTCGCGTTGATGACGTTGGTCGGATTGGTAAGGAGGAGTGTATAGCCGTCGGCCGGCGACCGGATCATGTCTTCGGTGCCGATATTGTTGGCGGCGCCAGGCTTGTTTTCGACCACGAATTGGCCGTTAAGGCGGCGCGACAGCCAATCGGCGATCAACCGCGCCACAACGTCGACCGCGCCGCCGGCGGGAAAGCCGGCAATGATCTTGACCGGCCGGGTCGGATAGTCGGCCGCGAAGGCGCCGCGCGAAACGGCCGGCAACGCGGCGGAGACGGCTGCCAGTTGCAGGAACTTGCGGCGCGGAAGTGTCATGGCATTACCCCAAGGTTTTCGAACGTCGCGCTGGATGGTGGTCCGCGAATTCCAGCTTCCTTTATTTTTGACTTTCAATTGTGGCTCTGCGCCAAAGTCTATACAGATGGCCCGCCCGTCTCCAGAGACGGAAAGACGCGGGGTTCATCTTGTCAGGCTCCGCTCGCCGATAGGGCGATCGAACAAAGCTTTCGCAATGCGGCAATTGACGGTGGCAAACTGACGCTCCGGGTCATTCACGTCGTTTTGGCCGCGCTGGCCCGATGTCGGCTATGGCCCCGATAACGACCGTAGCGACTACCTGTCGTCACCGTCGAAAAGGGCCAGGCGCCGAGACTATAAGGGTACGCCGCACGGCTTGTTCGGCAGCTGCTGCCACAATAGGATTGGCAATAATTACAAAGGCAAAAGTCCGCCAAGAGTCGAAGTGGGAGTCGGAGAGCTTTATGCAAATCGCCCTTTACTACGCGCCCATCACCTGTGCGCTCGCGCCCTACATTACGCTCACGGAAGCCGGTGCGAAGTTTGAGGTACGCCCGCTCAATTTCAGGAAGGGCCAGCACACCTCGCCCGAGTACCTGAAGATCAATCCCAAGCACAAGGTGCCGCTACTGATCGTCGAAGGGAAAGTCCTGAGCGAAAGCGTAGCGATCCAAACCTGGATTGCGCGCACCTTCCCGCAGGCCAAGTTGCTGCCCGCTGACCCGTGGCAAGAGTTGCAGGCGATGTCATTGATGTCATGGTGCTCAGGCGGCATCCATCCGTTCCTGGCGCGGATCAACTCGCCGTCAAAAGTCTGCGACGTTCCGGGGACGGAAGAGAGCGTGAAGAAACTCGCAGCGGCAAATCTGATAGAGTTGTTCAAGATCGCCGATGATCTTCTGGCCGGCCGCGATTTTTTCTTCGATCACTTTACAGCGCCGGATGCGCATTTTTACTGGTGTCAGCGGCGAGCGCGACAATTTGAGATCGATCTATCGAGGTTCAAGAATTGCGTCGCACATTTCGAACGCATGCAAAAGCGGTCGAGCGTTCAAAAGCTGCTGGCGTTCGAGAAATCGGTACAGGACGACTTCGCCAAAGCTGCCTGATCGCACCGGCCGCGCAGCATCGGCTGCCAGCGATCTACGAATAGCGCGAATTCGCCCTTAAAGGCGGCCTGATGGGTTATGTGACCGTACGGGGTGACGCCTATCGACAAATCGGCATCTATCCGCATCCTCAAGGGCGAGAAGCCGGCCGACCTGCCGGTGCTGCAACCGACGAAGTTTGAACTGGTCATCAACCTCAAGACCACCAAGGCGCTCGGCCTCGTCATTCCACAGACCGTGCGCGCACGCGCCAATGACGTGATCGAATAACCCTTTCCGCAATGCGGCAATTTATGGTGGCGAAGTGACGTGATGGGTCAACAACCGCCGCGCCGGTCACTGACTGGCGCGGCAGGTAGACCTTCAGCAACGGACACGGAGGCGGACGATTGGCGCGGCGGTTCCGGGCCAATAGGCGACCTTCCCCGGGCCTTTGGAGCAACATGATGTAGATCAAAAACCCCCAGCTTAAGGCGCTATATTCTTTTAAAAAGGGCGTGATCCCATTGACGAGGGGTCAAATGATCGAGCCCCGAAGCCGGAGGCACGGCATGAAGTATGAAGACCCTGCTTGCGCATATTGCCCGGACAATGTGCGTGCGTGTCGCGTCGGTGAATCGGCTGAACGTGGTCCCGGGTATTGCCCCACAAAGGTAGATCCCGACGGTATCAACCAGGCGGCTGGCAAATACGACGATGTAGAGATTCGCCGCATCTCCCAGGTCTCTGCCGTGGTCGAGGCAGCGGGCTACTGCAAGTGGACGCGTGTCCAGGAGATTTGCGAGTTCGCCAAGCGGATGGGCTTCAAAAGAATAGGCATCGCCACCTGCATCAGCTTTGTCGATCACGCCAAGGTGCTAAGTGGCATCCTCGAGAGTCATGGGTTCGGAGTGGCCTCCGTCGCCTGCAAGCACGGCGGCATCCCCAAAGAGGAACTTGGCATCAAGGACGAGGAGAAGATTCGCCCTGGCAACTATGAGCCGATCTGCAACCCGGTGGGGCAGGCCGAGCTGCTCAAGCGTGCCGGTTGCGAGTTTAACGTCGTGCTCGGCCTCTGCGTCGGCCATGACAGTCTGTTTTTCAAACATGCCCAGGGTCTAACCACAGTGCTGGTGGCCAAAGATCGGGTGCTGGCGCACAACCCGATTGGCGCCCTCAACTTGGCCGACACCTATTACAGTCAGCTTTGGGGACCTGATAGGCCGGCGAAGTTGCCGAAGATTCCCGTCGAAGGCCGTCGCAAGAACAAGGAGACGTGACCCCGAAGTCGCAGGCTTTTCAGCGGTAATTTGCAATCGCCGTCGAGTCTAACGACCGCCGAGGCGTTTGCGCCAAATGAATAGGTTGGCCGATGAACAAGATGCAGCGAATAACGCCTATCGGTTTGAAACAAAAATTCGAACCATCGGCCCGGGCGCGAAAAAGGCCGATCCAGGACCTGCGCGAATGGCTGTCGCGTGTCGAGCGGATCGGCGAACTTGTGTGCATCGCCAAACCGGTCGACCGCGACGAAGAGATGAGTGCGATCTCCTATCTGGTAGCCAAGCAGAATCGCTCTCCCGCGGTCCTGTTCGAATGTGCGAAGGGGTTCGAAAAAAGTCCGATCGGCGCCCGGCATCTGTGGAACATCCTGGGCCCGAGCCTAAGGCGCATCGCGCTCACGCTCGAGGAGCCGGCCGAAACGCCGACTGTCGAGTTGATCAGGCGGACCAAGGACAAGCTAAGGCGGCGCATTCCGCCACGCGAGGTGGCGCGGAGCGATGCCCCGGTCTACGAAAATTCCATCATCGGAAAAAAGATTGATCTCAATCAGCTTCCGATCCCGCGGCACTGGCCCTTGGATGGAGGCCGTTACGCGGGCACGGGCGACGCGGTCATCACGCGCGATCCCGATACGGGTTACTTGAATATCGGCACCTACCGGATGATGCAGCAGGGTAAGGCGGAGGTCGGTCTCTATCTTTCCCCTGGCAAGGATGCTCGCCTTCACATCACGCGCGCCTGGCAGCGCGGCAAACCGATTGAAGTCGCCGCCGCGTGGGGTATTGATCCATTATTCATGCTGGTCGGCTCGCAGACGTTTCCCAAGAACGTGTCCGAATACGAGTTCGCCGGCGGTATCAAAGGGCAGCCGATACCGGTAGTCCGCGGCACGACCACGGACCTGCTGCTCCCGGCCAACGCCGAGCTTGTGATTGAGGGGATCATTCGTCCGGATTCCGTAAAGGCGGAAGGTCCCTTTGGTGAGTTCCCCGGTTATTACGGCAGGCCCGAGGCCGGCTGTCCGCTTGTCGAAGTCACCGCCGTGCACCACCGCACCAATCCGATACTCACGAACGCCCTGATGGCGGATTATCCGTCGTGCGAGCAGAGCGGGTTTTTCGCGGTGATCCGCTCCGCCAAGATCTGGGACGATCTCGACAAGCTGGGCATCCCCGGAATCAAAGGCGTCTATTCTCATCCGGCCGCCGCAGGCGGTTTTGGCATGACGGTAATCAGCATCGAGCAGCGCCACGCCGGTCATGCCGCGCAGGTGCTGGCGCTAGCGGCCCAAGTCCCAGGCGGCGCCTACTACACCAAGTGGATCATCGCGGTCGATGACGACATCGATCCCACCGATATGGACCAGGTCATCTGGGCGATGGCGAGCCGGTGCAATCCGATTGAAGACATCGATATCCTGCGCAACACTTGGAGCACTTGGCTCGACCCGACGCAGAATCCGCCGGAAAAGCGCCCATACGGCTCGAAGGCGCTAATCAATGCCTGCAAGGAACATCGTCATCTGCCGGTGTTCTCCAAGCGAACGGCGCTACGCAAGAAAGTCTACGATGACATTGCCGGGCGCTGGAGCACGCTCGGATTGCCGGGACGCATACCTGCGGTCAGAGCGTTCGAAAGTGATGCCAAGGTCACCTATCACGAGATCGGATCCTTCGAGCCCGGCCATCAGTCAGGGAGACAGGAAACGACTGACAGGAGACTAAAACGGAGCCGCAAAGAGCGCTCCGGCCTCTGAGTTCATCTGATCAATTGCAGCTATCCTTCGGTAGGTGCCCGAAGAGAATTGATCGGATCGCAGCATTGGTCGGATGCGGTGATGTGTCTGGCCTGTTGATGCGGCGCCTCGCCCTCCGCAAAAATCAGTTTTATCGAAAATGCTGCATTGCACCGAGGTCTCGCAGCAAATGATCGCTCTGGGTCATGAACAACCGATTCGCGGTGTTCCCGCGATGTCCGCTTCGCACCCGAAAGCGACCGTAACGATTACCTGCCGGAACGGGTCGCTAAGCGCCTAAGCCCGAGGCGTTCGCTTTGCTAGCGCGCGACGGCCATTTTGCGGCGGATGTGGGTTAGCCGGGCCACGGCCGAGATTGCCGGTGGCTGACCGCACGATTGCCTCTTCCAGCATGTCGAGGCGGTCCTGACCCCAGAAAAGCTCGCCCGCGAAAACGTAGAACGGTGACCCGAATACTCCTGCGGCGAGAGCGCGAGCGGTGTTGCCCCGGTACTCGCTGCGCACCGCCTCGGTGTTGGCCGCATCGAGTAGCTTCCGGCCCTCAAGGCCGCAACGGTCGGCAACGGCGATGAGGACGCCGGGGTCCGCCACGTTCTGGTCCTCGGCCCAGATCGCCCGCATCAGCGCGTTGACGAAATCGGTGATCGTCAGGTGCCGCCGCTGGCCAGCGATCACTATGCAGGAGGCTAAATCCACGTCGCACGGGAAGAACTTGGGTTCGATGTTTACGGGTATGCCGAGCCGGGAGCGCCATCGCTTCAATTCTGCGATGCGGTACGCCTGACGCTGCCACGAGCGATTTGCAAGCAGGATACCCCCGCTGCCCGCGTACACGTCTTGCATCCGCATCGGGATGTGATCGATTTTGAGCCCGAATCGCGCGGCCAGCTGCACGAAGCGAACGCCTCCCAGATAGGCCCAGTCCGACGACAGCCACACGTAATAGTCGATAGTCGGCGTTTGCTGTTCCATTATCGCCTTGCCTTTCTACTGATACTTCGAGGCCTTTCTCCGGTTGATGCGCTATTGTAATAGCCATAAGTAACGAGCGCCCACGGAAGGCGCATTGAAGGAAGTCCTTGTGGAGTGGAGTTATGATTGAGCTGTATCACTTTTGGAGTTCTGTCTGTTCGGTCCGCTGTCGAATGGCGCTTGAGGAAAAAGGCGTCGCATGGACCAGCCGCTATATTGACCTTTTCAAATTCGACCAGCTTCGGCCGGAATATCTAGCGATCAATCCCGATGGCATCGTCCCCACATTGGTTCACGACGGAGTGTCGATCCATGAGTCCACCATCATCAACGAGTACATCGATGCCGCCTTCCAGGGTCCGAAATTGGTCCCTTCGGAGCCCATTCTGCAGGCACGCATGCGCGAGTTCGTCCGCAAATGCGAAGATGACTTTGATGCCATCGTCAAGCTTACCATGGTCAAATACATCTTCCCGAAACTGAAGAACCGCTGGGGCATCGAAGAGCTAACGAAACAGGCGGCGCGCCGGCCAAAAAAATACTATCGGGACATCCACTCCCGCGCCGTGCGAGGCGAGATCACGGAGCAGGAGCTGGCGGAATCGCGGACCACCATCGAGGGGCTTCTTGATAACCTTGAGCAGACCCTTGATCCAGGCCCATGGATCGTCCGCCAGCAGTTTACGCTCGCCGACATTGCTATCGCTCCTTACATGTTTCGCCTCTCAGCATTAGGAGCAGACCAGTTCTGGTCACACAATCGACGTCCACGTGTCAACGAATGGTATTCGAGGCTTTCCGTTCGCACGGCATTTCGAACCGCAGTAACGTGGCCGGACGAAAGCGGTGGCGGATATGAGGAAGTTGGACTAAAGCCTGCTTTGCCGATTCAGATAGGGGTCGCCGCTGAGTCAGGCGCAAGGCCGAGATAATCCGGCGACCAACACCGCTTGCTGCCGGAGCACCGCCAACGGCGAGCCAGCGGCAATTCCGCCGAGAGCAGGATTAAGCACCGTCGCCGCATGGACTACCCTTAACGGGAATCCTGGCAACGCTTCTGTCTTCCGTGCGCGAATAGAGGTGCTGGGAAAGCGCGAGGCCCGGCTTCATCAACACAGAAAAAAGCTCGGCAAGCGTTTACTCGCCGAGCCAAGTTGGAGGATGCCCCCCGGAGCGGTGGGGCAATCCATTAGTCGCACGACTGCGCTGATGATGCTGATGATGATGTGACGTAACGCACAGCAAGCGAACAGCCGCCTAGCGGCGAAAATCGAAAAGCTACGGGTTCGGCTACGCATGCCGGACAACAGGATTAGGGGCAACCACCACCGGGCGCGAGGATTGACACACTTGCTGTCATTTGGAACGGTTCGAAACCGATAGATTGATCTTGACGTGTCTTCCGGGGTAATCGGCAGATGCAGTACGAACTCGAAATCGACACGTTAATCAACGGCAAGCAACTGCGCCGACTGATCAATCCCCGCCAACATCTGGCTGATTTCCTCCGCGAGGAGCTTGAACTCACAGGGACTCATCTTGGATGCGAGCATGGCATTTGCGGCGCATGTTCGCGCGCGAAGTCTACCCTTGTCTTAAGGAGATCTACCCCGACACTATGGGTTCGGGGACGGTGGAAAAATTGAATGCGGCTGCGCACTAAGGGGGCAAATCTGGGAGTCGGCGCGCAGCAGCCGATTGGGTTGCTCCGGTATACGTTGCTTGCTGTGGCCGTCGTCGCCGTCTGCGGCGCGCCAACGCCGGCGCCCGCCGACTCGGTTTCCGACTTTTATCGCGGCAAGACGATCTCGGTGCTTATCGGCGTCGGTGCCGGCGGCGAATACGATACGATTGCGCGGCTCGTGGCCAGATATATCGGCCGCTACATTCCCGGCCATCCGTCGCTGGTGCCGCAGAACATGACCGGCGCTAGCGGCCTGAAATCGATGAACTATTTGGCGACACTGGCGCCTCACGACGGCACCTATGTCGGCATGATTTCGGAAGGGCTGCCGTCGCTGCAAGCGGTCGGCATGGCCGGCGTGCAATTCGACGCCGCCAAATTTAACTGGCTTGGCGCCATTGCGCCGACCGACGAGACCGTCGCGGTCTGGCATACGGCCGGCATCACCACGTTCGACGGCGCGCGCCACAAAGACGTTGTCACCGGCGCCACCGCGCGAGGCTCGATCACCTACACGTTTCCGGCGCTGTTGAACGAGCTGTTCGGCAGCCGCTTCAAGCTGGTGACCGGTTACAACGGCGGCACCGAGATCAACTTGGCCATGGAACGCGGCGAGGTCGAGGCGCGCAACAACACTTGGTCGAGCTGGAAAGCGACCAAGCCGGCGTGGCTCAAAGAGCACAAGATTTCAATCATCCTGCAATCGGGTCCGCGCCCGGCCGACCTAGACGCGCCTGTGGCCGCCGACCTCGCCAACAATCCCGACGACCGCCGCCTGATCGAACTGGTGTTGTCCGGCGGCGCGCTTGGCCGGCCGCTCGCGACGACGCCCGACGTTCCACCGGAGCGGGTCGCGGCATTACGCAGCGCGTTCGATGAAACCATGAAGGACCCCGAATTTCTTGCCGAGGCCAAAACTCTGAATTTCGACGTCGACCCGATCCACGGCGTCGACATGCAGACAACGGTCGAGCGCATTCTCGCCGCGCCGCCTGACGTGACGCGCCGCGCCAAGCATCTCCTGGAATAATCTATTCGGCGTTAGCGCCACGCGTCGATGGAAACGGTCTTGCGATATTTGGCGCCCATGATGCGCCAATAGCCGTTGGCTTCGCCGCCGACGACGACCACGTTGATCTCGTTTTCCGGGAATATGCGGATCGGCTCGTCGGGGCCGGCTTTGAGCCACGTCGCCATCGGTTCCTGGCCGAACGTCGCCCACGGATAGACGTAATTCTGCACCAGTTGAAGATCCCAATAACGCCCGGCCGGCATTTCTCCGGTCTCGTGGATGAAGCGGATGAGTTTCTGCTTGGTGTCGAAGCCGCCGCGGTCGATGAATTGACGCGCCGTTATCGGATCGAGCAAGAGGCAAGGCATCGATTGCCCGTCGATGCCCGCCAGCATGTCGCGAACGTGCTCGCGCCAATATTTTTCGCGCAAGCCCAAGCAAAATGTCGTCGAGCGGCAGCCGAAGAAAATGCTCACGGTGGAGTCAGTCGGCTGGAATCCCTTTTGCACGTGCAGTGGCTCCCAGGGACTTTTCTCCTCGTTCTCCGCAAAGGTGATGTTGTTGTAGCCATAGCTGTTGCCCTGCGAGCCCATATAGGTCTCGCCCGGCACCGAGCCGCCCTGGAGATTCTGCGACAACAGGCCATAGGCGCGGCCGATCGTTGCATTGGCGTGATTGTACGGACCCATGGCGCCGACGCCGCAATTCATGTTGATCTCATGGCGGACCGGGCCGTTGACGACAACCATCATCGCCGAGGAGCTCGAGCTCGACGAGCGCGCCGAGAGCTCGGAGGCGGCGAGCGCGAGGATCACCGGAAAGTATTCCGGCCGCGCTCCGGCCATCACGGCGTTCACGGCGACCTGCTCGACGGTATATTCCCAGGCGGCGCGGAATTCGACCGGCTGCAGGTGGCCGACGATTTCGTCCGGCGGGTGGCTCGTCGCCTTAAGCATGGCGTCGACGCGCTCGCGCGTCGGCAACACGATCGGTAGTTTGTCGGTCCAGTTGTTGTCGAGGAACAGCTGTTGCAGGTTGTCCTCGGTATCCGGGCCGATCAGCCCCGCAACCGGGACCTCAATGCCTGGCATGAACGCCGTCCAGTGCCGCGGTCAGCGCCTGGACTACCTCCTGCATCACCGGCCGGCCGGTGATCGGGTCGTTGCCGCTGACGTAAGCGGCGAGCTCCGCCGCCGTCTTGCCCATGACCGGCTGCGGCACGAACGAACGCGGTGCCTCGGGCAGCCCCGCCATCTTGGCGACCGACGCCACCACCTTGTCGAACTTGTCAGTATGCAAGGCGACTGTCGGCACGCCGTATTTGGTCTCGAGCGTGATCGCATGCGTGGTGACAGCGGGCGCGCAATTGCTGCAATGGCCGACGCCGATGATCGCGGCATCGCCGTTGGCCTTGATCTCGTTCCAGGTTTTTGGATCGTCCTTCTGATAGGTCGCCGACAAAGACACGATCCGCGTCTTGACGTTCGGCATATGGGCGGCGAACCACTCAGCGACTTGCTTGAGCAGCTCGATCGAATCGTCGAATCGGCAATCGACTAGGTAGATCGTCTTGCCGTCGAGGCTTTCGAGACGCGGTGCGGCTGTCTTCTTCGTGATCTTCGGCGGGGTGCCGATCGGACTTAACACCGTGAAAGTCTTGGCGGCGGGGGCGAGCACCTCAATCGGTTGGGCTTCGGTGGGGGTGACGATCCTGTTCATTGTCGATGCTCCTGCGGCCTTCGCGATGGCACTTTGCAGCAAGTATAAGGTCAAGCGCGATAGCGGCCAAGCCGCCATGCGCCGCTCGGACACCAGCCTCGATCTTGAACGGCGACGGGGCCTGATCTAGGGTCACTAGCTCTCTCCGATTGTCGCCGAGCAACAAGATGAGGAACGCATGGCCGAACTCTTGAGCGTTCACGATCCGCGTGGCTATCCGCCGAAAGTCACCGGCAAGCGTCTTGCGCCGCGCCTTGCCGGCCTCGACGGCAAGATCGTCTACCTGGTCGATTGCCTGTTCGACAATTCCGCGGTTTTCATGGAGCAGCTGCGGCAGTGGTTCGCCAAGCATCTGCCGGCCGTCAACACCCAAATCATCACGCCGCGCGAGAGCTGGGTCGATGATCTGGATATGCGCAAGAAGATCGCGGCCGACGGCAATGCCGCCATTCTCGGTGTCGGGCTTTGAAGCTCCTGTAGCCCGACGGTCGTCGGGTTGACATCGCTGTTGGAAGGCGACGGAGTGCCGAGCGTCGCGGTCCACACCCATGTGTTCGCCCGCGTCGCCAAGTCGACCGCGCGGCTGCGCGGCATTCCGACCTTGCGGCAGGCTTTTGTGCCGCAGCCGGTCGTCGGCCGCACCCCGCCGGAACTGCGCGGCTATATCGAAGGCAGCGACCAGGTTTCCGGCCGACCCTTCATGCAGGAAGTGATCGACGGGTTGACCCGCCCGCTCGATGACGCCGATCTCACCGGCGCGACGTTCGAGCGCACGACGCCGCGGCTCGTTGCGCCCGATACCGACGAGAATCTCCGCAAGCTGTTCCTCGACAATCGCTGGACCGATTTTCTGCCCATCGTGCTGCCGACCGAGGAGCGCGTCGCGGAAATGCTCAAGGCGACGAGCCAGCCGCCGGACAAGGTGGTCGGCCGCATGCGCGCCGGCAATTTTCGCGAGACGTGGGAGTACACGGTCGAAAAAGTCGCGGTCAATGCGGTGATGGCAGGCGCGCGGCCAGAATATTTCCCCGTCATCCTCGCGCTCGCCGCTTCGAACACCACGTCGCGACAAGGCAGCACCACTTCGATGACTTGTCTCGGCGTGGTCAACGGCCCCGTGCGCCACGAGATCGGCATGAATTGCGGCATCGGCGCGCTCGGTCCTTATAGCCACGCCAATGCGACGATCGGCCGGGCTTACAGCCTGTTGTCGCAGAACGGTCAGGGCGGATCGGTCCCCGGCGAAACCTATATGGGCGCGCTCGGCAATCCGCTCGCCTATAGCCTCGCCTTTGCCGAGAACGAGGAGCGCAGCCCGTGGCAGCCGCTCCATGTGCAAAAGGGTTTCAAGCCGACTGACAGCACGGTGAGCGTGTTCGTCGGCCTGCGCTATATCCAGGAAGGATTTGGCCCGCGCGACACCTGGGAGGCAAAGTTCCGGCGCTGCCTCTCCGCGACAGCCTATCTGCCGCCGCTCGTGGTGCTCGATCCGATCGTGGCGCGGCTCTTCCAATCCCGCGGCATAAATTCGAAGCAGGATCTGATCGATTGGTGCGCCGACAATGCCCGCCTGCCGGCACGCGACTACTGGGACGATCAGTGGATGCAGACGCTGGTGCGGCCGCGGGCCGCTGCGGGCGTGGAGCCTTATGCCGCCAAGCTCAAGGCCGCGCCCGACGAGATCGTGCAAATGTATGAGCCGAGCGACATCAACGTCGTCGTGGTCGGCGGCGAGACCCAGGGCGCATGGAAAATCTTCGGTGCCAACTACGTCACAACCGTCTCGGTCGATGCCTGGCGCTGAGCGGATTCGGGACATCGTGGTATTGTCGCGCGCGCCTGTGCGCCACTGACGGCGCCGATTCGGAGTAAGGACGTTGGCAACGGAATTCGACGTGGTGATAGCGGGAGGCGGCATCGCCGGCCTGACCGCCGCAGTGACCGCGGCACGCCTCGGCAGAAAGACGCTGGTTGTGACCGGCGACGTGCCCGGTGGCCAGCTGATGAGCATCGAAAAGATCGACGGCTATCCGGGTTTTCCCGAAGGCGTTCCAGGTTACGACCTGTGTCCAATGCTGCAGGACCAGGCTGCCGCAGCCGGCGCCGAGTTCATGATGAATGGTCTTGAGCGCCTCGATCCGCAAGACGGCAAGTGGCGTGTCACGACGGGGGAGGGCGATATTTTGGCGCGCGCCGTCATTGTCGCAACGGGAACGTCGCTGAAAAAGCTCGATGTCCCGGGGGAGCAGCGTTTGACCGGCAATGGCGTGAGCCAATGCGCAAGCTGCGACGCGCCGCTCTGTCGCGACCGGATTGTCGCCGTGGTCGGCGG
>Ga0316363_10000581_pt1 | contig 45207 bp, 32 predicted proteins | sample Sb_taG_3_FD_200459 | JGI IMG/M metagenome (GOLD analysis project Ga0316363, IMG submission 200459) | Peat soil microbial communities from Weissenstadt, Germany - Sb_50d_a_PC metaG (v2) (version 2) | ecosystem: Environmental > Terrestrial > Soil > Wetlands > Peat | place: Germany: Weissenstadt...
CCGCTCAAACCGGAGATGGAACAGAACGAGGGTGTCGTATTCTTACGTGAACGAAAGCAGGGGGCAGGTCAGCTCCAGAGGTCTTTTGACGAGCGTCGCGGCGCAAGCGAATGGGACAACGACTCTCTATCGTGCGTACACCTACTACGACGCAGGTAATCTGGAGACCTCCACGGATGTCAGCACGTCCAGCACGACAAACGGAGCGCAGACCACATACAACTATTCGCCCACGGCGTCCTGCGGCAATTCTTTTGTCACCTCCATCACTGAGCCGTTGAGCTTATCCCGCTCGATGACCTGGAACTGCACCGGCGGCGTGCTACTCTCGCTCACCGACGAGAACGGGAACACCAGTAGCACGGCCTACAGTGGCTCAAACTACAGCAACGTGTTTTGGCGACCTTACAGCAGCACCGACAATGCAGGTAATACCACAAACTACTTTTACTACCTGAACTCCAGCGACCAGCAGTTCCAGACCGAAAGCAAGTATGCAAGTACATTCAATAGCGGTAATTCGATCGTAGATATTCTGACGACGAACGATGGATTTGGACGCACAATTTTCGGGCAAACGAAGCAGGGGCCGAGCGCGACCAACTATGATACGGTTGCAACCTGCTACGACAGTTTTGGACGGAGGAATGCAACGACGCTGCCCTATAGCACAGCAGCCATAACGTCGAACGCGCAGTCGTGCCCCTCCGGACAAGCGCAGACAGACTATACCTACGACGCACTTAGCCGAACAGCGAGTGTCTCGGACAGCGGTGGAGGATTGACGACGTACTCGTACAGTGAAAACGACGTTCTGCAAACTCTGACCTCGCCAACGCAGGCAAAACAGCAGGAGTATGACGCGCTCGGTCGACTGACCTCCGTGTGCGAGATCACAAGCGGAACGACAGCGTTTCCGGGTGCTTCCTGCAAACAAGACACATCCGCGACTGGCTACCTGACGCAGTATGCGTACGATGTGCTTGGCGATCGGACTGGCGTCACTCAGAACGCTCAAGCGTCCTCTGGGCAACAGGCTCGTGCCTATACTTTCGATATGCTCGGGCGGCTCAAGACGGAGACGAATCCGGAGATGAACAATACTGCGGTGACCTACAGCTACGATTCGCTTTCAAGCGACGCATCGTGCGGGACCATCACTTCAGCGGGGAATATGCTTAAGCGGCTGGATGCTGCTCAGAACGCCACCTGTTACAGTGGCTACGATGCCTACCATCGCGTGGGCAGTATCATTTATCCAGGCACCAGCACTCCCAGCAAAAACTTCGTTTATGACACGGCTACGGTCAATGGAACGAGCATGGCCAATGCTAAGACTCGCTTGGGGGAGGCCTATACCTGCATCGGTACTTGCGGCAGTAAGATTACCGATCTCGGGTTCAGCTATAAGACGACTGGACAAACCTCGGACGTATGGGAACTGACCCCCAATTCGGGAACCAACACCTACTATCACGTCAGTTCTCTTTACTGGCCGAATGGCGCAGTGAACACGCTGAGCAATCTCTCCGGTCTCCCCACGATTACGTATTCAACCGACGGTGAAGGCCGCATGTCAACGGTGACCGCGAGCAGTGGTCAGAACCCCGTTACGGGGGTGACCTATAACCCAAACGGGCAGGGTCAGATAACGGCGTTGACATTCGGGTCGTCCGACAGCGACAGCTTTACCTTCGACCCCAATACTGGCAGGATGACGCAGTACCAGTACAGCGTCGGGAGCTCTCCGCAAACGGATACGGGAAAGCTCAGCTGGAACCCCAACGGAAGCCTGCAACAATTGATCATCGCGGACCAGTTGAATCCCGCCGACAGTCAAACCTGTGCATACACGCATGACGCTCTTGGCCGGGTGGCGAGCGCGAATTGCGGCGCCAGTACCTGGAGCCAGACGTTTAGTTACGACCCGTTTGGCAATATCATGAAGGATGTGCCCGCTGGTAGCACTGGAATATCTTTCCTACCATCCTACGACTACACGAATAATACGAACCGGATCATTTCGTCGCCGTTTACGTATAACGGCAACAATGGAGACATGACTGCCGACAACTCCCATGCCTACAGCTGGGACACCGAGAACAAGCTGACCGGGATTGACTCTGGCACGTCGAATGGGATCTGCCAGACTTACGATGCTTTGGGGCGCGTCGTTGAGCAGGACAAGGGCTCGGCGTGCACCACCAGCCCAACCAGTTCGACAGAAATTGTCTACAGCCCGTCCGGTGCGAAGCTGGCTTTGATGAATGGTTCGTCGCTGGTGAAGGCTTTTGTGCCGCTTCCGGGCGGCGCAGAAGCAGTCTACAACTCGTCCGGCTTGCAGTACTATCGTCACGCCGATTGGCTGGGGACTTCACGATTGGCGACGACATCTTCGCGAACCCTCTACTACAGCGGAGCCTATGCCCCATTCGGCGAGAACTATGCGCCCTTGGGCACACAGGATCTCTCCTTCACCGGCCAGAATCAGGACACGGAATCAAGTGGTGCGGGCGGCGCGGGAGGGCTGTATGATTTCCTTTACCGAGAACACAGTCCCGTACAGGGGCGGTGGTTGTCGCCTGACCCTGCGGGCTTGGCGGCAGTGAACCCCGCTGATCCACAGTCCTGGAACCGTTATGCTTATGTCGGCAATCGTCCCTTGAATTCTGTCGATCCACTTGGGCTGATTCTTATGGGGTGTGACCCCGACGATCCCTTTTGCGGCGGGTGTGATCCCGACGATCCCCTTTGCGGCCCCCCATTTTGTGACGATCCCGACGATCCCCTTTGCTGGGGTTTCCCAATCCCCCTGCCGCCTCCCGGCGGTGTCCCGTCCGACCGCCCGTTGATAGGGCCGGGATTGTTGACGGAATTGCCGCCGGGGCTGAACCCCGCCCCGCTCTATTCGGGTGATTTGCTTAGTCTTATTCCGGGGTGTAGCGGGGGTTCCGTGGGATTGGGTTTCATAGCTGTGGGACCAAGCGGCCCACCGGCGGGCGGCCCATGCACTGTATTCCTGCCCCCTTTGCTCTCCGCAGGTTCCTTTGATGAACCGACTACATCTAGGGACGCCCCGAGCGGCACCTACGGCGCTGGTCTATGTTTGGGGTTGGCGGTTCAACTGAGAAGCTTTGGTGGATGCTACTACACCTGCGAGGTGATAACGGATGGACCTTGGAATCCATTTAACAGCATTACATTTGGCGTGGCTAAATTCACTGGGCCGCAAATAAACGCTGCCTGCGGACCGGGTAAGATCTGTCCACATCTTCTCACCATAGAGGTGGATAACCCTGGATTGGGTCTTCACGACGCCAAAATTCTCTCATGTGTCATGTAGGGTGGAGGGTGATCATGCTTGAAACGATAGACGCGTGGGGAGTTTTTTCGTTGCTGTCCATAGTCAGCGGATACGCAGCGATGGAACGTGGTTCCGAGTTGATTGAACCGCGAGATTTAATCAAGGCAATTTACATTGCCGATCTTGAACATGTTTCGGCCTTCTGGAATGATTGGGAAGGTTTCGAAAGGCTGGTCAACGATGAGAGGCTAGCCAATGGTCACTCAGCGACATACATTAATCGAATACTCTACCTCGTTCGGCTAGAGCTTGCGATGCGGGATAGTCCAGATGGCTTCATTGGGCTTGGAAGACCTTCTCCGAAACTCCAGACGATAGTGGCAACAGCCAGGAAGCTCGCTTCTGATCGCTCAGGCGTGGCCGCGACACCTTCGTCGCGCGAACTCCTTTTCGCCGCATGTTCTTTGGATCCGGAACTTTCGGAATCTCTCCAGAAATCCGGCCTACAGCTTGCTAAACTTGCGGATGCGGTTAAGAAATGAAGATTTTCTTGTGCGGGACATTCTGTCCGAATCGTCGGTGTAGTGGGATTGTGTGGGAACCGATGCTGAGCCACATGCCGGACTTTACCTTTACGGCTCGAAAGGTTCTTTACGTGGCACTCTTGATATCGGTTTCTGGATGCTTGGGCTGCGGAAGCAGCGGCAACTCCGGCGGAGGTGGCGGTGGGGGTGGTGGGACAACAGCAACCAGCGCGCATCCGCCGTTCCGTACTCGCTACTTGCGTACGGACTTGCAATACAACCCGAATGAACTTCAGTTCTTTCCGCCCCACTTCACGGCCTACGACGGCACACACAAGCGATTTTTTGTCAGTAACACTACTCAGAATCGTATAGATGTATTTGATGGGCCTAGCGAGTCCCCGATTGGGAGTATCGTTGTGCCCTTGCCGTTTGGCTTGGATGTCGCTCCCGATGGAAGCAAGCTCTACGTCGGCACGACTTTTGGTGATGTCTACCTTATCGATCCAGGTGCCATGCAGGTCGTCCAGAGATTCCCCTCAGCGACTCTAGGGCCGCAAGGCTACACCGCAACACAAGCGTTGATTCTCGCCGACGGCCAGCTGGCTCTTATGGGCGCGCTGGGAGGCCTTTACTTTGACGGATCACCCAATTTTGCCGTCTGGGATCCGACTGCCAACACATTGCAAGTGATTCCTGCGGGAGAGTTCCTCGGTTTCGGACAGATAGCGCTCTCCGGGGATCGCACGAAAGTTCTCGTCGGAGGCGCCAATATTCAGGAGTTGCTGCTGTATGACCCGACTACGAATTCCTCGATTGTTTCTTCCTTCATTGGCGGGTATATTTCCAACATTATACCAACGCCGGACGGGAAGCGTTTCTTCGTTTTCGGCAGTGTTGCCGATGAGGTCTTCGACGCCAACACCATGGCTGAGTTGGGAAGTTTCCAATCGCCCTGCTCATACACCAGTGCAGCAATCAGCCTCGATGGTTCTACTCTTTTCTGTTCAGATCAGGTGGGGAACGTTCTGGCTTACGATTCCAACACGCTGGCACCGACAGGATGGATCCCGAATTTCAATGTTCTCGATCTGCAATCTCACATTGTTCTCTCTGCTGTGGATGAGACCGGACTGATAGCTGGTCCCATTGGACATGGCGTGGCCTTCGTGGATTCGCAACAAGTGAAATCGGGCTCGGGTGGAACCGATATCAGTATCAGTTTCTTAACCCCGTCTACCGGTCCCCCCAATGGCGGCACGGCGATTCAGGCTAATTATGATGTCCCTGTAGGAGTGACCGTGACCCAAGGGACTGTCTATGTTGGCAACGGAGTTCCGAGCGATGTGACGTTTTCACCAGTTTCGGTGACCGGCGATGCGCCACCTGCTTCATTTTCCGGTGTCGCTGACTTTACGGTAGTACTTCCTAATGGAAGCATGGACATGATGCCGGAGGACTTCAGCTACGGGCCCACCATTGTCGAAGTCTCAACCAATGCGGCCAGCGCTGGGGGCGGGGCGCAAGGCGCAATCTTTGGATACGGATTAGGTCAGCAGCCATCCGACGTTCAGGTTAGTATCGGCGGACAGCCTTGTACCGTCGTCCAAGTGATTCCCAGCGTTTCTCCCACCTTTCCCTATCCGTTTCCGATGGGAGCGGTGATCTTCACGATACCCCAAGGGACCGCGGGCGCGACGAGCACCGTGACAGTCACCACCGCTAATGGGACGGCCAGCGCCTCAAACTCCTTCCAGTACGTCCCGGCACTGCAATCCTATGCGCTTCCGGGATCGTCGCTGATGCAAGGCGTCTACGATGCCACGCGAGGCGTCTTGTATTTCACCGATCAAGCTCAAATTGACGTTTTCTCACCAGCTACCCATAACTGGCTGGCACCGATTCCGATTTCGTTTACCAATTCCAAGTCGCGTTTGGTAGGGGTCGCGTTGTCACCCGACGGCAACACTCTCGCCGTATCCGATGCCGGAAACAACAACATTTACGTGCTTAATCCTTCATCCCCGAGTTCGGCCAAGGCGTTCTTCGTGAATACGGGCGTCGACGTTCAGCCCTACGGATTAGCGGTTACAAACTCTGGGGCGGTCTATTATGCCACTCAGGATCAGAATGTCGATCCGCCTGGCGGGTTCAACAAGCTGAACACGAATACTGGAGTGATCACGAACTTCGAGCCGGTGAAGTATGGGGACGCGTTTGTGCGAGTGCTACTGACTCCAGACGGCAATTGGGTGTTTGTTAACGATGGGCCGGGCGACGCTGGTGTTTGGGTTGTTGATACCAGCAACGACTCGCTCACAGAAGGAATCCAGGCCACCCTTGCGGGTGACGGGAATGAAGACGCGGCGCTCTCCGGCGACGGCACCGTGCTGCTTGCGTCCGACCTGCTGACGGATGACAGCCTCAACGTATTCGGAGATATCACGTATGTGGACCGCGATACGTGGCTCCCGGTCGCCTTATATGGACAGAAAGTCAGCTCGGACGGCAGTTTGATTTTCCAGCCGCTCACTGATGGCATCGACGTTCATGATGGCGCATCTGGCCTGCTCCTATATCGGGTGCAGTTTCCTGTACAGTTCGCAAACGTCTACGATGCGCTGGCCCTCGATAACACCGACAATCTGATCTTTGCGATAACCTCCAGTGGCATTGTCCAGATTGATTTGCATTCGCTACCAGTTGCAGCCCTATCCCGGAACGAGGGCCGAGCGGTTGGCGGGTTGAAGCACGCGCGGCCCATTGCGTTCCAAGCGCCAACGAAGCTTCGGAACTGGAATGCCATTGGGCGCCCGCACCTGCGCCACCTCGCGCTGTCCTTTAGCAACTCACGACGAGCGATCTCACGCCATGTTTTGCATGGACCGAAGGGAAACTAGAGCCCAAGAATCAACTCATGACGATCCCCCGTCGCGGGGCTTTGTCGAGTAAGGAGTCTATGCGTAACAGTCCGAGTGATACCCACAAGGGAGCGTGAGCGTCCGACGGAGTTGCGCCGGACGGGTTACCCAAGGAGCGCCGTTGACTGTGGGTGAGATTGAGGCTGTCAACGCGCTCGGCAACAAAGGCTTTCAACAGTTCAGATACCGGATCGCAACATCGAAAGCACTTAGAAGCAGCAGAGTTCCATAGTTTTCAAAAAAGGGAACGCGATTTTCGGTCGGCTAACATCAAATTCATGCTGCCAGCCCTGAGAAAGCTTGCGCCAGTATTCTGACGCCGTACAGGAGACAAAGACATAGCAAGACGAGAGTTGGTCAAAGAGTTCTGCAATCCATTTTGCAATCCGTTTGTCGTTGTACCACTGCTTTCCGTGTACTTGGATGCCATCCGTGGCCCTGCATGTCGTTGAATTTACGTTATCGTGCGGATTCGATTCCTTCCGCGCTCACCAACTTTCATTGCAACCACAAGACTTACGCCGCACTCTCGCTGCCCTCAAGCTGCCTCGCAGTGGTTGGTAGCAAATCGTTTGGTAGCAAATCCCTGCCTAACAGCTTCTTGCTCGCTACGCGCAGACCCGCACGGATGTCCTCGTTACTGGCTTTGTCGTAGGTATTCATCGCCAAATCCACTTTGCTGTGACCGAGAGTGTCCTTGATCACAACTGGGTGGACACCAGCACGACGCAAGGTGCGGGACAACGTATGGCGAAAATCATGCCAGCCGCCGATCTTGACGCCGACTGCTGCCGCCGCTGGTTTGAGGTAGCGCCTACGTGCGTTGTTGGGGTCCATTGGTGTCCCAGCACGGCTCTGGAAAATCCACTTCTTCCCCTCGCCTACTTTCCGCAACCGCTGGATCTTCTGAATCGCTTCGTCCCGGTTTACGGCGTTTAGGTGCATCTCCTGTGCGGTTCGCACAGCAAACTCCGTTGCTGTCATCAGCCGCTTGCCAGCACGAGACAGCTTTGCCAACCGCGTTGATCAGGCCGGTCCCGTCCGGACTGCCCCAACCGGTGGCCAAATCGTAGCCCTTCGTTGCCGGATAGCCATTGCTGCCACTTTTGATGTCGTGGAAGTCGGTGTCGTAGCCCGGGCCCAAACCAAACGTGTAAAGGTTCGGATTGATGAAAGCGAGCGTGTGGTCGAGGTCAGAGACTAACTGTTGATTGACGAGAGCCAGGTAGCCGGCCCACATTCGCAAAGCTGGTGCCAGGTTAGGGAGAAATCCCACCGGCACTTCGCCAGCGCAAACAAAACAGCCCCGCATGCCTGCGGGGCTGGTCGATCGCAAGCAGGTCCATCGCAAGCAGACAACCCTAGTCGCCGGTGCCCGTCAGGCTCGACATCTGCGGACTACCGACGGCGCTGTCGGTCACCTTCAGCTCTGCCGTCCTCGTGCCTGTCGGGGTTGGCTTGAACACCACGATGATCTTGCACGTGGCCTTGGCGGCCAGGCTCGTGGTGCAGGTCGTCGTGGAGACGCTGAAGTCTCCCGTCGTCGAGATCGCGATGCTGGTAAGAGCTACGGCCTGCTTGTTGGTTAGAGTAAACACCTTCGCTGGACTGGTCGCCCCCACCTTCTCCGTCGCGAATTTCGCGCTGGCAGGGGTGAGCGTGGCCTGGGCCTCGCCGGTGCCGGACAGTGCCTTCTTCGCACCTTTTATCACTCGCCGCCACGTTCTTAGAAATCGAGCACCCGCAACGTTGTTGTAAGGATTCACCGTCACTCCGCCGCCGGTGACCAGGCCGGTCACCAGCCCTACCCGGATCGCAAAAGACCAAGCGTGGTCAACACGGCGCACGAGAGCACTACAGAAAAAGCGTGTCGATGGCTTCCTCCCGAGTGACGGGCAATGCGGAAGTAATTCCAGAAGACTCGATCGCACCATTACTTCCGGATTGCCGAGGATCCGGAAGTTGTCGGATCGCGGCCGGCATCGAACACCGGTAGAGCCGCTTCCGCTTACCCGTGAGAGGGGCAAACATCCCGGGTTTGACACGCTTCCGTCTGGGCCGTCATTCGTTGACTGGCGGATGCCTCGCCCTTAAGATGGAGCGATCCGAAGGCCGCGCCTCTTCTGAATGATCAACCAGGTCATCTCTCACTACCGTATTGCGGAGAAACTCGGCGGCGGTGGCATGGGCGTGGTTTACAAGGCCGAAGACACGCGGCTGCATCGCTTCGTCGCCCTCAAGTTCTTGCCGCCAGAGGTTGCCCGTGACCCACAGGCGCTGGCCCGCTTCCAGCGCGAGGCGCAGGCTGCGTCCGCACTGAATCACCCGAACATCTGCACAATCCATGACGTCGGCGAGCAAGACGGCAACGCCTTCATCGTCATGGAGCATCTCGACGGCGTGACCTTGAGATACAAGATTGCCGGACGTCCGCTGGAGCTTGATGCACTGCTTAAATTCGCGATTGAAATCGCCGACGCGCTCGACGCGGCCCACAGTGCTGGTTTCATCCACCGCGACATCAAGACGGCAAACGTCATGATTACCAAGCGCGGCCAGGCCAAGGTGCTCGATTTTGGCCTGGCGAAAATGAGCGGCCCCAGCCCAGACCGTGGAAGTGGTCCGGACGATTCCACCTTCGTGGGCCGCGACCTGACCACTGCTGGCGACACTCTGGGCACGGTTGCCAACATGTCGCCCGAACAGATCGAGGGCAAGACACTGGACGGGCGCTCCGACCTGTTTTCGTTCGGGATCGTACTGTACGAGATGGCGACGGGCCGGCTCCCATTCGATAAGCCCACCAAGGGAGCTACCTTCGGCGCCATCCTGCACGAGCAGCCGATTCCGGTGAGGCAATGGAATCCAAGCATGCCGGGGCGGCTGGAAGAAATCGTTCATAAGGCGCTGGAGAAAAATCGCGATCTTCGCTACCACCACGCCTCGGAGATGCGCGCCGATTTGCAGCGCCTGAAGCGGGATCTGGAGAGCGGACACCCCTCAACCGCGAGCGCGGTGATGGTGGACAAACCGCTCCCGGTTTGGAGTGGGAAGCATTGGAAGGTTGCGATTCCCGTTCTGCTGTGCACGGCGCTCGTCATCGTCATCGTTGCGGGCGGGCTTTACTATCGCTTGCATCAAAGCAAGCCACTGACCGACAAGGACACGATTGTGCTTTCCGATTTCACCAACACAACCGGTGCCAGCGTTTTCGACGACACGCTGAAGCAAGGACTCTCGGTGCAGCTTGAGCAATCGCCCTTTCTCGACCTGGTTTCCGAGCGCAAGGTGAACGAGACATTGAAGCTGATGGGCCGTTCCGCCGGTGACCGGTTGACGCCGGAGGTTACACGCGAGGTCTGCCAGCGCACGGGCAGCAAGGCCATGCTCACCGGCTCGATTGCCGGGCTGGGCAGCCAGTACGTGATTGGTCTGAAGGCAGTGGACTGCAACACGGGCGATGTGCTGGCGGAAGCGCAGGAGCAGGCGGCGGGCAAGGAAGGGGTGCTCAAGGCCTTGGACAACGCGGCGGTCAGTTTGCGCGGCAGGCTGGGCGAGTCGCTCAGCTCCGTGCAGAAATACGCCACGCCGGTGGAGGAAGCGACCACGCCATCGCTCGAAGCGCTGAAAGTGTACAGCCTGGGACGGAAGATGCACTATGCGAAAGGGGACACCGCCGCTCTGCCCTTCTACAAACGGGCAGCAGAACTCGACCCGAATTTCGCCAGGGCGTACGTCTCGATGTCGGGGGCCTACAGCGACCTCAACGAACTCAGTCGGGCGGCCGAGAATGCACGCAAAGCTTACGAGCTGCGGGAGAAGGTGAGCGAACGGGAGCGGCTCTCCATCGAGGCAAACTATTACCTGACGGCAACGGGAGAGCTGGAGAAGGCAGCGCAGACCTACGAACTGTGGCAGCAGACCTACCCGAGAGATGAACTGCCTCACATTAATCTGGGATTCATTTCCGCCAGCCTTGGAAATTGGGAAAAGGCATTGGAGGAAGCCCGGGAAGCAATGCGCCTGGAACCGAACAACACTACCAATTATCTCAACCTTGGTAACGCCTACACGAGCCTCAACCGGCTGGACGAGGCGGAGGCGGTGTACAACCAGGCGGCGGAGCACAAGTTGGAGGGCGAGACCCTGCTGGCGAACCGCTACCAGATGGCTTTTCTGAAGGGCGACACGACACAGATGGAGCAGCTGACCGTGGCCGCCATGGGGAAGCCGGGCACGGAAGACTTGCTACTGGCTTCGCAAGCGGACACGGAAGCCTGGTACGGGAAGTTGAAAAATGCACACGAGCTGACGCGACGGGCGATGGATTCAGCCCAGCACAACGATGCCAAGGAGGCTGCCGCAACCTATCAAGTAGCGGCGGCGCTGCGCGAGGTGGAAGGAAACCGGAAGCAGGCGCTGGCCGATGCCGATGCCGCAGTGAGGCTGGCCCCGAACCGCGACGTGCGGGCGATGGCGGCGCTGGCTCTGGCGCGGGCGGGCGACACGGCGGCGGCGGAGAAGCTGGCTGCCGAACTCGACAAAACATTCCCGCTGGACACGCTGGTCCAGAGGTATTGGCAACCCACGATCCGGGCAGCCGTTGCCTTGGAGCGCAAGGACCCGAAGCGGGCAGTCGAACTATTGAATCTGGCAAGCACGGTAGAACTCGGCCAGACCACGAACCTCACCGTAATCCTGTGCCCAGCTTATTTGCGGGGAGAGGCCTATCTCATGCTGCACGACGGCAACCGAGCGGCCGCGGAATTTCAGAAATTCATTGACCACTACGGGCTGGTGCTGAACTTTCCCTGGGGAGCGCTGGCCCGCTTCGGCCTCGCTCGCGCTTACGCCATGCAGGGGAGTACGGTAAAAGCCCGTGCTGCATATCAAGACTTTCTCACGCTCTGGAAAGATGCCGACCCCGACATCCCAATTCTGAAGGAAGCGAAAGCGGAGTACGCGAAGCTGCGGTAGCTGCGGCGTGGCGGGAAACGGTCTTGCCAGGTCGCTCACTTTTCACCGGCGCTTACGACTGTTCTCCTTCTCGCTCTTGCTTTACCGAGCGCTGCGACAGTCTCCTCCCCCTCTGTAACCCGGCTTCGGTTGAGACCAACCGATCAAGGGCACGCAGCCTGCCAGCCAACGGCTAAGGCGGGTGTATACTCAGCCGGACCTGGGAGCCAAATTAGGTCTCCCGGAAGAGTGGGGGGGCGCAATGCAACCTGATACTTCTTCTGGCGCACCGTTGACGCCGGCAATCGTGTTTGAGAATCTACAAGCCTTCCAACGGACCTTCGCACTGAGGGCGGCTATCGAGTTGGACGTGTTCCGCGCCGTGGGCCAGGGGCCGGGCGACGTGTCCTCGATCGCTCGCCACGCGGCGGCCTCGGAGCGCGGCATTCACATTCTGTGCGACTTTCTCGTCGTCTCTGGACTTCTGCAAAAGGTGGACGGGCACTATCGGCACACGCCGTCCAGTGCGGCGTTCCTGGACCCCAGTTCGCCGACCTGCCTGGCTTCGATTGCTCGCTTCTTGTCGCTTCCGGCGCTGCGCGAACCCTATGAACATCTCGCCGACATCGTGCGCAACGGCAGGACCGTGCTGCCGGGCGAAGGCGCGGTGGAACCGGAGAACCCGATCTGGGTAGAGTTTGCGCAAAGCATGGCTCCCATGATGGCGCCAATGGCGGGGCCGTTGGGGGCCATCGTGCTGGAAGGCCGCACCGGACCGATGCGCGTGCTGGACATCGCCGCCGGCCACGGATTGTTCGGCATCGAGATCGCCAAACAGAACCCGCAGGCGCACGTGACCGGGCTGGACTGGGCGCCGGTGTTGCGGGTAGCGCTCGAAAATGCGCGCAAGGCCGGCGTGCACGACCGCTACGACATGCTGCCGGGCAGCGCATTTGACGTGCAGTTCGGTGGTCCGTACGACACGGTGCTCCTGACCAACTTCCTGCATCACTTCGACGTGGAAACCTGTGTCGGGCTGCTGAAAAAAGTGCGGGGCTCGCTCAAGCCCGGCGGATGTGCAGCGACGCTGGAGTTCGTGCCCAATGAAGACCGCGTCTCGCCCCCGATGCCTGCAGCCTTCAGTATGACCATGCTGACGTCAACCGCGGCCGGCGATGCGTACACCTTCCGCGAGCTGTCGGATATGCACACCAAGGCCGGTTTCAGTGGTGTGAGGGCCCATCCCATCCCGATGAGCCCGCACACCATCGTAATGGCGCGGGCCTAGCAGGTTGCGGAAAAATCGATTTTCGGCGCCCAGCCCCTAAAGGGGCGTTTGAGTTCGAAGGACTTACGGTATCGCTAAAGCGATACCCTGATACGAAACCCGAGTTTTTACGCAGCCTGCTCGGGAGGCGTTTGGCATCCTGTTCTGTTTTGCAAAAGGCTGAACCTTGCGAACAGCCAGTTTCCTAGTTGGTGACTATCCGCTCGAAGAGGGAGTGGCGAACGAAAAGCTGACAACGGAGAGCTGATAGCGCTTCCCCTACTTCAATCCCGTCACCACGTACGCCTCCGACAACACGCGATCGTAGAGATATGCGTACGCATTCCCGTCGCTCGACAGATGAGGCGCGACAATGGTCGCGCCTCCCGCGCCCGTTTCTTCCCCGAAGGTTCTCCACGGCTCCATTTTTCCGGTCTGTATATTGACCCGATAGACCTTCACGGATTTCGCGCCCCGTCGGATGGGAGCCACATATACTGACTCGCCGTCCGGCGTCCAGCCGATGACGGAGTCGTTCGACTCGAGCCCCGGTATCAGATGAAAACCGCCCCCTTCCAGCGGCCAAATCCCCCGCTTTCCGTCGGGTCCACGCACGGCTGCGCTCTTGCCATCCGGCGAGATTTGCACGCCGGCGATGCCCTCGGGAGTGATGGGCTTGGAATCTCCACTGCTCAGATCAATCAGGTAGTCGCGCCCGCCGTGCCCGGCTTCAATGCCCGAGGCCAGCAAGCGCTTGCCATCCGGAAGAAACCGAGCACCGCCGTAGCTCACCGCATCGTGAGTGAGCTGTCTTGATTCGCCCGCGCCCGTCGGCACCAGGCTTAGCGGTCCGCCTTTCGCCGGTTTCGTGATCACCCATTTTCCATCGGGCGAGATGGCGCCAGCGACGCCCTCACCAATACGCGCCGGGGGCGAACCATCCGTATCGCGCAGAAACACGGTGTAATTCGGTCCACCACCATCGCCTTCCTCTTCGAACAGGATCTTCCGGCCATCTTGGCTGATATCGCGCAACTGTGACCATCCAAACCACCCCAGTTCGCGCTCTTCTTTTCCACCCGGCGCCATGCCCCGAATCCCCAGGCGTGCGTGGTTCGCCACGGTCAGTACCGTTCCATTGCGCAGGTCTTCCAGCCACATACCTCCGGGCACGTTCGTGATCGCTCGCAACTTGCCTGAGAGGGTCACGGCGCGCGGGTTTGCGGCGCTGCCGGTGTTGGTTGAGGTAAACCAGATTTCGTCGCCCGACGGAGACCAGAGAATGCCCTGCAATGACGTCCAGCCGGAGGAAAGTTTCCTTTCTTTTTCCTTGCCATCCGCGCCAATCACTGCGAGCGAACCCTCGTCGTCGCCTCCTGTGTTCTCATGGTCGGCAAAGGCGATCCACTTGCCGTCCGGCGAAATCTTCGGGTGACTCATCCAGTTGATGCTATCGAGGAGCACCTTGCCGATGGGATATTCCAGACGCCAGTGGTTGTTTTCCGGAACGTAACGGACAATCGCCATGCTGTCGCCGCTCGCGGAAAAGTCGGCGTCCCCCACATTGTCCAGCACTTCTCGCGGCGTGCCCCCACTCAGCGGGACCCGCGCCAGCGTGCCGCTGCGCGCATAGCCACCGTGACCCACCGTGTTGAGCCGGATGGCCAGTTCTCCGCCCCTGGAGATCGAAAGCAGCTCGGCATCCTTCAGCCCCAATTCGCGCGCGCCCGGATCATCCGTGCGCGACATATAAAGCTGGTTTTCGCCGCCATCCCACGAGGCGCTGTAAACAATGCTGCCGTCGGGCGTAAACCGGGCATTGCCGATGGAGCCGGTGCGAAACGTGATCTGCTGGTACTCGGCCTGAGGCGCGCGGGCGCTGGCTTTGCCGCTCCACCAACCGACGCCATACACCGCGCATGCGATAACGAGACCGGCCGCGAGCCCGATCAGAAGCCTGCGGCGCGTCTGGACTTTTTCAATGCCAATGCCGCTGCCAGCCGTGGTTACCCTTGCTGTGCTGCCGGAAAGCCCGGAGAGATGTTCGAGATCGAACGCAATATCGCTGGCGGAATGGAAGCGCGACTCGGGATTTTTCTCCAAGCAGTGTTGGACGATGCGCTCCAGCGCCGGCGGGACATTGCGATTGGTTTCATTCAACTCCGGAGGATCTTCCTTCAGGATCGAGCTCATCGTATCCGCGGGAGTGTCTCCGTGAAATGCCCGTTTACCCGAGAGCATCTCGTAGAGAATTGCCCCCAAGCTGAAAATGTCGGAACGTGGATCCAGCGCCATGCCGCGCACCTGCTCGGGCGACATGTATCCCACCGTTCCCATCACCATTCCCGCCTCGGTGCCATGGGTCGCGGTTGGCATTGCGGTGCTGGTGCCAGGATCGGCCTGAGTCAGTTTCGCCAGCCCGAAGTCCAGGATCTTGACTCGTCCATCTTTCGTGACGAATAGATTCTCCGGCTTGAGGTCGCGATGAATGATCCCTTTTTCGTGGGCTGCGGCTAGGCCATGCGCGATTTGCAAGGCGTAGTCCAACATCTTACGCACCGCGATTGATCCGCTGCGCAGCCGCTCCCGCAGGGTCTCTCCCTCGAGCAGTTCGGAGACGACGTAGGGCGCGCCTTCGCTCGTGCCAATGTCGAATACAGCCAGAATGTTGGGATGATTCAGGGCGGCGGTGGCGAGAGCCTCCTGCTCAAAACGGCGCATGCGGTCGGCGTCAAGCGAAAGTGCCTGCGGCAAAACCTTGATCGCCACTTCGCGTCGAAGACGAGAGTCGCGGGCACGATAGACCTCGCCCATTCCGCCCGCGCCTAGAAGGGAGACAATTTCATACGGCCCAAGTTTGGTGCCAGGGGAAAGGTTCATTGGTGGCGAGATTATACGGAATCCCCTTCTTGACTTCAAACACGGCGATCAGTGTATCCCGCTCTGGCTGGAATCGAAGGGATTCTTCATCATTGGCCCTGGCGACGAACTACAGGTCAGGGTTTGGGGCCAAGTTGAGGCCGACTTGGGGGTAAGTACGTTTGTTACTTAGCCTCGGTCTTGGCATCGGACTTTAATCTCGGAGTCGGCGAGACCCATGGATGTCTTCTCGGCGATGCGGGCGAGCGGAGTGTACGATTTCAGCCAAAGTTTGGAGTCCAAATACAACGGAAGCAGAAAATTCATAAAACGCACGGCCAGTGACGAACGCAACTGTGCTGCCGGCGTTTCGAGCGCGTACCCCGTATCGACGAGCAGGTTGCCGAGGCTCGACTCGATGTCGCGAACCTGCGCCGGAGTGAACATGCGCTTCCATCGGCCGATGGTGTTCGTTTCCGTCTCCTTGCCGTCGCCGCGAAACGAAGAATTCGGGTTGTGCACCGTTCCGAGCGCGACCTGCTGAATGCGGTCATAGTCCAAATCGTGTTCAATGAACTGGCCAATGCGCGCCAGCGTTTCGCGCGGATTCTGCACCAGATCCTCGTAATGAACTTCCATGTAGTTGGCGCCAAACGCCTGGCCGTAGCGCCGTCCCTTGCTTACGATCCATCGCCAATAAATCGCCGGCGCGAGAAACGCGCGCGCGCGGTCCCAGGGCAGCGGACGAACCCAGCCGGCGCGGAGCATAGAGGCGGTCACGTCGCGGCCGTCGCGAATAATGTGAACGACGAGCGCATCGGGAATCAGCTTCTTGATCAGCGGAAGATGGAGCGAGTGCCGCGGCGTAGATTCGGCCCAGCGGTGGACGCCTTGCTTGCGGGCGATGGCTTCCATCAGGATGCGAAGGAGGTCGCCGGCATTTCGACAATTTTCCATCACGCGCTCTTCGACATTTGTGGGGTCGAGTCCGGTCTGCTGAAACAACTTGCTGGCTAAATAGGCGTCGAGCAGTCGCCGGCGATTGCCTCGACTTGCGAGGTTGCCGAAGCACAGGCCGAGCACGTTGAAGGCATTACTCTCCGGAGGACATACGGCGAACCCACCGGCGGAAAGCAGCGAGTAGTACAGGAACTTGGTTCCACAGCGTCCGCTGCCCAGCACAAACACCGGAGCCGTGGAGCGTGCGCCCGGGCGGCCGGATTTTCAACGAGGGCGGTGGCGTTTTCCATGAAGGTTACAACTCTGGTTGCTGGATTCATGCTTGCTAAAGGCCCGATATCGCTGCTTGGGTGGGTCGCCTGTGTTGCGAGACTTCAGTACTCATTGAATGCCATCTAATCAGACGGCACCTCGAGCCTCCGTCTTGTCAAGCTAATTGACACTGTCGAAGTCGGCTGTGATCAAAGAACATTGTGTTTGTGATGAATCCTTGGCTGGCAGATGAACTGAGCTCCGCCGCGAGTGCCCACCCACCAGCCTGCTCCCCCTCCGAAGGCGCAGCAGCATTCGCCGATGTCGATGTCGACGTCCGCTTCCGTTCCGCCAAGCACCCTCGGCGGCAGCGGTTTCGGCAGCGGGGCCGCGGGACCAATCGGCCAGCCGAGAATGCTTTTTCTCCGGCGGATGAGTATCGCGAGACCATTCGCCGCCGGCGCCGGACAGGACTAAGCATGCCTGGGATCACTTCGGAATAATGATGCCCGACCTGAAAGCATGAATCAGGTCGATGAAGGTCCGGAAGCAAACGGGATCGGGAGTCGCTACTCGGGCAGTCCGAGCCGGCGCATGAGATCGGCGTAGCGCGGGTCGGAACGAATCGGGTCCAGGGCGGGATAACGAATGACGAACAGCAGTTCGTCGTTTCCGTCGGAGTAGGCCTTCTCCAGGTATTCGAATGCCTGGTCGCGGTCTCCGCTGATCGCAGACGCTACGGCCACAGCGGCCGAGCGATCTGTCCCCCGGAGAGCCAGAGTCAGTTCGCGATAGCTTTTCGCGTCCGCGCTCCAGGAGCCCGGCTTGGAAACAAGTTTCTGGATCTGGCTTACCGCCTCCGCGAAGCGGCCGGTCGTAGCGTACAGCTGCGAGAGCTTGTAGTGGGCAGGAGGAAAATTGGGATCCCGTTCGAGTACTTTCTGGAACTGGGCGAGCGACTCCGGGTAGCGACGGGCCTCCATCAGGAGCACTGCGTAGTTGGTGTTGACAATCGAAGAAAGAGGATCGAGCGATAAGGCAGTCTGGTATTGTTCGACCGCGTCGTCAATGCGCTTCATCGGAATGAGGCAGCCGAAAGCATAGAAATAGTGGGCGGTCGCGTTGTTGGGGTTCAATTCGATGGCGCGTCGAAATTCGGATTCCGCCTCGCTCCACCTTCTTCCATCCGCCAGTGCCAGCGCGAGCGCAGCATGGGCCTCGGACAGGGAACCATCCAGTTCAATCGCTTTGCGCGCCGCTTCGTCCGCCAGTAGTTCTCCCTGCTTCGACGTTATCCCAATATCGTAGCTGGGGCCAATGTTATAGGTGTTCGCCAGCCCCGCATAGGCGAGGGCATAACCAGGATCGGCGGCGATCGCCTGCTGAAACAAATCAATACTCTTCTTGAGGCCCTCCGGCGTACGCCCGTACCAGAGTTGGCGTCCTTCCAGGTAGAGGCGGTAGGCTACCGGGTTGGTGGTTCCGGCCCGCCCCAAGCGCTGCTGTTCGTTTCCGCTGAGCTGGATGCGGAGCTTGCTGGAAATATCGCGCGTAATGTCGCTCTGGACCTGTGTAATGTCGGCCTGGTTGCGATCATAGTGAGAGCCCCAAAGCTCGCTTCCGTCGGCGGTATTAACAAGATCTGCCTCAACCGCGACATGGTCGCCGTGCTGCATGATGCGCCCCATCAAAACTGCGCTCACCTGCAGCGCCTGGCCAATTTTCTGCGGATCATCCTCCTTCCCCTTGTAGCGGAACACGGTGCTGCGCGCCATCACCTTAAGGTTGGGCAGTTGCGAAAGACTGCTGATCAGGCTTTCGGTCAAGCCGTCGCTGAGGTACTCATTGTTGGCATCAGCGGTGGCATTGACGAAGGGGAGCACGGCAATGGAGTCGACCTTGCCCGTCTGAGATTTTCCGCGCAGGAAGTACGCGCCCGCCGCGGCGGCAATCAGCACAATTGCAGCGACGCCAGCGGCCAAGTATGTGCGCCAGCGGCGGGGCTCGGCGGCAGCCGGGATGGACGAGGAACTTGCCGGCGATACAGCGCTCGCGGCGATCGAAGAGCTCGACGCACGCCCGGAGTCGAAGTCGCGTTTCAACCGCGCCAGGTCGGTGCGCAGATCGGCCGCGCTCTGATAGCGCAGGTTGCGATCTTTCTCCAAAGCTTTGCCGATGATGCGCTCCAACTCCGCAGGCAGATCGGGATTGAGCCGCAGGGCCGGGGTTGGCGCCGCATCCAGGATCGCTTTGAAAAGCTCCGCCGAACTGCCGCCACGAAACGGAAGCGTGCCGGTTGCCATCTCGTAGAGCACCGCGCCGAAGGAGAACAGGTCGCTGCGCGCGTCCACCTCCTTGGCTCGCGCCTGCTCGGGAGACATGTAGGCAACGGTGCCAAGCGTCGACCCAGGACTGGTGAGGTGTTGTTCATCGAGCGTGGCTGTCATCGTGTTGACCGATGCAGCCGGACTGGAAGATCTGGTGGTGGGCAACGCTTTGGCCAGCCCGAAATCCAGAATCTTGGCGTGGCCGCGCTTGGTGACAAAGACGTTGGCGGGCTTGATGTCGCGGTGGACAATGCCTTGGGAATGCGCCGCGTCCAATCCGTCGGCCATCTCAATGGCCAGCGAGAGCACAGTTTCGTTATCCAACGGCTTTCCCGCAATCAGATGTTTCAGCGTCACGCCGTCCAGAAACTCCATGGCAATGAAAGTCTGTTCGCTGTGTTTGCCGATTTCGTAGATCGTGCAAATATTGGGATGATTCAGAGCAGACGCCGCGCGCGCCTCCCGGCGAAAGCGCTCAAGTGCTTGCGCGTCTCGCGACAGTTCATCGGGCAGGAATTTCAGGGCCACGAAGCGTCCCAGTTCGATGTCCTCGGCCTTATACACCACACCCATTCCGCCGCCGCCCAGCTTCTCGACGACGCGGTAGTGCGAGATGGTTTGGCCAATCATCGAACGGTCCGCCTTTCAGGTCGCTTCATCTTACGGAGCAGCCCACTGCGCGTCAATGGAATGGATGCACCGTGATTCACTCGTAATGCGGTACGCAGTAGTGAACTTGCGACATCCCATAGATAGGCACTTTTTCCATCCGATCAGCGCTTTTGACTTTTCATGGTTTCACGCCTCGTTCGAGCGAGCGTCGAAAAAACTTGTAACCGACTGGTTGCGGCCTCGTAATAGAGGGTAGAGAAGCCCATGGATCTGTTCCGGCGATTTGCGCTTGGCGAGATCGATGCTTTCGAGACATTGGTGCGGCAGTTTCAGGGCGAGGTTTACGCTTGGATCGTGCGCATCGTGCGCGACCCGGGCATCGCGGAGGATCTGACCGTAGAGACCCTCTGGCGGATCTACCGGGCGCGCCACCAGTTTCGGCCGGACGGAAACTTTGGCGCCTGGGCGCGGCGGATCGCCACCAACATGGCGCTCGACTATCTCCGGCGCAAACGCCCGGAACAGAGTCTGCTCACAGAACCCGCCGGAGCGCCTCAGCCCGATCAACTCCTCCAGCGGGAGACGCGGGAGAAGATCCAGCAGGCATTTCGCCGCCTGCCGGCCAAGCTGCAGGCGGCGGCGACGCTCGCACTTGTGGAAGAGCAGCCCTACGACGAAATTGCCGATGCGCTGGGGACGTCGGTCGGTGCGGTAAAGCTGCGGGTCTTCCGTGCGGTGCGCATCCTGCGCAAACAACTGAACCGCCTTGGAGTCAGGCCTTGATTGAAGGGACATAAGTGAAAGGACATGAGGGTAAGAAAATGACCGAACACGAGATGGTCGAACACGGAATGACGGACGGAATGACGGACGAAGCCCGCCAGATTCGCGAAGCTCTCCGACAATCGTTCCCCCCGGTGAACACTGAACTCCGCCGCGACCTGTGGCCCGCGGTGTTGAGCAAGCTCGACGCTCGCCCGGCTCGTGTGCCCTGGTACGACTGGGCGTTGATTGGCCTGAGCGCCAGCGTATTTTTGTTCTTCCCCCAACTGATCCTCGTGTTCGCGTACCACCTGTAGAAGGAGGCTTTATGAATAACCATCCATATCTGCGCGCTTACATGGCAGGAATCTCCGTGCCGACTCCGCTGCTGCTGGTTGCGCTGACCCTGTTCAGCATCGCGCGCTTTGTCTACAACGTCCCCATCCCCGTGGAACGGGTGATCATTTTCCCCATGGCGATCATCCCCAACCTGTTCGGCGTCTGGAACATGCTGCACCTGGCTTCGCGCTCGCGCACACACTTGCCGCTGGGGATTCACGGCGCGATTCTTCCCTTCATCCTTGCGCCGATGGGATTCTTGCTCGCGCGTTGCCTCGGTTTCCTGGAGACCACAAGCCACGGTCTCGTATATTTCGGCGTGGTGGAGATTCACTACGTGCACGTGGCGCTGGTGTTTCCCGCCGTGCTGATCGTCTATTACCTGATCTGGAAATACCTGATCGGATTCTTCAATCAAGTCGCAGGAATCGCAGAGTAGTGAAACAGTAAGTGCAACAGGAGGGCTTATGACGGATCGACAGCCTGGGAGAGTTCCAGCGGTCGCGCACGGGGATCGATGGCCAACGGCGGTAGCCTCGCTGGCAGTAGGCGGGGCGTTCCTCGCCTTGTGGTTCTGGCTGCTGCCGCAGTGGCTCGGTTTCCGCGTGGAAATGGCGGGCACAGCACATTGGCGATGGCTGGCTGCGCTCCCGTCGGTGCTGGGATTCGCGGTTGCCCTGCGCTGCATCTGGGACTTCGGGTGGACGGGACGCGGCACACCGGCCCCGATCGCTCCGCCGCAGCGATTGGTAGTGGTGGGTTTCTACCGCTACGTGCGGAACCCGATGTACGTGGGCTTCGCCGTGGGCTGGATCGGGCTGTGGGTTGTGTTCGGACACGCCAATGCAGCAGGGATTGCTGCCGTGGCAGCCGTTGCCCTCGGCGTGCATCTGTTTGTGGTCCTCTATGAAGAGCCAACTCTGCGCGGGAAATTCGGGGCAGACTACGAAGAGTATTGCCGGAACGTGGATCGATGGTGGCCCCGTGTGCGAGGCTGGGACCAGCCGCAATAGCGATGGAATTGGGCAAATGCGGGCGATTGAACGCGTGCTGCTCCTCTTCGCCATGTCATCAGCAAACGACGTCCGCTTAGAGACATCCTGAACCGATTGCGGCCGTACCCCCTCAGCGCTAGACTCCTGACGTTGCCCGGCGTATTGAACTGTCGTATTGAATGACCGTATTGAACCATCGTATTGAACTATGCAGTTCGGTCGACTACTCGTCAGGCGGCCAGGTGAGTTATGCAGACGATCTTTCCCATCCTTCGATACAACGACGCTCGCGGCGCGATTCGATGGCTCTGCACGACCTTCGGCTTCATCGAATTGTTCTCGGTCCCGGAGTCGGGGCAGTTCGTCCGGCATGCGCAACTGAAGCTCGGTACGAACGTCATCATGCTTGGGTCCGTCAGGCCTGACGAGCGCATGGCGAGCCCTCAAGTGCTCGGCGCCGCCACGCAAGGTCTCTGCGTGTATGTTGACGACCTCGACGCGCATTTCGAACGCGCGCGATCGGCGGGCGCGGGAATTACGAGTCCACCCAAAGATACCGACTTTGGCTCACGCGAGTACCACGTCCTGGACCTGGAGGGGCATCCCTGGACGTTCGGCACGTACCTCCCCGATGCAGATCGCGGATAGGAGCTCGGGCGCGACTCAGAACACTTGCTTTAGCCGCGCCGTTCGACAGTATGCTGCCAAATTGCGGGTGGAGCGGTTGCGAAGTGAGCCCCACCCGGATGTTTGGTTCTATGCGGCGATTGTATTCGACGTCGGTTGAGTCGCCTCCGACTCTGCTCGCAGCCAATCGTCTAGTTCATGCCCGTCGTTTCTCCCTCGTTGCTCGTACAGTTCGTAGGCACGACGACGGATTTTCTCTTGAAGCTCGCTGGTAGATGCGGTTGTTTGGTTGGTTGTCCTTAACAGACTGGGCATTGTGGGCATTCGTTTCATAGTGATGTCACTCCTTTGTAGATAGGTAGCGCGTTTCTCGGCTTCATAGGTTTCGCACCCGGGCGACTGCAGAGCCAGTTCATCTTGTAGCCAATGGAGGCTGTTCTCGCCTTCTATTATGAGGCGGACGAGTATTGGCACGATCCTGGGCGACCGCCAGTTTCGCTGCAAACGCGCTTTGTTTCAGTGAGGCTGCTCACACCGAAAATGTGATGAAACTTTACCCAACTACCCCGAATGTAGTTTGGCAATCCGCGGGGTTAAACTTGAAGCATGGCGGAGATGGGGCGGATGCTGGTGGTGCTTGGCGTAGCCCTGGTGGTGATTGGGGGGATCGTCATGCTGCTGGGGCGGACAGGCTTGCCGCTTGGACGGCTGCCGGGGGACATCGTGTATCGCGGCAAAAACACTACTTTCAATTTTCCGCTGGCGAGTTGCATTCTGATTAGTGTCGTGCTTTCTATTGTTCTCTTCCTGATTGGGCGGCTGAAGCGGTAACGGGCCGCGTGGGGACTCGGCATTCGAGCTCAGCCCCTAAAGGGGCGTTTGATGTCAACAACTTTCGGCATCGCTAAAGCGATGCCCTGATACGAACTCAAGCGTAGCGTTTGCCGAGCTTCGCTCGGCTGCACAGGCGGGGGCGGCTGTCCCTACGTGTATCTCATTGGGGCGGCAGAGTAAACTGAAACGTCATAACTGACAATCGTCACTGAAAATTTCCTAGCTGAAACTTCATGGAGACGGCGGACCAACTCGGGTTTCAGTTTCGTCCTCCGGAGCGGCGCATCTGGACGGTGCGGGCGCTGGTCTCGGCGGTGCGGTCGCACATCGAGCGCGAGTATTCGGATTGCTGGGTGGAAGGCGAAGTTTCTAACCTGCGCATTCCAGATTCCGGGCATTTGTATTTCACGCTTAAGGAAGAGAACGCGCAGATTCGGGTGGTGATGTTCCGGTCGTCGGCTAAGCTGCTGCAGTTTCGACCGGAGAACGGATTGCACGTCACGGTTCGCGGGCGCATCACCGTGTATGAAGATCGCGGGGAGCTGCAGATCTCCGCTGAATTCATGGAGCCGAAGGGTGCGGGCGCTCAGCAGCTGGCGTTCGAACAATTGAAGGCGAGATTGCGGGCGGAAGGATTGTTCGAGGCGTCGCGAAAAAAACCGATCCCGCCGCTGCCGCAAAGAATTGGCATCATCACCTCACCGCAGGGGGCGGCGCTGCGGGACATCCTCAACATTCTGGCGCGCAGGCATCACTCGGCGAATGTGCTGATCTATCCGGCGCAGGTGCAGGGAGACGCGGCGCCGGGCGAGGTGATGGCCGGGCTGCGATACTTTCAGCAAGAATCGCGTGGCAGCCGCGCGGTCGAGGTCATCATCATTGCGCGCGGCGGAGGCTCGGCCGAAGACCTGGCTGGGTTTAATCATGAAGGGCTGGCGCGAGCGGTTGCGGAGTCGAAGATTCCAGTGATTTCGGCGATTGGGCACGAGACCGATTTCACCATCGTGGATTTCGTCGCCGATCTGCGGGCGCCTACGCCGTCAGCGGCCGCGGAACTCGTGATCCGGTCGCGACAGGAGATCGAAGCCCAGGCGGAGGATTTGTACCGTCGGCTGGAGCGCGCGTTGCGCTACCGCCTGCTGATGGCGCGTCAGGAGCTGACCGAACGCGCACAGCATGGAGCGTTTGCGCGCATGATGGACGGCATCCACCGGCGGCAGCAGGAGGTGGATGAACAGCGTTTCCGCCTGGAAAAAGCGGAACGGCAACTTCTGGAGCGATGTCATCGGCGCTCGGAAAGCGCTGCCGCGGACGTTCGTCACTATGACGCGCGACGCCGTCTGGCCGCCGTGCGGCAGAGTCTGGAGAGTCAGGTTGCGAACCTGGCCGCCGCCACGCGCACGCGCTTGCTGGAGAGCCGTGGGGCGCTGGATCGCTGGACCGCGAGCCTGGAGGCGCTTTCGCCGGTGGCGATTCTGAATCGCGGATACGCTTTGGTGTTCGATGCGAAAGGCCGGCTGGTGAAAGATGCGTCGCGGCTCAAAGCTGGCGACGAGGTGTCGGCGCGCCTGGCTCGGGGACGAGTTCGCGCCCGGGTGACCGCGGCCGAGCGCGGCGAATCGTGATCCGGCAAACCGTAATCGGGCGGGGCTGCATTAGAATGAAGACCAATTCAAATTCCGACGTGAGGGTGTGGTGACGCCGTCGCTGCTCTGGTCGCATATCTCGGCGATCTCGGTCATATCGATCTTGGACATCGTGCTGGTCGCGATCCTGATCTACCAGTTTCTGTCGCTGGTGCGGGGCACGCGGGCGGCGCCGATGCTGATCGGGGTGGCTACGCTTGGGCTTGCCTTCTATTTCGCGCGGCTGGGGGAATTGCGCACGCTGAACTGGCTGCTCAGCACACTGCTGCCGTATGTTGTTTTCGCGCTCATCGTCGTCTTCCAGTCGGAGATCCGGCACGCACTGGCTAACCTCGGGAGCCGCATTTCGCTGATGCGGGCTTCGCGTTCGGTGGCCGACGTTTACGACGACATTGTTTTGGCGGCCAATCTTTTTTCGCAGAATCAGACGGGCGCGCTGATTGTGATCGAGCGTGAGATTGGGCTGCGCACCTACATCGAAAGCGGCGTGGCGCTCGATGCCAGGCTGTCGTACGACCTGCTGGCCACGGTGTTTCGTCCGAGCGCTCCCCTGCATGACGGCGCCGTGATTGTGCAGCGGGACCGTATTGCAGCCGCGGCTTGTTTCCTGCCGCTGTCGATGAACCCTGTGCTTTCGACCCAACTGGGGACGCGTCATCGCGCGGCGATCGGGATCACAGAAGAAACCGACGCGGTCGCCGTCATCATTTCGGAAGAGACGGGCACGATCAGCATGGCGGTGGCGGGAAGCATTGAACGCGAGTTGACGGTGGAGCGTTTGCGTGAAAGGTTGAGCGCTCTGCTGCACCGCTACGCTCCCATGCCTACGCTGCCGAGCCCGGTGGAGGAAAGCTTTATCGAAGAGGAGCCACCGAGTTCGCAGCTCTCCCGCAAGCAGGATGCCGGAAGGGACCACTGACGATGCCGGGCTTTGCGCAGCGCAGCTTTTTCCATCGTACGTTCGGTCACAATATCGTACTCAAGCTGGTTTCCCTGTTGCTCGCCGTCGGCCTGTGGCTGGTGGTAGCGCGCGATCCCATCGCCGAGGTCGAAATAAAGGTTCCGATCGAGTTCCACAATCTTCCGGACAATCTGGAGATCGATTCCGCCAGCTTCACCGAAGCGCAGATCCGGGTGCGAGGGCCAGAGCGTGTGATTCATCGCCTGCAGATTGCGGATGTGCGTGCGGAGATTGATTTGGCCGGCGTCCGTCCGGGAGAACGAACTTTCGATTTAACCGGCCGGCAAGTTCGTGTGCCGCAGGATCTGGAAGTCGTGCAGATCATTCCGGGTCAGTTTCACCTCTCTTTCGATGATCGCGAGACCCGCGTCGTCGAGGTTCGACCGCGTGTGACCGGAAATTTTGCGAGCGGCATGAGAGTGGCGCAAGTGATCGCCAACCCGCCAAATGTCGTGATCACCGGACCTCGACGCCGCGTCGACGCGGTGGAGGCCGCCACCACGGATCCGGTAGAGGCGAGCGGAACCATGACGCGATATTCTTCTGTGACGCAGGCCTATGTCTCCGATCCTCTGATCCAGGTTGTGCACCCCACTCCGATTCGCGTGACGGTTATCATGGAACATTCGGGAGACGAGAAAAAGTAAAACAGTCGTTGGTCGTTGGTCGATAGTCGTTCGCCGATCTTAATCGGACGACGAACCGCGGACGACCAGCGACGGACGACTAGCGACTGATTCATGACGCAAACCAGACAACTCTTCGGTACGGACGGGATTCGGGGCGTGGCGGAGGAGTTCCCGCTGACGCGCGACGGTGTTTATTGGATTGGGCGGGCGCTGGGACACGATCTGGTGCGCGCGAATGCGCAGGCGCGGGTGGTGATTGGACAGGACACGCGCGTCTCCAGCCAATGGATTGCGGACCGATTTCTGCAAGGCCTGGCGTCGGTGGGCGTGGAAACGCGCAGCGCGGGCGTGATTACCACGCCGGGCGTCGCCTTCCTGGCGCGCTCGCAGCGGTTCGATGCCGGGGCCGTGATTTCGGCTTCGCACAATCCCTGGACCGATAACGGGATCAAAATTTTTTCCGGCAATGGCTACAAACTGCCGGACGCGCGCGAACTGGCGATTGAAAAAGAGATTTTCGCGCTTTTGCAGGCGGACGCGGTTCCGCCGCCGGATTCCACTCCGGAAATTTCGAGCCTTCCCGGAGAGGAAAGCCTGCGCCAGGCTTACGTTAGCTGGCTCGCAAGCAGTGTCTCGTCGGACTTGAGCCGGCTTCGCGTAGCGGTCGATTGCGCCAATGGCGCGGCGACCGCGGAAGCTCCGGAGTTGTTCCGGGCGCTCAAGATCAACACGGCCTTTCTGCACTCCGCGCCCGACGGACAGAACATCAACGAGACTTGCGGGGCGCTGCATCCGGAAATAGTGGCGCGCTATGTCTACGAGAGTTTTGTTGAAAATCAGGGACGTTTCGATGTGGGCGTTACTTTTGATGGTGATGCCGACCGGGCGCTCTTTTGCGACGTCCATGGGCGCGTGGTAAACGGGGATGCGGTTCTGCTGCTGGCGGCGCGTGATATGCAGGCGCGCGGTGCGCTCGCCAATGCCACCGTGGTGGCGACGACCATGTCGAATATGGGCTTGGAGTTGGCGCTCAAGCGATCTGGCATTCGGATGTTGCGTGCCAATGTCGGCGATAAGTATGTGCTTGAAGAAATGCAGCGCGTGGGAGCTACGCTCGGCGGCGAGCAGTCGGGCCACATACTGTTTCGCGATGGGGAGGCGACCACGGGTGACGGACTGCTGACGGCGCTGCGGGTGCTGGAGATCATGGTTCGGACGGGCAAGCCGCTGGCGGATCTGGTGGGCGATCTGAAGGTGTTTCCGCAGACGATCCGGAACGTGCGGGTGCGAAAAAAGATTCCCTTCGCGCAGATTCCGGCGGTGCAAGCGGCGATTGCAGCCGCGGAACGGGAACTCGACGGCAATGGCCGGGTGGTCGTGCGTTACTCCGGCACCGAAGCGCTGGCGCGGGTGATGATTGAAGCGGAGTCAAAGGAGCAGATGGATCGAGTCGCGGAATCGGTCGTCGGGGCGATTCGGTCAGCGCTGGGTGCGTAAAAGGTAGATGCCATTTCCTCTTTCCCTCCCCAAGTACGTCCATTTGTACGGGCTGGTTATCTTGTGTGCTGGCGCGAGTAAGTCGAGAATAAGAATCGGTTCAGAGTTAGCCGACTTAGAAGACGCTCATGAGAATCCTTATTGTGGAAGACGATGCGGCACTTGCCAGCTTTATCCGGAAGGGGCTGGAAGCGGAACATCATGCGGTGGATGTCGCCCACGAGGGCAACCAGGGCCGTTCGATGGCAATGGAGTTTGACTACGATCTGGTGGTGCTTGACCTGAACCTGCCGGGGGTTGACGGGTTGTCGGTTCTAAAAAGTTTGCGGCAGCGTAAGGCAAACTTGCCGGTGATGATTCTCACCGCGCGCAGCCGGGTCGAAGACCGCGTGCAGTGTCTCGATTCGGGCGCCGACGATTATCTGGTAAAGCCTTTTTCCTATCTTGAACTGTCGGCGCGGGCGCGGGCGTTGTTGCGGCGCAGCCACCTGCCGTCGGAATCGGTGCTCACTGTCCGCGATCTATGTTTGGATCGCGTGGAACGCAAAGTGGAGCGCGCCGGGCGTCACATTGAATTGACGACCAAGGAATTCGCGCTGCTCGAATACCTGATGCGCAATGCCGGGCGCCGTCTGACGCGGGCGATGATCATCGAGCACGTCTGGAACCTGACCTTTGATTCCACGACGAACGTGGTGGATGTTTACATCAACTATCTGCGGCGCAAGGTGGACGACGGCTTCTCGCCATCTTTGATTCACACGGTTCGAGGGGTGGGATATCAGATGAGTCCTGACGGGGCATCGGCATGAGCACGAGCTCGCATTCTTTCCCGAAAGTGCCGCGCGGCCCGGACGTGCTCGGCGAATTGCTGCACTCGCTGAGCCAGCCGCTCACCGGCTTGCGCTGTTCGCTCGAGCTTTCGCTGCAACTCCCGCTCGACCTCTCGATCGAGGAACTCGCGGAGCAGCAGCAGGCGAGTGTTGCGGTCGCTCTGCAACAGACGGAAAAAGTTATTGGCATGATCCAGTTGATGCGGGAGTATCTGGACGCCGAGCAGCCGGGGCCGGAAATTTGCCCGGTCGCGCTGGAACCTGCCATGAGGAGCGTGATCGAAGAACTATCCTCGATCGCGGCGGTTCGCGGCATCCAGTTGCGCCTGGCGGGCACCTGTACGGCCACGTTGCCGGTACCGGAGTCGCGGCTGCGGCTGGCTTTGCAGTATTTGATTGGGACGACGATCGAAGCGCAACCGGTGGGCGGTAAAGTGATGCTTCTGTTGGGGGAGGGCCCGGCGGGGACGGTGCTGCGGGTGGAAGGCGAACGCGGCTTTCGCGAGCTGGATTTTCGCGAGACGAATTTTCGCGAGACGGAGCAGAGCGCAACGAGCCCGCAGACGAAGCGCGATCGGGCGAGAACAATATCGGTATCAGTATCAACTCTACGCAGGGTCAGGCTGGCGATCGCCAGCCGTGTGGTCGAAAACGCCGGAGCATCGCTGGTGTTCGGCGACGGCGACGGCGATCACACTGGATTCGTTCTTCGCATTCCGCGCCGAGTTGGCCCTCCTAACAGATGACTTCAGCCAGAAATTTTCGTCGGACGACTTGCCGCTAAATTCTGCCAGGTGGCGCTTGCCGCCGGGCGTCCCCGCCCGTCCCTCCACTAGTGCGCGTGCGGACTTTGGGCGGGGTTCTTGGTGGGTGCTGGCGGAGCCTTTGCGATCTTCACATCAAAGCTGATCGGTAACTGTTTGGGTGGATAGCAGGCTGCGTTATCGCAGGCTTGGTATTTTAAAGTTCCGCGGATGACGTATTTGCCGGGTTGCACGGAGTGCAGAGGACGCACCAGCACATCGATTTTGAAGTCTCCGGTGTAGACATTGAGCTTTTCGTCGGGAGCGAAGGCGAAACTCATATCCTGGCCTTCCGGGTAGGTGGTTTTGCCGATGACAATGTCGGTGGTGGCTTCGACCTTGAGCACGGTCGGGATCAGGAACTCTGACTTCGGCTGGTTGGAATTGATGTGATAACCGCTGGCGACGCGGAACTGGAGCGGGACGGTAGCGGGCTTGCCCTGCACGGCGGTCACGACCGTAGCGGGCGCCATCTTTACGGCGGGACCTTGGGGGCCGAGATCGTCCTGCGCCCAAGACCACGCGGAGAACAGGAGAAGCGCGCTCGCCAGAAAGATCTTCATTGGGCTGCCCCCGCTCTTAGAGTCGGATGCCGACGTCCAGCCCCTAAAGGGGCGTTTGATTTTGAAGCTTACGGCATCGCGAAAGTAAGCTGTGATGCGAAATCCGAGTCTTTCCGCTCCCTGCTAGAGTACTCCACGTTCAAACGAGGTTCGTAGTTACTTCCGAGCCTGTACCGCCTGGCCCTGGCTCATGGCCTTCTTGATGTGGTCCACGAACACGCTGCGGCTCTGCAAGCCGAATTCGCGGGCGATGAGCTTGCCGTCGCGATCCAGAAAAAAAGTGGTCGGCAGCACACTGACGTTGTAGCTATCACTGACGGAGTCTTTGCCGATCAGAATGGGGTAATTGACGCCCATTTCTCTGGCGAACTTGGCAATGTCTTCGGTGCTGGCGTCGTCATTGGCTACGCCGACGATCTGGAATCCTTGCGGGCCGTACTCCTTTTGCAGCTCGACAAACCACGGCATCTCGATCTTGCAGGGGCCGCAATAGGTCGCCCAGAAATTGAGCAGGACGGCTTTGCCGCGAAGATCGGAGAGCTTGAGGTTCTTGCCATCGAGCGTCTGCAGTACGAAGTCAGGCGCCACATTGCCGACGAGTTGTCCCCTGGCGGAACCGTTCGCGCGGTTGTTACGAGCGATGCGAATGCCGGCGAATAACATTGCTGCGACAATGGCGGCGATGAAGAAGAGAATCAGAGGATTTCTTTTCACTGATAACCTCGGCTGCTAAAGCCGCCATTGATTTTGCGGCTCTTACGGCGCGGCTGAAGCCGCGCCCCTTCAAAACTATCTGCCGCTATCAAGAGTTTGTCATCCCGAGCGAAGCGAGGGATCTGCATCTTGCGGCGAACTGCAGATCCCTCGCTTCGCTCGGGATGACAATTCATGATGGGTGTTGCTTGTGCACCCAGCTACAGCGCAAAGCGATTCAAAAACGAGAAATAGCCGGAGATGAGCGCGAAACGACCCATCACCAGCAGGATGCCCAATGCGATCAGCAAGCCTCCGCTCGCTACCTCCACGGCGTGCATGTGGAATTTGAAGCGGTTGTAGAATTTTAGAAAGCGCTCGATGCCAAGTGAAGTCAGCAGGAAAGGCACGGCCAATCCGGCGGAGTAGATGGCCAGAAGAAAGATGCCTTTCCAGACGGTGTCCTGCGCGGCGGCGAAGCCGAGCACGACCGCGAGAATCGGACCGACGCACGGCGTCCAACCAAAGGCAAAAGCGAAGCCGATGACAAACGCGCCCCATGCGGAAGAACTGCCTTTGAGGCCATGCAGTCGCGTGTCGGCCAGCAGCGCTTTGATCTGAAATATGCCGGTCAGGTGAAGACCGAAGAGAATAATGACCACACCGGCGATTCGGGCGAGCAGCGATTTGTACTGTGCGAGGATCTGGCCGACTTCGGTCGAGATCGCGCCCAAGGTGATGAAGACGATGCTGAAGCCGATGATGAAGGCGGCGGAATTGAGCATCACCTTGCGGAAGAGCTGCCCTTCTTGCAGCTTCAACTGCTCGACGCCTACGCCGGAGATCAGGGAAACGTATCCGGGCACGAGCGGAAGCACGCAGGGCGACAAGAACGAGATCAGTCCTGCGACGAAGGCGGCGAGCGGTAACGGCAAACTCGTCATATGTCTCTATTGTAGCGACCCGATTGTAACGACCGAGGGAAGAAGTTTGCGTCCCTCCTTAGAAGATGCAGCGGAGGGTGGAATTGTTACAGCATTTCCGCGTTCGTCTATTGCTTGCCGTCATTGGATTGCCTTCATTGCGCCCCAGGCTTTTGTGGCCGATTCGGGGCGGGCGGCTCCTTGGGCGGCGTCGCGATCGCGGGCGGAGCTTCCTTCAGAACCTTCTGGATGAAGCCGGGCGGGACGGTGGCGGTGAGAATGGCGCGATCTCCGGACTGTTCGACTTTAAGGCTGTCGAAGAATGTCTTTACGTCTGCATCCGTACCCTGTGTGCCGACGCTGCCTTCGGCGGCGTGAAAGATGCTAAGAAAGGCGGCGGTTTTCTCGGTGATGGCCTGCGCGTCCGCCTCACTGTCGGTGAACGCTTCGGCCCGCAGGTGGAGAGCGCGGAGATATCGCGCAGAAATTACCGCGACCGCCGGCTTTGGAAACAGGAGGCCCCAGCTGCCCAGTCCGCCCAGAGAACTCATTGCGGCGGGTTGCACGCGCAGAATCGCAAAACACAGGCTGGCCAGAGGAACTTTCCCGTAGAACTTTCGCAGCAACCACGGTCCGCCAAAAGGCGAGGCCAGTTTGCGGGAGCGGTCGAGCATGCCGCGAATCACGCCGGGGTTCGGATGGTTCGAAACCGCGACGCTGTCATACGAAAGAATGACGACGCGAACGGTGCGGCCTTCGAGGGGGATGTTGTAGATCTCAAAACCGCGGTAGTCGTCGATGGAAGAAGACAGCTTTTTGAGGTACGCAGTCAGCCGGCCGGAATCGATCTTGCCGACGAAAACCTCTGAGAAGCGCGATTCTGAAGCCGATCCGGCGATCCCGTTCCCCCAACTCTGCGGATAGTGGACGGCGAAGGCAGCTTGGTCCAGATCGCGCTCGAACTGAAAACCCGTCTCCTCGACAAACTTCTGGTATTCGGGTTCGCGGGAAACCGGCGGCAGCTGGCCGGTGGCGTTGAATGTCCGAATCCACATCAGATTGATGTAGAGGAAACCGTCGGCGCCCGGGAGCAGGCGGGCCGCTTCCGGGGGAGCGTGCATGCGCAGGACCACGATCAACGCTACGGCGGCTACAATCAGCAAAACGGCCAGGGGAATGAGGAGGCGTCGTCGAATGCGCATCGAATTTCGGCGGGTACGGGCTCATCCGCTGCGAACAGAAGGTGAGCCTGATAATGATAGCACCCGGTGGGCTGGCGCTTTCTTGGCCGGTCGCTGGTCGTTGGTCGTTAGTCGCTAGTCGTTAGTCGTGGGCGGTCACGCTGAAGGGGAACACTCCTTGCGCTTGGAGCTTTGGGGGATCTGTCAACAGCGTCCCAAAAAAGTTGTAAAATGCTCTCCTAGCCTATCCTTATGCCGCAGTCCGTCAAAGAGCGCGTTGGAAAGTTACGAGAAGAAATCGCGGAAATCAGTGCAGCGAACCGCCTGTACCTGCAAGGGGGCAAAAAGACGATCGGAGCTTCCGATCAGGAACGGCGGCTCCAAAGATTGCAGGAAATCATGGACGAACTAATGTCCTTGACTGACTGGAAGAAGCCATGACCCGCTCGAATTGCGCAGCCGCCTTTTGGATTACGGGCAAGAACGAATTTTAGTCCGAAGCTTGAACTTCCATGGTTTCGGTAATCCAGAGCTGTGCCGGAGCGCCTTTCGTGGTGCGAGTGGCAGTCGCACGGAAGCTGGCGGAAGTGGTTTCGACATCGTAAATGTATGGAGGGCGCTCGCCCTTGATGCTGATGTAGTTGCCTGAACGCAGCTCATCAAGCGAAGCATACTTCCCTTGTGTCGCCAGGTACCCGCGCTCGGCGTTGGCGATGCCGATCAGATCGTTCTTCACGCCCATGATGGTGGCAACTTCTTGAGGATTGCCGCTCCCCCCGCTCGGAGTCAGGGTCTTGACCTGCAGAGAGTAGATGTACATAGCGATCGCCATGGTGACGATCGTGCCCACAAAGCCAAGAACACGTCCCATAATTCGCTCCCGCAAATGCTATTGCACCGCGAAACAGGGAGGCCGGGCAAGTAACCATAGTTCAGGTGCGGGAGATGATCTGGGTCGTTCGTTTAGAGGAGCGTCTGCCGGAGTGGGCTTGGCAAACCGGTTTCGAAATGGCGACCCCGGAGGGAGTCGAACCCCCAACCCTCAGCTCCGAAGGCTGATGCTCTATCCAGTTGAGCTACGGGGCCGTCCGCCGGAAGTCAGGTCACACTGAGCCGGCGGAGTCGATTCTACACCGCAGCCAGCCCCGAATGCCCACGGAAATCCGCGCTGCGTTGTAACATCAAAACGCATGTCCTTTGCGCCCAATCTCGTGCCCCATCCCGTGACACACACCAGCTCGCGCCTGCTTGAGTTCGAGACGCTCCGCGACCTGCTAGCCGGCTACGCCTCTTCGCCATTGGGCCAGCGCCGCATCGCCGAACTTCTGCCCTCGCTCGACCACGCATGGATTGAAACTCAGCACCAGCTCACCACGGAAATCCGCGAGTATCGCCGGGTCGGCGGACGTTTCGAATTCGCCGGGTTGCCCGAAGTCCGAAAGCTGATCGAAAAAACCCGCATTTCTGGAGCCGCTCTTGAAACCAGCGAGATCCGCGACGTTGTCCTGGTAGCCGACCGCGCAGCCGAGTGGCGCGAAGTCGTGCGTCAACCTCCAACCGCGATGCGCTCCGAGTGGACGGCCGTGGCCGCGCTTTCCGCCGGCATCCAGGATTTCACCGGCTTCCTGCGTTCGTTCCATAACAAGATCCTGCCCGACGGCACGCTCGACGATCGCGCTTCTCCCGAACTCAGCCGCATTCGCCGTGAGATCGAAAAGCAGAAGCGTCAGATCCAGGAATCGCTGCGCGGCTACCTGCGGAAACTCGCCGAAGGCGGCACCGTGCAGGACGAACTGATCACCATCCGCGGCGAGCGCTTTGTGATCCCGGTCAAGGTCGAGCAGAAACGCCGCGTGCAGGGCGTGGTACACGGCACCAGTTCGAGCGGACAGACCGTGTTTGTCGAGCCCCTCGAAACCATCGAGCAGAACAACGAACTCGTCCGCCTGCTGGATGAAGAACTGGCCGAGGTTCATCGCGTCCTGCTGGAGATGACGCGTTACATCGGAGAAAACGCGGACGCGATCTTGGCCGCCGCCGAGATCCTGGCCGAACTGGAACTCCAGTTCGCCAAAGCCCGCTTCGCCGAGGACTACAACTGCGTAGCGGTGACGTTGTCCGAGGATCAGCAAGACTCGGTTGAGGCCCAGCTGATTCTGCATCGCGCAAGACATCCTCTACTAGAGCGCAATCTGAAACTGAAGAACGCGAAGATTGTCCCCATCACCATCGAACTGGAAGGTGACCACCGCCAGCTAGTGATCACCGGCCCCAACACCGGCGGCAAAACCGTCTCTCTGAAAACGCTTGGTCTGCTCGCTCTGATGGCGCAATCCGGCATTCCCGTCCCCGCGGATCGCGCCGACATGCCGGTTTTCGACTCCGTTCTGGCCGACATCGGCGACTATCAATCGATCGAGCAGAATCTCTCGACGTTTTCGGCGCACGTCACGAACATCGATTTCATCTCGCGCACTGCGACTGCAAATTCGCTGGTGCTGCTCGACGAACTAGGGTCCGCGACCGATCCGGAAGAAGGCGCGGCGCTGGCGGTTGCGATCGCCGAGCATTTTCGTAAAGCCGGATGCATGGTCGCGATTGCGACGCACCACACTTCGCTCAAGGTTTATGGCGCGAATACGCCCGGAGTGACCAACGCCTCGGTCGGATTCGACGAAACCACGCTGCAGCCGACTTACGAACTGAAGATCGGCGTCCCCGGAGCATCCGCCGGAATCAACATTGCGCAACGGCTCGGACTAAATTCGGCAATCATCGCTTCCGCGCGCTCGCGCCTCGGTTCGCAGACGCAAGATGTGGCGCGCTTCCTCGACCGCCTGCACGCTGACCTTCGCGATCTGGAAAACGAGCGCTCCCGCATGAAAGCTCGCGAGCAGGCGCTCGACCGCGAGAAGACGCAACTCGCGTCCGAGGGCCGCAAAGAACAGCAGGCCAAGATTCGCGAGATGGAGACGAAACTCGAAGCTCTGTTCCGCGACTTCGAGTACCACGCGCGCGAGACGGTGAACGCCGTGCAGGACCGCGCCGCCGCGCAGAAATTATCGAAAGACGCGGAACGCCGGATCGCTAAAATGCGCCGCGAATTTCGCGAGCAGTTCGATGCCACCGTAGTCGCGCACGCGACGGGCGCCGATCGCGGCGACCCGAACGCACAGCCCAGCCTGGTGAAGCACGTCTCCGAAGGCGACACGGTGAAGCTCAAGTCGATGGGCCGCGCCGCCGTCGTCAAAAAGAAAATTGGCGACAATCACTTCGATGTCGAGATCGGCTCGATGAAAATGCGCATCGCCCGCGAAGATATCGCGGAAGTACAAGCACGCGTCTCCAACTCGCCCGTCGAAGCCGCGCGCGCCCGCGGAATCAGCGTCTCGCTGCAAAGCGGAGTCAGCGGCCTCAACACGCCCACCGAGATCAACGTCATCGGCCGCACCGTGGACGAAGCCACCAGCGAAGTCGAAAAATTCGTGGACCGCGCGTTTCTGGCCGGCATGACGCGGGTGCGCATCGTCCACGGCAGCGGCATGGGCATTCTGCGCAAAGCCCTGCGCCAGTATCTGCGGAAGCATCCGCACGTCGAGTCCGTTATTGAACCGCCTATCAACGAGGGCGGCGGGGGAGCTACGGTGGTGGAGTTACGGGTTTAGCAGGATCGGGTGATCGGGTCATCTGGTCATTGGGCGATCGACAAGGGCGATCGACAAACACCCTTCATTTCTTTTGGGAACTCTTGGTTCCTTGCCTATTTAATAGATGGTATATAACCAGTTAGTGCGTTAGTTCACCGTCAGCGGCGCAGTCACGCTTCCGATCCTGCCGCTCAAGTTATCCCGGACCACAAACCTCACCTGATAATCGCCGGGAGGAAGATCGAACGAGTTCGCGTAAAAGATGCCTTCGGCTTTGATCTTGGTCAGGGCTTCGGCAGTCAGCGCGCCCTTGGCGGTGCCTCCCACGTTGCTGGGTGGAACGCCATTCTTCACCGCTTGCGCGATGAAATCTACGTCGTAAGTGTTGCGATCTCCTTCTATGGTCACGCCCGTCACCGGCAGGTGCAAAGCAAATGCGACTTTCTTTTTGTCCCCATCCGGAGAAGTTCCGCGCCACTGCACCGACAGAGGAATACCAGTACTGTCAAAGGGAGACGACAAGGCAAAACCGAGATCGGCCTGCTGGGTCAGCTCAGGATTCATCGTGGCATTCGTCACCAGGAAGCCGGATCGCGCTCGCACTTCCACATCCTTGTGCGCCACCTTGACCTGCAGTTTTCGCCAGCCAGGTTTGGTGTTATGGGTGTCCAGGTAATAGCCAAGCAGGTAATACGAAGTAGAATCCTCCACTGTCCGCTTGAAACCCGTCGCGAGATCGTTGCTGTTGTAGTAGGCCTTGCCGCCGGTCATTGCGGCAAAATCTTGCAGCGTGCCGATGGTCGAAGCTTGCAGCCAACTGCGGTTGTTACTCTTAGTTACAAAGGCCTGTCCGCCGATGTGCCCGCGACTGGTATCGGCAGCGGGCGAATTGCCCACCAAGCCGCGAACGTCCACCGGGTAGACCGAAACCTGAGCGTCATTCAGAGCTTCCATTGCCCGCTCGTACAACACCGACAGGTATCCGCCGGGCACGGCCGAGGGAGAATCCAGGTAGAAGGGAAAGCCGCCGGTGGCCCAGATAAGAGACTTTCTTCCCGGAATCCCGGAAAGCGACCACGCTATGCCCAGAAACGCCCGCATCGTGTTTTCAATGGCGCGAGCCTGCTGGTAGCCGGCGTAGATCGCGTCGCCTTGCACAACGAACTGCTCCATCTGGGTTGTAGGATCGCCTCCTGGAGTAAGCGGTGCAACCAGGGCGGTGGTAGCGCCACCAGCGGCCGATAACGCTTGCGCATCGATATCTACTCCCTGCAAAGCAGGCAACTCACCGCGAACCTTCTTGAGCGCATCCAGAAGCGAAGCTGGATCATTCGTCAGGCCACTGATTGTCTTCACTCCTTTGCTGCCGATCACGACCATCGCCAGCACCGGCCCGGCATCCACGTTGTCGGCGAGGTACTTGACCAGTTCCTTTCGTCCGTAAGTCTGATCGAGAAAAGGTGTGTTCACCGTGTCGAGCGCGATCACCACCACGTTGCGCGGCGGCTCTCCGTTCTGCGCGAGGTTGCTGAACGTCCCCGGCGGATTCCTTGTTGGCATCAGGCGCGCATTAGTAGCTGTGACTTCTTCGAAGACGGCAATCTTCTGCTCTTTGCCATTTTCCTCGACTTTGAAGTCTTCCTTCTTCAGGGCGTGGATATGATTGCCGGCTTTGTCGGTCACCACCGTCGGCACCTGCACCAGCACGGTCTCCGACCTGAACTCAACCTTCTTTTCATCATCGGCGTGCGCACCTGCGGCAATAGAAGCGGGAGTGGAGGAATAAGGTCCGGAGTAAGGCACCGAGGGATTCCCGCCTGGCGCTGTTCCTGTGCCCCGGCCACTACCACGTTGGGCAACCGCACAAGTCGCAATCAGAGTGAGGAACAACAAGAAGCCGTGAACCAGGCAGCGGCGCATGGGACACCCCCGAAGGTTACAGCATTGTAACAGTGCGCGAGCCGCAACTTCCAACTCATCCATCACCAACAAACTGCCTGACGGCTCAGCTGGCTGGCGCGTCTTGAGCAGACAGCGCTGGGTTGCATCGCCTAAGGTATTTGCTTTTTATTCGCCCTGTGCCATACTGCGTTGCAGGCGCTGCCGAGCTTCGCTCGGCTGGACAGACGAGGGCGTCTGTCGCTGCGTGTTTTTTGGAACGCGCGACGTGTTTTGTGGAAATGCGCGGGAGAGTCGGCGGCTGAAGAAATTTATTTTCGACCCGGTTTTCCTGTGGTGTTCCTCGTACGTCCACAGGCGGAAAAAGGTTACGATGCAACGCACTCACCTCAACATCGTGGCGACTCTCGAAACCACTATCGGCCGTTTGCCGGCGAACATTGAAGCCGAGCGCTCTATCCTGGGCGCCGTCCTGCTTGACAATCACGCCTTCAACGATGCCGCCGAGCACCTTAAGCCGGAAGACTTTTCCATTGACTCGCACCGGCGCATCTATTCGCGCATGATGGATCTGGCCGAATCTTCTCGGCCTATTGACATCATCACGCTGGTCGAAGAACTGGAGCAAAAGAAGGATCTGCAAGCGGTCGGCGATGTGGGCTACATTTCCGGGCTGCTTGACGGCGTGCCTGACCGGCCTTCCATCGAGCATTACGTCAGAATCGTCCGCGACAAGGCCATTCTGCGCGGGCTGATCAACGTGGCCAATACCGCCATCGCCAAAGCCAGCGAGCAGGCCGATCCCGCCGACGAAATCCTGAACGAGGCCGAAGCCGCCGTCTTCCAGCTCTCGGAGAAGCGCATTGGCAAAGGATTCCTTGGCATCAAGGAGATCGTCCGCAACTCGTTTGGATCGGTGGATGCCCTGCTCAAGCGGGGGCAGCGGATCACCGGCCTGGCCACGCACTACACCGATCTCGATGAGAAGACCAGCGGCTTCCAGAAGTCCGACCTGGTCGTTCTGGCGGCTCGGCCTTCCATGGGCAAGACCGCGCTCGCCATGAACATCGCCGAGAACGCCGCCATCGACGACGGCAAGGTGGTTGGCATCTTCTCGCTGGAAATGTCGAGTGAAGCGCTGCTGCAACGCCTGCTCTGCTCGCGCGCCATTGTCGACGCGCACAAGATGCGCACCGGGTCGCTCTGGGGCGACGACATGAAGAAAATCGTCCGCGCCATGGAGGAACTCTCGAACGCGCTCCTCTTCATCGACGACTCGCCCGGCATTTCGCTGAGCGAAATGCGCGCCAAGGCCCGCCGCCTCAAACATTCGCAAGGACGCCTTGACCTGCTGGTCGTCGACTACCTGCAGCTCATGTCCGGCGGCAGCAAGCGGTTTGAAAATCGGACGCAGGAAGTTTCCTCCATCTCGCGCGGACTGAAAGCTATCGCCAAAGAACTTCAGGTGCCCGTCCTCGCGCTGTCGCAGCTTAGCCGCGCTCCCGAGAGCCGTGGCGGCGACCACCGGCCACAGCTCTCCGATCTGCGCGAATCGGGGTCGATTGAGCAGGACGCCGACGTCGTTATGTTCATCTTCCGCGAAGAACTCTACAAACAGGACGACCCCGACCTCAAGGGCCGCGCCGAAATCATCATTGCCAAGCAGCGCAACGGGCCGATCGGCAAGTTCAATCTGGCGTTCTTGCACAATTCGACGCGTTTCGCGAACATGCTCGAAGGCAACAACGAACCCGGCGAGTAGAGCCGGAACCGGCCTCCAGCAGGGCCGATAGACCGGTTACGGACTACCAGTTTACGGATTAAAGACCGGGGAGGTCCGAGCCTGTGACACCTCTACCCTGTGGAAAACTTTGTGGATGCTTGGGACGGACCCCGGAATCTTGGGGCAACCGACCCTCCGGTAGTGATATTTGGGCACCATCTTGACCTTCCTAAAGCTATGTTTCTAAGTTGGTTAACTATCTGTATAGAGGGCAATCGGCGGAACCGCTTGCGAATCAGCACTTTCGTCACAAAAATGAGATTTGCACATGTATCCAAAAGTAGGTGGCCCGCCCTCCAGCGGCTGGGACCCGCGTAAACTGCCCCGCAGGGCCTCCCAAGGTGCGGAAAACCGGGGTTTTCATTAGCGTTTACTGGTCACAGCCAACCGTGACGTGCCTCATGGCGCCGGTACTCGCCAAGGCATACCCTTTTACAGAAAGGAGGAGACTGGATGTCCTCCTGGTCTGAGTCAGCGTGGCTCCGGAGAGCGCTGGCGTTTTCTACTCTTCCAGCCCTTCAGTACACGCAAGTTCTGGTCTTCACGTTTCCTCGTGGTCATCGAAGCAGTGGTCATCGAAGAATTCTGGCCAGGTCTGGCCAGTCGCGCCTCCTCGACCAGTGAACGTGCGGAAGGATGTGCTTTCTTGATTCGGACCGCAATCGCTTATGCCTTCTAGTCCTTTTTCCCGGAGAACCTTCTATGCTGCATCTCGACACTGGTAATACAGGTTTCATGATTCTATGCGCCAGCCTGGTCATGCTGATGACACCGGGTCTCGCATTTTTCTATGGCGGCCTGGTCGGGCGCAAGAACGTGCTCGCCATCATGATTCAGAGCTTTGTCTCGATGGGCTGGACGACGGTGATCTGGTATCTATACGGCTATTCGCTGTGTTTCAGCGGCGACTGGCACGGGGTCATCGGCAACTTTCACAACGCATTTCTGCGCGGGGTCGATCTCACTACCCCGTCGCCGAATAACACGATCCCGGCCTTCGTGTTCATTGCGTATCAGATGATGTTCGCCATCATCACTCCCGCGCTCATCTCGGGCGCGTTCACCAACCGGGTCACCTTCAAGGCGTACATGCTGTTCCTGACCGGTTGGCTTACCTTCGTCTACTTTCCGTTTGTGCACATGGTTTGGGGTGGAGGCTTTCTGCAGCAGTGGGGTGTAAAGGACTTTGCCGGCGGCATCGTCGTGCACAACATTGCGGGCTTTGCCGCTCTGGCGTCCGTTTTGTATGTGGGCAAACGCCGCGTCCTGGACCGCGGACCGCACAGCATACCGCTGGTGGCGCTGGGCACGGGACTGCTGTGGTTCGGGTGGTACGGCTTTAACGCCGGCAGTGAAATGCGAGTCGATTCGGTGACCGCCACGGCATTTCTCAATACCGATGTGGCAGCCTCGTTCGCGGCTATCGCCTGGATGCTGGTGGCATGGCTCAACGAAAAAAAACCTAAGTTCCTCGGCTTGCTGACGGGAGCCGTCGCCGGACTGGCAACGGTGACTCCGGCCGCGGGTTTCGTCTCCCCGACCACTGCCGTGATCATCGGCATAGTTTCGGGAGTGGTTTGCTATTACGCGGTCGAGATGAAAAATAAACTGCACTGGGATGACGCACTGGATGTTTGGGGAGTCCACGGGGTAGGCGGCTTCCTCGGCATCGTCATGCTGGGAATCTTCGCCAACCAGCAATTTAATCCAGAAGGCGCGAACGGACTGCTCTACGGCGATCCGACGTTCCTCCTGAAACAAGTCGTGGCGGTAACTTTCTCGTCGGTATGGGCGTTCGTGTTTACCTACGCGATGTTACGAGTCATCGATGGGTTCACGACGGTGAAGGTCGACGAGATGAGCGAGGAAATCGGCCTCGATGAATCCATCCTCGGCGAACATGCCTATGAGGAGGCTCCCGAGCACGATCTCATTCATGCCGGTATACGCTAAGGTTGGATTGTCATCTTGACCCTGAGCGGAGCCGACGGGGAAAGACCTATGCATTGTGCATGCAAAGACACAGGTCCTTCGCTTCGCTCAGGATGACAGTTTGGATTTATGCCTCAAACTTGCGGGACACTACGCTACGGTTTCGGAGACGTTTAGCTGCTGCCCTCGCCCACCTTCAGCAGCGCCAGGAACGCTTCCTGCGGAATATCAACGCGCCCTATGCGCTTCATGCGCTTCTTGCCTTCCTTCTGTTTCTCCAGCAGCTTGCGTTTGCGGCTGATGTCGCCGCCGTAGCACTTGGCGATCACGTTCTTGCGGATCGCCGGCACGGTTTCGCGGGCGATGATTTTCGCTCCAATCGCCGCCTGAATCGCCACCTCGAACATTTGCCGCGGGATCAGTTCTTTCATCTTCGCCGCCAGCGCCCGCCCGCGATCGTAGGCGAAGTCGCGATGGATAATCGTTGACAGCGCATCCACCGGCTCGCCCGCGACCATGATGTCGAGCTTGGCCATCGGCGACACCCAGTTGCCCGACAGATGATAGTCGAGCGAAGCGTATCCCCGCGACACCGACTTCAGCCGGTCGTAAAAATCGAGCACGATTTCATTCAGCGGCAGCTCGTACTGCAGCATCACGCGCGATGAGCTGACATATTCAAAACTCTTCTGCTTGCCGCGCTTCTCCTCGACCAGCTTCAGAATGCCGCCGACATATTCTTCGTTGGTCAAAATCACGGCGAGAATCACCGGCTCTTCCACTTTCGCGATTTCGCTCACATCGGGCCAGCGCGAAGGATTATCCACCTCGATCACCGCTCCGTCGGTCTTGGTGATCTGGTAGCGCACCCCCGGCGCCGTCGTGATCAGGTCGAGATTGTACTCGCGCTCCAGCCGTTCCTGGATGATCTCCATGTGCAGCAGGCCCAGAAAGCCGCAGCGGAAGCCGAATCCGAGCGCCACCGAACTTTCCGGCTCGAAGAAGAATGACGAATCGTTCAGCTTCAATTTTTCCAGCGCCTCGCGCAGTTGCGTGTGTTCGTGCGCGTCCACCGTGTACAGTCCCGCAAAAACCATCGGCTTGATTTCTTCAAACCCCGGCAATGCCTGGAGCGACGGCCGGTCATCGTCGGTGATGGTGTCGCCGATCTTCGTATCCGCGACGTTCTTGATATTCGCCATCAGGAATCCAACTTCGCCCGCCACCAGTTCGTCGACCTCCACCGGTTTCGGCGTGAGCACGCCCAGCGTTTCCACCTGAAAAACGTGACCGTTCGACCACAGCCGAATGTTCTGCCCCTTGCGCAACGTGCCCTCAAAGACGCGGGCCAGCACGACCACGCCGCGATACGGATCGAACCACGAATCGAAGAGCAATGCTTGAAGGTGCCGTTCCGGCGCGCCTTTCGGCGGCGGAACGCGCTTCACGATCGCCTCGAGAACATCGGGCACACCCTGGCCGGTTTTCGCGCTGATCAGCAACGCATCCGACGCATCGAGGCCGACCGCGCCCTCGATCATTTCCTTGGTGCGCTCAACGTCGGCGCTCTGCAAGTCGATCTTGTTGATCACCGGAATAATTTCAAGGCCGTGATTGATCGCCAGGTAGGAGTTTGCCAGCGTCTGCGCTTCCACTCCCTGCGAGGCGTCCACCACCAGCAGCGCGCCTTCGCAGGCGGCCAGCGAGCGCGAAACCTCGTAGGAAAAATCCACGTGGCCGGGGGTATCAATCAGGTTGAGCTGGTAAATCTGGCCGTCTTGCGCGGGGTATAACATGCGGACTGCATGAGCCTTGATGGTAATGCCGCGCTCGCGCTCCAGGTCCATTGAATCTAGAACCTGCTCCTGCATTTCGCGCATGGCCAGCGACCCGGTCAGCTCCAGCAGGCGGTCGGCGAGCGTGGATTTCCCGTGATCAATATGCGCAATGATCGCAAAATTGCGGATGCGAGCGGCTTCCATGCGGGTAAGTCGATTCTAACAGGGTGTGGCGCGGACACTCTTGTCCGCGGAACGCCGGCGTTTGTGTTCCCCGATGGCCAGAACTTCACAAAAAAAGGGCGCGATTCGCTCGCGCCCTAGAAATTCTGCGGAGCTTCGCTCCGCTGGACGGGGCATAGCCCCGTCCCCACACCAGCTCTAGTCTCTTACTCCATCCATGAACGCCCGCAGCTTTCTTGAGCGCGATGGATGGCGCAGCTTTCTTAGCGCTTTGGCTTCGATTTGGCGGATGCGTTCGCGAGTTACTGCGAACGACTGTCCGACTTCCTCCAGCGTGTGCTCGCTGCCGTCTTCCAGCCCGAAGCGCATCTTGATGACCTTCTCTTCGCGCGGGGTCAGCGTGCGCAGCACCTGTGAAGTCTGGTCTTTCAGGTTGACGTTGATTACCGCCTCGGCCGGCGAAACTACCGCGCGGTCTTCGATGAAGTCGCCCAGGTGCGAATCTTCCTCTTCGCCAATTGGCGTTTCGAGTGAGATCGGCTCCTGCGCAATCTTCAGGACCTTGCGGACCTTCGCCACCGGAATGTCCATGCGCTTGGCGATTTCTTCCGACGTTGGTTCGCGTCCCAGTTCCTGCACCAGCTGCCTTGACGTGCGGATCAGCTTGTTGATGGTTTCGATCATGTGCACCGGGATGCGAATCGTACGCGCCTGATC
>Ga0316363_10000583_pt1 | contig 45082 bp, 41 predicted proteins | sample Sb_taG_3_FD_200459 | JGI IMG/M metagenome (GOLD analysis project Ga0316363, IMG submission 200459) | Peat soil microbial communities from Weissenstadt, Germany - Sb_50d_a_PC metaG (v2) (version 2) | ecosystem: Environmental > Terrestrial > Soil > Wetlands > Peat | place: Germany: Weissenstadt...
GAAAATTTTCTTTTTTTTTCCCCCCCCCCCCCCCCCCCCGATTTCCCGTAAAATATTGAATAATAAGGACTTAACTGTAAAATATTCCAGAATAAGGAGTTAGCTTGTCAAAGAGCACTGAAAATGGCTTTGGGGCAGCTTCGAGGGCCGTCTTGGTTGACCGGCACACTTCTCGCTGCCCCAATCAGACCACTATTCTCGCGCATGCGCGGGGTGAGTGTCTGTAACGGCCATCACGGTTGGAATGTGATGAAAAAGGTCAAAGGCCCCGCCCAAGCGAAGCTTGGACGGGCCACCCTCCGGGGTCAGATGGCTGCGATAGGCTGGGCCAGCCCCCCGCCCGCTGTGTGATGTAAGAGGGAACCATAAGGCTTCTCAAGTGTAGGCCGCAGCTTGGGGATAGGAGGTCAAAGTCCCCACCCTGTCGCAGAAAACGCGACAAGGGCGGGGCACCCCTGGGAGTTGAGATGAGGGAAAGGATGGGCCAGCCCCCAGCACCTAATTCTAGTTCCGGGTCCTGTGCTTCACGTTCCCCTTCGACTCCTTCTTCTTACTCTTGCGCGGGCTATCTGATTTCTTGGCGGGCGCAACGGACACCACGGAGTGTTCCTTCTCTCCGGGCCGCGCCGTCGAATCGAGCACGGGCGAGGGCTGTCGGTCCCACGCTTCCACATACTCCAGGGCCTTCGCTGTGCGGCGCGGCCTCAGTTTTCCCTCAAGCCACTGGTACCAAATCCACCATCGATGACTGTTGGAGAGTTCGTGACGACACTTTCTTGCCTGTAGCCCGTTCAGCATGGTGATTTCCCTATGGTGCGGGCCGCACAGCGGCTTCACGACCTCCTCTGGGAAATAAACGATGTGGTGCCGATGGTCCGCGGGTCTTGTGCATCCGGGGAAGAAACAGGCCCCCCGGGCGCGAAGCACGTTTGATGTTCGTCCTACAAAAATCGGAGCCATGGTGGTCCCCTTCTCCGATTCTCTTTCTACTGCCGCACGGGTGGATATGCCAGGTTACGGTTGTTCATTCGGGACACGTTAGCGCCTGCCCGCATGAATCAAAGGTTCTGCCTTATTGGCCCGGGGTGCGCGGTTGTCACGGACACCAGGCGCCCCTACAATCTTTCAGTAGTGTCTGCTACTGCTTCCTTGTCCGAAGTTCGTCGGCGCAATCCTGCGCTCCGCATCCTGTACTACGCCCTTTGCCTCCTGCTGGTGGCGCTCATCGTCGGCGTCTGGTGGTTCTACTGGATCGCGCGCCGTCCGCTGCCGCAACTGGATGGCAGTGTCTCCGTTTCTGGAATTTCGGCGAAGGTGCGCGTCATACGCGATGAGCACGGTGTGCCGACGATTGAGGCGTCTACGCTCGCAGATTTATTTTTTGCCCAGGGCTACGTGACCGCGCAGGACCGGCTGTGGCAGATGGACATGATGCGGCGCGCCGCTGCCGGAGAACTTTCGGAAGTGATCGGCGAAAACACGGTAAAGAGGGACCGCGAAGAGCGGATTCTGGGGCTGCGGCTCGCCGCCGAAGCGGCGGAGAAGAGCATCTCGGCGCGCGACCGGGTCTATTTTGCCGCTTACGCTCGGGGAGTGAATGCGTTTCTCGAATCGCATCGCGACCGGCTTTCGCTCGAATTCCGCCTGATGAAGTACGCGCCGCGGGCGTGGACGGTGACGGATTCCATGTTGGTGGGCGCGCTCTTGGTGCAGTATCTGAACCACTACCCCTACGAGCGTGCGCTAGAGCGAGAAAAAGTTCTGGCGAAGCTGGGACCGGAACTGACGGCGGACCTGTACGTGAATTCTTCCTGGCGAGACCGTCCGCCAGCTGAAGTGCGGCGGATAGAAGACGAACCCGCAATCAACAACGGCGATGGAGATGACGATGACGACGAAGAGGTCGACCCGGAGGGAGGGACGGGTCGGCTGACTTCCGCGGTGTCTTCAGGGTACGTCCCTCAGGTGCTAAAGAGAGTACGTGAGAACTGGGTCGTCCCTCCGGGACTTGAATCATTTGTTGCACTTGCCCCAGCGCTGAAGCGCTGGGCTAAGCTAGGTCGCCCCTCCGGGGCTGGATACTCCGATGATTCGTTGGCTGGATACTCCGATGATTCTCTCCGGCCGGGGTCGAACAACTGGGTCGTTTCCGGTCAGCATACGGTTTCGGGGAAACCGCTGCTGTCGAACGATATGCACCTCGACCACCAGATGCCGAACCTGTGGTTTGAGGCGCACCTGAGAACAACAACGGCAACGACAGAAACAACAACAGCAACAACAACAGGAACAAAGGCCGGCAGCTTCGACGTCGCCGGCGTTACGCTGCCGGGAGTTCCGTTCGTGATTGTGGGCCACAACCAGCGGATCGGCTGGGGATTCACCAACGTTGGTCCAACCGTGGAAGACGACTTCATCGAGGAGTTCAATGCGCAGGGGCAGTACAAGACTCCGGCGGGATGGCTTGATGCGCAGCACCGGCAGGAGACGATTCACGTCAAAGGAAAGCCGGATGTGACGCTGGACGTGGTAACGACGCGGCATGGACCGATCATTACTGAATTGCTTCCGGGCGAGACGCGCAAGATTGCCTTGCGCTGGACCTTGCAGGACGGCATGGGATTGATGTTCTTCGACGCGGACTCCGCGGAGAACTGGGATCAGTTTCGGAAGGCGTTATCGACTTTTGGCGCGCCCGGACAAAACCTGATGTACGGCGATGTCGATGGTCACATCGGATATCAGGCGACGGGGCGAGTGCCGATCCGGGCAGCGGGCGATGGCAGCCTGCCGGTGAACGGCAGCGACGATGCGCACGAGTGGAAAGGCTTTATTCCTTTCGACGAGATGCCGCATGTTTATGATCCGCCGTCGGGAATTCTGGCGACCGCCAACGGCCGCATCACTCCGGAGGGCTACAAGTATTCGATCAGCACGGAATGGGATGCGCCGTGGCGGACGGATCGCATTTACCGGGTGCTCGAATCGGGCAAGAAGTTCGCGCCGGCGGATATGCTGGCGTTGCAAATGGATGTGTCGTCGACGTACGACCGCTTCTGCGCCGACAAGTTCGTGTACGCGGTCGATCACGCCACGAGCGCCTCCGACCGCGCGAAGCGGGCAGCGGAAATTCTGCGCGACTGGGATGGGCGGATGTCGGCGGATTCAGCGGCGCCGACGATTGAGACCAAAGCGCGTCAGGAACTGGCGCGCTTGCTGCTGGAGCCGAAGCTGGGCGCGGCGGCGGATAGTTCGAATTCAAGTTCGGCCCCAAGCCCGAAGTCAGGCGCGGCTTCGGGCGCGCTGAGTTGGAAGAGCTATCACTGGGCTATGTCGTCGGTCTGGCTGGAGAATGTGCTTACCAAGCAGCCGGCGCGTTGGCTGCCGCCGGGATACTCCGACTACGGGAGCCTGCTGACGGCTGCGCTTGAGAACGCAGTGCAGCAGACGGGAGGTGCTTCGGAACTCAATCAGTGGAAGTGGGGAAAGTATTATCCGCTTGAGATCGATCATCTCGTACTCAGCCGGCTTCCGGTGATTGGACGCTTCACGGGGCCGGGATCGCATCCGTTGAGCGGGAGCGGGCAGACTGTGAAGCAGGTAAGCCGCGGGTTTGGGCCTTCCGAACGGCTGACGTTGAACTTCGCGAACTTTGACGAAAGCACGCTGAACGTGGTGACGGGAGAGAGCGGAATCTTCCTCAGTCCGTATTACATGGACCAGTGGGCGGCCTGGTACGGAGGCTCGACGTTCGCGTTTCCCTTCTCGCAGGCCGCGATCGAGCAACACCGGGCGCATGAGATGACGCTGATGCCGAGGTAGGGAAGGCGGTCGTTGGGTCGTTCGCTATTCGCTGTTCGCCAGAACCGAGAGCAAACCGCGAACGACGAACAGCGCCCTCAAAAATCGACGGTCTTGACGTCGAAGAAATAGCCGACGAGGCCGTTGACCTCACCGGGGTTATTCGGATCGTTCGGGTTGTACTCCAAGGCATCGATCGTGGCGTCGTAGATACCGAGCGATCCGCCCTGGACCACATAGACCACTTGGCGCGTGGCGATGGGCTGGATGCCGGTCACGTCTCCGTTCGCGGGAGGAACTATGACGCCGCCGGGCTGAACACTGCCCACGGCGCTCGTCAGCGTGTTGTAAATGGAAAGGCAGCCACGGATCTCGGCCCCGGCCGGCGGCGGAACGGGCGCAACGATCTCGGTGCAAGTGCGCGCGCCGATGAAGATCTGTCCGTTGGGGCCGAGAGCCATGCGAGTGTGATATCCGTCGGTGATGACGATCCCGGAATTCGTGACTTTCATGCTGGACAGGTCAACGATGGTGAGCAGTCCGCAGGAGGTTGCCTGCGTGGGCGTGGTCTCCCCTATGCAGGACTGCGCCGGAACTCCCCCGATATACGGTGGCGTGCCCGCCAAATACATGGTCGAGCCATTGACCAGAGCTACGCTGGCGGCTGCCGGGCCGGCACACGATTGTGGAGTTGATCCGGGAGCGCAAACTGGAACATACGGGCCGAGAGTGTTATCCGTCAGATTGAACTGCTGAATGCTGGCTTGTTGCCCGCCGCATTCGGCGCCACAGTTCAGCACGTAGGCGGCGGTGTCGTCACTGTTGAAGAACGCCGCCACTGGATGGTCAAAGCCGGACACGAAAGTGACAACGGGATACTCCGTTCCCACACTCGAGGGCGTGATCACCGCAATCGTATCCGCGACGGAATCCGCGCCCTGGCTGAAAGCCAGGATGCGAGTGCCGGTATTTCCCATGGCGAGAAACTGATAAGGCTGGTTGAATCCTTGAGGCACCGTGGCGGGCCAAACGCAGACGGGGTTGGTCGGGTTCACAGGCGGGCAGCTAATTGCGGCGGTGACGGCGCCCGATTTCAGATCAATGACTCCAATGGCTCCGGGGGATGGTTGCCCGGTCACCGGGGCGGTGGGCACGGCGACGTAGGCGGTGGAGCTGTCGGGCGAAACCACGAAGCTCTCGGTCATGCCGGGCAAGCCCACGTGACCGGCGGCGGATTCGCTGGCGTTGTTGATGATGGTGAACTGGTTCTCAGGAAATAGTGGATCGCTGCCGGGGCTGAAAACCAGCGTCTGGGCCAGGTTGGGCGTGACCACCATCATTCCCGGAGCGCTGCCGGCGGCAATCGGGGATAGCGGCCCACGCGTATCGTTTACAGCATTGACGATATACACACCAGCCACCGAAGTAATACCGGATGTGACGCTATTCGAGATAAAGGCGCGGTAGGCGAGACCGCTGGTTCTTGAGCCGCTGCTGGAGGAGCTGCCGCCGCAACTCAGCCACACCAAACTGGCGGTCAGCAGGAATAACAGAAGGATCAGGACTTTTTTCAAACCTGGGACTCCAACCTCATGCCGGATAATCACTTGGATGCAAGAACAAGGATTATAGCAAAGGATGAAATTGCGCTTGTGGCGGCCGCCGAAGAACGGAGCGTAAGGCGGAGCCAGCTGATCGACACAGCAGTTGCAAAGATTTCAGACGAAGAACTGACTCAGCAGGTTCATTCTGACTTGCTCTTTGGCGATGGCTTGCCCGATGCGCTGAAAATTGCCGATCTGATCGACGGCATCCATTTCGCCGACCTTTGCCGGGTCGATGTCGCCGAGGTTGAGCCCATCGAGGCGTTCCCGCGTCAGGCTGACCGTAACTCGCTGGTAGGTCAGAGCCTTATACGCGCCCAGCCCTGGGCTGATGAAATCAAGCGCATTGTCGGCCGGGACACCGGCGGCTCGGGCGGCGTTTGCTTCCGCGGTTGGAGTGGGGGCCTTGCCCGCCGGCGGTTCGCCGATCAGGTGCATTAACACATTCTGCTGCAGGTTGGCGTCGTTCATTAGCCCTTTGACCGCGTAACCAGCCCAGTTGAAGAGATTGTAGCCCGAAGCTTTGCCCGTGGGGATGGTAATCGCGTTGAAACCGGTGCCCAGCGACAGTAAGAAGAGCCGGTCGGTTCCAGTGGGCCATCCCAACTGATAATTCGGATCGGTGGCTTCGAGAAAAACCTGCATCGAGGGATTGTTGTAGCTGCTGACGCCACCGTCGATGAACTCATACTGCTGGGACTGGCCTTTGTTGTTGGGAATGGAAATCGCCTGCGGCGGAAAGTAGGTGGGAGCGGCGCTGCTGGCTCGCACGATCTGCCACAGCGGCAGTCCCCGGTTGTTGGCAAAGTATTTTCCGTTCGGGTTATTGGTGAAGAACCAGGTCGTCCCCAGCGTAACGTTCTTGGAGACGATGAGGATCTTGGTAAGCAGCTTGGTGCTTCCGAGCGTCGTGCCTTCCCCAAAAACATCTTTCAGGTGCTCTTCGAGCGGACCGCTTGGATAGCTGTGCCAGAAACGCTCGGGCAAAAAGACCTTGGTGAAGATCTGCCTTCCAAATTTTAGGTAGAAGTCTCGAAGTTCGGCTGCCTTCAAGCCGAGGGCGAGTCCCACGGCGAGGATGGCGCCCGTGCTCGTGCCTCCGATCAGGTCGAACCGGTCGCAGAGCGGCAGCGAGCGACCGGTGAGCGCGTCGAGCTGGGTTTCGATTGCAATCAGAGCTTCGGCGGGGATCAGCCCTTTCAGGCCACCGCCATCAATGGACAAAAGACGCATCGGTCGCGTCACGGAATTCGAGGTGTTGTTCGCCATGATCTCCTCGGGGCGTGTGCAATCGGATAAATGGAGGGGAAGGTCTGCTACGTTAGTTCGCTTCCAGGAGTATGTCAAGGCGGTCGGAGCGATTTCGCGTCGACCGGATGCGAGGATCTCGTCTCTTCTTGTATCCTCAAGAAGATGGGGCAGAACTTTATTGAACGTCTGAAGCAATCGCCCGTGCTCTGCGACGGAGCTATGGGAACGCTGCTCTATGCCAAGGGCATCTTCATCAACCGCTGCTATGACGAGTTGAACCTGTCGCAGCCGGAGTTGGTCCGCAGCGTCCACCACGATTATCTGCAAGCCGGCGCCGAGATTATCGAAACCAATACTTTCGGCGCGAACAGCTTTCGCCTGGCGCGGCACACCCTGGCGGATCGCGTGCGCGACATCAACCTAGCCGGCGCTCACGTGGCTCGCGAAGCAGCCAAGGGCTTCGACGTTTGGGTCGCCGGATCGATTGGCCCGTTGGGCGTTCGCATTGAACCACTGGGAAAAACTTCATTTGAAGAGGCCCGGACGGCGTTTCGCGAACAGGCCGCAGCCCTGGTCGAGGGCGGCGTGGATTTGCTGATGCTTGAAACCTTCGGTTACGTCGAAGAATTACACCAGGCGGTGCTGGCTTGCCGGGACGTGAATGCGAAGATTCCCATCGTCGCTCAGGTCACGATTGACGAAGACGGCAACTGCCTCGATGGCTCCGACCCCGAGACCTTCGCCGCCCGGCTGACGGAATGGAACGTCGATGTGCTCGGCATCAACTGCAGCGTGGGACCGGTCGCGATGCTCGACGCGATCGAGCGCGTGCGAGCGGTGACCTCCGTGCCCCTGGCCGCGCAACCGAACGCCGGCATGCCGCGCTCGGTCGAAGGTCGCAACATCTATCTCTGCTCGCCGGAATACATGGCGACCTACACGCCCAGATTCGTGGCCGCCGGAGTGCAGCTGATTGGCGGCTGCTGCGGAACCACGCCGGATCATATCCGCGCCATGAAATCGGCTTTACGGGTGGACCAAGCGCGCGGCAAGACTGCGATTTCAGTGGCGATTCATTCCAGCGTCGCGCCTTCGGCTCCGGCGATCACTCCGATGGCGGAGCGCTCCCGGCTGGGCGCAAAGATTGCGGCTGGGGAATTTGTGACCATGGTCGAGATCGTGCCGCCCAAGGGAATCGACATCCGAAAAGAGATCGAGGGCGCGAAGTTCGTGAAATCGGTCGGCGTGGACGCGGTGAACATCCCGGACAGCCCGCGGGCCTCGGCGCGCATGAGCAACCAGGCGCTGTCGCTGCTGATGCAGCAGGCGGTTGAGATTGAAGCCATCCTGCACTACACTTGTCGCGATAGAAACGTGCTGGGCATTCAATCCGACCTGCTGGGCGCGGCGGCCACCGGAATTCGCAACCTCATCTGCATCACCGGCGACCCCCCGAAGATGGGGAACTATCCCGATGCCACAGCGGTGTTTGACGTGGATTCGATCGGACTGGTGAATATTGTCCACAACCTGAACCGGGGATTGGACTTGGGCGGGAACCCGATCGGCGCCGGGACCAGTTTCGTCATTGGAGTGGGTGCAAATCCGGGCCTGCCCAACCTGGACGAAGAGATCAAGCGCTTCGAATACAAGGTGCAAGCGGGTGCGGAATACGTGGTCACCCAGCCGGTATTCGATATCAGTCTGCTGGACAATTTCCTGAAGCGGATCGAGCACTGCCGAATCCCCGTCATTGCCGGAATCTGGCCGCTGGTAAGCGTCCGCAACGCGGAGTTCATGAAGAACGAACTGCGGGTTTCCGTGCCCGATGAAATCCTGAACCGGATGGCCAGGGTGGCAAGTCCGGAAGCGGCTCGCGCCGAAGGCGTGGCCATCGCTCGCGAAATGCTGGCGGCGGTCCGCGACCGGGTCCAGGGCGCGCAGATCAGCGCTCCCCTGGGCCGCTATAGCTCCGCGGTGGATGTTCTGGAGGCTCTCGGCTCGAAGCGGCCGACGTCAGTGTAGTTTTAACGCCCCTGCCCAAAAGATTGCACGAATTAAAAAAATTTATTGGACATTTCGCATCCAATTCGGCATTAGAATGGAGTGTAGGAGCAATTGGATTGGTAAAGTTTGAAGAATGCCTCGAGCGTCTCGAGAAGATCGTTCAGGAACTGGAAAAAGGGGAGGTTCCTCTAGAGCAGTCTCTGACGCTATTTGAAGAAGGCATGCAACTTTCCGCAACCTGCCGGAAACAGTTGGAGGAAGCGGAAGGGAAAGTAGAGATTCTGTTAAAACAGAACGGAAAGCTCCAAACTGAATCGTTCGAGCCCCCGGCCGAGAAAGCGTTGCGCAAGTAACGCTGTCGCGCTCGGAGTTGATAACGCCTGTGCAGCCGTTAGCTGTCACAGCCAAGGCCGCCGCGAATCGCGGTGACGTCAGGGGGAAGTCATGGAACCACTCAGTGTAGTCCTCTATCAGAGTGACCCCAGAACTGCACAAACTCTGGCGGTCAGTCTATCCCAACATTTTGATTCTGTTTATTTGGCCCGCACCTACGAAGAGGTCGGTCCCGCGGTTGCCCTTCATCGCGCCACGGCGCTGGTGCTGGATCTGGAAACTTCGGGGCCGGACGAAGTCAAGCGTTTGCATCATGAGTTCCCTGGTCTTTGCATCGTCGGTACCCACAGGCTGGCGGACGACAAACTGTGGGCCGAGGCAATGAGTCTGGGCGCGTCCGACATATGTGAGCCGCGCAACGATGACGTGTTGCGCTCGTTGTTGCACAGGCGCACGCGTAATGTGGCCGCCTGATCCTTTGTTTTTTCGGTGAAGAGTTTCTTTGGGAAACTTGTTTGAGAAGGGACGCTCCTGGGCGTCCCTTTTCATTTCCGCGAGGCCCGCTTGTTATACTGCGATGCCATGCTGAAACAAGTTCTGGAGCAGGGACGCGAAGCCGCCGACGCCGCGCTCGAGCGACTCTTGCCGCCGGCTACCCAGCATCCAACCTCCATCCATCAAGCCATGCGGCACAGCGTGTTTGCCGGCGGAAAGCGCCTGCGGCCAATCCTCTGCATGGAAGCGGGGCGCATGATCGGAACGGCCTCGGTCGCCAGTTCGCAAACTAGTTCGCGAACCGCACCGCCTGCCGGTTTGCTGCCCGCGGGCATCGAGCAGGTGGGCGCGGCGCTCGAAATGCTCCACACGTATTCCCTGATCCACGACGATCTGCCCGCGCTCGATAACGACGACCTCCGCCGCGGGCGTCCCACCTGCCACAAAGCCTTCGGCGAAGCAATCGCCATCCTGGCCGGAGACGCCCTGCAGACGCAGGCCTATGAAGTGTTGGCGCAGATCAGTTGCCCAGCCGAGGCGCGCGTTGCCATCATCCGGGAAATCGCCCACGCCACCGGCAGCGTCGACGGCATGATCGGCGGCCAAGTGGTTGACCTTGAAGCCGAGCACAAGAAGCCCGACCTCACTACCCTCGAATACATCCACCGTTCAAAGACCGCAGCGCTCATCACGGCCAGCGTGGTTAGCGGAGGAATATACGCTGGGGCAACTTCTGCCGACATCGACCGCCTCCGGACCTACGGGCAGTCGATCGGCTTGGCGTTCCAGATCGTGGACGATGTGCTCGACCTGACCCAAACTTCCGAACAACTGGGGAAAACCGCGGGCAAAGACAAGGCGGCGGAGAAGGCAACGTATCCGGCGTTATTCGGAATCGAAGAATCGATCCGCAAGGCCGATGCCCTGGTCGATCAGGCATGCGCGCAACTCAACGAATACGGCGCAGCTGCGTCGACTCTAAAAGACCTTGCTCACTACCTCGTCGAGCGCAAGAAATAAATTGTTTTGTTTGTGTGGGGACGGGCGCCTCGCCCGTCCAAGCCGAGCGCAGCTCGGCCAGCTGCCGGCGGCCGACGCAAATCTGGATTCGCTGCCGTGTTCCCAAGCTTTCCGGCAGAAAGGCACTACCCCGCCCTTGAATCTCCGTCTGTCCGGCGGTACAGTATCTATGCTCTCGCGGTCTCCCGCCTTCCTTATTCCTCACTAGCAATTTGCGCGTAATAGCTGCGGTGTGTGTGCAACTAAAGGCGGTGTTTGGACGAGTACCACAATATGTGGTGTTTTATTACTTGACCCGTCCCTGTATTCGCCGTTAGAGTTGGTCAAAAGCATGGTGACGTTCCTGATTCATGGGGACGGCATCACACGATACGACCAGCGAGGAACCTTGTGAGTTAACAGCTGGAAGTTAACCTCGAAAGTTGACAGCGGAAGTTAACCTCCGGATCCCCGCAATTGGCAGCGCACTCCAGCCAGCGCAAACCGAGTCCGCGGACCACAGTGTCCGCCCACGAAGGAGTCACTTTGCTCAAACTTAAGAAGCTGCAAATTCTGGGATTCAAGTCCTTCTGCGATCGCACCGAACTGAAATTCCATGGCGATGGCATCGCCGCCATCATCGGCCCGAACGGCTGCGGAAAGTCGAACATCGCCGACGCGATCTCCTGGGTGCTCGGTGAGCAGTCGGCCAAGTCGCTGCGCGGCTCGCGCATGGAAGACGTGATTTTCTCTGGCACGCGCGACCGCAACCCCACCGGTATGGCGGAAGTGTCCCTGACTTTGATCGACCCCGAAATTTATGGTGGACCGGATACGAACGCGCCCACCGAGATCGAGATTCAAGACGAGCTTCCTTCGGCGGGAATGAACTGCGAAGAAAACTGGGATGAAGCCGAGATCCGTGCCCAGGCCGCCGCAGAAACTGCACGCGCCGTCGAGGAAGCACAGCCGGGCAAGACTGAAGAAGTGGAAGGCGAAGCCGCGGCCGAAGCGCAAGGAGTCGCGACCAGTGAAGCGTCGACTATTGACGCTGCGGTGGCAGTGGCAGGCCCGCAGGTGGTTCTGAAAATCCGCCGTCGCAAATTCAACCAGCAGCATAACCACGCCGGAGAGATTTTGGTGACGCGCCGGTTATTCCGCAGCGGCGATAGCGAATACCTGCTGAATGGAAAACTATGCCGGTTGCGCGACATCCAGGAACTGTTCATGGGAACCGGTCTGGGGCCGGAGTCGTACGCGCTCATCGAGCAGGGGCGCATCGGTCAGATTCTGAGCAGCCGTCCGACGGACCGCCGCGCCATCATTGAAGAGGCGGCTGGCATCACGAAATTCAAGACCAGGAAGCGTCTTGCGGAGGCGCGTCTCGAAGACGCCAAACAGAATCTGAACCGCGTGAACGACATCTTCGAAGAGGTCACGCGGCAGATGAACTCGCTCAAGCGCCAGGCCAGCAAAGCCGAGCGCTATGCCAGGCTGCGCGACGAGATGCGCGCCAAGCTGCGGGTTGTGCTCGCCAGCAAGTTCAGCCAGATGGACCAGGAAAGCGTGACCCTCGATATCCAGATCCATCAATTGGGCGAGGAAATTCGCCAGCAGACCGAGAGCGTCCACGAATCGGAAAAAGACCACTCCGAGCGCACGCAGCGCGGATACGCGATTGAGACCGAAACCCGGCAAAATCGCGACCGTCTCAACCAGATCGCGATCGAAGGCGATCGCGGCAAGGCGCGCATCCGCACCAACGAACAGCGCTGCGCGGAACTGATCGTTCGCACTGCGTCCGCGGAAGCGGAGCTGGCGCAGGCCCAGAATCGGCTCACGGCGCTTGAGGAAGAACGCGATGGTCACCAGCAGTTGCTCGACTCAGCGGCTGCCGATCTCGCGGCAGCCCAGCAGGAGCTTGCGCTCAGCCAGCAGGAAACGGCCTGCGCAGCCACAAACCTGGCGATACTCGAACAGGAGCAGGAATCGCATCGCGCTGCGATTCTTGAGGCAGTCGGCGGAGCTTCCAACCTCCGCAATCAGCTCACGCAGTCCCAGGAACGGCTGGCGGGCATAGGCCGCGAGGAGCAGCGTCTGCGCGCCGAGATTGCAACCGCCTCGTCGCAATCGGAAACCTTCGGCGGACAACGCGGTCAGATTGCTCTGGAATTCGAAAGCGTTTCGCAACGAGCCAGCGGCCTGGCCACAGGGATCGCGAGCCTGCGTGAGACCCTCGAAACGAAGCGCTCTGCCGAGAACGAAACCAAAAAACACCTCGACTCCATCCGCTCCGAATACGCCACGGCGCTCGGCAAGAGGGGCTCGCTCGAAGCGGTCATCGCCGAGCACGGTTATTCCACCGAGTCGGTGCGGCGGCTCTTTCAATCGGGCGCCATGCAGGGAGGCAACACTCCCGCCGGTGTGCTCGCCGATTTCCTCGAAGTCGAACCCCGCTATGAGCGCGTCGTAGAAGACTTCCTGCGCGACGAACTGAACTTCGTCGTGGTCAAGTCGTGGGACGCCGCCGACGAAGGTCTGCGCCTGCTGCGCTCCGACGTCAACGGGCGCGCCACATTCCTCGTGCATCCGGAGGACTCGCAAGCCAAGTTCTCGTTTCTCGCGGATGAAAGCCAACACTACTCTCCGCTCAACGACACGGTGCTCCCGCTCAAGAACTCGATTCGCGTGCTGAATGGATTCGGCAAGTCGCTCGAAGTGATCCTCCCGAAGCTGGGAAACGGCTACATCGTGCCCGATCCCGCGGTGGCGCGCGAGCTCGCGCTCTCCAGCCCCGACGCGTTCTTCCTCTCCCAGACCGGCGAATGCTTCCACAATGTGACCGTCACCGGAGGCAAGCAGCGCAGTGAGGGACCGCTTTCCATGAAGCGCGAGTTGCGCGATGTGTTGCGCCTGCTCGAAGAATTGGAGCGAGCTCTGCGCGAAAAGGAAATGCTCGCGCTCACTTTGGGGCGCGAGATCAAGGAGCACACCGCCCTGCTCGATCGCCTGGAAGAGGAAAAGCGCGAAGCCGAGAAGCAGGCGATGACCTCAGGACATTTGCTCAAGCAATTGGAAGGCGAAATGACGCGGGTGCGCGAACGGCTTGCAATCAGCGAACACGAACTGCAAAGGCTCGCGGCCGAACGCCAGGAGCAGGAAAGCTTGATCGCATCGCGGCAAGCGGAGCTGACCACGATCGAGGAAGCGCGCACTCAATTCGAAACGCTGCTGGCAGCCGGGCAGGACCGCCTCGCCGCTCTGCGCAGCCAGCGGGACGCTGCCGCTGAAACCACATCGCAGCGGGCCGCTCGCGCGGCCACTCTCGAAGAGCGCCACCGTTCGGCGACGACACTGCTTCAGCGCATCGAGACGCTTGTCGCCGAGATGCGGGAGCGGGCGGGCGCTTTGCAAATCCAAATGGAATCGGCGAGCGCCGAAATCGCGCAACGGCAAAACGAGAACGTGCAACTAGCCGAACAATTCCTGCAGTTCGAAGCCGAGCGCAATGCCGGAGAAGCGCGCGAAGGCTTGCTGCAGCTCGAGTCTGAGCAAGTGCGGGCGCGATTAACCGAAATCGAAGAGCTTCTGCGCAACACGCGTCAGCAACTCGATCTCGCGCGCGACCGCCGGGGTGAGCTCTCGGCCACGGCTGCCAAGCTGCAATCCGACCTGCAACACCTCGCCGACACCTGCCTGAACGAACTTGGCATGGAACGTTCGGTCCTGATGGCCGACACGACGATTCCGCTGATTACTTCAGATGAACTTGCGACCGAAGATCAGGCCCACCGTGAAATGCGCGCCCGCCTCGACGCCATGGGCCCGGTCAACATGATGGCTCTGGAAGAGTACAAGGAAACGGCGGAGCGCCACCAGTTCCTCGGAACGCAGCGCAAAGACCTGCTCGATGCCATCGAAAACACCGCGGCCACCATTCGCGAAATCGATCAAGTCTCGCGGCAGAAATTTGAAGAAGCGTTCAATCGGATTAACGAGAACTTCCAGGCCACATTCCGCAAGCTGTTCGGAGGCGGACACGGCTTCATGCGGCTGACCGACTTGGAAAACAGCGCGGAGAGCGGCATTGACGTGGTGGCATCGCCTCCCGGAAAGAAACTGCAGAATGTGCTTCTGCTCTCCGGCGGCGAAAAGGCGCTCACTGCACTCGCACTGCTGGTCGGAATCTTCCAGTACACACCCAGTCCGTTCTGCATTCTCGACGAAGTCGATGCTCCGCTCGACGAAGCCAACATCGCGCGCTTCACCGAGCTGGTGAGCGAGTTGAGCGTGCGGACCCAGTTCATCCTGATCACGCACAGCAAGCGGACGATGAGCATTGCGCCAGTGCTCTACGGCGTAACCATGCAGGAGCCCGGCGTGTCGAAACTCGTATCGGTACGTTTCGGGGCCGCGTAATATGCCTCAGTCAAGGAAAACAAGCTCCGATTTCGAGGAGTTGGAACGGTGGCAGATCGAGCAAATCGAGAAGGGTATAGCGGAGGCCGATCGGGGTGAGTTTGCCAGCGATGAGGAGGTCGAGCAGGTGCTGAAGCGCTGGTTGCCCGGGCGTCTCAAACGCGATTGCTGATTCCGGAACGCACGGGAAAAGGTAATGGGTCAGCTTCCGAGTTGCCGGTCATCCGGGAGTTGTCGTGGCTCGAAACGAATATGCCATAGGCCGATCCTTGGAAATAGTCGCCCGGAACCACCGTAATGAAGTCTACTTCTGGCCGGAGAGTCCGGCAGCATGCGCCGCGCCCAGCACTGCCCCGCGTCGCCCGGGGGCATTTGCGAGTGCCGTCTCAAATTCCTTCAGCGCTAGACCCGGGTGATTCTGCTCCAGTTGCAAGTAGCCAAGCTGTTCGCGGGCCGGAACAATTGGCCCCGGCGTCACCGGAAGCTTCTCGATTGCATCCTCCTCATCGGCTGACGCACGCATCAACGCTGCGGCTTCATCCGGTTTCTTGTCCGTCTGAGCTGACCACGCCATGACTTCGCGCGTCAGAATCTCCACCTGAGTGGCCCAATAGTTGTTACCTGACGTGCGAAGCTGCTCTTCGATCTGCCGCAACTTATCAATTTCCGTGCGCGCCTCGGCGGCGCGTCCACTCCGAGCGAGTCCCAGGCCCCGAGCCCAAACCGCAATTGCGACAACATGAGGCGGGGCTCCTGTCGGGGGAACGATGCCAACAGCGTCGGCCCATTGACCTCGCTCAACCAGGTAGCGAACCGGCATCGCGGTAGAGGCGTACGCTATCTTGAAATCGCCTGCGTTCAGCTTTGGCATGCTTTTGAGTTGCTGAATAACCTGAGCCGCCTCTTTGTCGCGTCCACTCTGCAGATAGGCATACACCAGATAATCCATGGCGTGCAGCTCTTCTCCCGTGTCGCCCTGCTGGTGTGCAGCTTCCCTTGCCGCAAGGTTGGATGTGACGGAGTCTTCCCATAGGCCGAGTCGCGTGAATATATGCGATGGCATGTGCAATGCATGGGGCGCTGAGGGTGCAATCTGGGAGTAGGCTCTTGCCGCCGGGAGGCCTTTGGGCGCGAGTTCCGCATTGTCGTAAGCATGGATGAGGTAGTGAGAGACGCCGGGGTGCTGCGGACAGGCGCGATCAAGCGCCTCAAGCAGGTCGGCCGCCTGTTTCTGCTTCGCATGCGTCTTGTCGGCGGGAGATGCGTTGGCCAGGAGTGCGAGCGCGTAAAACACCTGTGCTTCGACATCTTTCCTGTTTCCTGAAGCGAGAGCGCTCATCGCGTGCTCGTAGTTCGCCGCCCGCGTGTGGTATGGAACGGTGGCAGCGTCCTGGTAGATCAACGCCAGCGCATTGATGAACTGACGCTCGCGTTCAGAGCCCGCCCCGATCTGCTGAGCCCGCTGGACTTCCTTTTGGGCAATCGAAATTGTCGCGGGCACAATAGGCGGGTCCCAAAGCTGGTGAAAGTACGCCATGGCCATTCCCCAATGCGCCATCGCACATCGCGGATCCAGTTCGCCCACGCCCTGGAATGCATTTTCGGCGGCGGTGTAGGCGAAGGAGTGAAGAAGAGCTACACCTCGGTTGAATTGCTCCTGAACGGCCGGCGTGCAAGAAATCGGAAACGATACCTTCCCCAGTTTCTCAGGTGCACTGTGGCTGTGTGTTTCTTGTGCTGGAGACAAGGGAAAGATGAACAGCAGTGTAAGGAATATTCTCCACAGGTGGCACATCCCTATCTCCATAGGCACGCGGACTTTTGTGACATCCGAATTCTACATTGGAGCCGGCGAACAATGCCCTCCGCTTTAGGCCTGAGTCTTGACGATGGTTCCCGGGTTACGGGCTAACCGGAAACCCGCTACCGGAAAAAACTTGCGTTGACAGATCGGCGGCTTTTTGCTTTCTCGACCGCAGAAACCGCCGCCTTTCTTTCCAGAGCCTTCCTCAGCTTTTCCACATCGCGCTCTCTCGGAAACCAGCGCCGGACAAGGCTTCTAGCTTACACTTGAACTGTCAACACTTTTCGGCGCGACGCCGTTTGGCGTAGCCCGCTCGTGTGTGATTCTAATCGTTGACAAATTTCCCGTGACAGCTAGAATACGCAAAGTTTTTCCCGGTGAATTAATACATGAGCCCCGAAATTCTAGATTCCGTTCTCCTGCGAACGGACTACTCCGAATTACAGTTGCACGCCAGCGGCAAGGTCCGCGACGTCTACTGCCTCGACATTGACCACCTGCTGTTCGTGGCCACCGACCGCATCTCAGCCTTCGACTACGTTCTCGCAACCGGCATTCCGCACAAGGGCCGCGTCCTGACGCAGATCTCGCTGTTCTGGTTCGACTTCCTCAAGGACATAGTCCCCAACCATCTCGTTACTGCCGACGTGAACCGCTACCCGGCGGCGATTCGCAAGTACGCGGACGAACTCCGCGGCCGCTCCATGATGGTGATGCGGGCCGAGATGTTGCCGGTCGAGTGCGTCGCGCGCGGCTACCTTTCCGGCTCCGGATGGAAGGAGTACAAAGCGACGGGCACGGTCAGCGGCGTCAAGCTCCCGCCGGGACTGAAGGAATCCGACCGACTGCCGGAGCCCCTGTTCACGCCGGCGACCAAGGCCACCACCGGACACGACATCAATATTTCATTCGAAGAAATGTGCAAGCTGGTCGATCCTGAATTGAGCCGCCAACTTCGCGACATCACCTTGCGCATTTACAAAAAAGCCGCCGATTATGCGCGGCACCGCGGCATCATCATCGCCGACACCAAGTTTGAATTTGGACAGACCGCCAAGGGCATTACCCTGGCGGATGAAGTTCTCACACCGGATTCCTCGCGCTTCTGGCCGGCCGACACCTACCAACCGGGCAAGGCGCAGGATTCCTATGACAAGCAGTATGTACGGGATTACCTCGAAGAAATTCGCTGGAACAAACAACCGCCCGCGCCAGCCCTCCCCCAAGAAGTGGCGCGGCGGACGAGCGAAAAGTACCTCGAGGCATACCGTCAGTTGACGGGACGCGAGTTGGAGATTTAGCCCGCGTGCGCTGGTGTCATTGAATTCGATCATTGAATTCGGAGCAACGAATTCGGATCACTGAATTTCGGATCTTCGGATCCGTGAGCTTCGGATCACTGAACCATGGGCATTGCGGACTGGATCATCCTCGGCTTTCTGGTGTTTTCCGTGACTGCGGCAGCCCTTGAAGGCTTCTTCCACGAAGCCTTCAAGCTGGCTGGCTTGGTTGTGGGATACCTGCTGGCCGCCTGGCAGTATCATCGCCTGGCGGAGTGGTTCGCGCCTCATTTGAAATCGCCGTGGTTAGGCGAGATCGCTGGTTTCCTGATTATTTTTTTCGCGGTCTTGATCATTGCCGGCATTGCCGGGAGGATCGCGCGCTGGGCAATGAAAAAAGCCGGTCTGAGCGCGATTGACCGGGTACTGGGCGCGGTCCTCGGTTTGTTGCGGGGCACCCTGGTGGTGGCGGTAGTGCTCACCGCCATGGCCGCTTTTGCGCCCGCTGCGAAGTGGCTGGAGGGGTCCGAGTTGGCTCCGTATTTCCTGGTAGGCGGAAGGGCAGCGATCTGGCTCGCACCGTCGGAATTGCGCCACCGTTTCTACCAGGGCTTGGATTACATGCGGCAGGTACATTCGGCAAAGGACACGATTCAGCCGCCATCATCCGGGCCGTTTAAGTAGTTCGTGTCAGTAATTTGTTGGTGACAGAATTTTAGGTTGTGAAGGTGCGGAAACGAGGCGGCAGGTGAAAGCTCAACTGGAAGCAATCATTCTTCAGATGTGCAAAAGCAATATCCTCTATTCGGAAGCAGTCCGTGAGTTTAAGAAATGTTTTATCGTGACCGTGCTCGAAGAAAACCGGGGTAATCAGTGCAAGTCCGCGCGGCAATTAGGCATGCACCGGAACACGCTGAGCCGGACCATGCAGGAGCTCAAGATTGATGTTCGTCCGTTGCGCGCCGGCGCCAAGCGTCCGCCGCGCAGCGCGCGTCCCCTCACGCTGGAGAGAAAACAGATTCGCTAAACGCCACTCGATTGCGGCAACAAATAAAGGCGGTCCCGTTTGGGACCGCCCTCGTCGTTTCCTCTCCCAGATTTTCCCAAGCCCAAGGTCTTCCTGAGACCTGAGACCTGCCAACTGAGACCTGAGCTTCAGTGTGCAGCCGGCTTCTTGTGGGCGGGCGGCTTCGGCGCCGCTTTCACCAGCAACGCCCCTTCGTTCATCGTCATCACAAACGGCTTCGCCACGTAGGAGACCGGCGTTCCTTCGAACTGGAAGTCCGTATCCTCCTTCGGCATCTGCTTCGCCGGGATCGCCGCCGTCATGGTCAAATCGATGTCCGCACGCTTGGCGTCGACATCGTCCGAACTGCCAGCTAGTTGCAGTTTGGTTACGGTCTTGCTTGAAGAGTCGATACTGATAATGTGGGCCTGCATCTGCAACGGCTTCCCCTTCAGTACGCTCCACACCTTGGCGGCGTCTTCGGGCGTGCCTTCGGAAAGAACCATTTGCCATTCCGCAAAGCTCATCTCCTCAACCTTCTTGGTCTTGACCAGCGCCGCCGCCTGCTCGGCGGGAGTTGGCGGCACGTACTGCTTGATGGTGAAATTGGCTGGCGGCAGGGCGGTGGTGGCCGTCAGCGCCAGCAGATCGCTCCATCCCTCTTCGCTGCCGTGGTACTTGTTGTATTTGCTCTTGCCGAACTTGGCGATCTGATCCTTGCCCGCACCCTGCGCCAGATTGGAAGCGCGCGCGATGAAGAAAAGTCCGTCCACGTCTTTTTCCGTCGGTCCCGCCGCCAGGTAAGCAAGGGCCAGCGGATACAGGTCGCGCAGGATGGTCGGGTTGCTCGGATCTCCTTCCACCGAGGCACGCAGAAACTGCTGGGCCTTCGCGTAGTCCTTGGCCTGGTAGGCGCTGATGCCAGCCGCGCCATTAAAGATCACCGCCGTCTGCGTTTTCAGCTTCTGGAAATCCGCATCCGGCGTGCCATCCGGCTTGGTCGCTGTCTCCAGACACTGCAAGCCTTTTTGACCGTTCTGCCCGGCGTCTGCAAGATTCTGTTGCGCGTTCTGGCCCGCTTCCGCCATCGCCCGCTTGGTGTAGGCCAGCAGCGCCAACGCCCGCAGGTTGCACGGGTTCGCCTGCAAAACCCTCTGCGCCGTTTCCAGCGTCTTGGCCTGATTGCTCGTCTGCTGATAGGCGCCCATCAAAAGTTCCAGCGCGTCTTCCTTCATCACGCTGTTCGGATACTGGGTCAGAAACGCTTCCAAGCCGCTGACCTTGGCCGCGGCGTCCGTTTGCTGCACGGCGCCCACGTAGGCGTTATACTCGGCCGGGTCTTTGATCTCTTTTTTCGGGGGCGCTGCTGGTTTCTGGGGCGCTGCTGGGGACGTCGCGGGTTGGGCGGGCGCGGACGCGGTTTGAGCGACGGCGGTAACCGCGGCTACCAGCAACATCGCGAGAATGATCTTCTTCATTCCTGTGGCTCCTTGACTCTTCGGGAAAGCTGGAGTTGACATCTCGCCCGATTCCACCCAAACCTGGTGTCGGGCTTGCACCATGAACCAATCTTTCATTACACATTTACACTCGCACTGACTGGTCCCGAAAATCATGGGCCGCCTGTCGATATGCCGCGGCTGAACATTATTCCGGTGAGCGGATTATAAGGATGTAATCCCGCTAAGGCAAGCGGCTTGCCCGCCAAATCCCTCCTGCCAGCTGCTGAGAAGTGCTTTCAGTCCTTAAACAGATTGTCAAACGCCGCGCGCGCGTCATTCGGACGCTGACTGCCTTTGCTGGATGTTTCTTTTTCGACCATCACGCGGATGGAATAGAGCGAGCAGTCGTTGCGCTTGTCTTTGGGAGAGATTCTGGCGGGAATCGGCTGATTGCATTCGAAGCGGCTCGACGGGTCAAAGTGTTCGCACTGTTTGCAGGCGTGCAGAGCGAAGCCGCACTTCGGGCATTGCCCTACCGGATCCGTGAGATTCTGCAGCAGCGCGCCGCATTCCGCACAGCGCGAGACGGTCCGCGTTCCCGGCATGTTGATCGGGCGCGGCCCGAAGGTATTCTCTTTCTTCGGGGCCGACGGCTTCTCGAACTCTTTTTTGGGTCCCGCACCGGAATCCTGGTATCCGCGTTGCCTATACTTGCGGTCGGACAAAAGCGCCTCCTGAAAAATGCCCCATTCTCCGCCTTTGGCGCGTCCGGCACAAGAGTTTCTTTAGAGAAGAGAACCAGAGTTGCTCAGCGGGCTCAGACGGGGCAAGCCCCGTCTCTACGAAACCTGGACGTAACCCTGCTGCGGAAAGCATCCTCCAATTGGGCTGGCCAGCCGGGGCACCGTGAATTGTCTTTCACATATCAGGGTGCTACCATCCGTTACATAGAGAAATTGAGGAGGCAGTTATGGCGGATCATGAAGGCAATGGCTTCTTGTGGTTCCTGGCGGGTCTCGGTGTCGGAGCGGTAGTCGGCGTGTTGTATGCGCCGCGCTCCGGCGATGAAACGCGTGACGTAATTCGCTCCAAGGCGCAGGAAGGCAGCGAGCGCGCGCGTCAGCAAGTTCGTCGGGCACGCGAACAGGCGGGTGACTGGGTGGGTCGCGGACGCGAGGTGCTCAGCCAGCAAAAAGAGCAGTTCCGCAACGCTTACGAGGCGGGACGCCAGGCATACAACGAGACAACCGCGGCCGAGCCGCCCAAGAGTATCTAGGGGCAACAGCAGCAGGAGCAGCCCTGACGCTACTATGATGGAGCAGCCATGGATGACAACCTCCTAAGAATTTTTATTGCGGTGACGACTTTCGCGGTCGTGGTCCAGGCGGGAATTCTGGTGGGCCTTTACCTCGCGGTCCGCAAGAGCACGGCGAAGATGGATGCTCTCGCCAGCGAAGTGAAGAGCAAGGCTCTGCCCACGATGGAAACGGTGCAGAGCCTGCTGGTGGAAATGCGCCCGAAGATCGACGTCATGACGACCAACCTCTCGGAGTCCAGCACCCTGGTGCGCAATCAACTCGGCCGCCTCGACGCCACCCTCACCGATGCCCTCGACCGCGCCCGGCTGCAAGTCATCCGCGCCGATGAACTGCTGAATCGCACCATGGACAAGGTCGAAGAGACCAGCGAAGTCGTGCACAAAACCGTGATCTCTCCCTTGCGCCAGGTCAACGGACTGATGGCCGCGATCAGCACCGGAGTCGAAGTCTTTCTCGGCCAGAAAAGGCGCCATCCGAAAAACGGTGCGGGCGTCCCGCAAGACGAGATGTTCATTTAGAAGATCGTGTGTGGGGGCGGGGCGGAGCCCCGCTTCTACACGTTATTCTTCGCCGCCGCCCCGCACCCGCTCGCTTCTCACATCGGGCACGAAGATGGAGTGGACGTTTTGTTCCGCGGCCAGCTTCTGAAAGTTCGCGATATCCGCATTCCGCACCTGATCCCAGCGTGCCAGTAATTCATCGGTCTGCTTTTTCAGCTTGTCGAATTCCTGGTACTGGGATTCGGTGGGAGCAGAGTCGGCAAAACCCGCCACTGCCATGGAAAGAAACGCCAGCTTCGCGTCGATGCCCGGCGCATAGGCAAGAGAATCTTCGCTGGCGCTGATTTTGAAATTAATCAACGGATCGCGAACTGCAATCAGCTTTGCATCCAGCGCCCTCGCGCCATCGAACAAGGCTTTCGTGGAAGCGCCCGGTACCAGGCGCTTCTTAAGCCCGTCCAACTGCTCACGGACATCCTGTATTTGGTTCACCGCGTCGTAGACGCGATTCAACTGCTCGCGCACGTCCATCTCGAGCTTGAACTGCTTCTCCAGATCGCTCTCGGAAGTGGTGACTCGCGGATCAATCTTCACTTCGAACGGAGCGGTTACGCTCTTGCCATTCGCGGTCAAGCGCACCTGATAGTTACCCGGCAGCGCCAGCGGCCCGCGCGCGCCGTCATTGTATTCCCACAGAAAATAGCCCGGGACGCGGTTCGCCTCCTCGTAATGCAGATCCCACACGAAACGATTTAAACCGTCTTCCAACTTGATTTGCTTCTCCGGCTTCTTGTCGTCGGGGTCGAGCGGTTCATCGAGCGGCTCAGCTTTATTGCTGGAATACCTGCGGATCACGCTGCCCGCCGCGTCCAAGATTTCGATTTTCACTTCCTGCTTCAGTTCCGGCTTCGGTGCTTGCTTCAGGTAGAAATAAATCACCGCGCCGTTGGGTGGATTTTTCCCGGCAAAGGCCAATCGCGCCGGAGCATCTCCAGCATCTTCGGTATGGGTGTGCACGCGATACGCCGCCGCGGGTTGGTAGAGATGCACGTCTTCTCCAGTAACTGAATCGGCGAACTGGCGCAAGGGCGAGACATCATCTAGGATCCAAAACGATCGCCCGTGCGTGGCCACCACCAGATCGTCGTTCTTAATGACCAGGTCGTGGACCGGCGTAATCGGCAGGTTGATTTGTAGCGAGCGCCAGTGCGCCCCGTCATCGAACGAGACAAAGACGCCGCGTTCCGTTCCCGCGTAGAGCAAGCCTTTCCGCTTCGGGTCTTCTCGAACAGCGCGCACAAAAACTCCATCCGGAATGCCGGTTGTGATCCGGCTCCAGGTGGCTCCGTAATCGCTGGTCTTGTAGATGTAGGGCGCGAGATCGTCATTCTGATGGCGGTCAACCGCGACGTACGCTGTGCCGGCATCATGCGGAGACGCTTCAATCAGACTGATGCGGCTCCATTCCGGAAGGTCGACGTTCTTGGGCGTTACGTTGGTCCAATTTTTCCCTTCATCGCGGGTGATCTGGATCAAGCCGTCGTCCGTGCCTACCCAGATCAGGCCTTTCGCCAGGGGCGAGGGAGCAATCGAAAAAACGGTGTCGTAATACTCGGTGCCGGTATCGTCAACCGTGATGGGCCCGCCCGAAGGCTGCTGCTTGGATTTGTCATCGCGCGTCAGGTCGCCGCTGATCGCTTCCCAATGCGTTCCGCCGTCAGTGGTTTTGAAAACGCGCTCGCCTCCGTAGTAAATCGTGTTCGGGTCGTGCGGAGATATCACGATTGGCGCCGTCCACTGAAAACGGTGATCGAGTGGAGCCGCACCGCGCGCATCCATGAGTTCCGGCCACACGGCAATGCTCTTGACCTGGTTGGTGCGCCGGTCGAAGCGCGTGATGTTGCCCTGATAGTCGCCGGCATACACAATGTTCGGGTCGGGTGGATAGGGCGCAATATACCCGGCTTCCCCACCCCCGACCGTGTACCAACTGTCCCGGCCAATCACGGCGTCATCGCTGCGGCTGGCAATCGCCACGGTGGAACTGTCCTGCTGCGCGCCGTATACGTAGTAAGGCGTCCGCGTGTCGGTGATGACGTGGTAAAACTGCGCGGTAGGCTGGTTGTCCTGGCGGGTCCACGACTTGCCTCCATCGAGGCTGACGGTAACGCCGCCGTCGTCCGAGGCGATCATGCGCTTCGTATTCTTCGGATCGATCCACAGACCGTGATTGTCGCCATGGGGAACCTTCACTTTATTGAAGGTGCGCCCGCCGTCGGTGGACTTTAAGAACTCCACATCCAACACGTACACCGTGTTTGGATCCAGCGGATCGGCGATCACGTGCATGTAGTACCAAGCCCGCTGAAACAGCGAGTGGCTGCCGTTTACCAGATCCCAAGTGCCTCCGCCGTCGTCGGAGCGGTAAAGTCCACCACCTTCCTTGGCCTCGATAAGCGCGTACACGCGCTCGGAATTCGCCGCCACCGCCAACCCGATGCGCCCATAGGGCCCTTTCGGAAGCCCGTGCTCTTGCTCCTGCAGCCGTTTCCAGGTGGCGCCGCCATCCGTCGAGCGATACACGCCGCTGCCCGGCCCACCGCTGGAGAGCGACCATGGAGTCCGTCGCGTCTCCCAGAGCGAGGCAAATAAAATGTTGGCATTCTGCGGATCGAAAGCCACATCGATCGCTCCCGTGTCCTCGTTTTTGTAGAGAACCTTGTCCCAGGTCTTGCCGCCGTCAGTGGTCCGGAAAACGCCTCGTTCTGTGTTCGGACCAAAGGGGTGACCGAGCGCCGCGACGAAAACGATATCGGGATTGCGCGGGTTCACGATCACTTTGCCAATCGCGCGCGAATCCTTGAGACCAACGTTCTTCCAGGATTTTCCCGCGTCCACCGATTTCCAGACGCCGTCGCCCTGCGAGATGTTGCCGCGAATGCAAGCTTCGCCGGTCCCCACATAAACGATGTTTGGATCGGACGCGGCGACCGCGATGCTGCCGATTGAAGGAGCTCCATCCTTGTCAAAAACCGGGGACCAGGTGTTGGCGCCGTCGGTGGATTTCCAGACGCCGCCGCCGGTCGCGCCGAAGTAGTAGGTGGTCGGGTCGCCGGGAATTCCAGCCGCGGTAAGCGAGCGGCCGCCACGAAAAGGGCCGATCGAACGGTACTTCATGCCCTTAAATAGCGGGTCGCCTTCGTCCTTGTCGTCTTTCGCCGAAGGCGCGGGCGCGGCGGGCGCGCCTTTTTGCGCGGCATCCAACTTGCGATTCCGCTCCTTTTGCTGGGAGAAAGTTAGCGTGGCTGAAAACAGGACGAGCAAGGCAAGCAAGGCAACGCGCACATACACTTTTTGGATCGTGAACTGGATCATGAGTTTAATGGCCCCGGAAAAAGAATCGGCTGTCGCTCATGTTAAAGCCAGAAGCGCGAAGGTACAAACGGACGTCCCCCGGAATTCCGTGCAACCTCTACAGCCGGGCTCTCAATCGCGCGTTACAGTAGTAGGGGACAAAAAGGTTCCACTGACAGCCTGCAACTTTGGATTCCCCATGATCGCCTTCCTCACCCTCGAACTTCGCATCGAAGCCGCACACTCCCTCAAAGACAAACGTCAGGTCACGCGCAGCCTCAAAGATCGTCTCCGCTCGTCTTTCAACGTTGCCGTCGCCGAACTCGACCCTAGCCTTCTCTGGAATCAGGCGACCATCGGCGTCGTCAGTGTCTCGCAATCGCGCGATTACCTCGACGGCCTAATGAAAAACGTAGAACGCCAGGCCACCCGCATCGCCAACAACGCTGGCGCCGAAGTCACCGACTCGTTCGTGGAGTTCCTGTGATGGCAGGTGAATACGGTCCCGCCAAATGAACCCGCGCTCTCCGCTCTACGTCAGGTAATCGAAGAGATTATCCTGCGAGAGCTTGCTGATGGCGGCCAGCGCGGCTTGGTTATCGGTCTGGGCTTGGGAGAGATTGGTGGCGGCCGCAGCCATGTCCACGCCGCCAAGCGTGTTCTGCTGCTGGCTAATTTGTAGCTGGGCGGCATTGAGGTAGGTGGTCTCGGACTGCGTTTGGTCTGTGGCGTTGCCATAGAGCACGGTCTGTGCCGAAAGATAGCTGGAAGCTGCGCTTACTGCGTTAACGGCGGTACCAATGCCAGTATTGGTTTGCACGGCCTGAATGAGGTTGTTGATGGCAAGAAAAACGTCATTGCCGGGAGCGGAAAACAGTTGCGATCCAGGCACGTTGACGGCGAGCTTGTATCCATTGCCGATCGATACCTCATTGACGTCGCTGTTGCCGACATAGTCGACACCGTCAGGTGAGTTGCTGTCCACCACATAGGGCGCGGTACTCGTCTTGGTGCCGGCGAATATGTAGTTGCCCTCGTAAGTGGTGTTGGCCAGCGACACCAGTTGGCTCTGAATGCCTTGCAGCTGATTGGCAATGGCGGCTTGGTCGCCAGCGGAGAGCGTGCCACCGCCGGCCTCGACGCCGAGGCTGAGGGCTTGTTGCAGCGCGGTGGTGACCGAACTCAGCGTCGAACTGGCGGTCGAGAGCTGGCCCTGAACCACGCTGAGACTCTGCAGATAGCCGCTGGTGAAAGTAGCCTGATCGTTGTTCTCGACTAGCAGGGCAGCGGCGGTCGGATTGTCCGAGGGCTCGTTCACACTTTTGCCAGTCGAAATCTGAAGCTCGGCCTGTTGCTCTTCCAGTTCTGTCTGGTTGAGCGCCGCCATCAGATCGGGCATGGGATTCGGATTGACGCGCATGGCTGTTCACCTTAAGAAGCGTTAGTCGTTGGTCGTTAGTCTTTATTCCTCCGCCGAGTCCATACCCATATTTACCGCATCAAGAAGCAAGAGGTTGACGGTAGAAACGACGCGGGCAGCGGCCTGATAAGCGGACTGATACTGGATGAGATTGGACGCTTCTTCGTCGAGCGAAACGCCGGAGACGCTCCCGTTCTGATCCTGCAACTGTTGCAGGATCATGTTGGAGGAGTCGGCGTCGGCCGAAGTATTGGACGTAGCGCTTCCCACTTGACCTACAAGGTCGGAATAGGCATTGATCGGCGTCTGCCCGTTGGCCACGTTCTGATTGGCGACGGCGGAGAGGTTGGCCAGATTTCCATTGCTGCCGGTAGTGCCGTCGGAACTGGCGGCAATCAGCGACGGGTCGGTCATACTGACGGTCAACGTAGCCGCTGCGCCCACCCCGCCCGCGGGCGGAGTCACAAAGATGTTGCCGCCCTGTACGGGCGGGTTCTCCAGGTCGAAGCCCTTTGCGTTGGCGGCGTTGAGGGCATTGGCAAGGCCCGCTGCCAGTTGATCGAGACTCGTCCCAATGCTCGGAATTTCCTGGTCGCGAATCTGAATCAAACCGGCGAGGCTCCCACCCGTCAGCGAGCTGGTGATGTCCTCGGTTCCGGCCATGATGTGCTGCACACCATCGTCGGTCTGGGTGGTTAGCGCGTAACTCTGCGATCCGGATACCAGCGTCGTCCCGTTCGAAGTCGCCACCGTGATGCCCTGGCCGGTGGGAATGACCTGTACATCGACCAGCGCGGAAAGCTGCTGGATGAGGTAGTTCTGCGTGTCCACCAGGGCGCCGGGATCCTGGTCGACGCTTTGAAGGTTGCTGATCTGCTGATCGACACTGGCGATCTGCGAGGTCAGGCTGTTCACCTGGGTGACCGACTGCACGACGTTCTGGTCAACATTGCCGCGCTGGGTCTGAAGGCTCTGGGCGGCGTTGTTGAAGTCGGTGGCCAGGGTGTCAGCCGCAGTCAGCACGCCTTGCCGCAACGTCAGATCCGAGGGATCGGGGGAAAGCTGCTGCAGGCTGTTAAAGAAATTGCTGATGTCGGCGCCGATGCCGGAAGTGTCGCTCGCGAACTGGGTTTGAATCTGTTGCAGTTGCGTCAGCGACGCGTTGAGTGAACTGTTCTGCTGCGTTGCCTGATTGATCTGGATTTGGAGCATGGGGTCGCGCAGGCTCTGGATCTTTTGCAGGACCACTCCGGTGCCAACACTGAGCGATCCTATCTCCACCGGGTCGCCTGGCGTTACATCCGCAACCTCGCGGGTGTATCCGGGAGTGTTTGCATTGGCCACATTGTTGGAGGTGGTTTCCATCTCCTGCTGGCTGACCGAGAGCCCGCTCAGGGCAACCGAAAGAGATCCGAACAAACCCGACATAGTTATTCTCCAGCACATTCTCCGGATACGAGCCGGACTTCTGTCCTAAGCAAGCCGGGATCGGGCGTGTAGGTGGCCGCGCAACTGTCGACCACGCGATTCAGGACGGCCAAGCTGCGCTCGAGGTGCCGCAATAGCGACCAGTGCACGCGCGTGAGATAACGGATCCGAGTTCCGAGCGTCTCCCACTCGGCTTGCAGCCGCGCGGAGTGCCCGGTTTCCGGCGAATTGCCGGATGCGCCAACCGGTGGCGGCGCCGAACGCCGGCCTGCCTCGCGACGAAGCTCGTCTTCGAGACGGCCCCATTGCCGGCAGAGCTCGGCCTGGTGCGCCGCACCGCGCGCGATCGCTTCCGCGTCGTTTCGCACCAGCGCCAGCGTGCTGCCCTCGAGACTCTCCGCCAAGCTGCGCAACAGCGCGAGCCGCTGCTCGATCAGCTTGCTGAGTTCGGGAAGCGATGTGCCGATATCATCCATAGCGGGACAGCTCTTTGTTCGGACCAGATCGTCAGACCAAATCTTCGCTAGGCCACATGGTCAGGCCAGATGGTCAGATCAGGTTGTCAGGCCAAGTCTTCATCACACCCACAACCATCACGATCACGCCCGTCGCGATCACGCCAGGTCATCCAGTGTGTGCTTCGGAGTGTCGGGATCCAACTCCTGTTTATTTTCTTCTTCCTCGGCCGGTTTCTCGGGTACCGGCGGACGCTTGCGCCGGGCCGCCGGGTCGCGCTCCTGGCCCCGCTTCTCCAGCACGCGCAGCAGCGCCGGATCGATCCCGTTAGTGATCAACGGATCCATAATTTACTCCGTGGCGCACTCCGGCTAGCCCTGGGTTCCGCCACCCAAGTCGCTCGCCATGGCATCGGCAACCTGGCCGGCAGAAACCGAATATTCGCCATTGCCGATCGCCTGCTGCAGCGCTTGGACTTTGGCCTGGCGAATCTCAGGCTGCGCCAGCACCTGGGCTTCGAGCGCCTGCACCCGCGTCTGATCGAACGAGAAGCGGGTTTGGTCCAGGCCCGAAGTGCTGCCTGACGTGCTGCTCGACGCGCTGCCCGAGACACTGCTCGCCGTCCCCGACCCGGTCTGCCCGGCGCGGCCCGTCTTGCCACTTTCCGGCGGCTCTACTCCACGCGATGTTAAGTCGACTCTCATAGAATTTCTCCGATCCCGTCCTGCCGTTTTCATCCTGCCTTTTGTATCGGCAGATTCTTAACCAACCTTAATGTGGCGGCGGCTCGTCCGCAGACGCATCACGGCTCAAATCTAAGATCGGCAGAGTTCGGAAAAACTTTAGCGCTCGAAATGAAACCCCCGTTCAGCCTCCACCCGATACCTTTGGTGGCTGCAAATGGCGCAAGACGAGCTGCGCGATGCCAATCCCACCCCGGGCCGCGATCGCCTGCGCCAGCGCCTGGCTTCCCATCTGGCGATAATCGCTCGCCCCCGGCGTTTTCGAATCCTCGAAGTCACCGGCAAACGTCTTCTGCAAAGAGTCGAGCACCGGGGTGAGCAGCAGGGCTTCAAAATCCCGCGCCGCCTTTTCATTTTTCAAGGCCGCTTTCGCGGCCGCAGGGTTGGCCGCGGGCGTTGGGATGGAAGTCGAAGCGAGTGTAATGTTCATGAGAATTGTCTCCAGTGGTCGTTGGTCGTTCGTCGTTGGTCGTTCGCGGTTCGTTCATGATGCGAAATGGTTTTGCCAACCGCGAAAAGCGAGCGACCATCGCCTAACGACCAACGACTGACGACTCAAGGGCCCGCATCAGATCACCTCCAGGTCGGCATCGAGCGCTCCGGCCGCTTTGATGGCTTGCAAAATCGAAATCACGTCGCGCGCCGTCGCGCCCATGTTGTGCAATCCGCCGACCAACTCGTCGATGCTGGCGCCTTCGCCGATTTCGAGGCGTTTCGCGGGGCTGTCCTTGGCCTGCACTTCGGTCTGGCCCACGACCTCGGTTTTTCCCGCCGAGAGCGGCGCCGGCTGTGAAACGGAATATTGGGTCAGGATCTGCACCGAGAATCCGCCGTGCAGAATGGACACGGCTCCGAGACGCACATCTTTCCCCATCACGATGGTCCCCGTACGTTCGCTGATTACGACGCGGGCGCGCCGGTGCACGGGAACGGCGAGGTTCTCGATGCGAGCCAGCACCGCCGTCAGGTTGGCCACGCCGGTTGCCGCCGGATCGACTTCCACGTGTCCGCCGTCGCGGGCGCTCGCGACCGAGTGTCCGAATTCGCGGTTGATGGCGTCCGAGATTTCGCCCGCCGTCGAAAAATCCGACTCGCGCAAGAGCAGCGAAACCGGAGCCAGGCGGTTGAAATCGAAGGTCAGACTGCGTTCCACACGGCCCCCCGCCGGAACTCTTCCCGTCGTGGGGTGGTTCATCTGCTTGGTCGCACCCGCGCCTCCAGCCGCAAACCCACCCACGGCGATCGGGCCCTGGGCGGCGGCATAGACCTGCCCGTCCGCGCCATAGAGCGGAGTCAGCAGGAGCACGCCGCCTTCGAGGCTCTTGGCATCGCCGATCGAGGAGACGGTAACGTCCACTTGGGTGCCGGGCCGCGCGAACGCCGGCAGGCTGGCGGTCACAAACACCGCCGCCACATTCTTGACGATCGCCGTCGCCGGCGGAATCTGCGCCCCCATGCGCTGCATGATGTTGGCCAGGGTCTGGGTCGTGAATACGGTCTGCTGGCTGTCCCCGGTTTGCGTGAGCCCAACCACCATGCCGTAGCCGATCAGGGGATTTTCCCGCACCCCTTCGACGCTCGTCAGATCGCGGATTTTGACCGCGACCGGTTCGCTGGCAAAGACTTCGCTCGCCAGCACAAAGACCGCTCCGGAAAGCGCGAGCAACAGGAAACCGGCGGCCATAGCGGCTTTCATAGATCTCCTAAAAATCGATCTCCTAAAAATAGATCTCCTAAAAATCCAAAAAGTGCAGGATGGTGCGCAGCACCCGGTTCGGCTGCCGCACTCCGTCCGAGATCACGCCTTTGCCCTTGATCTCCAGTTCCAGATCGCCAACGCTGTCGGAGGCGACCGTATTGTTCGGTCCGATATCGCCCCGGCGTACAACTCCGCGCAAAAAGATGGTCTGCTTCTCGTTGTTCATGTTGATCGTGCGCTCGGCTTCAACCACCAGATTGCCGCTCGCGAGAACGGCGACCACCCGACCCGACAGGGTGGTGGTCACGCTCGTGGCCGTAGAAGCCGCGCCTTTGCCGGACAAGGCCTCGGTCGAGTTCAGCCCGAGCAGGTTCGTGACCCCTCCGACATTGATCTTGCCGGGCAGCGAGCTAATGCCCGAACCGGTGTTCAACGTACGCGCTGTACTCACGGAGTTGGCGTTCGACGAAGTCAATCCCTGCACCACCACGATCTCGATCGTGTCGCCGACCGCCATGGCCTTGTAATCGGCGCTGAGAGAAGCCATCTTCCCCGCATCCACCCAGATGCTGCCGGCGGAGAGCGCGGGCGAAGCCGGTTGCGCCGTCTGGATGCGGGCGAGGTATTTGGCCAGAGTGTCGTTCTTCGCATCCCGCTTCGAGGCATGCAGCGAACCCGCCGCCAGCACGAGCAGGAAACAGAGTGTCGTTTTCACTTGGGCTCTCCTTGCAATTACTAACTAGCACTTAAGTAGAGACGCGGCTTGCCGCGTCTCCCGTAGCGAGCCGGGGCAAGCCCCCGTCTCTACTCCCTACTGCGGCACAGCTTCGAGCAGGGCAGGGCCGGAAATTCGCGCCCGGAAAACCTGCCCATCCTCGCCGCGCACGCGAATGACTTCGCCTTCGCGGCCACGCTCCAAACAAGTCACACTCGCGCTGATTCGCAAACGGGCGGAAAGAAAAACCGCCGTCGCCCGGTCGCCGGCGCGCACCGTGGGTTTCGCGAGTGGTTTCAGCGGAGCCTCCGGCGCCGGGCGCGACCCCGATTCCAGCCGGCACGACTCGGCGCGCGCGCCCGCGTCTCGATGATCGGCATGAACATAGACCAGGAACGGCAGACACTGCCCCGGCTCGCCGCATTCCAGGCGAAATTGAGTGCGTTCGGGACCCTCGTCCCAGCAAGCCGACGAAACCCGCAACTTCCGCCCGGCAACCGCCGGCAGAGCGACCGGCAGATCGAGATCCTCGATCCGCGGCAACTGTGCTTCCGGGAGTCCTCGCTCGTGGAGTTCAGCCACCACCGCCTGCCACACTTCCTGCCGCGTTACCGGAGTCGACCGCGTGTCAGTCGGCGTGCGGGACTCTTCCGCCGAAAGCCTGGCCGAGAACAGCGAGCCCGCTGCCATGGCAAAGACAGAGACAAAGACAAAAATGAAGACAAACCGGAAGCCGGCGAGAATAAGTCGGGCAATCACTCAGATCCCTCTGCTTTCTCAGGCTGCTTTCTCAGCCTACTTTCCCAGTTGGTTGACCAGCTGGAACATTTCATCGGCGGCCTGCACCACGCGTGATGTGGCTTCGTAAGACCGCTGCGCCACGATCATGTTGATGAACTCATCGACCACGCTGACGTTCGACTGCTCCAGATACCCTTGCTCGATCTGTCCCAAACCAGCGCTGCTGCCCGGCGTGCCGATGACGGGATCGCCCGAAGCGGTGGTGGCCAGATACAGGTTCTGGCCGACGCTGTTCAACCCGCCCGGATTTGGAAAGAGCGCCAGTTGAATGGACCCCACCTGCTGCGCCGCAGATTGCCCGGCCAGCGTGACCGACACGGTTCCGTCGGAAGCAATCGTGACCGAGGTGGCGCCAGCCGGTATCGCCACGGCGGGCTGCAGCGGATTGCCCGCGGCGGTCACCACGTTGCCTTGCGCGTCCTGTTGGAATTCGCCGCTGCGCGTGTAGGCGATCTGACCCGTCGGCAACAGCACCTGAAACAAGCCCTGCCCTTCGATGGCCAGATCGAGCGGATTGCCCGTCTGACTCAGATCGCCTTGCAACTGAATGATCTCTGACGCGGAAGAGCGCGTGCCGAGTCCTACCTGCAAGCCGTTGGCCACGGTGGTCTGCTGCGAGGCAGCCGCGCCCGGCATCACCATGTTCTGATAGATCAGATCCTGGAACTGCATGCGGCGGCTCTGGAATCCGGCCGTGCTCGAGTTGGACAGGTTGTTGGCGATGGTATCGAGGTTGGTCTGCTGCGCCTGCATTCCGGTGGCGGCGGTGTAGAGTGCTCGAAACATGGTTTCCTCCTGATCGCGTTTTAGCTCTTAGCCTTTGGTTTTTAGCTAAAAGCTAATAGCCAATAGCGATTTTCTTCTAGACTTTGGCCAGCTCGGAGCTGGCAATATGGTTAAATTCGGTGTCAAACAGCGACATGGCGCGCTGCAGCATTTCGGCCTGCCGCTGCACTCCGATCAAGGTCACCACCGAACTGATGGAATTCACGTTCGAAGCTTCGAGCGCGCCCTGCTTGAGCGCCGGCTGCTGCGCCGGCTTCGCGCTGCCTTCGGGGGCGGCGATCAAGGTTCCACCTTCGGAGGTGAGCTTGGTCCCGGCAGCGAACTCCTCCAGCTGAATGCTGCCCGCAACCGCGCCGTTCACCGAGATCGTTCCATCCGAAGCGATCGAGACGTCTCCCGCCGGAATGCTGATCCCGCCTTTGTCTTTGAGCGCAGGGTCGCCGAGCACAAGATCGCCCGCTGCCGTCACCAGTTGCCCGCTGCTCGATACCTGGAAGCTTCCGTTGCGCGTGTAGCGTATGCCGCGCGCGGTCCAAATGGAAAAAAATCCGCTGCCCCCGATCCCCACATCGAGCGGGTTTCCGGTCGCTTGCAGATTGCCCGCAGTCATATCCAGGCGCGTCCCTTCGAGCACTCCAAAATTGTTCGTCGCCAGATTCAGCACATTCGGAACCGTCGGACCGGACACCGCCATCAGCGACTGGAATGTTGTCTGCTGACCTCGAAACCCGGCGGTGTTTAGATTGGCAAGATTGTGGCCCGCCACTTCGAGCGCCTGGCTCTGCGCCCGTAGCCCCGCGCACGCTGCATAAAATCCGCTGTCCACGTTGGCTCCTTGTGGTAAGACAGGAAGCAAGCCAATCGCCATGACGGAGAAAGGAACGTTTTCACGAATGACTTTGTTCTGAACCGGTTAGGAGTGGCAGCGGGCGAAGAAACATTGGAAGCGCCTTAGAATTTGCGGGCGGGGGAAACTCTGCCGAGCGCGTAGCCCGGGAACCCGGCAAAGTTTTCCTGGGGAGGTTGGAGATCCCGCTGTCAGGTCGCAGGTCTCAGGTCTGGGGAACGCCCCCATGGCAGCGTCCTTCATAGTTCGGCCATAGGTTCGGCCGACCACACAATCGTTCTCTCAGTTTGGAATCGAGAACCTGAGACCTGACACCTAAAACCTGCCTTGATCAGTTTTGCAGCTGCAGCCGGATGCTAACCGGCGCGTCCTCAAACAGCACGACCGTTTCCATGGAATTCCCCTTGACCAGCGAATGGAATCTGTATTCTCCGCCGCTGATGACGCTGGGCACGCTCAACATGCATCGTTCATCCGTGCCGGCGAGCTTGTTCTTGAAGTTGCCCGCGATCATGTTGCACATTTCTCCCAGCGCATCCACTGCCTGTCCTGCGGAGTCGGCCGTGTCCCCCAACATTCCCTTGGCAATCTGGCCGGCGGTCTTCACGCTGCAACACACCGTCACCACTCCGCACAGCGCCCCAGCCAGCCCCACGATGGCGGTAAATCCGCCTGCCAGCTTGTGCTCGGAGGGCTCTGCCAGCGGCACCTGGCAGCCCAGCATGATCTCGAAAACTTCCTGCGTTGCCCGTTCGAGAATAGGCAGCCAGTTCTCCTCGCGAGACGGTTTGGCAAATGCGGTACCGGGAGTCATGGTCTCTTCGCACCAGATGAGAGAGGTGGGGATCAGCTCTCCAGTTGAAGACGAACGGCAATCGGTGCGCCCTCAAACAACATAACGGTTTCCACGGACGTCCCCTCGGCCAGCGAATGGAAGCTGTATTCTCCGCCGCTGATCACGGTCGGCACGCTCAACATGCATTGGCCATCCGTGCCGGCGAGCTTGTTCTTGAAGTTTCCCGCGATCATGTTGCAGATCTCTCCCAGCGCGTCCGCTACCTGTTCTTGGGAGTCGGCTGTGTCCCCCAGCATGCGCTTGGCAGCCTCCCCGGCGGTCTTCGCGTCGCAGCAGACCGTCAGAATTCCGCACAGCGCCCCGGCCAAACCGACCATGGCGGTGAATTCCTCGTTCGGCTTATGCTCAGATGGCGCTGCCACCTTCACCCGGCAGCCCACCATGATCTCGAAAACTTCCTCGACCGCAAGTTCGAGAATGGGGAGCCAGTTCTCTTCGTGAGAGCGCGTGACCAGTGAGGTATCTGTATTCATTGTTTCTTCCCCAGCACGGGCAAGACGTGCTCTTTCACCTGATCGGGAGTAAACGGCTTGCGGATGTATCCGCGAGCCCCGGCGGTAAGCGCCTGCACCACGTGCGATTCGCTGCCTTCGGTGGTAATCATCACGATCGGAATCCCTTTGGCGCTTTCCACCGTGGCGGCCTGGCGCACAAATTCCAGCCCGTCCATGACCGGCATGTTGATATCGCACAGGATGAGGTCGACCACGTTACTCTGCAACGCGACCAGCGCTTCCGCCCCGTTCGAGGCTTCCACAACCTTTTCCAGTTCGATGCCCGCCTGACGCAGCGAACGCTCGACGATTTTGCGCATCACCGAGGAGTCATCCACAATGAGCACGGTTATCTTATCCATGGTTTCACACTCTGGTTTCTACCACTCTGCGGTTTACACGCTCAGGCCACGAAATCGCGTGCCGCCATTTCTGCCTGACGTGATGTATATCGGCAGTTCGACCCGCTGCTTTAAGGAATGAGCCATGGTGTAGTCGGAACGATGTGTAGTCGGAACCTGGGAGGGCCGGGACTACCGTAACCGGCGAGCAAGCAAGGTAGGGACGGAACTCTTGGCAGAGTACAAGGAAATCACAGAGAGGGTCGGGGAACGATGGTCCAGGAACCCACAAACATAACCGGCCGCAAGCCGGACTTCAGCCGGACTTCAGCCGGTCCAGCCTCCACCTACCTTTATCTCCCGAGAATCCGTTATGCTTAGTGGAGACTTATGACCCTGCTCGACGCCCAGCCCTACGACACGGCGAAAGCACGGCGGCGGAAGATCCAGATCGCGGTCACCGTCGTGGTCGTGATCGTTCTGGCCGCGCTGGCCTTTATGTACCGCAACTGGCCCGAAGAGCACGCCGTGGACAAGTTCTTCGCCGCCCTCCAGCATCAGGATTACGAAACCGCCTACGGCATTTACTTCAACGATCCCGGCTGGCGCCAGCATCAGCAGAAGTATTCGCAATACACCTACGCGGACTTCTATCGCGACTGGGGACCGGGCGGCGAGTGGGGCTTAGTCAAGTCCCACAGGATCTACGGATCGGCCAACACAAAAGGCTTGGGCAGCGGAGGCGTCGTGGTCGAGGTCGTGGTCAACGAGCGCACCGAGCACGCCCGCATGTTCGTGCAGAAGTCAGATAAGACGCTGACGGTATATCCGTACTAGCTCGTGTAGGGACGGGCGCCCTCGCCCGTCCAAGCCGAGCGCACCTCGGCAGCTATCTGTGGTCACAGCCAGTTGGAGTTCTCCCCGCAGCCGCGCTAAGCCGCCATCGCCGAAATCTGCGCCAGCGTCTTCTGCAGCGACGCCTCATCGCCCACCGTCATGCAGGTCTTCGAGCGGTCGATCTGCCGCAGCAGTCCCCACAGAACTTTTCCCGGGCCAACTTCAATAAACAGGCTGACTCCCTTATCGATCAGCAGCCGCAGCGACGGCGCCCACCTCACCGTGCCGGTCACCTGGCGAATCAGGGCTTTGCGCGCAGCCTGCGCGGAAGTGACCACCGCCGCATCGACATTCGAGACCACCGCACACGATGGATTCTGAAAACGCAGTGCGCCCAGGTCCCGCGCCAGACGATCCTGCGCCGGTTGCATCAGCGAACAATGGAAAGGTGCGCTGACCGGCAGGTGCACGGCCTTCTTCGCTCCGCGTGCGTGGGCGAGCTTGATGGCGCGCTCCACGGCGCCGGCGTGTCCCGAGATCACGATTTGCTCCGGCGAATTAATATTGGCCACCTGGCAAACTTCTCCCTGCGCCGCGTCTTCCGAAATTGCGCTGACCTTGTCGAGCGCCATTCCAAGAATCGCCGCCATCGCGCCCACGCCCACCGGCACCGCTTCCTGCATGTACTTGCCGCGATTACGAACCGTCCGCACCGCATCGGCAAAGGTCAGCGTGCCGGCGGCCACGTGCGCCGAATACTCGCCCAGGCTGTGCCCGGCAACAAAATCCGGCTTCAGGCCCTTTTCCTGCAATACGCGCCACGCCGCCACCGACGCCGTCACAATCGCCGGCTGCGTGACCTCGGTCAGCTTCAATTTTTCTTCCGGACCTGCAAAGCACAGCTCGGACAGCTTGTAGCCGAGCGCCTCGTCCGCTTCCTCAAAGGTGCGACGGGCAACCGGGTAATTGTCGGCCAACTCTTTGCCCATGCCAACGGCTTGCGAACCTTGGCCGGGAAAAAGAAAAGCAATGGAGGAAATTGAACTTGTCATTTAGCCGACACGATGCTCCGATGAACATGCTCCGATGGGGGCCAGGACTGTCGCCGGTTCCGAGTATCGGACGTTGGGGTGGGTACCCCCCATTTTTTCCGGTCTATTAGAATCATTGGATTAGCGGTGTTTTGCCGGCAAAGTATTCCAAAACAATGACTTATATCTAAAGTATTCAATAATAAGGACTTAACAAACTTCGATCTATTAGAATCATACAGTTAGCTGGGATAGCTCCTGCAAAGTATTCAGGAATAATGACTTAACTCGCAAAAGGTCTCCGAAAACGGGTTTGGGGCAGCTTCGATGGACGTCTGCGTTCCTGACGCACCTCGAAATTGCCCCAATGCAATCTTCATTTTCTCGCGCACTGGGTTGGAAGTCAATAATTTTTGATCGGGATGGTAGTGGCTCAGTTTGGAAAGGAAGCGATCCCAACGCGCGACGATTCTTGGCAAGCAGCCGGTCATTACGCTTTCGGATGCGCTCGGGGCGGGCTCTTTCAAAGAACGCAAGGATGGGTCTCCCTCAGTTATGGCGCCGCAGGCGAACGTGGTTCAAAGGGTGGCCCACCCGCGCCGGTAGTGGAAGGAGAATTGGATTTTGTCATCGTGATGAGTAAGATGTGGCTATGAGATGCAAACTGGTCTTTATACTTCACTTCGTTGCTGTCCTATTGCTGGCCGTTTACTGTTCGGGACAGCCGAAGGGGGCTTTGGCTAGCGATGGCTCGACATGGCACGGTTACTCCAAAGAATTCAAGGTCGCTTATGTGGCGGGCTATATTTCTGGAATGAACTTCGCACAACTAGATTCCATCTTCGGATGTTTGCGAATTGGAATACGCGATGGGGATGCTGCTCTTAAAACGTGCCAAGAATATGCGGACGATTTCGATTTCACCGTCATTAAGGCGGATCAATTGCTTAGCGGGATGGATACTTTCTACAAGGACTTCCGCAATCTGCAGGTGCCGATCTACATGGCAATGCGGCTTGTCAGGGATGAAGTCCGAGGCCGACCCTTGGAGGATATACAAAAGGAGCTGACATCGTGGCTTCAATGTCACGCCGATAGCAGCAAGTGCCGGCCGGCGGCACAAGAGACTAAATGATCCGGTTTGGCATCCTCCGGAAAAGTCCAGTTTCGTCGCCAACACTTTCCTAGCTACCCAGCAATGATCTCTCATTGGCTAGCGCATTCGTCTCGAGGATGTGTCCAAAGGCCGTCTTGTAAACCAGTATTTTTTCAAAGGCCTCAGAATGAATGGTGTCGAAGCCGTCAATTCGAATCTCCTGGTCTTGAGCTGGTCAATACAATCCACTACCACGAGCAGCCAGTACGCAGAGCACCGTCGATAGTGCCGCGATTTTGCTTCCTTCTCTTTGATGATCTCTTGCAGTCGCCCCAATGACATCATTGGAGTGGAGGCGACTTGGTCGTTTTTCCATCGAACTTGCTCATGCTTCTCTGCAATCATCCAAGCGAACAACAGCTCGGGAATGTCCCGAAAACGGTCCCGCCTAATTTCTCCGCTCTGCCGTTCTTCGTGGCGTATGGCGAGGTCTGCTATCCTCTCCGCTAATTGATCCTGATCGCGGATTGGTGCAGATCTGTCAAAGCCAAGTACGAGTTCCAGTTCGCTCTGTCTCTTCCCTTGGTAGATACGTTGTGCCTTCGACACGACTTGAGCGCGTACCTTTCTTTGCACCTGCTCACTTTCGGGGCACGCACCATTTTCCAAGAAGAAGTTTGTTATTTCTATACCGATCAGTGTCTCGCCTCGAATGATGACATCCGGCTTATCGCCGTATTCCACGATTCCTTCTGGCAGTCGGTAATCTTTCTGGAACATCTCAAAGTAATAGCGCTCTATCTCTTGATTTTGCATGTCAGTAAATTGAGCCCTCCAGCCCTCTGCGCCCGCTCTGACTCAGATCTCAAGTTTATTGCCCACAAGCATTTCAGTTTAGGAAGCCGCTTCGGAAGTCACCTCTTCAAGGAACTCACGCAGGAGCTTGATCGAGGCTGCGGGCGGCGAACTCGATCACGGCTTTGACCTGTTCGCGATCGAGGCCGTCATACCAATCCATGATGTCGTCGAGGCTGGCGCCCGCCTCGAGGTTTTCGAAGATGGCAGACACCGGCATCCGCGTGCCCTTCAACACCCACGCGCCGCTCACCTTGCCGGGAACGCTCTCCACCGCCGGACATTGCGACCAATCGAGATTCGCCATGGATAGGAACTCCGCTCAAAGCATAGCTTTATACGAATCCAAGAAGCAAGGTCCATGTAGGGGCGATAAATTCGCTCGCGGAGTGGTGTCTCGGTTTGAACCCCTCCCAACCGTCAGCTCTTTTCAACTCCGGCGAACTGCAGATCCCTCACTTCGTTCAGGATGACAAGGGTGTGGAGTTTCGAGACTCAGTCGGAGATTTCCTGAACGATCCCAAACCAGTCTACGATAGCTATGAAAAGCTCACGTCGTAACCGCCACGCTCAGCGCCGCCAGTTCACGCTCGATGGTTTCGTTTACTTTGCCCTCGGCGAATTCCGCCGCCACGCGCACCGCGTTCTTGATGGCATTCGTATTCGACGATCCGTGCGTGATGATGCACACGCCTTTTACGCCCAGCAGCGGCGCGCCACCGTACTCGGTGTGATCCAGCCGCTTCTTGAAATCGGAAAACGCGTTACGCGAAAGCAGCGCGCCTACCTGCCGCGTGATCGTCGCCTTCAAGGTGTCTTTCAGCACGGCACGCACCAACCGCGCCACGCCCTCCGAAGTCTTCAACGCAACATTGCCGACAAATCCGTCGGCCACGATCACATCCACATGGCCGTTGTATAAATCGAGGCCTTCCACATTGCCGATAAAGTTGATCGGAAGCCGCTTGAGCAGTTGAAACGCCTCGCGCGTCAGCTCGTTGCCTTTGCTTTCTTCTTCTCCTATCGAAAGCAGGCCCACCCGCGGATGCTTCATGCCGAAAATCGAACGGCAGTAAATATCGCCCATCACCGCGAACTGCTCCAGATTGTTGGGAGTGCAATCCACGTTCGCGCCCACGTCGAGCAGGACCGCCGCCGTATTCAAGACCGTAGGAAACGCCGCCGCCAGCGCCGGACGGTCCACGCCCGGCAGCGCCCCCAGAACCACTTTGGCCGTGGCCATGGCCGCGCCCGTGTTGCCCGCCGTCACGAAACCCGCGGCGCGCCCCTCGCGCACCAGTCGCAGTCCGACGCGGATCGACGAATCGCGCTTGGCGCGGATCGCGTCCACTTTGTCTTCCATGGTGATGACTTCGCTGGCGTGAACCACGTCAATCGGCAACCGCCGCGCCCCGGGATAGCGCGCCAACTCGGCCCGCAACCGCGGTTCCGGACCAACCAGAAGCACGCGGAGGCCGTGATGGCGCGCCGCCTGCAACGCGCCTTCAATCTCCGGCTTCGGCGCTTTGTCGGACCCCATCGCATCGAGTGCGATTACGCTAGGCATGGAGGAAGAGGGAAATTACGACGTCTCCGCGACCTCTACCACTTCGCGGCCCTTGTAGGTTCCGCACTTCGGGCACGCGCGGTGTGGCATCTTCTTTTCATGGCAGTTCGGACACTCCGACAGCGAGTGCTTCGAGAGCGAGTCATGCGCCCGCCGCGTAGCGGTGCGCCTCTGTGAATGTCGACGTTTCGGATTCGGCATGATGTTCCTTTTCAGTTGCCAGTTCCCAGCCGCCAGTTGCCAGTCAACCCCGCCTTACTGGCAACCGGGGACTGGCAACTGGCAACTGATTCTCACAGCTTATTCCGTATTTCCTTCAGCGCCGACCACCGCGGGTCCTCGACCTCGTCCACGCACGAGCACTGAATTTCATTCAAGTTCTTGCCGCAGTGCGGACATAAGCCTTTGCAATCTTCGCGGCAAACCGTCTTCAACGGCAGCGCCAGCAGCACCTGCTCGCGCAGCGTGTCTTCCAGCAACAACCCTTCGCCTTCGTAATACCCGATTTCGGCCTCGGCGTCCGTGACCGAAAGCTCTTCATGCCCGGAGTCGGTTCCAAGCGGCCGGTACAGAAGATCGAAGCTGCGCTCCACCTCATGCACGACCGGATCGAGACAGCGCGCACAAGGCACTTCCAGGCTCGTCTCCAGCTTGCCCTTCACCCGGATGTCCTGCACCACCTTGTGTTTGCCGTGATGCTCAACTACCAGATCCGCCCGGCCCTCGCTGCACAGCGGCGACCGCTGCTGGACCTCCCCGCCCAGATCAATCACACCCGGGCTGAACTCCTCCCGGAAATCGACCGGGTGAATCTCCAGATCCGCAATTTCGATGAGCATTGGAACCTCCGCCGCCCCCACTCAAATTACCGCAAAGGCCCGCGGAGTGCGCACAGAGACGAAAGTCTCTCAGGGAGCAATAACTAAGAATAAAGGCCCAAAAACCGAGTGTCAAGGAAGGGAACAGGCAATCTGGAGTGCACCCTCGGGCTGCGCACCCATTGACTCCCCCGCCCGCCCGCGCTACGCTGAACTCAAATGGTTGGTAACCGCCCCGTCGGGGTGCGGAGTCCGGTTTGCTCCACCTCCACATCCAGCTATTTGCGTGCAAAAAACGCGGGCACGGGTGCGCCCGAATCCGGCACGGCACGTCCCGGTAACCCACGTCCCAGTAACACCAATCGAAGAGTGAGCCCTGTTCGGCTGCAGGAGGCAGCGCGATAACCCTGAATGAAGAAAAGCATTGCACTTACCCCTGACATCGAGACCCTGTTCGGCACGCGCGATGAAAATCTCCATGTGCTCGAAGACGGCCTGAACATCAATATCGATCTGCGCTCCGATCGCATCGAACTGGAAGGCGCGCCGCGCGACGTAGCCCGCGCTGAACAGTTATTCGCCGACTACGAGCACCTGCGGAAGACCGGCCACCAGTTCGTGAACGGCGACCTGGGCAGCATGTTGCGCGTGGTCGTCAACGATCCAAACACAACTCTGCGTGGACTGGCCGAGGCCGGGCGCCAGCGTTCCTTCGGACGCCGCACCGTCCAGCCGAAAAGCCCCAATCAGCGCCGCTACCTCGAAGCCATTGAGCAGTACGACATGGTGTTCGGAGTCGGCCCCGCTGGCACCGGCAAAACCTACCTCGCCGTGGCCATGGCCATCTCGGCCCTGCTCAACAAGCAGGTCAACCGCATCATTCTGGCGCGCCCGGCGGTCGAGGCCGGAGAACGTCTCGGCTTTCTGCCCGGCACCTTGCAGGAGAAGATCGATCCCTATCTGCGCCCCTTGTATGACGCGCTCTTTGACATGCTCGAGCCCGAGCGCGTCGAACGCTATCTCGAAAAAAATATCATCGAGATCGCGCCCATCGCCTTCATGCGCGGGCGTACCCTGAACGATTCGTTCGTCATCCTGGACGAGGCGCAGAACACGACCTCGGAGCAGATGAAGATGTTCGTCACCCGCCTGGGATTCAATTCCAAGGCGGTGATCACCGGCGACATCACGCAAATCGACTTGCCCAGCGCGCGCCGCAGCGGCCTGATCGAAGCGGTCGAAATTCTGCAAAGTGTAAACGGCCTCGCGTTCGTGCATTTCGACGAAAGCGACGTGGTGCGCCATCACCTGGTGCAGAGAATCATTCGCGCCTACGACGAACACAAAGTGCGGCTGGCGGAGCAGCAGCTGTCGCTGCTCGAACCAAAGTCCGAACTAAAGTCCGAACCAAAGCCCGGCGCGCCGCCGTCGAACATTACCGATGCTCCTCCGCGGCCAGCGTCTTTGCCGGGCCCGACGGAAGAGCCACACCTGAGCAATTAAGCGGAGACTCTAAGTTGTCATCCTGAGCGAAGCGAAGGACCTATGCGTTTGGCCGCGCGATGCATAGGTCCTTCGCTTAGGATGACAGTAGAGAACTGAACTTGGTCATCTTTCAAAAGCGCGTCGCGGATTTGACCGAGTTGGCGCTCCGCCGTTTCCTGGCGCGCGCCCGGCGCGCCGCGGGATTGAAGGGCGGGGTCAACGTGCTGCTGACTTCGAGCGCCGAGATGAAGTCCCTGAACCGGCGTTTCCGCGGAGAAGACCAGCCCACCGACGTGCTTTCGTTTCCCGCCGAGCCCGGCGCCCAAGAACAATTCGTGGGCGAAATCGCCATTTCAGCGGAGATCGCAGCGCAAAATGCGCGGGCGCTCGGACACTCACCCGCCGCGGAAGTTAAGATCCTGGTCTTGCACGGCGTCCTGCATCTGCGCGGCTACGATCACGAGTGCGACAATGGAAGGATGGCCAGACGCGAAAAACAGTTGCGCGCGAAACTCCGCCTTCCGCTGGGCCTCATCGAGAGAGCGACGACTCCGCGTCCAGAAAGGAAGCACCACCAATAACAATGATCGGCGTCGGCATAGCTCTAGCGCTCCTGTTTGGCCTGCTGACGCTCGTCTCCTACGTCGACCGTCTCTACCAGGAGATTGGCAAATTCCTCTCCCGCGATTTCCAGGACAACATCGACGCTTTCGAGCAGATCGTCGAGCCGCGCCTCGGAGTGACGCGCGCGCGCGCCTCGCTCTCCATGGCCATTCTGACGCAACTGGTCACGGCGGCCATCGCCATGATCGTCGGCTTCACCGTCTTCCGCGACCGCGCCTGGAGCATCTCCGAAGTCCTCGAAGCCACCCTCAGCCTGGTGCTGATCATCATCTTTTTTAATCGCCTGCTGCCCTTCGTCTTTTTTTCGCGCACCCGCGGACGCTGGCTGGCGGACTGGGCGCTGCCCTTGCGCGTGCTCATCTATCTTGTTCTGCCCGTGACCCTGGTGCTCGGATTCTGCCAGTCCGTCACCGCGCTCACCCGCGAGCACATCGACGCGCGCCCGGAAACCTCCTCCGAAGCCGTCGACGCCTTGATTGAAGCGGGACAGGAAGAAGGCATCATCCAGGAAGGCGATCGCGACCTGATCCAGTCGGTAGTGGAGTTCAGCGGCAAGACCGTTCGCGAGG
>Ga0316363_10000588_pt1 | contig 44666 bp, 32 predicted proteins | sample Sb_taG_3_FD_200459 | JGI IMG/M metagenome (GOLD analysis project Ga0316363, IMG submission 200459) | Peat soil microbial communities from Weissenstadt, Germany - Sb_50d_a_PC metaG (v2) (version 2) | ecosystem: Environmental > Terrestrial > Soil > Wetlands > Peat | place: Germany: Weissenstadt...
AAGCGGAATCCGGCCAAAACGAGCATCGCACGGAAACGCAAGGCGGCTGCCTTGGACACGGGTTTTCTCGAGGAAACCTTGGCTGGGGCACGAAACCTAGAGAAAGTTTGATGCGTTCGCCCTGTCCGCGATCTTCTTATCTCCAGCTTTCAGTGCCGTTAGGTGGAGGAGTGCGTGAGAATTCAAGTGGCTGGCGTCGTCCTTTTGATTGGCTGCCAAGCCAGCAGCGACCGAAAGCTTTCCTTGCAATATGGCCGAGTGCAAATCAAGACCGTTCGAGAATTCCGAAGCGAGCTTGAGGTAGCCGGGCACGTCGCCGTTGCAACAGCAAACGGTAGACTCCAGTGCATTCTGGACAGAGCGCCGTTGCTGAGCATTTGCCGAAGGGCCCATAAGCTGCAGCATTTCCTCGATCGTTGCTTGAGTGTTTTTCTTATCCCCCTTGCGGGCGTAGACCTTCAGCCGTTCCATCAAAGCACTTAGCCACATGCCGGGCAAAGCCTGAGAAATGCGGAGCTGCTCGAGGAGCGCATCGAATTTGCCCGCGGCCATGAGCGCCTTCTGGTAGGCAATCCCAATCGAAGGGTTCTGGGGAGCTAATTTGTGCGCGTCTTGGGTCCAACGCACGGCGTCGGCAAACTCGCCCTGCACAAGCGCGTTATAGCCCAAGGCATTGATTGCATAGACAGAGGGCGGCCGTGAAGCGGCGGCCTGCTTGAGTAGTTTTTCGGATTCGTCCAGATCCTGCTGGTCTATCCTGCCCAGCAAATAGAGGGCGTCCGCATTGCCCTTGTTCTCCGCCGCCAGTTGACGGTATTTGGGGAGCAAATCCACTTCGGGATGCTTTTTCTCCATCAAGCTCTGGTAATGGCGATGCCATTCCACGAGGATTGGGCGAGCGCCGAGTCGCGTGCTGAGAAAATCAATCCCCTCCTGAGCCGGCAGTCGACCGATCAACCAGGAAAGAGAATAGAAGTCGTCGGGGTTCAGCTTCAGCAGATTCTTACCGAACTGGATCTGTTGTTTCTGGTCGAGCACTTCTGCTGCCAGGTCCAGCCGCTGCTCCTGGTTGAAGTTTGAGACTACCGATACCCGCGTCTTCTTTACTGGGGCACCATGCTCACTCTTGACGTTCTGCGGGAAATCCGTGAATTCATAATCGATGCCCTTGAAGGTGTGCAGCAGATTGCCGGCGTAATATCTAGGCGGAGCGGACGGCGGCGGCGGCGGCAGCGGCGGCAGTGCATACACGAGCTCTTCCCAGGAAAGAACCGCCACCTGGTCGGGGTTGATGACAAAGGTCTGACGTGCAAACGGCCTGGAGAAAAACGGAGTTTCTATATGGCAATGAATCGGCTCCAAGGCAATCTTACCGTCGGGAAACTCGATCGAGATGTCCCCTTCCGCCACGCGAATCGCCTTGGGTTTGCCCGGCAGCAGCGATTCCTGCCGGCCGTTGATGGCAACCGTGTATGGCAGATCCCAGCCATTGACTAGGTACACCTGGCGTGCCTGGCCGGTCCAGATCGCTGCTCCCAGGTAGCAAACGACCAATCCAAGAATTACGAGTGGCGCGATGATGCGCGGCAGGCGCGCCGTCCAATTCCCTTCGCGGTAGCCTGTCTTGCCCGACTCGTCCAGGTGCGGAGCCGCGACCTTTTTGCCGGAGGACTGGTAACGCTCCGAAACCTTTCGCTGCTTCTTGACGTCCTTGTCGTCCACCAGGTCGGGAAACGCTGCGTCGCGCCGATCCATGAGTTCGAGCGCTGTCTCATGCAGGCCCTGCGCCTGGTAAGCCTCGACAAGTAGGTAAATCAGCCCGGCTCGGTCGCGGATCTTCTCATCGAGGATATGCCGCAGATAAGGCAGAGCATCCTCCGGTCGTCCCTGCCGCATCAAGGTAAGCCCCAGCTGACGCCGGGTCTCGGGATTGTCCTCGACTGCCAACGATGCACGAAACGCGGCCTCCGCTTCTTTACGGCGCGCGAAATAGGAGTAGGCAGCGCCAAGCTGCGCCTGGATGGTTGCGTCTTCCAGCCAATGGCTGGCAAGTCCGTCCGCCAATCTATCGAAGAGTGCTTCGTCCTGATAAGAGTGCGCCAGGGCAATTGCCTCGCGAATGGTTTCGCGATCATCGGGGGCCTTCCCCAGCTTATCCATCAGTTGCGCAATCGCTTGTGCCTTGGCCGCCTCCCATTGCTTAAGATTCGTTACGCGGTGCTTCCTGCAGTAAGGGCACGAATACAGGATGCGTTTTTGGCTTAAAGGTACTATCGGGATATAGAGCACCGTGAAGTAAAGCGTCGTATCGTAGGATTCCAACTCGCCCATGCGGTTGCAGAACTCGCAGGTGTTCTTGAGTCGATGAATGCGCCGCCTCCCGTAGTACCAGGTGCCGATGCCATTGATGACCGTAGGCATTTATCTCTCCGCAAGCGAATACCTTTGCCCATGCGTAGGCAAGGGTGCCAATCAGAGTGTGCTCTGCGCATTATTCAAGACGGCGACGGCGGATGCAAGGCTTGACAACCATGCTTCCCTGGCGGGCCGGTGGAGAAAAAGCGAGACTCGTCGGGATGCACTAATGCAACAGAAACGGCGACCAGATCGATAACCCGCCTGAAGCAGCCCTTCTGAAAAAAACAAACAATCGTTGCGGCTGCTCTCCTTCAGGGGTAGACTCGGTGCTTCGAAGTCGGTAGGAATGCATAAGGATAGCCTCCTGGCACAATCAAGCCCGTGCAAACTGCCAGCCGCCGGCCTCGCCGACAGCCCGCCTGCCACCATCATCCCACTAAGGATTTTGCCATGCATTACACACCTTGCTTGTTTTTCGTGCTCCCGCATTGGTTGATTGCTGCGGCTTTCGCGGCCGTGGACGTCAACGCTCACACCGAAGGCGTGAAGCCACCCAAGGGGTTTGTCGCCCTGTTCAACGGTCAGGACCTGACCGGCTGGCACGGAATGCCTCACTTCGACCCCTATGAACTGCAGTCAATGAAGCCTGAAGAGAAGGCCAAGCACGTAAAAGAGTGGACGGAGGACGCGAAGAAGCACTGGAAGGTGGAGAAGGGCGACTTGGTCAACGACGGCAACGGCGCCTACCTGACCACCGACCAGGATTTTGGCGACATCGAATTCCTTGTGGACTATCGGACGGTTCCGCAGGCCGACAGCGGCATTTATCTGCGCGCCACTCCTCAGGTGCAGATCTGGGACTACACCAAGGAAGGCGGGAAATGGGACCTGGGGGCCGACAAGGGCAGCGGCGGCCTTTGGAACAATAGCCCCGGCGCTCCCGGCAAAGACCCCCTCGTTCTGGCCGACAAGCCGTTTGGGCAGTGGAACCATTTTCACATCATCCAGATCGGCGAGCGCACCACCGTCTACCTCAACGACAAATTGGTGGTCGATCATGCCCGTCTGGAAAACTTCTGGAACCGCAAGATACCGCTTCTGAAGAAGGGACCCATCCAGCTGCAAACCCACGGCGGTGAAATCCGCTGGCGAAATATGTTCATCCGCCATATCCCGTCACATGAGGCCGACGCCTACCTGCGCAAGCACAGCGGCGCTGGCTTCAAGTCGGTGTTCAATGGCAAGGATTTCACTGGCTGGGCCGGTCCCGTCGACCAGTATGAAATAAAGGACGAGGCCATCATGTGCAGGCCCAATAAGGGCGGCACGGTCTACACAAGCGAAGAGTTCACGGACTTCGCGGCGCGGCTTGAATACCGGCTGCCGCCGGCAGGGAACAACGGCCTGGCGATCCGCTATCCCGGGCACGGAGATGGAGCCTACCTGGGGATGTGCGAGGTCCAGATCCTCGACGACACTGCTCCTGTATACGCAAAACTCGATAAACGCCAGTATAACTGCTCGGCCTACGGCATGGTGCCGGCCCACCGCGGTTATCTCCGTCCAACCGGTGAATGGAATTTCGTCGAAGTGACCGTGCGCGGTCCGACCATTCTGGTCGAACTAAATGGCACGCGCATCCTTGATACCGACCTAAGCAAGGTAACCGAGTACATGGCCAATCACCCGCACCCAGGCAAGGACCTTTCTTCAGGCCATTTCGGTTTTTGCGGCCACAATGACCCGGTCGCCTTCCGAGCGATCGAGATCAAGCGTCTGGACAAATAGCAGCCTGGCATTGGAAAAGGACTGAACGCGATGACTACTGCACGCATCACTCGCCGGGCGGCACTCAAACACCTCGCGGCTGCGGGGTTGACCGGTCCGTTCGTATTTCGCCGTCATGCTACCGCGGCGCCGAGTGAGACAATTTACCACGCCAGCTTCGGCGCTAGCGGCATGGCCTGGTCCGACATCCAATCGCTGTCAGCTAGCAAGCACCTCAAGCTTGTGGCTGTCGCCGACGTAGACCTGAGCCGGACCGCAGACGTTAGGAAGCTGTTCCCAGACGTGCGGGTTTATCAGGACTGGCGCCAGCTCCTGGACAAAGAGAAGCACCTGAACTCCGTCAACATCTCCACGCCCGATCACATGCATGCGTCGATCACGATGCGGGCATTGCAGCAGGGTCTGCACACGTACACGCAAAAGCCGCTGACCCAGACGATCTATGAAGCCAGGCAGGTGACGGATGCGGCCCGCGCGCGCAAACGCGTCACGCAAATGGGTATTCAAATTCACGCCCATGAGGTACACAGGGCTGTCGTTCAGACCATTCAGCGCGGAGCCATCGGGAAAGTGAGAGAGGTCCATAGCTGGAGCGGCAAGCAGTGGGGAGACCGCAACCCGCGGCCCAACCGGAGTGACCCAGTCCCCTCCGGCTTCAACTGGGATTTTTGGCTAGGCGTGGCGGCCCAGAGACCGTTTCTTGCCAGCGGATATTACCATCCCGCCGAGTGGCGAAAACGGCTCGATTTTGGCACTGGCACGTTTGGGGACATGGGTTGCCACATTCTCGACCCGGTGTTCACTTCCCTGGCTTTGACCTCGCCACTGGAAGTCCGGTCAGAGGGCGGAGCGCCCAACGCCAGCAATTGGGGACTCGACTCCCAGGTGCGTTACACTTTCCCAGGCACGAAGTACACGACCGACATGTTGATCCTGCACTGGTACGACGGCGACAGGCGGCCGCCGACCGAAGTGCATGCCTTGATAGGCAAGACTGGTCTGGAATACCAGGGATCGATCTATATCGGTTCGGAGGGCGTACTCTATTCGCCTTATATCGCCGCACCGGTGCTGTTTCCGGTCGACAAATTCAAGGATTACAAGTTGCCCAACCCTGGATCAGAGGACCACTACCTCCAGTTTGTCGAGGCTTGTCGCGGCAACGGGCGCACGGCCGCATCTTTTGATTATGCAGGGCCGCTGACCGAATCCATCTTGCTCGGCTGCCTGTCCACGCGGTATCCGCAGACGACTCTAAAGTGGGAGGCTGCGAGCCTGAAAGTCAGCAATGTTGCGGAGGCGAATCGGTTGGTGCGCAAGGTGTACCGTAAGGGGTGGGAAGTTGAGGGGCTTTGAGCGCCTCGCGCCGAGAACCGGGAAGCGATTGAACTTGGGTGCCATGCTTTCGCGGCCCAAGGCAGGACCTAACCCAATGATGCCTACCTGCCGGGGCCGCGAAAGCATGTCGTGCCCCAACGCAAGGGGACAGTTCGCCGGCTGCTGCAAGGCCACGCACGGTCATTTACCAAGTGCGCTATTGTCTAATTTTTGGGATGTAATTAAGCGTGTAATAGGCCTCGGGATGCAACAACGGCAGACCTGACGCCGAGCGCACACCGGGCGCTGTCAATTCGTGGATGTTGCCCTCCTCAAGTTTGCTGACGTAGAGTCGGACGCTTTTGTGATCTCTGCCGACATCCACGCGCTCGATGAGTGGGTAGGTCTGGTCCACTTCCGGGCTGCCATACGAAGACTGGTAGATATACGCGTAAGTCTTGATCTGGTAAGAAGCCCGCGAACCCGCCGTCGCGGGGTCGACAGGATGAGTGAAGGTCAGCTCGAAACCGTCGGGCTTCGCATGCATTTCGAGGATTTCGAACGGCGTCTTGCCCGTCCATAGCAGGCGTTCGAGGGCGAATGACTTGTTGCCACGCGAGCCCCAACCACGGCTTGTCCCGCCCACAACAAGAGATCCATCCGCGCCAAACCTCAAGGGGACGTTGCCGGAGCCAAACCCCTGGCGGAAGGGGAAGCAGGCGCCCTGATAGTGGCCCTGCACTTTCTCCAGAAACACACGCATGACAGTGCTGTGGGTCTGGTCATTGACGAAAAGCTGTTTGGCGAAAGGACCGAACTTGCCTCCGGATAGATCGCACTCAATGCCGCTGGCCGACTGTCCCATTTTGCCATAAGGGAAGAGAACCGCAGGTGGGACAAACTGGGGGATACGCTTGGCCTCGATCATCAGCCGGCTGCCACTTTTCGGTGCCAGAGGAGCTGGGCCAAGTTCCGGGGCAAACGAATACCAGCGTAGGCTATCGGGATGGCCCATAAACCTACCGGGGATCAGGTGCTTGAGGCCGCAAGTGCCGTTCCATGTTCCCTGGTTGTCCGTGTAGAACATGTCTCCCACGGCGTTCATGCCGATGCCGCCCGGTGATCGAATACCGCTGCAGGTCGGGATCATTTTGCCCTCGGGAGTGATGCGCACGCACCAGCCACGGAATTTGTTATCGCTGGTGAACGAGCCAGTCAGGCACAACACCACCCAGAGATTGCCCTCCTTGTCGAAGCGCGAGCCGAAGGCATATTCGTGATAGTCGCCGCCGATTTCCCAGTCGTCATTGATAACTTCAAACAGGTCGGCCCGGTTGTCGCCATTCGTGTCCTTGATGCGCGTGATATCGCAACGCTGCGTGACATAAAGCCAGTCGTCCTTGGCAGCGAGGCCGAGAATCTCGTGCAGGCCGTGGGCAAAGCGCGAGAACCTGGCCTGCTTCGGATCGGCGGCAAGCGCGTTGGCCACCAGCCAGATCTCGCCGCGGCGCGTGCCGACGGCCAACCTGCCATCTGGCATCCACTCCAAAGCGCCGACCTCCAGAACTTCGCCCTTGGGAAGATCATAGCGCAGCAGCTTGTAATAATCCTCTTCTGCCGGCAGCTTCTGAGGAGTCTGCGCCTGGGTTGCGGATACGGTCCAAAGGGCACAAACACTTATTGCAAATACGGTTTGCTTCATCGTTGGATCCTGCGCGACGTACTTACTTGCCTGCCCTGATCGAACATCGGCCGGCGTCCGATCACCACACAAACTCCTGGACAATCGTGGCCCGACCGTTCTGAATGCGAACCGGCACCAGGAGTTCCATCTTGGCGCCCATGTGCCGAATTTGGGGCGAGGCCGCCGCCTGGATGTGGAGTTTCCATTCGCCGTCGATTTTGTACCAGCCGTCCGAAGCGGCCTCGATCTTGTTGGCGGCCGCAGCCAGGAAGAACAGGTTTGCCACCGGAGTCGGCGACGTCACAGTCAGCGTGCGTTGAATGGACGGGGCCTCCTTGGACTTGCCTGCCAGGGCGTTCGGGAAATCGGCGATCTGGATATCGCCGTGGGAATAATGAAACGTCGGCCGTTCGTCTTCTGCGAGCACATAACCCCGAAACTTGAAACCCAGTTCCTTGGCCCTCTTGCTGGGCCAGGGCTCGTCGTCTCCGTTCAGGATTGCGAAGCTGACCTTGGTGGGCAGCCGGAGAATGTTGTCCCCAAGGGGAGGTTCAAACCCTTCGCCGCGGTCGGTCCAGTGCCGTGCAGCATCAATGAATGCACCCTGCCAGATGACGGCCAGACGCAGGTAGTTGGCATCGAATGCCAGATGCGCTTTCTCGGGATAGCCGACTGCAATGGCCCGCGGTCCAGCACCTTCGATGAAATTGCGATAGATGATTGCTTTTGTGTCGGGCACGAGCGGGATCGATTGTTTGTTCATCCCCGGAGGCACCTGGGCTTTGCTGCCATCCGATAGATAGATCCACATGCCTTCGATCTGCTTCGTTGTGCTGCCCTCGAGAATGTCAGCGTAGAAGGTCTTGCCGTTGGGCCAGGCGGCGGGCATGCGCGTTCCCGGTCGAACGCCTTGTGGATTCAGTAAATAGTAGTGGAACCATTCCCGCCTGAGGCGGCGCGGCAGCAGCGTCAGATCGATTGCCTGGATACCTTCGGCTTGGTGGCCGGCAAACGTATGGCACTTGACGCAGCCCAGGCTCTGACCGCTGACCAGGTTGCGGGCATCTGCCTTTACACGCGCCGACGGCTCGTGGAAAGAAACCTTGGGGCCCGGAGGAAGCGTGTCCACCGCCTCGAAAGCTTGAACCAACTGACCCACATTGACGTCGCCAAATCGAGGCATGCGGGTGTACATGTACGGCCGATCCTTGGACCCGCGGTCGAGTATCTGCCTCAGGTAACGGCTGCTCAGTTTTGCTCCGACGCCGTTCAGTGAGGGCGGGATACGCCCCTCGTCCCCCATTTCCGGCTGCACGCTGGCAAACGAGGAGTTGAGTGCCTCGTCGACGCCGCCTGCCTTGTCCCGCTCATGGCAGGCATAGCAGTTGAAGATGTTCAAATTCTGGGCGATGACCTCCCGTGGATTGGGACGTTCCCTGGGCGTCGGCGCCTTCACGGCAGCCGCGAGCGCCGCACGCTCTTCCGAACTAAGAGCGAACCAGGGGACTCCATTCCGAGATTGACTGCCAAGGCAGCCCTCGCTGGGACGAAGCTTTGGCAGTGAAGGCGTGACGCGTTTTGCTTCGATTATTCGTCCATGGACCGTCATTGTGTGGCAATTGGAACAACCAAGCGTGCCGAATAATTCGCGGCCCCGGGCAACGAGTTCGGGTTGCAGGTCGGAATTCTCGTCGGTCTTTTCGGCTGATGCTTGACGCTTCTTGGGATGCCCAGCTCTTGTCAGGGAGATCAGGTCCGTAATAGGCTGCCGCGGCACTCTCGGCCCTTCGATCTCCACCTCCAGATCCACCCCTCCGCCTGAATTGAACACCGCGGCAACCAGCTTGTGCATCCCTGGAGTGAGGTGAGTACTTCCCGTAAGAGTCGTGGGCGGGTGAATACCGTCATTGTTGACAACCAGTTTGTCGTCCAGGAAAAGCTTGCTGCCGTCGTCGCTCATCAGATGGAACCGGTAGTCATCCTCGTGATCGATGCGCAGATACCCTTCAAAGCGCATTGCCATGTTGTTGATGCGCCGCGCCACGGAGAGATCGAAACCGCCGACCTGCCCGGTCGCAATCGGCTTCAATTGTTCGAATTCAGGCAGCATTTCCCAGTCGCCCTCGTAGTAGGCGTAGGTCATGTTCGGGGGAAGGGCTGCAAAAACGGTTCCCTGCAAAAGATAGTGGGCGACCTGCCTGGCTTCTTCTCCGTCGAGCAGTCCGGGCATTCTCCCCGAGGGCCGGACATGCTGCGGGTCTCCCAGAAACGCCCGCAGCCCGCCAAGCGAATACTTGGCATTCAGATCGCCTAGAGGGACCGAAGTGGCGATGGTCTTGTCGGCGTTGCCGGCGGCATCGCGAGTACCGTGACAGGCGACGCAGCCGACGCGGTGATACAGCCCCTTGCCTCCCGCGATCAGCCTTCTGTCCATGCGTTCCTGACGGAGCGGGCCGGTCGAGGCCAGGAATTGCACCAGCGCCTCAATGGTCCGTTGCTTCTCGGATTCCGCCATACCGGCGAACATCTGCGGCATGGTTGTGCCTGGTTTGACGGCCTGGGGATCGCTCAAGAATTTCTTAATGTAGTTGCGCTGTACCCGGCTCGCCACGTCATCGAGCACAGGCGCGGCTTTGTGCGTGAGGAAGTTTTCCTGGGCGGCGCCTGGTTGGTGGCAGCGGATGCAGAGCAATTCTCCCAATAACAGGCGACCGCTCGCGATTGCGTCGGGGTGGCCGGCAGAATGGAGACGCGCAAAGCCAGGGACAATTGGCGCAACCGGATGGTTCGAGGGAAGGTCGTTCGCGTGAACGCTCAGGGTGGTGACGAAAAGCAGCAGAGCTAACGCTGCGCGAACAGGAACATGCTGCATGTTTTTCCTCAACGTCTCGCCAAGTAAATGGGTGGTCACTCCAAGCCTGCAAGGCGCGCCATGGTCTGACGGGCTTGCCATGATGCGTACAGCTCCATGACTTGCTGTTTCAGTTTGTGAGTCGAAGTTCACCTTCTCTTTGATCTTCCGTTCAACTTGCGGTGTGCCTGTAGGCTGTCGTCGGCACGGTAGGTCAACAGCACTGCGCCAGCGCGGGCGTAGCGATCAAAAAGACGCAGCATCAAATGCTCTTCGTCCGGCCAGGGGTAGGCGAAGATCAGGTCGAAATCGTCGGGTCCCATTCCTAGCTCATCGTGGGCAGTGCCGGCCTCCGTCGAGAGCCAGGAGAATCCGTCGTTGCCACGGAGTATGACTTCGCCACCACTGGGAATGAAGCTGCCGCGCACAAACTCCGCGGATAAACCGAAGTCTTCCGCGAGCTGCCGGGAGGCTTCTACAAGCTCGCCTTCGATCTCGATGCCGTAGGCATCGAAGTCGAGCATGGCAGCAATACAGGTGACCACGCCGAAGCCACTGCCCCATTCGCAGAAGATGTTGCCGGGAGCTAACTCCGCGGCCGCCAAACCTCGAAGAGCCGCGTAAGCTTTCGCGAAATCGCTGGGGACAAAACCTGGGACCCTACAATCGCGCTGAAAGCGTTGGATCCGTCGATCGGCTTCCTTCAAAAGAGACTGCACGCTTCTCGGCAGCTCAGTCGAATGCGCGGGCAAGTCCAGCTCGACCAGACACATAAAGTCGCCTTCCTGCAAACTGCCCCGGCAAGCGGTCATTGCGCCGGCACCTGCTCCCAGTGGCCGCTGCGTCCGGAAGCGACAATCGCTTCGATTACTTCCATGTTGCGCACAGCATCCTCAATGGGCGTCGGCACTGGGGTATTGTTGAGAATCGCCTGAGAGAACAGATCGCCTTGAATCGTGTACTGATCGCAGATCTCCATCTGGAGCTGACTGACTTGCTCTCCCTTCTGCAAACGGACGACACAGGGCCGATGATTTGGCGCATTGAACGGCACGTCGGAAAGTTCTATACGGCCGGCTGTGCCAACGATGTTAACTTGCTGAAAGGGCGCCACCTGCATGGAGCAGGTGAACGTGGCATGCCCTACACCAAAGTCGAGAATGGCGGATGCCAGACGGTCCACGTGAAAGGACGGATCGTACTCGACCAGGCCTAGCACGCGCCGCGGCTCGGTGGCAAAGATCCACCGCGAGAGCGAGATCGGGTAGCAACCGATATCCATGAGCCCGCCGCCGCCCAGAGCGGGGTCGTGACGGATGTTGGCAGGATCGTCGTTGTAGAAGGAAAAGAAGGTCTGAATCGCGCGCAGCCGGCCAATCTGGCGGGAGTCGACCAATTCCTTGGCCTTTTGCCACTGGGGATGGTGGCGATACATGAACGCCTCCATCAATTTCAATTCTGGTTTACGTTTGCCGAACTCGACTAATTGCCGGGCCTCTGCTGCCGCCAAGGCGATGGGTTTCTCGCACAGAACATGCTTGCCCGCCTCAAGGGCCTTGATCGACCAGGGAACGTGCTGATCGTTGGGCAGCGGGTTATAGACGGCATCCACGTCGGGGTCCGCGAGTAGTGCAGAGTAAGATCCATGCCATCGAGGAATATTCAGCTGGCTGGCGGTCGCACGTGCTTTTTCCGCAGATCGCGAAGCAATGGCAACCACTTCGGAAAACTTCCCCTTCTGCATGGCGGGGATAACTTTTTCGACACCGATTTTGGCTGTGCTCAGGATGCCCCAGCGAACCTTCTTCATATTTCTTCTCGGCTATGGATCAGATCACTAACGAATGACCTTGCCCTTGATATCCAGGACTCGAGCGACGGCGGTGCTGTTGCCGAAGTTCTTGAAGTCCTTGAACGTCCAGACAACTTTCTTGTCGCGCGTAACCTCAATGAGCTGCGGGTTTCCCGGTCCTGCATGACAGTTCCCGAAGATCAAGTTACCATTGGGCAGCACCTGAAGTGTGGTTACCCAGGCAAGGCAAATGTCCGGCAACTCGCGCTGTTCGATGCTCCAGACACTCTTGCCTTCGGGTGTGACCTCGATGACGCGGTTGCCATTCCCGGCCGCGATCAGCGTGTTGCCGCTTGGCAGACGAAGCGCACCAAAGACTTCGACGCCATGCCCTTCGGGACCATGGCCCGAGGAGCGAGGCCGGCCAGCAAGGTCGAGGGCATAGTTCCAGACCACCTTGCCCGAGGGATCGTACTCGCGTACCTTGCCATCGCCTTCGTGGCAGACAAGATAGTTCCCGTTTTCCAGCTTGCGCGCCATGCGCGTGTCGCGGTGTGGATTGGGGTGCTCCACGGTCAGTGGTACTTCGCGAACAATCCTGTCATTCTCGTCCACCTCGATGATCCGCCGGTTACCGCTTTCGGCAATCATGGTGAGGCCATTCTCCAGGCGCTGAAACGCGTGGATCTCAACTCGATCGGCGATTCCTTTTCTGGGCTTGGCGACATGCTGCCAGACGATCTTTTTGTCCGGAGTCATTTCGACAACAGTCGTCGGACTAGTGGGAAACAGAATGTTGCCGTTGGCGAGTAGCGCCAGGTCGTGAACCTCGGCCTGGTTGGGGATTTCCCATTCGATGTTGCCTTGCGCATTGACTATGGCAACGTGACCATTGTCCGCTGCAAGGACTCGATAGGATGGCTTCTCGCCTGCCTCCGCGCGCGCAAGGGCGCCAAAGAAAGTCACAATAATTGCCAGGGCACCAAGACCGAGCGCCCTCGCCGAAAGTACAAATTGTCTGCAGGCCATTCCCTCATCTCCCTTGACGAACTTCATTGGCGCGATCTTTAGCTAATAATCTCGTGAATTGGCTCGGCTCCCTGCACACCGACCAGTTTCTGGTTCAACCCTCCGTAGAAATAGGTCAGGCGCTCAGGATCCAGCCCTAGCTGGTAAAGAATTGTGGCGTGCAGGTGCTTGACGTGGAAGGGCTTGTCCACGGCTTTGCTGCCCAGTTCGTCGGTAGTGCCGACACTGATGCCGCCCTTGATGGCGCCGCCCGCCAGCCACATCGTGAAGCCATAGGCGTTGTGGTCCCGGCCTGTGCCCATGGCGTATTCGGCCGTGGGCTGCCGGCCGAATTCTCCGCCCCAGACAATCAGCGTGGAATCAAAGAGCCCGCGTTGCTGCAAATCCTGGATCAACCCGGCAATGGGCCGGTCGGTTTCGCCGGCGTGTAATTCATGATTGCGTACCAGGTCGCCGTGCGCATCCCAGTTATCATCATTGTGCGCGCCGCCGGAATAAACCTGAATGAAACGCACGCCGCGTTCCACCATGCGGCGAGCCATCAGGCATTGCCGGCCGAAGACGGCGCTGCGCTTGTCGTTCAGACCATACATTTCCTTCACTGCCGGCGATTCCTTGCTCAGATCCGTCGCCTCAGGTGTGGATGCCTGCATCTTAAATGCCAGCTCGTAGCTTGCGATGCGCGCCGCCAGGGCCGGGTTGTGGTCGTGCAAGGCTGCATGTTCCTCGTTGTACTCCCGTAACGAGTCGAGCAAGCGGCGCTGCGAATCCCTGGTCGTGCCCTCCGTGCGGGCCAGGTCCAGTATCGGCATCCCTTGCGAACGGAACATCGTCCCTTCGTAGTAGGCGGGCATGTAGCCGCTGGACCAATTCTTGGCGCCGCTGATCGGCCCGCCACGTGGATCGAGCATCACCACGAAGCCGGGCAAGTTGCCATTTTCGGTTCCCAACCCGTAATTGACCCACGAGCCCAGGCAGGGGCTTCCGCTCTGGATTTTTCCCGTGTTCATTTGCAGCATGGCCGAGCCATGGATCGGTGAATCAGCGGTCATCGAGTGGATAAATGCGATGTCATCGACGCGTTGGGCCAGGCGCGGGAACAGGTCGCTGACCCATTTGCCACTTTGGCCATATTGGTGGAACTTCCAGCGCGGCTCGACGATGCGACCTTCGTTCTTATGGCCGCCGCGGCCGAAGGTCTTCACCTGGATCGTCTGGTTGTCTCGGCCTATCATCCCCGGTTTATAATCGAACGTGTCGATGTGACTTGGGCCGCCGTACATGTACAGGAAGATGACACTTTTCGCCTTTGCCTGACGGTGCGGCTTCTTCGGTGCGAGAGGATTCGCGAAAGGCGTCTGGCCGTCGGCCGCCACCACTTGGGACCGAAAGAAATCTTCGCCAAGCAAGGCGGTAAGTGCAACGCTGGTGAAGCCGCCGCCCGCTTGCCAGAGGAATTCACGCCGCGTGCGGCCGCAGAAGTTCCCGTTGCTACCCGTTCGTTGCATCATCGGAGCCGTCCTATAAGAGGTGGCTGACTGCCACTCAGAACCATTCGCGCTTTGGGGCCGTGCAAAATAGAGGAAACAAAAGCGGCGGAAAAGCGCCGCAGTCCATAGAAGTCATTTTTTGGAGTGCGGCGCTTTTCCGCCGCTTTTGTTTTCCCTTCCCCAACAAGTCACTTCCTCAACCCTTCAAAATCTGCGAAGCTCGGACTTAGTGCAGGAAAACGAACTCGTTCAAGTTAAGAGCAAGCAAGCAAAAACGGCGCAAAGCTTCCTCCTGCGATAGATTGTCCTTGTCGTGCATTTCCGTGAGGAAGCGAACGCCGCGATTGATTTCGATTTGCGCCGGCGGCCGCTGCAGCACGCGCCATAGCGCCGTGCGCACCTGGCCAGTCGTCTCCGTCCCCGCATGCTGGTGCAGGCTGCCTGCGAAACTCCGGGCCTGGGAATTGACGAACTCGCCGTTGATCATCGCCAGTGCCTGGGTCGGTTGCGTTGTCGTGAACCGCACCGGACAAGTGGCGTCGGTATCCGCAGCATCGAAGGCATTCAAGATGGGTACAGCCAACGACCGTTTTACGTGAACGAAGATGCTGCGTGCCGCCGCCTCCTGCGGCGTGGACCTCCCCCAACCATTGCCCGGCATCGACTGGCCAGCCAAGACCTCGCGCGGAATGACCGGATAAACGCTTGGCCCCTCGGTCTTGTTCAGGTTGAGATCGCCGCTCACTGCCAATATCGAATCGCGCAGCTCCTCGGCCGTCAACCGGCGGATGCCGAAGCGCGCCAGGAGATCGTTCTCCGGATCCTTTGTCAGCACAGCTGGATCTGCGTTGCTGCTCATGCGAAAAGCGTTGGAGGTCAACAACAGCCTCTGCAACGGTTTGAGCTGCCAGCCGCCCGCGACGAATTCGCTCGCCAGCCAGTCCAGCAACTCCGGATGCGTCGGCGGCGATCCTTGATAGCCAAAGTCATTGGCCGAGCGGACAATCCCGCGACCGAAAACATACTGCCAAACTCGGTTGACTATCACGCGCGCCGTCAGCGGGTTGCGCGCATCCGCCAGCCAATTCGCCAGCATGCGTCGACGACCGGAAGTCCTCGCATCCTTGCTTGGCAAGGGAATCTTGAGCTCGGGCGCGCCGGGCGCGACGAGCACCGCGGGAAAGCCTGGCTCAACCTTCGCGCCATGACTCTGAGGGCTGCCCCGCAGAAAGACGAAGGTGTCTTTCGCATAAGACCCCTCCTCGGCTACGCACAGCGTCAGCGCCGCGGCGGCCGGCGGATTATTTCGCAGCCCCTCCCTCTGCTTTTGCAGGGCCGTGTAGCGTCCGTAGCTCTTCGAATCGACCAGGCCTGGCACATGCTTCTTGAGGATCACTGCCCGGCTTGTCTCGCGCTTGAAGTCGTCGCGTTCTCCGCCGGAAAGACGTGGCAATACGCTCTGCTCGATGGCAGCCATCTGGCGGTCGAGGTCGGCCAGCCTGGTCCGATAGTTTGCCAATCGGGGATCGTGTTCATTCCCGTCGCCAATGGACCGAAGCGAATCTGCTCCATTGCCATAACGGCGGATGCCATGGAAAAACGCCAACAGGCGGTAATAATCTCGCTGCGGGAAGGGATCGATCTTGTGATCGTGGCAGCGGGCACAATTGACCGTGAGCCCGAGGAAAACCTGGCCGGTCGTCGCGACCACGTCGTCCAGTTCATCGTAGTACGCTTGCGTGCGGTCGACCGGTTCGTCGTCCCAGGTGCCAAGCCGGTAATAACCAGTGGCGATGATGCTCTCGGGCGTAACATCGTCCAGCTCGTCGCCCGCCAATTGCTCACGGAGGAAGCGATCGTACGGCTTGTCCTGGTTGAACGAGCGAATGACATAGTCGCGATAGCGCCAGACAAATGGCTTGGCCGCGTCGCGCTCGAAGCTATTAGTCTCGGCGTAGCGAACCAGATCGAGCCAGTGCCGGGCCCAATGCTCGGCATACTGTCGGGAAGCGAGCAGCTTGTCGACCACCTTCTCATAGGCATCAGGCGCATCGTCCGCCAGGAACGCTTTCACTTCATCGGGCGTAGGCGGCAGCCCAGTCACGGCGTAATGGACTCGGCGCAGCAGTCCAACCTTGTCTGCCGGCGGCGCAGGCTGCAAGCCGGCGGCTTCGATCTTGGCCAGCACGAAGGCATCGATAGGAGTGCGCACCCAGGTCTTGTTTTGCACAGCCGGCACAGGTGGGCGTTTCACGGGCTGGAAAGACCAGAACCTTCTTGCCTGATCATCCACTGGTGGTGGACCGCTGCGTTTCACGGCGATTTCTGCGCCGCCGGCTGCCCAAGGAACCCCCATCTTGACCCAGCGCGTGAGAATATCGATCTGCCCCTTCCCCAGCTTACCCTTGGGGGGCATTTTCAGATCCTGATAATTGATCGCTTGCAAGAGCAGACTCTCGTGCGGCTTCTCCTGAGAAACGGCCGGCCCACTGTTGCCGCCCTTCAGGAGGTTTTCCCGGCTGGTGAGCCGCAAGCCGCCTTTGACTTTCTTTTCCCCGCCATGGCATGCCAGGCAGTGGGCCTGGAGGATCGGTCGAACCTGCGTTTCGAAGAACTTCGTTTGTTTTGCGGCCTCGGGCTCCGCCGCCTGAACTGGCACGGAGACGCCGACAAGAAGGAGAAGCATCAGGATGGCCGGGCTCGATCCAGATCGTTTCACAGAGACATTCCTCAAATCCCGGCGAGTTTATTCGATCAGAAGCCTAGGAAGGCTTGGGTGGGTCGGGGCGAACCGGCGGGTAAGGTGATCTTAGCACGAACCGTAGGGACACGAAAGACCTGACAACCCACGCCTAAGAATGGGAATTAGCACGACGCCACGTAACAAGTCCGCCCGGTGCGTGCGCACGACGGCCGCCTTGGCAATAAACTATGAAAGTGAGCAAATCGGTGTGCCAGAATGGTGAATCTTCTTGGACGCTCGGCGCGCGCTGGGTCTTTCCAATTGATGGCCAACCGTTAGAACACGGCACGCTCACGCTGCGTGGCGGCCGCATTCTCGCGGTGGAGCCTTGTGGCAGTCGAACGCCCGACACCGATATCGGGAATGCCGCGCTCGTGCCGGGGTTTGCCAACGCCCACACTCATCTCGATTTGAGCGGCCTGCGCAACAAAACCCCGCCCCGAGCGGATTTCACCGACTGGTTGCGTGCAGTCATCCAGCACCGGCGCAGCCAAACTCGCGAGCAGATCCAGAAGGACATCGAGCACGGCTTGGCCGAATCGCTGGCCTCAGGGACGACCCTCCTTGGCGATATCGCAGCACAAGGTCTAAGCTGGCCGGCACTCTGCGGGGCGCCCTTGCGTTCGGTCGTCTTCTATGAGCTTTTGGGTTTGCCGCGAGCGCGTGCACACCAGGCGTGGGCCGCAGCATGTGCATGGGTCCGGCAGCACAGACCAACGTCCGCCTGCAGACCCGGTCTGAGTACACATGCGCCATACAGTGTGCGGACTTCCCTTTTTCGCGCGGCGGCCAGTTTAGCGCAACAGTATCATCTCCCCTTGGCCACTCATCTCGCGGAATCGTTTGCGGAACTGAGGCTGCTCACGCAGCAGCAGGGCCCGTTCGTGACTTTTCTTAAGGATCTGGGCGTGTGGGACTCCGAAGGACTCGTCGACAAGCCGGAAACCGTGATCGACCTACACGCAAAGGCGTCCGCCGCTCTTTTCGTACACGCCAACTATTTGCATCCGAGCACGACGATCCCGCAAGGCGCAACGGTCGTTTATTGCCCGCGCACGCATGCCGCATTCGGACATAAGCCACATCCATTTTGTGAGTTCCTCGCAGCGGGAGTGCGCGTGGCGCTGGGTACGGACAGCCTGGCGTCAAATCCCGATCTCAGCGTGCTGAACGAGGCCCGCTATCTTCATGAAGAATTTCCAGACCTTTCCGGTGAGGCGATCTTGCGCATGGCGACCTTGAGCGGTGCGGAGGCCCTGGGCTGGCAGGACGAAACGGGCAGCCTGGCGGTGGGCAAGTCAGCAGACTTTACCGTGCTCAAGCTGCCCAACACGGATGCGGGGAATCCTCACGATTTAATCTTCTCCGCGGCCGCGGCCGTGGACCAAGTGTACATTCGCGGCGAGAAAGTATATCAAGCGGATGCGACAGCTGCGGCTGCGCGCCTGCGCACGCCTTCTCGCCGGCAACCTTGAAGAAGGGACCTGCAACTTGTATGAAAGCCCTCTGATCACGGCTTCCGGCTGGCCGGTGGACGGCTGCTGCACGCCGAGCGCCCTTGAGCGATTGCGCCAATGCCTCTTGGTTACCTCTGCCTGGTACTTCATGCCCATCTGCCCTTCGTCCGTCATCCGGAGTATGACGATTTCCTCGAAGAGGACTGGCTCTACGAGGCCATCACCGAAACATACATCCCTCTTCTGGAAGTCTTCGACGGTCTGGACCGCGACGGCGTCGACTGGCGAATGACCATGTCGGTGACGCCGACGCTGGCCGCCATGCTTTCCGACCCATTGCTCCAGTACCGCTACGTCCGGCACATCGACAACCTCATTGCCCTGGCCGGCAAGGAAGTCGAACGCACGCGTTGGCAACCGGAATTCAACCAGCTGGCGCGGATGTATCATGAACGCTTCCAGCGGGCCCGTGACATCTTTGTGAAGCAGTACGCGAATAATCTTCTCAACGGCTTCCGGCGCTTCTTCGAGTCGGGGAAACTGGAACTCATTACCTGCGGGGCGACGCACGGCTTCCTGCCCCTGATGGATCTCAATGAAAACGCGGTGCGCGCTCAAGTTGAAGTCGGCGCCCGCGAGTTCCACAGACACTTCGGCAAAAGGCCGCAGGGAATCTGGCTACCGGAATGCGGCTACGTGCCGAGCGTGGACAAGCACCTCCGCGACTCCGGCATCCGCTACTTTTTCACCGATACGCACGGCATCCTCTATGCGGAGCCTCGGCCCAAGTTCGGCGTGTACGCGCCCATCCTTTGCCCGAATAGCAACGTGGCCGCCCTGGCCCGTGATACAGAATCCTCCAAACAGGTGTGGAGCGCCGTCGAAGGCTATCCGGGCGACTATAACTATCGCGATTTCTACCGCGACGTTGGTTTCGATTTGGATTATGAATATCTCCGTCCCCATCTGCATCAAAGCGGCATCCGCAGTCTTCTTGGGATCAAGTATTACAAAATAACAGGACGCACCGATCACAAGCAGCCGTACGAGCCCAAGGCGGCCCTCGACAAGGCGGCCGAACATGCCGGCAATTTCATGTTCAACCGCGAGAAGCAGGCGGAATGGCTCAGCGGCGCCATGGAGGGCAGGCCATCCCTGATTGTCGCGCCTTATGACGCCGAGCTGTTCGGCCATTGGTGGTTCGAAGGGCCCGACTGGATCAATTTCCTGCTCCGCAAGCTGCACTACGATCAGCAAACCGTGAAGACGGTCACCGTGCCGGAGTATTTGGACCGTCATGCCAAGGTCCAGGTCAGCCAACCGACGATGTCGAGCTGGGGCTACAAGGGCTATGCGGAAGTTTGGCTGGAAGGCTCCAACGACTGGATTTATCGCCATCTGCACGAAGGCGCCGACCGCATGGTCGAATTGGCACAGAGCTACCCGCAGCCGGGCGGCTTGCAGCGTCGAGCCCTCAACCAGGCTGCACGCGAGCTGCTGCTAGCACAATCGAGCGACTGGGCTTTCATCATGAAAACCGGCACGATGGTCGAATACGCTTATGAGCGAACCCGCGTGCATGTCCTCAACTTCAATCACTTGTATGAACAGATCAAACGTAATGACATCGATGAACCCTGGCTGAGCGAGGTCGAGCGTCGCCATAACCTCTTCCCAGACATCGACTATCGCGTCTACGCGTGAGGCCCAACCTCCGATTTGGGAACAGGAGTGACATAAAGAAAGAAGACCAGGCAGAGTTTTTGTTATTATTACCTTTGGTTTCTTCTTCCATCAGCCCCGCGCCGCATTGATGGGCTTGGTAACGGCGCAAGAAAGGATGGCTAATGATAAGCTTCGTCAGGCGATCGCACTGGAAGCCGCTCGCCTGATGTACGAGCGTGCCGAGTCGGAGTATTACACCGCCAAGCGCAAGGCCGCCAAGCGCTTGTGCCGTCGAGGAGTCAAACCGGAAGACCTCCCGTCCAACGCGGAAATCCGCGATCAAATCCAAGTCTTTGCCCGCATCCACGAAGGCGAGAGACGAACCGTGCATTTGTTCGAGATGCGCATGGAGGCATTGCGCATCATGCGCCTCGTGCGTGCGTTCCGGCCGCGCCTGATCGGCAGCGTCATGACCGGGCACGTTCGCAAGGGCTCCGACATCGACATTCACGTCTTCGCCGACAGTGCGGAACTCATCACGAATCTCCTTGAGAGCGAGGGCTATCAGTTTGACGTGCAGCGCAAGCAGATCGTCAAGTTAGAGGAAGCGCGCGTTTTTACGCACATCCACGTTTACGACCGCTTCAATATCGAGATGACGGTCTATGCGGAAGACAAGGCCCACTACGTATTCAAAAGCTCGATCACGGGCAAACCGATCGAGCGGGCTTCGATCCGGGAGTTGGAGGAACTTCTTGCCCGCGAATACCCGGGCAAGAACATCGATGAGGAACTGGAGGCCTCGGCCACAGTGGTCGATCCGTTCCAGATCTTCCGCATGCTCTTGCTACCTCTGGAGGAAGTCCAGCAATCGGCCCGGTATCATCCGGAGGGAGATGCGCTCTATCATTCCCTTCAGGTCTTCGAATTAGCGCGCGAGCACCGACATTATGACGAGGAGTTTTTACTGGCGGCTCTGCTGCACGATGTCGGCAAAGGGTTGGATCCGGCGGATCACGTGAGGGCAGCACTATCGGCGCTCGACGGGTTGATTACCGAGCGGACGCGCTTCTTGATCGAGCACCACATGGATGCCCATGATTACCGAGCCGGTTCACTGCCTCCCAAGCTGCAGCGTGAACTGGCAAGGTCGCCCGATTTTGAGGATCTAATGTTCTTGCGCGAGCTGGATGACGCCGGTCGAGTTTCGGGCGCCGTCGTCGGCACCGTGGACGAGGCGCTGGATTTCATCAAGGAACTCGCCCGTCAGAACGGGTGACAGCGCGTTTAGCCGCCGCTCTCAGGGCGGCGGTGCCGGCCACACATGGACGAGGGTTACATGTCCGAATTTCAACAGCAAGCGGCACACGTCAAGGAACTCTTGGCGGCTTACCCCGTGGTCATCGAGCTGCCAGTCGTCTGGGGCGAGATGGACTCGTACCGCCACGTCAACAATGCCGTCTACTTTCGCTACTTCGAGGGGGCGCGCCTCGAATACTTTCGGCGCATGGACTGGTTCGAGTACGAGAAACAGACTGGGATTGGCCCAATTCTATCAGCGACCCAGGCCCGGTTTCGCCGGCCTCTGACCTATCCGGACACCATCTGGGTGGGGTCGCGCATCTCGGCGATCGCCGTGGACCGTCTAACCATGGATTACAGCCTTATCAGCAAGCGCCTTGAGGCTGTTGCTGCGGAAGGGCACGCAACGATCGTGTCCTATCACTACGCGGAGAGAAGAAAAGTGCCGCTCCCCGAAGAATTGCGTAATCGCATTGCCCAGTTAGAAGCGGCCAGGCCTGGCGGCGAATCCGTCAACTAGGTGAAAGAGAACCCCGGGGCAAACCGGGGTTCTCATCCGAACGTTCGTTGATTTTACCATTCCACCATGAAGTAATCGCGCGGGCTGCGGACGAAAGGGCGCACGGGGAAGCCCGGGATCTGGCTCTGCTGCATTTCAGACATGCAGGGCCGGATGCCATTGAACGGGGGGAATGGGGGACGGACACAGTAATTGGGGCCGTAGACTGTTCCGCACGCATTCGAGCAGAAATAGCCCGTACCACAGGCATCGGGCGCCTGGGGCAGGCGCGGATAGTAGTAGTAAGGAGGATCGGCTTGCGCCAACGACGTGGCCGCGACAGCCACGAACAAGGCGCACAGCCAGGGCAGCGTCGCTTTCATGGCGACTCCTTTGTTCGTGAAATCCAATTCAACAGGGCGGCGGAAGTCGCCGTCCGTTCTAAACGTAACCCATGCGATGGCGCTTGGCGGCGAAGAAAAAAAGTAGTCGACAGGATTGCGGGGGGATAAGCACCAAGGAAAGCGGTGGTGCTTGAGATGCAGGAAGGCATGAAAATGGCACCGAGGCCGGACTTCCCGTCAAGGAGTTCCGGCCTCGGTCGTGATTGCAGCGGTACGGGTCGCAGTTCGAACCGAGATTAGTAGCCGCCACCTGCCACACACGGGGGTCCGTTCATGCACCCACTGGGCACTGCCCACTGCATGGTCGGGCTGACAAACACTGGAGCGTAGTTGATCCGGCAAGCGCCGTTCGGGCCGCCGCAACCCGCATTGATCTGGTAGCCGTGGTTCTTGTAGTAGGCTACCCAGTCGATGTGGTCCAACGCGCAGTAGTAATTCTTCAGCGCGTTGTAGTAGTCGTGCCAGAAGTGCTGCAGACGCTCTTCCTCAGCAGTCGTGCACTTCGGCCGGTGGGCAAAGATGTTCCACCACGGTTGGTAGCCGCTGTACGTGAGTGAGCCCCAGTCGGCGCGGGCCGTGCCGCTGCACAGGGCCATCCCCAGTGCGGCGCAGACGATCAAGGCGTACCGTTTCATCGCGACTCCTTTAACAGGTTGCCCCCGAAACCGCTCTAGGTCCGGCCGGGCCACGGTCATCCCCTCGGTTGGCCGGGTTACCCGCCCCGGTACCTGCGGAGGAAAGGTTTAACGCGATGCGGCCTTATCCCTGATAGGAGCGCCGCATCCGGCACATTTAGAATCGGCTGAAGGCTCTGCAAAATGCGACGAATTCCACCAGGTGGTTCTCTGGAGGAACCTACGTTTTCGATACGGAACGTAAAATCGATAAACTGAGCGCAGAATTGTCAAATTACCCCGTTTAACATCCGCTGGCCGACCTCTTGCGGAAAGGCACTCACTCTCTCTTGGGTATCAAGCTTCAAGTTCCCTCTCAACCAGCAGGATGACATCGCTGACCCGCAGACGCCGCTCGCCCAGGACGAGTTCGCTATCGTCTTGCAACCATTGGCGAATTTTTTTCTCGGCGGCGACGGCCGTGCTGTGGTTCCTCTTGCCGAAGTAATGCCCAATTTCGCTGTAAGCCGCGGAGGTGTGTTTCCGTGCCAAATAGATGGCGAGCATCCGCGGATGGCTCACAGCCCAACTCCGCTGCCTTGACTGGAGAGACCCCGAATCCAAACGCAGAGCCTTACACACCGCGCTATCAATGTCTGCCAGTTGCACGAGCCGGACGGCGTGACGCAAGTGGTCGCCAAGCGCCTCGCGAGTCAGCTGGAGATCGGCAGGTCGGCCAGAAACCCGGCTATAGTGTTGCACGCTGTGAACCGCTCCCTCCAATTCTCGAACATTGCCGCGCAATTGCTCGGCAATGTAACGCAGGACATCCTCGGTGAGTGGAAATGCTGCTCGCGCGGTCTTGCTTCTTAGGATGCCCAATCGCGTTTCTCCGTCGGGCGGCATCAGTCCCCAGACCGCTCCACCCAGGAGACGGTCGGTCAATTCTGGACCGAATTCTCCTGCCAGCCGAGGATGGCAGTCACACGTTACGACAAGTTGTTTTCCGTTCGCCAGCAGCGCGTCGAACGTGTGCAGGAATTCTTCCTGTGTGGCGGGCTTGCTGCTGAGGAAATGAAGGTCGTCAAGCAGGAGAGCGTCGCAGTCGCGAAAATGTCTGCGGAATCCGCTCAGTTTCCCCAACCGCATCGCCTGAACGAAGCGGTTCGTAAAATCCTCCGCAGTCACATAGCAGACGCGCCAGTCCGGGTGGCCTTTACGCAGCCCGGCATAGACGCCCTCGAGCAGGTGCGTCTTGCCCGTGCCGACCGTTCCGTGCAGCACCAGCGGGTTCGCGCACAGCCCGCCGTCTTCCACAATACTCAAGGCGGATGCATGCGCGACCCGGTTACAGGCCCCAACCACAAAGTCACTGAGCCGGTGCCAGCGACGTATGGCTTTCTGAGGCCGAGGGCCCGGCCGGGAACCGGGCTGACGCATTTCCGAAATCACGGACGCAGTCTGATCCTGAACGTGGGTTTCGGGTTTCTTTGGCGGACTGCCGGGCTCGCCGCCCGCTTCCACTTGAGCCTGCCTGGAAGCGCGGAACAGTTCGCCATCAATGACAAAGTGAGCCTGCAAGACCTGGCCGAACACGGAGGCAGCTGCCGCCGCCACGTCCTCCGCAAAGGTTTTTTGCAGCCACTCTTGATAAAAACGGTTGGGCACACCGATTACGATTCGGTCGCCGTCAATTCTTATTTTGGTCCAACGTGCAAACCATACGTCGTAGCGTGGCTCCCCGATGCGCTGGGCAATCTCCTGGCCCAGTGCCGCCACGACTTCGCGCTCGCTGGTCGTCAAGGAATCCTCCCCGAGGCGCAGTCGCTTTCCGTGGGTAAGTAGTCGTTCAATCTCAAGAGAGGAGGTGTCCGGTGCCAGGTGGGAAGTCCTGTCCCGAACCGTCATACTCGGAGAGGGGAGATTGTAGAGGCGAGTGGCCGTGGTTGCCACTAAAAATTCTGGAGGTGCATCCAACTATTCTTGGTCTCCGCGCCTAACCGCCCATCATCCATGCACTTCCCTCACGAAGAGATTCGTGAAGTATTCTGGCATCCTTCGCAGTCTCGTGGAAAACCTGTCACTCGATAGCCCCGCGCTCCTTCGTGCCGTCCTTGGCTGCGGCGCATCTTCTCCATTGGACACCCCGCGCTCGTCTCCACGCCGCAAAGTTTCAGGTCGCAATTCCGGATTAATGGCCAGCTGAGTTCTTCCAGATGGCCAGGTATACTTCTCTTTGGTCGTAGCGCTCAAAACCGACACTCAGGTACAAGTCCGAAGCGGCGTCGTTGCGGGAATCTACTGCTAACGTCAGCTGGCCCGCTCCCGCCGTGCGCGTCTCCTGAATCGCCTTACGCGTCAACTCCCTACCCAGGCCGCGTCTCCGGGCTTCCGGTACGATTCCCAGGTACGATACGTCCCAGGCGCGCCATTCAGGGATGGCGGTGAGCAGGAGCACGCCGACCGGCTTGCCTGCGACCCGCGCCAGCCACCAGCGGGATGGATCGTGCATGCCCTGGGCACGGTGTCCCTGTAGAATCTCAGAGATGGTGCGCACGCCGTTCACTTCCGGGCAATCGCAAGTTGCCTCATAAGTCCGGAGAAGCGTATTCTGGAAACTGTCCTGGTCGCAACGGTCGTAGGACTCATAGACGATTGCATCTCGGGGCAAGTGGATACCAGGCGGCAGCTCCAGCTCGTGACGCAGATACCACAAGCTGGTAACATGTGCGAAGCCGTTTCGTTCCAGAGGAACACCGAGAGATCGATCTGCAGGCGCGAGGAGCGCCTGTCCAAGCTTGGCGCCGCGCTGCTTCATCGATCTTTTGGCGTGCTGAACCAGGAGGTCCTCGATCGCCACTCTGTGGGGGGTCGAAGCAACTTGTGGCGGCCAGACCAAACCCGCTGCACCCGGAGTGAGCAAGCAGATCATTGCCCCGCAAATTCGCACACCCTGCCGCGCCACAAGGACTCCGGCGGGGTCCAACTCGCCCTGACGAATCAAGCGTAAAGCGTTGTTGATAAGAGACTCACGCTCATCGTGCCTGCCAATCCGCTGAAAAACTAGTCCAAGCGCCGGCGCCAAATGCTCGGTCGAGGCACTTTCAATGATGAGCGTTTCAGGCATGGTCGTTTTTCTGTTGGAACCCCGACTCCACGGAGTCTACGTGCCGCCCGGTGAAGGTCTTCATAACTATACCCGCGGCGACGCAGAGCACGGAAGTGAGGTATCCACACGTCTCGGACCAGGCAACGCGATTACTGGTTCGGAGTCAGCTGGCCGCGTGGGTATTATCCAAAAAGGGTGGGCTCCAAGGCGATGGGACACTTGAAGATGGCTGGAAACTACGACGCAATCATTATCGGTGCAGGGCATAATGGGCTTGTCACCGCGTGTTACCTTGCGAGGGCCGGTTGGAAGGTGCTGGTTTTGGAGCGCCGCTATCTTGTCGGCGGTGCTTGCGTTACGGAAGAAGTATTCCCAGGTTTCAAGGTGTCCACTGCTGCCTATGTGAATAGCCTTTTCCGCAAGGAGATCATTCGCGATTTCCGTTTACATGATTATGGGTTGGCAATCCTTGAGCGAAATCCTTCATCGTTCACTCCATTTCCGGACGAGCGTTACCTCTTGCTGGGAGCGGATGCCGGCTCGACTCAACGAGAGATCGCCAAGTTCAGCACTCGCGATGCCGAGGCATATCCGAAATACGAAAAAATGTTGGAGCGCGTGTCGGCCGTCATCGAGCCGACGTTGACCATGACGCCCCCCAACCTGTTGCGCCCGGGCATCCGCGACCTTTGGGGCCTCTTTCAACTGGGCAGGTCCTTTCGCCGGCTGGGACCCGCAATGGGCGAAGCTGTGGAGGTCCTCACGGGAGCAGCACGGCCCATCCTGGACCGCTGGTTCGAGTCGGAACAACTGAAGGGAACGCTCGCGACGGACGCCATCATTGGGGCCATGGCTTCCCCCTCGATGCCCGGGACTGCCTATGTGCTCTTCCACCACGTCATGGGTGAGACCAATGGGAAACGTGGCGTCTGGGGTTATGTGCGCGGCGGCATGGGCGGGTTGTCTCAGGCCCTAGCTGCTGCGGCCCGTGATCTGCAGGTGGAAATTCGCTGCGACGCCGAGGTAGCCGAGATCCTGTTGCAAGATGGCAAGGTGCGCGGCGTGACGTTGACGAATGGGAACGAGTACAGCGCTCCCATCGTGGCGAGCAACGCTGATGCGCACATCACGTTCACGCGTCTGCTCGACTCGAAGCTGCTGCCGCCTGAGTTTGCCGAGGCGATAGGCCGGATCAGCTATGACAGCGCTTCCCTCAAGATCAACGTAGCCCTTTCCGAGCTGCCGAATTTTCGCGCGCTGCCCGGGTTGGGGGCACAAGCGCACCACCGCGGAACTATTCACATCTGCCCCGATCAAGACACTATCGAGCGGGCCTACGATGATGCCAAGTATGGCCAACCGTCGCAGACCCCCGTGCTCGAGTGCACCATCCCGTCGGTTGTGGACCCCACTGTTGCTCCACCTGGCAAGCATCTGATGTCGATGTTTATCCAGTACGCGCCGTTCAAACTGCGTAACGCCAGCTGGGACCAGGTAGGCGATGCGTTTGCCGACAGGTGTTTTGATCTGCTCAACGAGTACGCGCCGAATTTCAAAAAGTCTGTGCTGGCGCGGCAGGTGCTCACGCCCCTCGATCTGGAGCGAACGTTCAACCTCACAGGCGGGAATATCTTCCAGGGGGCAATGCCCTTGAATCAGCTCTTTTGTTTTCGGCCGGTGCCGGGATTCGCAGGATACCGCACGCCGATTCGCGGCCTGTATCTCTGCGGGGCTGCGGCACACCCCGGCGGAGGCGTCATGGGGGCGGCGGGTGCCAATGCGGCACGCGAGATCCTGAAGCACCGTTAGCGTGCCCTCCGCAAGCGCTGCATCCGCAGTCGCACCACTGTGCCACACACTTCCATCCAGCGTTTTTTCACCAGTCCATCACTCGCAACACGTTTGAGAAGTCGTCAGTCCAGATGCCTACTTTGGGATTGGTTTTGGCTTGCCTCCAGCCATGGGTTCCACGAGGTGCTTCGCGGAGCTCACCAAGGTCTTCGCGGCGGCGCGCAAGGATTACCCACTTCGAGGGACGCTTGCCGGCTCCTCCCCCCTCGTCTTCGCCGATTTCGTCGCTCAGTAGAAGAGTAAATAAGTCGAGGTTCTCAGCGAGGTTTCCGAGAACGGGCTCCAGATCGAGGTAGCGGTTCGAGATATGAACCATCAGTACACCGTTATCCGTCAACTTTCGGAAATATAGCTCGATGGCCTCGCGGGTGATGAGGTGAATGGGGATTGCGTCCGAGCTGAATGCGTCGAGAAGGATCACGTCATATTGTTTGTTGGCCGCATGTTCCAGCTTGAGTCGAGCGTCGCCCAAGATCAAATCCGGCGTTGGACGGCAATCCTGCCAGTAGGTGAAGTACTTCGGGTTCTGCGCGATTCGGACAACTGCGGGATCGATGTCGTAGAAAGTCAGCTGCCGTCCCGGTTCGCTGTAGCACGCCATCGTGCCGGTGCCCAGCCCAATGAGCGCGATATTCTTCTTGGCATACTTTCCCTGAAAACTGGCGAATGCCTGACCGATGGGCCCGGTTTTGTAATAGTAAGTCAGAGGCTGGTCTTGTAAATCGGGGGAGCGGATCTGTTCTCCGTGCAGAGTCGTCCCGTGAAGTAAGGTATAAACATCAAAGATGGTGTTGTAGGTGGAATGCTCGACCCTGAGCACGCCAAAAAAGCTCCGTTCTTGATGCACAACCTCAGATGTGGAGTGCTTCGAAGCGTCCCAGATGGCTCCGACAAGGAGTAAAGCCGCCACGCTGAGACCAAAACGAAGAGGCCTGACGACGTAGGCATAACAAAGTAGCGTGGGCAAGCCAAACATGATGACCGACTCGAGGCGGCCGTACATGTCATTATCGAACTTGCCGTCTCTCGTGCAAACCCATTCCAGACGCTGTCTGGCCCATTTCTGGGCCTCTGCAGACCAGGGCGCATTTAGACCTGGGCCGGCCAAGAATTGGATAATCGTGAGTGCAGCCACGCCCAGGACGACCGCCAGGACCACGTCAAGAGCGATGCTGACTGGAACCGCCAGAGAATCCGGAAAGAACTGGCTGATCCAGGTCTTCCCCCCGGGGACGACCGACGGCAGAAGCAAGCAGCCGAACACGATGGCAAGCTGATACTCGAGGACGGTTGAAAACACCAGCGGTGCGATGAGTGCATTGAAGAGGCCGCCAAGCACACCACCCAGCGACATGAACAGATAGAACATTGTGAGGTACCGTGGCGCGGGCCGAGTCTTTGCCAACTCACCGTGGCAAACCATTGCCACCATGAAGAACGCAAGCAGATGGAGAAGGATTTTCGGGCCAATGCTGAGTCTGACCTCGGCAGTCGTGGCGAAGACCAGGAGCAGAACAACGAGGGGCATGGCCAGGATCATTATCTTGTGCATGATGGGGGGCCACCAAGCGAATACGATGATAAAGCTGAGCAAATAGAGCGCTAACGGAATCACCCAGAACAGAGGGACTGCTGCAATATCAAGCGTGATGAAGGTGGTCACGCCGAGCATCAGGCTCGACGGAACGAGGGCAAGCCCGATCCAGTGGAGGCATTGCCATGTCGTCGGGGCGAGCGCTTCCACTTCCGTGATGGCGGACTTCGAGGATGAAGCCAACCGCTTGGGGGGTGCTACGCCGGCTTTCGGCTGTGCGCGCCACACGACCCGAGCGCAGTAAAGCAATAGGATCACGAGCAGTACGTAACCAAACGCCCAAAGATAGCTCTGCGAGAACCAGTGCAAAGCCTTGAGCGGCAGCCAGGGTTCCACCAGAGTCGGGTAGCTCAGCAGCGCGAGCATGCTACCCAGGTTGCTGGCAGCATAGAGGAAATATGGATCCTTCGCGGAGGGATGGTCCGTGTTTGCAAACCACTTTTGCAGAAGAGGGGCGCTGCTCGAAAGCACGAAGAACGGCAACCCTATGGACACGGTCAAAAGCCCCAGCAGCCACGGGATGGGATTGCTGTTATCCGGTGGCACCCAACCGCTGACTAGGCCAATGGGGAGCACCACCAGGGGCAAGAATATTAGGACGGTATGGAGCAGTACTTGACGGCGGGTCCCGAGCCAGGTCGTCATGGCGTGAGCATAAGCGTAACCGGCCAATAGCGCTGCCTGGAAGAAGACCATGCAGGTGTTCCAGACGGCCGGCGTGCCGCCCAAAAGGGGCAAGATCATTTTGGCGATCATTGGCTGGATGAGGAACAACAGCGTAGCGCTGACAAACATCGTGACGGCAAATAACCAAGGCAAGGATGAGTCTCCGCTGGAAGTGCGCCATTTTTATAAAAAGTCTTACTGGACCACGGCTTTCAGTGGATTCGTGTTTCTGGGATACGTAAGAAACGTATCATAAAGAGCCGGAGCCAGCGAGACGTAATGTGCCGGAATGGGCGGTCGCGCCAGGCCGATGGATCGGACGCCCGGTTGACGAGAGGAGAGCGGGACCAGATCCTGCCACGCTCATGGAGTCTGCTGTCGCGCCACATCTATCGCAGCCATCGTTAGCTCAGGGACGCCTGTGCGTGGCCCTGGCCGCCGTGCTGTGGAGCCTGAGCGGGGCGTTTACCAAGATATTGACACACGATTCTTCCATCATCCATATCGGCACTGCCCCGGTCCCTGGGCTGCTCATCGCGTTTTACCGAGTCCTGTTCGCGGGCCTCACCCTTTTGCCGCTTGTACGCGCGCAAGACATTTCCTTCCGTCCCATGATGCTTGTCATGGCCGGCTGCTTTGCCGTCATGAATGTGCTTTATGTACTGGCGATGGCTTGGGGGTCGGCAGCGAATGCTGTGCTCCTGCAGTACACGGCGCCGATGTGGATGTACCTGGCCAGCATCTGGTGGTTAGGTGAGCCGGCCGAGCGGCGCAGTTCGGTCGCACTGGTCGTCGGTCTTGGCGGCATTGCAGTCATCATCTGGGGCGGGTGGCAGAAGGCCCAACTCTCCGTCATCGTGATCGCACTGGGTAGCGGAGTGGCCTACGCAGGCGTCATTCTCTGTCTGCGCGTCTTGCGCAAAGCGTCGTCGCGCTGGCTAACTGTGATCAATCACCTCTGCAGCGCTTTGGTTTTGGTCCCTGCCCTGTGGTATTTCGCCATGCCGGCGCCGGCATGGAGCCAGCTAGGAATCCTTGTCTTATTCGGCGCTGTGCAAATGGCATTGCCCTATTGGCTGGTGGCCCGGGGCCTGCGCGTCGTCAGCCCCCAGGAGGCCGGCACTATCACACTCCTCGAACCGCTCCTTAATCCACTGTGGGCGTACTTGGTAGCTCCCGAAAAAGAAGTGCCTTCGATTTTCACGTTTGCCGGGGGCGCCCTGATTCTTGGAGGCTTGGCCTGGCGCTATTGGCCTCGGCAGAGCGCGCCCACCGCCTAGGGGCGGGGCCGCCCCTGTTAGAGCCCCAGCACGTCGTCCATCGTGTACCTTCCCGGCGGACGATCGGCAAGGAACTTGGCGGCCTGTAAAGCACCTCGGGCATAGCAATCACGGGAATGCGCACGGTGGGTCAACTCCAGGGTCTCGCCGAGAGTGCTGAAGATAGTCGTGTGCTCACCAACATTGTCGCCCACCCGAATGGCATGAATGCCGATTTCGTTGGCGGGCCGCTCCCCAACCAACCCCTCACGCCCATGACGGATGTGCACCTGCCCCATCACCTCCTGAATAATGCGCGCGAAGTACAAGGCCGTACCGCTGGGTGAATCCTTCTTGAAACGGTGATGCCGTTCCAGGATCTCCACGTCGAATCCCCTATGATGCAAGGCCGCCGCCGCCTGGGCCACCAGCTTCATGAGAACGTTCACCGCCAGGCTCATATTCGGGGCATAGAGGAGAGCTGTTTCATGGGCCGCCGCTTCGATTTCGCGACACTGCTCGGGCGTGTGGCCGGTCGTCGCGACAACGAGCGGGATGCGCCGGCCGACGCATTGCGGCAAGATGCTCATGGTCCCCTCCGGCGTGGAGAAATCAATTAAGACATCGAGGCGAATATCGATCGGCAATTCGGCGCTGACCGGCACCCCAAGCTTGCCCAGCCCCGCCATATCGCCAATATCCTGGCCTAACTGTGGATGGCGCGGCGAGTCGAGCGCGGCGCCAATGACAAGGTCCTTGTCTTCGTGGGCAAGCTGGACGATGCGCAATCCCATCCGCCCGCAGACTCCGTTGATGCCAATCGTGGTTTTCATGGCTGTCCTCGCTCAAATGGGATATTTCAGACACTCCCCAGGACGGGGCCAGGCTCCCGCTCTCCCGGGACGCTAGAGGAGGAGGAATAATACTGATAAATCTGAGGGATGCCCCGCACCCACCACCAGCCCCGTCAAATTCAAGAATACACTTCGATAGCTTTGATAATCTCATCAAGATCGTTCGGCACCTGTACGGCGCGGTTGGCAAAAGTCGCCCGCCGGACACCGCGTTGTCCCAGTACTTCGTCGAACATTTTCTGGTCGGCGCTGTGATAGGCGACTGTGGCCGTGGGATCTTTGAGTTGATGCCCGGTGAGGATACAGACGACACGTTCGCCACGCTCGATAATCCCTTCTTGACGAAGCTTCTTCGTGCCTGCCACGCTGGCCGCGGAAGCAGGTTCGCAGCCAAGGCCGCCGGCGCCGACCTTGGCCTTGGCATCGAGAATTTCTTGATCGGCGACTTCACGCACGACGCCGCCACAGAACTCCAAAGCCCGCAATGCCTTGTACAAGTTTACGGGACGATTGATTTCAATCGCGCTGGCGATGGTTGCGGCCCGAAGATGGCCTGCATCGAGGCCTAGGTAGTAATCGCTCGCCAGCTTCGTCTCCGGTCGACCATGATTCCAGCGCATACCTGATTGTTCGTAAAGCTGGAAAAATGTGTCGGCCCCGGCAGCATTGATGACCGCCAGGCGCGGCACACGCGACACCAGCCCTAATTCCTTCAATTCCAGGAACGCTTTGCCAAAGGCACTAACATTGCCCAGGTTGCCGCCCGGCACGACGATCCAATCAGGCACTTCCCAGCGCAGCGACTCGAGCACGCGATACATGATCGTCTTCTGGCCCTCGAGTCGAAACGGGTTCAAACTGTTGACCAGGTAGATGCCCAGGCGCTTGGCGACCTGCTGCACGCGCTGCATGGCATCATCAAAATCGCCCGCGATCTGCACCGTTAACGCGCCATGGTCGAGTGCCTGCGCCAGTTTGCCGTATGAGATCTTGCCGCTTCCGATGAAGATAAGCGCACGCATCAGGCCTGTGGCCGAGCAGAAAACTGCCAGCGACGCACTGGTGTTGCCGGTGCTGGCGCAAGCGGCCCGACGCGCCCCGACGCCGCGCGCATGCGTAAAGGCAGCAGTCATGCCGTTGTCTTTGAAGCTGCCCGAAGGGTTCATCCCTTCGTATTGGAGAAAGAACCTGCCGGGCTCGAGGCCGACGAAGCCGGCCACGCCATCAGCCTTTTGCAGGATGGTTTGTCCCTCGCCTATTGTCAGAATTTGTGCGGGCGGTGCGAACGGCAGCAGCTCGTGGAATCGCCAGACGCCGCTGAAATTGAGCGGATCGCTCCGCCCGGCCCACTTGGCTTCAAACTCGCGGAGAGAACTTGGCGGAGCAAGCCTGCTCCAATCATAGGCCACGTCCAAGAGGCCGCCGCAGCGCGGGCAGACAAATGTCGTGTCGTCCAACGAACAAGTGGCGGCACAATCGGGGACAATACAGCGCTGAAAGACGGCATCCATGGACAGGTTCGCACTCAAGCCGCGGACTGGCGCCGGCTTGAGATTGAAAATCCCCCGCTCAGTAGTCCGCCCTGGCAAAGCGCCAGCAGGCCAGTCCCAACATCACGGCGATAAAGATTGCGGAAACTGCAAGGCTCTCGCCCCAGGTAACCTGCGGCAGAACATCAAGTTTCTGAGTGCGGATTTCCCCCTCGGTCATAACCCCCCGCAATAAGAGCTTCGTGGTCAAGATGTCCAGGTCTTTGGTGCGCGGAAGGACATAATGAATCTTACTGACAGTAGCATAGATCCAACCGGGCACTGGCATTTGTTTGCTGAGAACCGCGTCGTTCCGGATCACCTCTAGCTGGGTATACCCAGTCCCGACTATCCAAAGAAGGAACCAGGCAGCAAAAGTCATCAGGATCGACACGATCGCGCTGCGGGTCAAGACGCTGAACAATGCGGAGACCGCGTAGAGGACGGCGAAAAAGAAGGTGAGCACAAAGATAGTAAGTAAGAAACCGGTTGCCCAGATACCGGAGCGAAACCCAATCGCGAGCCACATCCCACCGACGGCGACCAGCGAGTTCAGGAAGACAAATGTCAAGCCGCCGATGTATTTGTAGATCAAAAGCGTCGTGCGGTGTATTGGTTTGGCCAGGAGAAGATCGATCGTGCCCTTGCGCAACATATTGGGAATGAAAAAGGCGGTGATCACCACCCCGATCAATATACCCACCCACGCTCCGATGCCGTTTACGAGTAGGCCCTCGATGAAGTAGATATATACACCCAGGCTCTGCCCCAAGGACGTGATAGGGACTGCCCCGAAGAAGAGACATGGATCATGTAGCCAGCCGCGAGCGCCCTTGCTTCCCTTCGTTTCAACCAGAAACGCTACATCACCGGGTTTGGAGGTTTTGGCTCTTTCCACTTTGGTGAATTCGACTCCGCCATACATCGAGAATTGGCTCTTGACGAAATCCTGAAGTACATCGTCGGTCAACGCACCAAACGGGGGCGCCGTGGCCTCGGAGTCAGCCGGCAAGGACCAAACCGAAGCGGCTTTGCGAAGCTCCATCTCTGGTGCGATGAGTGTAAACTGGTAGTCTCCGGCCTGAGGTTGGGTTGCGTCGTTGAGCTGTTCAAGACCCTCAAAGGTATACCGGATAGGGCGGTCGTCGCCGTGCAAGCTTCGGCCTCGGTCACGGTACACCCTGGCGGATCCATTGGCGATTCTTTTCAGCGCCTCCTCCGCAGGTACCGCCTGAAAGGAAACGCTGGCCACCACGAGCGTCAACAGACAGGACAGCCCGACCATCACGTAAAAGACCTTCGTGTCGATGGCCTCGAGCAGCGAATCCTTCAATATCGCCAGGTATTTCACAAACGCGTCTCCGGCTATGACCGCTGTCTGCGTCGTCCGAGGGGCCGATCCACTCCCGGCTCCGGCGCGACTACGGTCTCCATGAACAACTCTTCCAATGACTGGCGCTTTTCCACGAGATGACGAATGTTCAGCCCTCGTGCCCTGAGCAAATCGACGACGGGATCAATGGTCTGCCCGGTCGTCAGTCCAACCTCCCAAAACTCGCCGTTTGCATTGACTTCGAAGCCCTTGCCTGCAACCTCCTCGCGCGGGAATAGCTGCCCCGGTGCCAGGCCCACAAGGAACAGGCCCTGCCGGCGCGTGAGGCTGGCAATGTCTCCCTGGCGAACGATTTCGCCTGCCTGCATGATCGCGACCCGGTCGCAGATAAGCTCGACCTCACTGAGCAGGTGCGAATTCAGGAAAATCGTTTTGCCTTCGTCCTTCAACTGTTGCAAGATGGCTCGGATCTCACGCCGCCCCACCGGGTCGACGCCATCGGTGGGCTCGTCGAGAAAAATCAAATCCGGATTGTGAGAGATCGCTTGGGCAATTCCCAGGCGCTGCTTCATCCCCTTGGAATAGGTGCGGACTTTGGAGTGCATCCGGCCTTTGAGGCCGACGCGCCCGAGGATTTCGGGGATGCGCCGCCTGTTTTCACGATAAGGAACCCCCAGCAGAGTTCCATAGAATTCGAGGAGGCTGAAGGCGGTGTGGTACTCGGGAAAACGATGATCCTCGGGCAAGTAACCGACGCGTTTGCGGACGCCGGCCGTGGCCGTCGATTCCCCAAGGAGTGTGGCGCGGCCGCCGGATGCCTTCGTGATGCCCAGAAGGATTTTGATCAGGGTGGTCTTGCCGGCGCCGTTCTGACCGAGCAGGCCGAAGATTTCTCCTTCTTCGACGCGAAGCGTGACACCCTTCAGGGCCTCAATCTTGCCGTACTGCTTGTCGAGGTCTTCGGTTATGATGACCGCCACGGATGCCACTCCCACGAATCAACGGTGCGTAGTAGAAAGGAAGTGTAGCAGAGCCGGAAATCGGCGTCTATCGGACCGCACAGGACAGGCGGAGTTCACCAATCTCTTTCAGCGATCGTCTCCGCAGATCTGAACGGAGTAATCCATGGGCGAGCAATACATTTTCACGATAGAGAAACTCAGCAAGGCGTACGGCAAGCGCGAAGTGCTCAAGAACATCTGGCTCGCGTTCTACCCGGGCGCCAAGATCGGCGTGATCGGCAGCAACGGCGCCGGCAAGAGCACGCTGCTGCGCGTCATGGCCTTGCTGGAGAAGGATTTTGTCGGCAGTGCTAGGCCTGCGGACGGGATCACCATTGGTTTTGTGCCGCAAGAGCCGCGTCTCGACGAGACGAAAGACGTCAAAGGCAACCTGGAGGAGGCGGTTGCCTCGACTCGGTCCCTGCTGCATCGCTATGAAGAATTGAGCGCCAAGTTGGGCGAACCCCTCGAACCCGACGAGATGGAAAAGGTCCTGGAAGACCTCGGGAAGGCCCAGGACGCCATCGAGGCGGCCGACGCGTGGGAACTCGATCGCCACCTGGAAATCGCCATGGACGCGATGCGCCTTCCGCCTGGGGATGCCTCCGCAGCCACGCTCTCCGGCGGGGAACGCCGGCGCGTAGCCCTGTGCAAGGTCCTGCTGCAGCGTCCCAAGTTGCTTCTTCTCGATGAGCCGACCAACCATCTCGATGCGGAGTCGGTCGCATGGCTCGAGCGCCACTTGCAGGAATACCCTGGCACGGTGGTGGCAGTCACGCACGATCGTTACTTCCTCGACAACGTGGCCCAGTGGATACTGGAGCTGGACCGGGGCCAAGGCATTCCGTGGAAGGGGAATTACTCATCCTGGTTGGACCAGAAACAGCAACGCCTGGCGAACGAGGAGAAGCAAGAATCAGCCCGCCGCAAGGCCCTGGTACGCGAGCTGGAATGGGCACACATGGCGCCGCGCGCGCGTGTCGCCAAGAGCAAGGCACGTCTGAACCAGTACGAGAAACTGGCAGCGCAGGAATACGAGGAACGCGAGGATGAATTGGTGCTCCAGGTGCCGCCCGGTCCGCACCTCGGCGACCTGGTCGTCCGGGCCGAGAATGTCCGCAAGGGCTACGGCGAGAACCTCCTGATGGAAGACCTCAGCTTCGACTTGCCGCGCGGCGGGATCGTTGGCATTATCGGCGCCAACGGCGCCGGGAAGACCACTTTGTTTCGCATGATCGTCGGCCAGGAGAAGCCGGACAGCGGCGCTCTGCGTGTCGGCGACACCGTCGTCTTTGCCTACGTCGACCAGAACCGGGATGCGCTGGACAACACGAAAACCGTGTTCGAGGAAATCACCGGGGGCGCGGAGTTTTTGATGCTCGGCAAGCGCCGCGTCGCTTCGCGCGGCTACGTTTCGCGCTTCAACTTCAAGGGCCCCGATCAGCAACGCAAGGTCGGCGAACTTTCCGGCGGCGAACGCAACCGCGTCCATCTCGCAAAGCTGCTGCGCCGTGGCGGCAACCTGCTGCTCCTGGACGAGCCAACCAACGACCTCGATGTCGATACCCTACGCGCCCTGGAGGAGGCCCTCCTGAACTTTGGCGGTTGCGCCGTGGTTATCAGCCACGATCGCTGGTTCCTCGATCGCATTGCCACCCACATTCTCGCCTTCGAAGGCGATAGCAAGACGGTCTGGTGCGAAGGGAATTACCAGACTTACGAAGCGCAGCGGCGCCAGCGGCTCGGCGGCGAAGCGGAACAACCGCACCGGCTGCGCTACAGGAAGCTAACCCACTAGTAAGGGCATCGGAGATGGATGCTCCCGCTGAAATCGACGTCCTGGCGGAGCGACTGCACCGACACGTTTTAAAGTTGGCGGAGCGCCCCCGACCGCCAGGGAGCGCGGGCCACCGCCGGGCCGCGGAGTACATCCGTGCACAGCTCGGAGAATTTGGCTTTCCCGCGCACGATGTGCCGTTTCACGAAGCGGGCATCGCTGGCGTCAACTTGCTGAGCCGACCTCAGCCGGACCGAATGGAATTACCGCTTCTTATCGTAGGTGCGCACTATGATTCCATCCCGGGCTCTCCCGGCGCGGATGACAACGCAAGCGCGGTCGCTGCACTTCTTGAACTGGCAAAATGGATTGGCCCGCGCCTGCGCACTCACGAAACGATGAGCGCCAGACTTCAGCTGGCTGCGTACGACCTGGAAGAGTGCGGCATGATTGGCAGCTTCGTCCATTGCCGCGAGGTGCGAAACGCCGGCTCTGCGGTTCTCGGTATGCTCTCTCTCGAAATGCTGGCTTACACCAGCCCACACTCAGGCAGCCAGCAGTTGCCGCCGCACTTGGCGAAAATGTACCCTCGCATCGGCAATTTCATCGGCATTTGCGGCAACGAAGCGTCACAGAGCCTCTTGCGCACGGTCACGGACGCCATGCGCACCATCGAGGAGTTGCCGGTCGAATCGTTGGCCGTGCCAGGCAATGGGGAGTCTTTCCCGGAAGTACGGCTAAGCGATCACAGTTCCTTTTGGGATCATGGCTACCACGCGCTGATGATCACAGACACGTCGTTCTTCCGCAATCCTCACTACCACCAGGTGAGCGACAAGCCCGACACGCTCGATTACCAGTTCTTGGCCAAGGTCACGCAAGGGGTTTGCAAGGCGGTCCATTCGCTGCTGACGTGAGTCGATGGAGGTCACTCGATCACATGGCGCGCGCGCAGCTCTGCGAGACGGTCGGGTTTTAATCCGAGGATATCTCCCAGTACTGCGTCGGTGTGTTGCCCCAGGGGCGGCGGGCAAGCTGGCGGACCGAGGGTTGCGCCGGTTATGTGAAAGGGTGTGCCGACCAGGTCTACAGGACGGCCTTGCGGGTCACGGACGGTCACGCGCAGCCCTCGCTCGACTGCCTGGGGGTGAGCGAACAGGGCTGCATAATCCCAGACGGGAGCGTGCGGCACGCCCACCGCGCGCAGCCGATCTTGCCAGGTCTGCGTGCTGCTCTGCTTGAGAATGGTTTCCAGAATGGGCACAAGCACCGCCCGATGCTGCACGCGCTGTTCATTCGTCAAGAACCGGGGATCGCCGATCAGCTCAGGATGGTTCGCCGCATTGCAAAATCGCTGCCATTGGCCGTCATTCCCAACGGCAAGAACCAGCCAACTATCCGCGGTGGCAAACAGTTGATAAGGGACAATTTGAAAATGGGCGTTGCCCTGGCGTGCGGGGACACAGCCACTGGCCAGGTAGGCCTGCGCCAGATTGACCTGGATCGACACGGCACAATCGAGAAGAGCCAGGTCGATGGCATAGCCGTGCCCCGATTGCTTCCGAGCATGCAAGCACGCCAGCACCGCGATCGCTGCATAAAGTCCGGTGGTGACGTCGGTCACCGCCACCCCGACTTTGTAGGGCGGTCCCTCCACCGGCCCGGTCACGCTCATCAGCCCGCTGAGCGCCTGCACGGCGAAGTCGTAGCCCGGCAAATCGCTGAAAGGGCCGGTGCGGCCAAAGCCGCTGATGGAACAGACGATCAAGCGCGGATTGATCGCCAGCAGCTTTGCAGGACTTAGCCCAAGACGATCGCTGCTGTCCGGGCGAAAATTCTCCAGGAGCACGTCGCTGCGGCGGACGATTCCCTGGAAAAGCTCCAGTCCCTCCTCCTTGCCCAGGTCGAGAGCGATGGCCTGCTTGTTCCGATTGCACGAGAGGTAGTAGGCGCTGAGCGGTCCGACGAATGGCGGGCCCCAGGTGCGCGTTTCGTCCCCTCCGCCGGGCCGTTCCACCTTGATGACTTCCGCACCCAAGTCCCCAAGGATCTGGCCGCAAAACGGACCCGCCAGCACTCGGGAGGAATCCAGAACCCGAATGCCGGTCAACGGAGGATGTGGATCAGTCTGCATGACAGGTCCTCTTCGGGCGCTCTCTCTTCTCTGTTGGAACCCATTTCATTCAACCGCAATACTGTTCAATTAAGCATAGCTACAGTTTCTTCAAGTTCGCGGAGATCACACCAATCTGCAGGATTGATCTGAAAAACTCCAGAATAGGCCCGATAATGCCGAAAAAATCAACAGCAGGAAGCGTGAGGCGGCGCAAAGTGCGCGCCCTGGTCGTTCATCCCATCCCAGCGGGTATAGGGGAGTCAGAAATGAATAGTGCCAGTGTTGGGGCCAGCAATTCCATAGCAAGTGGCTTGCAAGTCAGCGGCATGCAGAGCTTAAATCAGATAATAAAATCAGCCCCGGCTCGTGCCAACGGCGCGGCCAGCGCAACCAAACCGCTGGGCGATACTTCTCACAGCATCGCGGAGGCAGCACAGCTCTATGCGAAGCTCCAGCAACTGCAGCAAAAGGATCCCGCGAAGTTCAAGCAGGTGATTGGCCAGATTGCCGACCAATTGACCGCCGCGGCCAAGCAGGAGGGCTCGACGCCGGAAGGAGAACTCCTCTCCAATTTGGCGGCCAAGTTCCAGACCGTGGCCCAGAATGGCGACCTGTCACAATTGCAGCCGAAAGAGGTCCTCAACCGCGTGCAAGGGGCCTACGGTCCCAACCAGCCTGCGTCGCAGCAAGCATTGCTCCAGGTTTTTCAAACTGGCAGCCAGCAAGGCGTCATGAATAGCAACACACGAAAACAGCTCGCTAGCATTCTTAACGATGTTAACAAGGCATTACCCACCTGAGCGGTTGTTCGCATAAGAGCGATTTCCGTTCGGTTGTCCAGTTGCAACTCGTGCCCGGGGCAGCTCCGCCGTAGATTCCTTGCGCGTACGAGTCATCGGCGATTCGTGCAGCAGCGCGAGGCAACCATTGCCGTTGACAAAGCGACACCCCCTAATACGATACAGAAACCACGGGGCGTAGCTCAGTTTGGCTAGAGCGCACGGTTCGGGACCGTGAGGTCGCTGGTTCGAATCCAGTCGCCCCGACTACCCTTTGTGAACGAAATGTTTGGGGTTGGTTCCGAGCCACCTCGGGCGCTTCGTTCCTGATCGGAATCGGCCGGAATTCGTGCCAAGGCATCGGTTCCGGCCGATTCTCTTTCGCCACCGTTTTGCATGTCTTTGTCGGTGGGCACCGCATCTTCCGAACGAAGACTGATTTTCTCGAGATCTAGTCCGGCCAGATGATCACAGCACCCATCCGGTCCCTGGCGGTTGCTGGAGCCATCGGGAGGAACCGGGAAATCCCGCTCGCCAAACGTCAGTACACCACCTAGCAACCGCCGGTCGATCCGCTTCTTGCCTTTGACCGCGCTGCCAAAGTTCAATCCGAGCCGGAAGCCTATCTGGGGCATTGCCCGCGCCCGTCGCTTGGCTTGCAACTCATTCTCCGCGATCCGTAATTCGCCGCGCCGACGGTCAAACTCTTCGGCAACGGCCCTGTAGCCATCGTCGTCTTTTCCCAGCCATCCTCCGGCGCACCACAGCTTCGACGTCGTGGTGCGCCGAAAGTGCGCCGAAGGTACGCCGCCGCGGCGTGCCCGCTGAATCGTCAACTCCTTCCTGATGCCAATTCGGCATCGTCGCCGGCAAACGCGCTCATCAAGCAAGGTCATCAGCGAAAGTCCTCCCCTCCGAAACGACGCCAAGGTTTCCCCTCGGCGTCGTGCGCGCCGTGCACGCCAACGCGAAGGCGTCGGCGCGGTCGACGGACTGCCCATCGGGGGCGCGCAGCGTCGAGCCCTCTATGGAAGCCAGTTGGATATACGTGGCGAAGGAATGCAGCGCTACCACAGCATCCTTGCAGGCCTCGGCACACGTGTCATACATCCGCCTTTTGCCCAGCGTCGAGGATAGCCAGCCAGGCCTGCCATCGTGTCCACGCAGCAATTGCATGCTCGACCCGTTGTCGCGCAGCCACAGCAGGACCGCGTGACCGTGGTTGTTGCGCTCCACGAGAATGCCGGCCTTGTTGAACCACCCGGCAAGTTGCTGGGCGTAGCCGGCAAAAACGCCCGGCTCGAATTTGCCGGCCAACTCCGCCGCATGCGCACCAGAGTCGACGTCGAGCACGCACAGGGCGCTGTCGTCGCTGCTCGGGTTGCCCTCCGCCAGATCGGCGCCGATGACATACCTGTGTCCGGGCTGCGGCAGCGCGAACGTGGTCAGGCCGGGCAGCGCGGGCGCTGCCGGCGGCAGCAACGCCAGCGCTGGTCGCTCCGCGAAACACAGGTTCAACCAGTCGGCAGGGATGCGCTTGTCGAACGTACGCGGAGCCAAGGCCTCGGCGTCCGTTGCGGGATACTGCTCCGCCAGGTCGTCGGGGCAGCCGGTGCGGGCCAGCACTTCGCGCCGTTGGGCCTCGTACCACGCCGTACCGCGGTCGGGCCGGGCATGCCACGGCAGGAAGACGGGCAGCCAACCGTTCTGCCGCTGTCGGGCTGCCGTGTAAATGCACTTGAACGCACTTTCCGGCTTCGACTTGTCGGACCGGCTCAGCAGCACCATGCGCCCGCCCCCGTCGATGGTCGGCTTGACCGCGCGCATCAGGCGGTCGAGGTCGGGGCACAGGTCTGCCTCGTCGACGACGGCCAACGTCGCCGTGTAGCTGTCGCCGGCCGTGGTCGGAAAGGCCAGCGCCCGCGACCCGCTGGCCAGCGCCCATTCATGGCCGTTGTCGGTGGTGAACCCGCGTGCCTGCAACCAGACCGGCAGGCGATCGTACATGCCGCGGAGGCGCACGGCCAACAGGTCCGCCGCCTCCTCGTCACGCCGCGAGAAGAGCAGCACCGTGGCGATCGGGTGGAACAGCATCAGCCATAAGGCGAAGGCCAGGACCAGCCAGGTCATCCCGAGTTGTCGGGCCTTGAGCACCACGACCAGTCGGTTCGCTTGCAGCAAACCGGCCAGGCGCCGCTGCTGGGGCCAAAGGTGGAAGGGCACCCAGGTCCCGCCCTGACCGCCGTCGGACAGGACCTGGCAATACGTGTCACAAAAATACGCGAACGACTTACGGCACTTCAGGACTTCGATCTTGAAGCGTCGCGCCTCCGTCGCGCTGCACAGGACCATGATCTGCCTCCTCCAGCTCGCGGGCCGCGGCCACGGCCTCTTCCAGGGAAAAACGCAGCGGGCCGCCGCGACCGGTCATCTCCTGCCGCTGCAGCGCATCCGGCTCGCCCAGGGCCAGCCGTTCCAGCTTCGCTGCCTCGACGATATAGCGCAGCAGCTCGGCCGGCCCCAGGTCTTTGGGACGGAGCGCCCGCAAGCGTTCCAGGGCTTTGGCCTGGAGGGCGCGGGCCCCGCGCACCTGCCGCTCGGCCATCTCGCGCCGCGCCTCCTCTTGCGTTTTGCGCGCTTCGGAGTCGAGGTGCCGGTCCCACGCGCTGGCCCGCTCGACCCAGCGGAAGGCGCGCGACCACTTATCGAACTGACGCTCCAGCGCAACGGAAGAACGCCCATAGAACTTCGCGGCCGCGGCACGGAGGGAGCGGCGCGGGCCGAGGTCGCGGTAAACACAGAAGGCCCCGTTCGCGCGCGCCGATTCCCCCGGCTGTTGCTCCCACGGCGGCGACGATTGTTCGCACATGTCTGACTCCGTTCTACAACAGACCTCGTTCCGCGTTTGTGGCACAAGCTGTCAGCTTGTGCTACAAGGCCGGGCCGGTGCCATTTGCGCCACAAAGTTTCCCTGGATTACTCGGGCGCGAGGCGGCAGGAACCGCGCCCAAATGCCATGCTGAGGCTTGAACTGCAATGTCGCTGGTTGTCATACGTTAATGACCGTGCGGCATCTGGCAGTAGGTCAGGTTTCCAACCTGACCGGACAGATTGGGAAATCTGTCCTACGCCGCTCTCGAACCAGGCACGGTCATATATACTGCGTGCGGTGCATACTGATACCAATAGGCCGTAGCCGCATTCGCCAGAATGCGGGCTATCTCTCACAGTTTCCCCCGCATTCTGGCGAATGCGGCTACAGGGCGATGTCTCATTCTTGACCGCGCTCAGTATAGTTTCGCCCTTGGCTGGCCCAGACCACGGACCAACCGGAGGACCGGCAGATGAGGACACGGGCAATCCCGATGTCTTGATTCTAGATCCGGCAAGGCACACTAGGAATTGCAGTCGACCATATTTGTCCCAACAAAATCGATCCGCTGGTAGGATAAATGCCGGCGATGGAACTGCCTTCCCCGATTCCTAAATCAACGTGCCCGAATCAGCACCAGGTGATTGAACTTGGGTGCCATGCTTTCGCGGCCCACGTCGGGACCGGACCCACCCATGCCTGCCTGGCGGGGCCGCGAAAGCATGTCGTGCCCCAACGCAAGGGGACCATTCCCCGACTACTCCATGCTTTCGGGCCTTGGCACTTGGCAGTCTCCGGCGGTAGTTTGGGCCCGAAAGCATGGCATCTATGAAGGATCCGTTGTCAAGCCGGTTGGTGCAGATTTTGTTGAGCAGAAGTTCTTCCGCAACATCCTCGTCACCGTCGGCGTCGGTCGATCTGCCCTTTGTCCGA